>BNJV01000947.1_pt1 | contig 178222 bp, 314 predicted proteins | sample 8540591 | NCBI WGS metagenome assembly BNJV01 (sample SAMD00202457, study PRJDB9452) | human saliva metagenome | host: Homo sapiens
GGTTACGCTGCCGCTTCCCATAGGCTGGCCTCAGCAATGCTGATCGTTGGACGCGCCCAAATCTGTTGTGACTGCACGATTGCTCAAGCTATGACACCTCACTCTGTCTTTCCACCGAACCTATTTCCTCTGTCCCGTCAGGATCTCGCCGGTGGCCGCGACTTCGGCGGTCAGGCGACGGAAGATCTCCTTGACCGAGAGATCTCCTTGATGCGGGAGATGTATTCGCCCGCGAGTTAGACGAGGCCCGTTTCCACATCTTTGCACATGGCGCGGATGTGAGCGCACATGAATGGCTGCAGAAGTTGTGCGCACATTCGCTTGAGACAGTTGTCGCATTGCTTAGGCGGCACTGCCCTTCATGATGCGCTCTGCAAAGTGGATTTCTGACGGCGCGTCCCGGCGCTACGCTGTGGATGAAAGAGCGACGTCCTCTGGCTGCGCCTTCAGGTAGAATTCCTTCTGGGCGGGGCGCGACAAACTCGACCTCGCTCACGCGAAGCCTGAAGGCCCATCTGCGCGCTGTTGGCGCCCATCTTTGTGAGATCGACAATGTCGTGGCCCGTCTGTGAGAACGCCGCCCGCCGCCGACGACGATGTCACAGCCTTTGCGGATGTCGGGGATCAGCTCGCGCACCGGACGTGTCCGCGCCCAGATGACCGCCCGCCTCTTGCCTTCGACGACGACGATGGCCCGAGGCGCCAAGACGCGGCGAGCCTCTGCAGAAGGTCTAACAGAGGAGACGATAGGCGCGATCAGCGTCCCCGATTCACTTGCCCGGCCCGAACGCTCGCGCGAAAAGCCTGCGCTCGCCTGCCGACGAGGTCGGATCGCCCTCACGAGTTTCGCCGCCCTTACAACCCGAGGCGATTCTCGCGCCCGCCACCATGATGTTGATGCCGGTGACGCCCTTCCGTCCAAAGAGTGCGCTGCCGAAGCGAATCATAAGCGCAGTTCTTCATCGGCTCGGACCCGGAAGCGTGCGACAGAGGCCGATGCCTCCTCGGCCGCCGCCAGCGGCCGCCAGCTTGCCGTCGATAGGCAGTCGCCATGCCACCTTGGACGATGAGGATCTTTGGCTATCTACCGCTGTTTTCAGCTCACGAAGCTTCAGCTCCACTCCTTCCAATCGCGGGAAGTCCTGACCTGACGCGCCTTCCTGGATATTTCTTTCTCTTGCGGAAGCTCCGATAGATTCAGCCAGCCCATCATTCGCACATCTGCGTACCGTCCTCCTCGTCGCCCAGACAAATCCTCGAGCAGAGACGGCGCACTCTGTGCCAATCTAGGCGACTATTTTATCATCAAGCCTTCCTTGAGAAAATCCCGTGAAGAAACTCTCACGACTCTCTCTTCAAGAAAGGCAAGACGAACACAGGGATTTATTTTGCCCGATACGTCTTTGTGCTGGTCGTCTAAGTCAGCGACATCCTGAAAGACGGTCTTGATCTTTTCCGCTGCCTCGTCCGGAATTTCGACTCGAAACTCTTCCTCGAATGCCATGATGAGCTCAACGATGTCCGAGTGAATCCGCCCCCAGATCGTCAATAAAAGTGGAGATCGATGGAGTACTCGTCGGCCTCAACAGCAAGCTGCTCCACAACGGTATCCTTCACTTTATCAAAAGTCGCCACTACAATCTCACCTCCCTCCGGTGCCTCTTTTCGGGATTTCAATGACATGTATCATAAGCTTCCCTCTCTATTTATATCCACATGACCATGCCGCCGTCTCAGCATTGACGACCTCGTCCTGTGATATAGGACGCTTGATCCGATGTCAGGAAAAGAACGGCGTTCGCCACGCCCTCCGTCTCGCATCTTTCCAGCGGGATGTCGTGCGAGCCTTTTCGCCCGACGGTTTCCGACGGAGTCCGCAGTCATGTCCGTGCCGATGAAGCCCGGCGCGGCGACGTTGACCGTGATGCCGCGCGAGCGAGTTCCTTCGCCACGGACTTGGAAAAGCCGATGACGCCCGCCTTTGCCGCCGCATACTCGCCTGCTCTGCATTGCCCACGAGACCGATGACGGCGGACGCCATGTTGACGATGCGTCGCGCACGCTTCGTCACCGCGCGAGCTTGGGGCTGCTTGCTACAATAGAACACGCCCTTGAGGGTTCGCGGTATCCAGTCCTTCTGCGAAGTCTTCATCCTTCATGCACGCATGAGCAAGGTATCGCGCGGCTGATGCCCGCGTTGTTCACGAGAATATCGATCGTGCCGAACTCTTTCACCACAGCGGCGACCATCGCCTCGACAGCCGCGCTGTCCGCAATCCGTCACGTCAGAGGATCGCCGTACCACCCGCCGCCTCGACAGCAGCGCGCCGGCTTCTTCCGGCGTCTTGACGTTGCCTTTCGCATAGTTGATGGCGACACGCGCGCCCACGCCGCGCACCTGCAAGGGCGAGGGCGACAACGCGTCCGATGCCGCGCGATGCGCCCGTCACCGAGCGCCGTCTTGCCGTCTAAAAGCGTATTGAACGAACTCCTTGGAAAGATAGTCACGCGTGCAAAGTTTCCAGATTTTCGACGTTCATGCCTCGTAGAGCTTGCGGTCCGATGCGTAGTTGAAGCCCTGCAGCGTCTTGCTCGGACCCGCCCTCGACGAGGGCGTCCGCGCCGGCGATTAACTTCATCGTCGTGACGCAGATCACTCCCACTTCACGGGGCTTTGCCGCCTGCTTTCTGACGAGACTTTCCGCGCCAGTGTCTGCCGCCTTCGGTGAGGATCTCGGCCGAGACATTGGCGACGACAGGAATCTCGCGCCGCCGGATCTCGACCTGTGTCCAGCTCAACGTGCGAGCTTTCTTCCGCCGCCGCAGCGTATCAGCGGTGCTGTAGGAACGGCGCACTGACGAGGCAGGATCACGCTCTTCTTCGCTAGCTTCAGAAGCGCCGCGCTGCTGCCCTGCGACGCCCGCCATCGTGCCTGCGATGACGATCTGCGGGCAGTTGAAGTTGACTGCCCGCGGCCAGCGCCGACCTCCTGCGACACCTGCAGGCACAGATTCCTCGGCGAGTCTTCTCGCGATCGGGCCCTGCTGACGGCCGCCATGCCGCCCTCCACCGACCGGCACAGCCTCCTGCGCGTGAAGGAGCCGCGCTTATGGACGAGGAGGACGGCAGTCGGCGAAGTCGAGCTCGCCGGCAGCGGCAGCGAGACTGAATACTCCCCGAGGCTGTGTGACCGCCCGTGATCTCAGGCTCCGATGCGTGTTCGCCCGATCTCTCGCTTTGCGATCACGCCTGACCGTGAGAATCGCCGGTTGCGTATTCGCCGTCAGGGGCACCGTCTTCTTCGGGCCCATGGAAGCTACGTCCGATGATGGAGGTAGCCGAGCGCCTCGTCCGCCTGGCGGAGCAGCCCTACCACGCCACGTCATACTTCTCATGCAAACGTCCTTTGCCCCATGCCGACCTGCTGGGCGCCCTGTCGTGGGAATACGAGTGCGAGCTTGTTCACTCAAAGCCCGACCTCTCTTTCCTCCGGCATGAATACGCTGAATGTCGGTAGCGTGCCTGTACGTCGCTCACGGCGTCAGACAGTCTCCACTGATGTTATGGATGGTGTCTCGCGACGGGCAGGATGTCGCCTCGAGCATACCTGAAATCTGTCCGATCATCCACCGGAACCGTTCTCGACGTCGCCACGCCCGTGCGTAGCAAGGTTGAGCTTGCCTGCAGCCGAGCTTGCTCAGCTCTTCCGTCGAAGCGTCGTTCTTCTCCATCTTTCGAACTCGCGCGTGAGCTTGTTCGCCAAGACGCGCACAGGATGACCCGTCGAACGTCCCGCAGACAACCGGCGTCTGTGAACGGTCACGCGCGCTTAAGACGAACTTCTTGTAGTTCTCGCAAGCGCGATACACTCTTTCGACAGCATCGAAGCGCGTGCCCATCTGCACGCCCCAGGGCGCCGAGGGCGAACGCCGCCGCCCACATGCCGCGCGCATCACCGCGTCGATGCCGCCCGCCGCGATGACAGGCACATCGACGGCGTCGACGACCTGCGGCACGAGCGCCATCGTCGTGATCTCGCCGACGCGTGACCGCCCGACTCCGTCCCTTCGGCGATGAGCGCATCGACGCCCGTCCGGACGAGGCGCTTTGGCAAGGCATGACGGAAGCGGACGAGGACAGGGATGACCTTGCGCGATCTCCTTAACCCGGAGCGCCGGTATGTGTACTCACCGATTGCCCGCGCCCGTCGTGATGACAGGCACGCGCTCGTCGACGACGACCTGCATGACTTCCTTGACGAAGGGAGACATGAGCATGATGTTGACGCCGAACGGTTTTTCCGTCCAGCCCTGCATTTTTGAATCTCCGCGCGCAGGACATCCGGCGGCATGTGGCCCAGCCGATGATGCCAAGTCCTCGGCAGTTCGAGACGGCAGAGGCCCGCTGTGCCGATCCAAGCCATGCCTCGAAGATTGGATACTTTATCCGCAACATCTGACAAATACGATTTTCTCAAACATCCTTCATCCTCCCATATACTTCCATCTCATGACCGACGACTTCTGCAGCAGACTCCCCTTCGTCCGCCGTCGATTTTCGGTCCTTCAGCCAAAGCCGCTCATGTGCCAGATTCTCCTTGATATGCGCAAGGACGTCGCTTTCCACATAGTCTTGGCGACACGTATGGCGTTTCGCGATGACTTCGCGTTGGTTTTAGAACCACATGCGCGATGAGACAGCAGTTGCGCACGCCGAGGAGCGGCGCTCCTCCGTATTCCGACACGTCGATCGTCTTGTTGAGTTTCCTTCAGCGTCGGCACCAAGAGAAAGCGCCGACCTTTTCGCAAGAATAATATTATTTCGCTGTTTTTCACGGCGTCCTTGGCGAGGCGCAATTTGCTGTCTCGCAAGCCCTCCGCAAATTTGTAGCACAACATTGCCAACAACCATCACAAACGACGACATCAAATTCTTGGAATGTCGCGGCCTTCTGCATTGCCGCCGCCGCAAAGTTCACCGTCGTCATGGCCTTCAGGAGCGGATACGTCGCCCGTGCCTGCTCACGTTCTTCGTCTCCCTCCGCCGATGTTCAGGAGCTCGATCGCGGCTTCTACGCCGGAAGACATGCTCGGCGACAGAGAGCGCCCATGATGGCGCCTCGCACAAGATGCTTGCTTGCTGTCACATTGGTCTCGAATCGAGGAGAAGCGTTTCACGCCCATGTCGGCATCGCGTCGCGATCGTCGGCGATCGGCGCCTGGCCGCGGCTGAGGGATGAACTATGCCGCTGTTACCGCGCCGCCCGTCGAGTCGGCGAGCACGGCGTCGCACGCCGGTTCTGACGAGGCGCGCGGTGACGACGACGGAAGAGTCCTTCTCTTCCTGCGCACGGTAGTCGCAGGATACTCTCCCATCTCGATGACCCGCCGCATGAAGCACAGAAATGCTCCAGATCCTGCCAGCCTTCTTTCCCCGCCAGAACCTGTATGATCTTCTTTCATCACCGACGAGAACGATTTCGCAGCCATACTGCTTCGCAGCCTGAACCGCGCCGAGACGATCTCCTTTCGGCGCGTAATCCCGCCCATGGCATCCACCGCAATCTTCACGAACGATCTTCCTCCTCATGCACTCGTTTTATATTAACACACACTTCGCTGTTTTTGCGATAACTTTTCTTAAACGAAAGAATGAGCAGGACATAATCGCTTATATCCTGCTCACCAAAATTCTCAATCTTCCGCAACAACGACCTCTCTGCCATCGTAGTAGCCACACTGGGCAAACGCGATGGGCATCTTCGGCCCATGACATTGGTGGCATGAAACGAAACCGGAGCCGTGAGCTCTAATTGCACGGCGCGAATCACGGCGAGTCTTCGACATCTTTGCGCTTAGGTACCGCCATTCGGGAACACCTCCTTGTTTTATGTGCATCGAACCTTCCCCACTCTTCCGTGCTGCCCAATGCTGCAAGCCTCGTCGAGCGCGACGAGGGTCACAGCCGCATTCGCCTTCGTTGAGGTTTGCACTACTTCGGGCAAAGCCTGCGACAATCCGAAGGACAAACATTGTGGATCGGCTGGCAGCAAGAAGCGTATCCGAATCAGCGGCGAACATCCACCTTGTCGTCAAGGACGGCAAGACCGCTTTCGTCGTCCGTTCGTCGGACTTTCATCAACAAACGCGCAGCTCTCCTCGGAGGAGAAACCCGCCATCGATCGCAGACCGCCTTTCTCGAAGCGTATCGACGCCGCGAAGCCGGTAAAGATCACCCGTGGAGAAGCTCGCTCTTCGACCTGACAGGCCCTTTAGAGTGCGTACCCTCCGCACAGCGTCAAGCTCCGCCGCAGTCGTTCAACGAAAGAACGCTCGCCCATCGCGGTATATTTGCATCAGCAAGACAAACCATCACTATTTGCATCGACCTCAACGTATTATAGCAAGGCGAAATTTATTTGTCATAGGGTGGCCGCTGCAAAGACGCACGTCTTTGCAGCAGCTCCCTATATATGCGTCCTGCGTTTGAATCCTTGCAGTTTGATGTTCATAGCTGAAGCTTCCACCCGTTTCTGCAGAGCCGTCGCGACATCCGCCAGCCTTCGCTGGTCGTCGCGATGTCGCCGAAAGCGCGTGCCTCTGCGCTCCACGGATGCGCAAGCTTCCCTCTTCGCTCGTCGCCGCATTCTCCTCGGCAAGCGACGAGAGGTTCTGCACGACGCCCGAAATCGATGCGTGCTTCTCCCCATCGTCTTATGGGATGCGTTCAGGCGCGACGACCGTCCTCGCCTCCTCCACGGCCTCCGAGATGCGCGTGAAGCATTCTCCGTATTCGCCAGTCAGGGACTCAGCAAGCTGGGTCGACACGCATCGCGTCCACCGCCTGCTGGTTTTTCCTTCAGCTCTTGATGATGGCGCGGATGTCCTCCGTGAAGTTCGAGCCTGCTCCGCCAGCCAGGATCTCTCGGCGACGGCCCGCGAAGCTGCGCCCGCATTGCCTGCGCGCGCTGCTCCCTTGATGGCGGCGTGTTGAGCCAGAAGGTCTGTCTGGTCGGCGATGTTTCTGGATCATGTCACCGATTCTCGATCTTGTCCGCGCCCCGTTCGTCTCCTCGATCAATCTTGGCGACCGTCCGTCGCCTGAACATGTCCTCGGAGCGCACGATCAGGTCGGACAGGATCTTCGTCCCCTCTCCTTGCGCTCGTTGATCTTCTGCGTCGCCCTGCTGAGGACTGGACGATGCGCGTTTTCTTCCCCTCCAGCTGCGCACTTTATGAGATGCTCCGACGCCTCTTGCGCATCCTGCGCTCGGCTCGTCGCTCCTTCCGCGATGTTTTGATCGCCTGGGAAACGTCGCGCGATGCGTTCGACGTCGACTGCGCTGTCGCGGTCAGCCTGCTCCGCTCGTCGCCGCCACGGACCGCGACGATGTGGAGATTCGCCGATCGTGCCGCGTACCTTTCATGAGCGCCGCAAGATCCTGCGACATGCTGCCGATTCGTCTTCCGACCGCATACTGGCGTGTACGCATTGGCCGTATTGTCGCGCGCAGATCCGTGCGGGCAAAATTCTGCACCACGCCCTGCAGATCCTGCATCGGCGAGGAAAGCCGCCTGCCGATGAAGGCGACAAGCCCCAGCGCCAGCAGGATGACGCCGACCACGCGACGGCGAGAGGATGTAGATCATGTGGCTTCCGCTACTTTGCGGTGAACGCCATACGATATCGCAGCGCACATCCCCCACTGCGCGGGCACGCCATCAAAAGCAATCGGCGCGTGCTACATAGAGCGTGTCCTCTCGTTCGATGAAGGAGACGTCTTGCGCGCAGAAAGGATCTTCGGACGAGCTCTTCGCGACATCTTCTTCCGCCTTTGAGTCCCGACACTGAAAAATGTTCTTCATGACGAAGGATCTGATCAAGCCTCATGGGCGACCATGCTGCCCGACTGAGAGAAGAGCATGATAGAAGTTGTATCCGCCGAGCTGGATCTCCCCTGCGGTAAGTCCTTCTGAAGCCGCCCATATTGATGTCGAAGAGCAGCGTCCCGGAGGAACTTCCCGTCCAGCATGATGGGGAAGGGAGATCGCCGCCGCCATCATCGTCTTGCCGTCGGACGACCAGCGTAGGGATCGGTCAGCATCATTCAGCGACTTCTCCACTTCCGTGTACCAGTTGCAGTTTCGTAGCTGTTGAGCGGATCACCTTTTGTCGCCCATCGCATACGGGATGAGGCGGCCAGATGCATCCGAGTAGGGCGTATTCGCCATTTCCGCGTCCTGTTGCCGAACGCCTCGGCAAGAAAGAACGCCTGCGCCCAAGAGATCGATTGGTAGGCCACCGCGTCGCGCAGCACCTGCACGACGGCCCAGGCTCAGCCTCCGGGCGGCGGCGCCTTCAAGATCTGCCAACCCGCAGTCTGGCGAGCGCCGATGCTTCATACGTGCTCTCAGACAGCGCGTCTGAACTTGCGCCGAAATCTTCCCCCAACTCAATGTGCCTTTCTTTCCGCTTCGCATGATCCTCCAAGGCACCGTAGGTCATATAACCGACAATGCTCAAGACGATCGCCATCACCACGATGATGCCGTTCACCACGATGCAGTAGTTGATCTGGAATCCGATCCCTGTCCCACCCCCAGCCGTTATGCCTCTCATTTCTTTTCGACACGATATATGTACCTCTTTCTGAAACACCTTCCGAAAACAATCAGCAGGAATACAGACATCGACCTGCCCCACCTTCCCAACAGACACATGCCATACGCTCCGCGCGCGTCACAATCTGTCCTATTATCACTGGGGTATAACACAAAGGAAGAGATTGAAAAGGGGGTAGTGTCAATAAAATCATGAAGCACGGATAAATCCCCGCGCCTCCCTAAGCGTTCATTCTTCCTCGATTTCGCGGCTCGTCAACAGGAACTCGACCCGATGTCCGTGCGGTATATATCTATAAACTCACCTTCCATGGTCTGCAATGACGGGAGGGAGGTCAGACGATCTTCGCCCGATGATGGATCTTCCCCGCCCGCCGTTCGAGGTTTCCGACCCAGCGTTGTCTGGCTGAATGGACAGACGCGGCGGATGAAGCGGTGCTTCTGAAGCTCGCACGAGACGACTATCCATAATGTCGTCTGACAAGATGTTGAACATCAATTGGTGAGCGCTTGCCATAGGAGCGATCCGAGGCCATCGCATCGTATATGTCCATATGAGCGCCGTGATGTGCGCAAATTCGCCGATCTGCGCTTTCGTAAGGCAGCGGGCAGTTTTGTCATCGTTTCCTGCCTGTGATGCTGCAAACGGCCTCGGCGATCTCCCCTTGTCCGCGCCCAGATCCCGCATATGATGAAGGTACGGCTGCTGCGCCTTACGCTCCTACGATCTTCAGCTCATCCCGCGTCAGCATCGCCGCCCTCCTGTCGAGCATCGCCCGCTCGATGCGTGTGACCGCCGATGTCGATGAGAAAGCCTGCCGCCCGAGACGCAGCTGATCCTTGCGCGCGGCATCTTGGTTTCATCGCCCATGAGTCCGCCAGAACAGCCACATGGAGCCCATGATGAAATCTGACGCCCCACCATTGACCGCCATGTTGCTGGATATGTGCAACTGCCTCGCGCCAGCGCAAAGAGGCAGGATTACCGGTGCCAAGATCTCCGCTGACCCTTTGTCAACAGCCTCCTGCGCCCCTCGCCACTTCGAAAAGAGCCTTGAGTTCGATGATGCTGCGTCGCCGTACTCCTGACATACTCCAGCGCCCAAGATCGGCTCTTCACGGAATCGCTTTTTGATCCCTGCATACTGCGGCTTTTGCGAAACGGGCGGCTTTCATCACCTCTCCCGACCTCCACAGAGACGATGTTCCGATCAGACAAGGAGGCGATCATCTGCTGATTGAGCACCGTGCCCTCTCCCAGTGAGGACCGACATATCTTCCTTTATAGGACTGTCTGGCCCTACGACCATGCCTTCCTTAAGCTGATCCACTGTATACTTCTTCAGCATTCCGCCAGCACTCTCTCTCGTTTAGAAAACATCATCCTTGTTTTATATTCCAATATATCATATATCCTTTTAATCGCTACAAGAAAACTACTGCTGACTCCGAAATTCCGCGTGCAGCTCCGCCTCCCATCCGCAGCAGTTCCCTTCGAGCGCACAGCACGAAAATGATGAAAATATTTCGGGCAGCGTGACACGCTTCACTTGTCTCCTGCTGCAGAGCAGCAGAAAGACGCCCCATAGGCGCGAAAAGGACGCGCATGCGTCCTTCTGTCTGCTAAGTTTATGTCGTTTCGTACTTTTCGGCAAAGCCCGCAAGTCACCGAGACCTCGCCCGCCGCCACGCACTCAGCGCGTCCTCCGCTCGAAAACGATCGACCGAGCGCTCCATACGGCCGAAAACCTTCGCGTGTGTGTGCTGGCCATATTGCAGCGCTCCCGGTGCCGCTTTACAGCTTGAAGCCTTCGCACCTCGCTCTGCAGAGCCGTCGCGACATCCGCCAGACCTTCGCTGGCCGTCGCGATGTCGCTGAGCGCGTTCCTCTGCGCCTCCACGGATGCGCTTCCCTCTTCGCTCGTCGCCGCATTCTCCTCGGCAAAGCGACGAGAGGTTCGCACGAGACGCCCGAAATCGATGCGCGCTTCTCCATCGTCTTTGGCGGATGCGATCAGGCGCTGGACGACCGTCCCGCCTGCCTCCACGGCCTCCGAGATGCGCGTGAAGCACTCCTCCGCATTCGCCAGGCCTCGTGGGACTCCGAAGTGTCTGGGTCGACACGCGCATCGTGTCCACCGCCCGCTGGCTCTTTTCCTCAGCTCCTTGAGGATGGCGCGGATGTCCTCCGTGAAGTTTCCGAGCTCTGCCCGCCAGCTTCGCGGATCTCCTCGGCGACGACCGCGCCGCGCCTCGCATCGCCTCCCGCGCGTTGCCGCCCTCGATGGCGGCGCTGAGCGCTTCCTCTGAAGGTTGGTCTGGTCGGCGATGCTCTGGATCTTGCGTCGCTCTCGATTCCTCGATCTTGTCCGCGCCCCGGTTCGTCTCCCTCGACGACCTTGGCGACCTGGTCCGTCGCCTTGAACATGTCCTCGGAGTGCGATCAGGTCGACAGGATCTCTGTCCCTCTTCCTTGCGCTCGTTGATCTTCCAGCGCCGCCCGGTTGAGGATCATCGACGATGCGCGCTTTTCTTCCTCCAGCTGCAGCACTTCTGCGAGAGATGTTCCAGCCTTCTGCGTCTCATCCTGCGCCTGGCTCGTCGCCCTCTTCCCGCGATGTTTTGATCGCCTCGAAACGTCAGTACGCGATGCGTTCTCGACGTCGACCGCGCGCGTCGCGGTCAGCTTTCCTTGCCCGTCGCCGCCACGGACTGCGACGACGTGGAGATCTTGCCGATCGTGCCGCGCAGGTCTCGCGAGCGCCGCAAGATCCTGCGACATGCCGCCGATTTTCAAGGTCTTCCGCTGACGTACTGGCGTGCACGCACATTGCTGGCCGTGGCTGCGCGCGCAGATCCAGGCGGGCAAATTTCTGCACCACGCCCTGCAGATCCTGCATCGGCGAGGAAAGCCGCCTGCAGTTTATGTAGGCGACGAGCCCTGGCAGCTAGCAGGATGACGCCGACCACGTGCGACAGTTGATGAGGCATGTAGATCATGCGGCTTCGCCACGGCGGTGAACGAGCCATACGACGCTTCGCAACGCACATCCCCACCGCGCGGGAACCCCTCGAAAGAGATCGGCGTATAACATAAAAGCGCATCCTCGCCCGACGAAGGAGACGGCCTGCGCTGCGAGAAAGGATCGTCAGGACGAGCTCGTCGCGACATCTTCCGCCTTGAGTCCCGACACACTTTCGAAAATGCTCTTCATGACGAAGGATCTCATCAAGTCCATGGGCGACCATGTCGCCTGACTGAGAGAAGAGAATGTAGAAGTCATCCGCCGAGCTGATCTCCTGCAAGTCCTTCTGGAAGCCAGCCATATCGATGTCCAAGAGCACCGTCCCGAGGAACTTCCGTCCACGACGCGATAGGATAGTACAGCTGCCGCCATATAGTTCCCGCTGCTATCAGCCGTCCGAATTTATACGGGCTCGGTCAGCACCCGGCTTCAGTGCGACTTCTCGCGCTTCCGCATACCACTCGCCGTCCCATAGCCGACCAGCGGTTCCCACGCGGTCAGGCCACAGGCGCATGGAAATCGAGGGCGTCCTGCTCGCATCCGGAATAGGCGTATTCGCCATTTCTGCATCTTTGCCGTCGAAAGCATTCGGTGCGAAACAAACCCCGCTCCCAAGAGACTCCCGGCGTCGTTCTCCACCGTATCGCGCAGCACCCAGCACGACCGCTCTTCCTGGTTTTCGCAGCTTCCGGGCTGCGCCTTTCAAGATATCCCCGAATGCGCACCTCGGTAAGCGCGGAGGCTTCGATACGCCCTTTCATAGCTGCATCGAACAGCTGCGGAGAGCATGTCAAGCTCATTGAACTTTTCCGCCTTCGCCCGCTCCCTCCAACGTTTCATAAGTCATATAACCGACAATTCCTTTACAAAACGATCGTCATCACGACGATGATGCTGCTCACCACGATGCAGCTGATCTGGAAATCCACGATCCCCGCCCCATCGTGCGCTGCTGGTTTTTCATTTCCTTCAGCACGGCTTATCCTCTCTTCTCAAAGTGCTCTGAAAACACTGCGCCTCCTGGGCAGATGCCATCGCCCTGCGCGCATTTCGCCGGGTGCGCGCGCACGTGCCTGCACGGCACGCACACTCTGGTACATGCCAGTATAGCACAAAGGAAAAGCTGGGAAAGAGGAAATCTGTCAATAAAATCAAGAAATTGTTCCCCCAGCTCACGGCGCTTCAGCCAGAACTCATCCGAAATCCTCGTACGCAAGCCAAATTCCACGAAATCGCTCCGCCCTGCCCTCGCGCGACGTGTGAAGAGCGCGCGAAGCACGCTGAGGAAAGATCATCCATCCACCGCACGCTTTTTACCATTCCTTGAAAGTCGTTAGACAGACGCTCCACGGGCGCGATCAGCACATGGAACGTCTTTTGTCGGTTGGCTCTATTTCTTTCATACCCTTCCGGCAAAGTCCAGGCACGGCCCAAGATTTCTCCCGTCGCCACATACTCGTGGCTGTCGGCATCTCTGGAAGAGAATCGGCTTTGTCAGCCGGTGGTAGTCGATCTTCCTCCATCGTTCACGATGTTCTCTGCTATGAAGGTACCTCGACCTTCAGGATGAAACTGTCGAAGGTCTCGTGCTCTCATGAATTGTCCTCGACGCCGCATTCCATCGTCAGGGGCGATGCCGAGCAGCGGTGCGCCCGTCTTTCCCGCGTGGTGCGAAGTCAGCGCGGCGGATTTGTCCGTTCTCTCTTGCCGCTGACCTTGCTGATATACGTCGCACCGCAGGATCTCTCTTCCGTCACGATGTTCACCGGAGAGCACTTTGTGTCTCACGGATGCCCTCTTGTTCGTGGCTGATGCGCCCTGACGGCGCTTCAGCAGGATGCGGTCGCGCCCGATGATGCCCATTACGACCGACGAGTATCCAGTCTCGCCCCGCTCCTCGACCATCGCGCCGACGACGACGATGCGCGTCTGATACAGGCCTGCAGTACAGCGCCGATGTCTTTCTTCATGAGATCAGCCTCCTCATTCCATCTCGCCATGCCTCTTTACAATCGTTCAATCGCTGTGCTCATGCGCGGCCGCGCACGAAGGTATCTCGAGCCTCGACTGCGTGCCCGCCCGCGGCGCGGTGCTGGATTTTGCCCAGCGGCATATAGTACGTCCGTGTCTTTTCTTTCATAGCGGCACACGACGGCATGCCGCGGCCTCATTGCCGTCAATCCTCGCCGGTGCGGCATGCCGTCCCACACGACGGCAAAGAGAGGAAGGGCGAAGTCCCCGTAGTCCTCTCTCTCGCTCACATGATGCAGGCCGAGCTTACATCCGGCCACCGATTTCACATGGGATCCGGAATCCCAGATGATGGCACACTCGGATCGCTGCCGTAGCTGTAGATGCCGGAGCTACATCCCTTCGGGCACGTCCGCACGAGCTGCCGGCACAAAGATGAATGCCGCAAGGCAAAACGCAAATACAGCAGCAAGAACTTTCTCCGACAAGATTCATACAAATCCCACTTTTTCCCGAAAACCTTGCGAAGATAAACCGATTCTCAAGTCGCGATCGCGAGCGATGTCCTTCTTGAGCTTGTCAACGTAGGCGGCGTCGACGCGGACTCCAACTCGGGAGCCTCGAAGGTTAGGCTTCCAAGAGCTTTCTTCCAAGATCGTGTGCAGGCGGCGCGCGCCGATGTTCGGTCGACGAGCTGACGTCGCAGGCCAGCTGCGCGGAGACGACTCGATGCGCGTCGTCCGCGACTCGGAGCGAGACGCCCCTCGGTCGCGAGTAGCGCCTCGTACCGCTTCACGAGAGCATTCTTCGGCCCGGTCAGATGCGTTGAAATCCTCCCTTCTGCAGCGACTTCAGCTCGACGCGGATCGGGACGGCCCCGCAGCCTCGGGGATGAGGTCGGACGGCTTCGCTGCGTGCGGAACGCGCCCGCCGCGATGAAGAGACGGGATCGGTCCCGACCGACCGTACTTCGTCATGACGGCTGGAGCCTTCGACGATGGGCAGGATGCCTGCGCTGCACACCTTCGCGCGAGACGTCAGGGCCTGTAACCCTGCTTGACGTGCGACCTTGTCGATCTCATCGAGGAACACGATGCCGCTCTTTTCTCGCCACGCGGATGGCGGCTCTTTGACCTCCCTCCATGTCAACGAGCTTCGCGGCCTCTTCCCTGCTGGAAGAGCCTGCGCGCCTCCCGCCACGGGAGACCTGCGCTTCTTCTGCTTCTTCGGCATGAGGTTCGCCATCATGTCCTGCAGATTGTCGCCCATGCTCAAGGCTGGAGCCTGCAGAACATGCCGCCATCGGCTTGCCCGAACTTCGACCTCGATCCTCGGATGAGTCCTCCTTTCCAGCTCTCGCCCTTCGCCAGACGCTTTTCCTGACCCACTTCGCGGCCCGCCGCATACTTCTTCGGCTCCTTGCCTTCCTCTGCCGTCTCTCGTCGTCTGGCGCCGCCGAAGAGTTTTCCCAGAGGGTTTCCTGCGACTTCTTCGGTTGCGGCACGAACATGTCGAGAATGCGCCCTCGGCAAGCCCAGCGGCGCGTTCCTGCACTTTCTCCATGCGCCCCGGCACCATGCGCACGGGCTGTTCCGCGAGGTCGCGCACAATGGACTCGACGTCGGCCCCACATAGCCGACCTCCGGGAACTTTCGTCGCCTCGACCTTGATGAACGGCGCTTTTGACGTTTCGCCCGCCGCGACGCGCGATCTCCGTCTTGCCGACGCCCGTCGAACCGATCATCAGGATGTTCTTCGGCATGACGTCGTCCCGCATCGCGGCGTCGTGCCGACGGCTGCGCCAACGATTGCGAAGGGCGATGGCGACGGCGCCTTCGCTTCCTTCTGTCCGGACGATATAGCGGCGGGTTCTTCCACACCCGCCGCGGAGTCTGCTCGTTCAGCAAGTTTTCTCCCATTCGACCTTTTTCCTGCAAAATCAATCCAGCCTCTACCTTGATGTTGTGATTCGTGAATACGCATATATCGGCGGCGAGCGTCATGCCTTGGCGATTTCGCCGCTTCCAGATCCGTGTGCGCGACGAGGCGCGCGCCGCCGCAAGGGCGCTAGAAGCCGCCCGAGCCGATCGCCGCGATGTCGCTGTCCGCCCGATGACCCGCCGCCGCCTGGAGATCATCGAAGCGTCCTCATTGTCTAGGACGAGTAGCAGCGCTCGAGCTGGAGCACGCGGTCCGTGCGCCACCCTGGCAAGCTCTCGACCGAGGCGCGATCAGATTGCCGTTGAACCTTCAAGTTTCGCCTCGAACCTCTCGAAGAGCGTGAAGGCGTCGGCGACCGAGCCGGGCAGCCCGCGACGACCTTGCCGTGATAGAGGCGGCGCACCTTGCGTGCCGTCGACTTCATGATGGCGCTCTGCCCGAACGTGACCTGTCCATCGCCCGCGATCGCCGTCTTTCCCTTCTGGCGCACGGCGACGATGGTCGTCGCGTGAAATGTCTGTTCCATAGTTTGTCCTCCTCACTCCATCTCCGCCGCGAAAATCTTCAGCACGCAAAAGCGCACGCTCGGCGAGCATTCTTTGCGCTTCTTGTCGCGGATTCGTCCTCCAAGGGCGGCAACAGCCTGAAGTTGACGTTCATCGGCTGGAAGTGACGCGAATCCGCCTGTGATGTGGTAGGCGGCGAGCGCACCGTGACACGTCTCGCGAGGGAACACGAGCGGCGTCTCGCCTTGGCGAGGCGCGCGGCGTTCAATCCCCGCGAGAAGCCCTCGAGGCCGCAGACTCACGTAGCCTCGACGCCTGTCATCTGTCCGCCGGGCGAAGAAAATTCCGCCTTCTTCAGTTGGTACGTCGGCCTCGGGAGGCGCGGCGAATCAATCGTATGTACTTGCGGTGCATGACGCCGTAGCGCATGAACTCGGCGTTTTCCAGCCCTCGAATCATGCGGAACACGCGCGCCGTTCGCCCCATTTCAAATGCGTCTGAAAGCCCACTAATGTGTAGAGCGCCCGCCGCATTGTCCTCGGCGAAGCTGCACGACGGCATGGGACGCGCGCCCGTCTTCGGATCCTCCAGCCCCACAGGTTTCAGAGGACCGAAAAGCAAGGTGCTTTCTCGCGCGCGCGGCGATGACCTCGACGGGCATCAGCCCCGAAGAAAACGGGGCTTTTCAAAACGGTATCTCCGCCGTCTCCGTGGTCGTCAGCGCCTGCGACAGCAGCGTACTCCGCCTCGTCATCGGGCAGTTGATGGCGGGTCGCCCCTGCCGTAGCGCGAGGCGCGGTATGCCTTCGCCATGTCGATGGATTCGAGCGTCGCGATGGGCGCCGCCGCATCATAGAAGTAGAAGGAGGCGTCGCCCATCATTCGCGCAGGCGGTCGGCAAGCGCCCCGTCCGTCAAAGGCCCCGTCGCCACGATGGTCACGGCCTCCGTCCGCGGGGAATTTCGACGCGCTCGCGCACGACTCGACGCGCGGGTGCGCCGTCAGCTTTCTCCGTGATGCGCGAGAATCCTCGCGGTCGACGGCAAGCGCACCGCCCGCAGGCACGCGCACAGCATCCGCCGCCGCCATGACGAGCGAGTCCGCAGTGGCGCATCTCTTCCTTGAGGACGCTGACGGCGTTCTCAAGACCCGCGCTGCGCAGAGAATTGCTGCAGACAAGCTCGGCGAAGTCCGCCGTCTTGTGCGCAGGGGAAGATGCGACGGGCGCATCTCAGAGCAGGACTCGACGCCGCCTCGCAGCCTGCCGTGTGGCCCGCCGCCGAGAGAGCCCCCGCGCCCACGATGATGACCTTTCACTTCGATGCCCCCGCTTCCGCTGCTTTTCGCTGCCGTTATGGCCTCCTTCGCCTTCTTCGCCTCCGTGCGCGCACGGCCTTTTTCGATCTCCTTGTTGATCGATGGTCGACGCGCCCTGGTACGCCCCGTTGCTGCAACAGGGCAGAACCCCTGCCGTTCTGTAGCGATGGCGTAGCATGAAGGCGCCGCATTCGGCACTTCTCGAGGAGCGGCTGGATCCCATGTCATAATCACACGTGGATAATTTCGCAGCTGTGAATGCTCTGTCCGCGCCTCGATCGCTCGCTCGATGATCCCGCCGCTGCACTTGGGCACGGAACGCCCGTATCCTTCAAGAGCGGCTTCGTATTGCGGCACCGGGAAGCCCGGACATGCGAGGGAACCTGCAACGTGACTGCCCCTGCTTTGACGACCATGTTCCTGCTGCATCTCTCGCAGATGACGTCGGAAACCTCGTCCGAATCTCGATTTCGCTGATCGCCTCGTCCGCTTTCCGGCGAGAGTTTCTCTTCGAACGGCTCTACAAAACGTGCGCAGAAGATCGTCCTTGTCCACCTTGCCCCTCGGCGATCTCGTCCAGCTTTGCTTTTCCAGCCCGACGTGAACCGCACGTCCACGATGTCCTTGAAATATTCTTCGAGCATGTCGTTGACGAGGAAGCCGAGATCGGTCGGTTGGACCGTTTGTCCCCGGGCGCACGACGTAGCCGCGCGCGCGTGATCGTCTCTGATGATCGGCGCGTAGGTGCTCGGGCGGCTGATGTCCTTTTTCTTCGCCGTCTTGACGAGCGAGGCTCGTTGCAGCGGCGGCGGTTCGTGAAATGCTGCTCGGGCAGAAGGCGCACGAGGGAAAGTTACTCGCCTGCGGTCAGCTCCGCAAGAGCACGTCCTTCTCCTTCTTGCCGTCGACGTAGACGGCCAAGAAGCCCGAACTTCAGCGTCGACCCCGACGCGCGCGCGATGTGCGCTCGCCTCGCTGCCACGCTGAGCTCACCGTGTCGAAGACGGTAGGCGTCATCTGGCTCGCGACGAAGCGCCGCCAGATCAACGTGTAGAGCCGCAGCTGGTCGCGCGTCAGATATTTCTCCAAAGGTCGGCGCATTTCTCGACGCTCGTCGGCCGAATTGCCTCGTGCGCATCCTCTGAGCCTTCTGCCCGCCGCGTAGACATGGGCTTCTGGCAGATAGTCCGCACCGAATCGATGCGCCACTACAGTCGCGCACTTCGAAAGCGCCACTCGGAAAGGCGCGTCGAACTGCGCGCATGTAGGTGATCAAGCCGACCGCTGCGTCTGCCGCTCGACGCCCCGTAGAGCTGCTGGGCGATCATCATCGTCGGCGCGACGTGAGTTGAGCTTCCTCGACGCATCCTGCTGCATGCCGCTTCAAGTCGTAGCGCGGCGGATTGCGCCTTGCGCTCACGCTTTCTGACCCCTTGACCGAAAGTCTCTGGCGCGAAAAATCTCGATAGCGGCGTCCGTCTCCTCCTTGAGTGGAGCGCGAGCTTTCGCTCGTGAGCGGCAGCGAGCTCTGCGGAAAAACTGTGCACCGCGTCTTCCTGAGCTTCATGCCGACCGTCCATTCCTCGGCACGAATGCCCGAATCTCCTCCTCGGATCACAGATGAGCTTTGACCCGTCACCGACTGCACGCGGTCGGGCGGAAAGCCCTTCTCTTGATCTTGCGCCGAGGAGTTGGCTGAGCTTTGTAGCCGACGATGCGGTCGAGCATGCGGCGCGCCTGTTGTGCGTCCACGCGGTCGATGTTGATCGGGCACGGCTCTCTGACCGCCGCCTGTATGGCAGGTTTCTGTGATCTCATTGAAGACGATGCGGCACGTCAGTCGATTCCCGCAAGATATAGGCGAGATGCCGCGATCGCTTCGCCTCGCGGTCGGGATCGAGGCGGAGATAGATCTTGCCCGCGTGCTTTTGCATCCTTCTTCAGCGCCTTGATCGATCGCCCCTGCCCCGGATAAAGCGATATACTTTCGGCGCGAAGTCATGCTCGACGTCGATGCCGAACTGGCTTTTGGGCAGGTCGCAGATGTCCCATCGACGCATCGCACCATGCTATTTTTGCCGAGGTACTGACTCGTCTTCGCCTCGCGGGCGACTCCGACGACGACCAAGGTCCCTCGGCGCCTTCCTTCGTCGTTTCGCGCGCTTCTTCGCTGTCTTTTTCTTCGCCGCCGAAGCCGCGTCTTCTTCGCTTGCGCCTTGGCGGCAGATGTCGCCGCTGCTTTCGTCGCAGCCGCTCCCACTGTCCGTCCTTGCGCCTCCGGCCCTTCTGCAGGTGTCTTTCTTTGCGCTGTCGGCAAGATCGCCCTCCTCAACATACTCATACACTCAAAACACTCTTTCCCCTTTGCGTTGTGGATGTGCGCACAAGGTCTCTCGACGAGTCCCTTGACGCGAAGCCCCTGTGGAGGAGGAGCTGACATTCGCCGCCCTCCCTGCAGACGGCAGATCGAGGGCCTCGTCCAAGGAAAGCGCCTCGCGAGAAAGAAGCGTAGACGGTAGCCTCTTCCGTCAGCTTCTCCCGGGTGGTGCCTCCCCGCTGAACGCCGCCTCGTACCAGGCGGCTACATCTGCAGCCGAAGCATGTCGCTTGCTGACTCGCGGCAGCCGCGGCCTCGTCTCCGAGCAGATGCTGCCGGGCACGGCTGAAGACGTCGCGCCCGTCGTTCAGGCAACCCGCCGTGATCAGCAGAGTCGCCCGCCCCGCCGCCCGACGACGACTGCGCCAGGCAAAGCACGCTGCGATGATGCGGTTCCTCGCGGAAAGAACGTTGCAAAAGGCGCCGTCCCCGGCGCTATATTCAGAAATGACCGCACCCCTTTTCGGCGATCTCGACATGAAGGCGCATCGCCCCGGATAGGGTAACATCGACGCTGCAGCCGCCATCGGCGACGGTCGCCTCGCCTCTCAGCGCACCTCGGTGCGAAGCTGTCGATGCCGCGCGCGCGCCGCCTCACGACGAAACCGCGCTCGGCAAGGCTGAGCGCGACGTCCTCCGCCGCCCCTTTGCCGTAGGCGCTCGCTATGGCGCGCCACCATGGCAATGGCGGGTACGCTGGAAACATGCGAGCGAGCCACGACAGAAAAAGCGTCTATGGCGGATCGTAGATCTCCTTCAAGAGCGCAGGATATGCCCTCGTCCGTCGGAATGAACAGCGAGATGCCGCCCTCTCGCACGATGCCGCAATCTTTCGGGCAAGTCCTGTTCTGCGCAAACCGCAGGGCGGCGGCGCGTTCCGCAGAAAGACCCGCCGCCCCTGAGCGCACCCCTTCATCCGCCCGCTGCCTCGCACGCCGTCCCCAACGTGCGCACAGAGACTCGCGGCGATGCGGTTTCCACATGCGGTGCACGGCAAAAGAGCCGCCAGCAGAACCTCTCCACAGCGTCCCCTCCGTTCACGCCCCGCGCCAGAGCGCCGCCTTACGCCCTGCGCGCGTGACCTCACCCGCTCCGCAGTCCAAGGCGGGGATGAGCATCGGCGTGCTTGCGGATGCGCGTCGTTACCCTGACGATCTGCGGGAACTCTTTCAAGATGTGGTCGCCTGTCTGCCAGCGCGTCAAGAGGTTCACCTTCGTCTCTCCACCGCGTCCTCGATCGCGGATAGACCGTCGCCGCGTCAATGGCGCCGTCCGGATCCCGTGTCCGTATCGCATGCCTTGTCGTCGCGCGTCACCATCTCCACATCGACACCGAGCTTCGCTCCCGCCCCTTTCCTCGTCGTCATAAACGCCTGAAGCTCATCACCATGTTCATCATTCTGATCTTTGCCATGGAAATCCACCCTTTTCCTCGTTCCTAAACCTCTCAGCGGAAGGATGTCACGCGCCGATCGTCCAGCCCCACGGCTGACGCACGAGCACGCCGGCGGCCGCACGGTATTAGCGAGCGTCGCGCAAGAGCAGCACGTCCGTGCGCTCGCTGAGGTCGACCGCATGGCGCGATACGGCGGCATCCGCCCCCTTCGAGAGGAACGTCTGCTGATGACGTTCGCCGCCTCGTCGGCAGGTCAGTCGCACGCGGATCACGCAGAAGACAGCCTTGTCGCGCATGATCGCAACGCTCGCCTCGGTGCAGCTGATCGAAAAGCATCGCCTCCTCCGCTGCTTTCTGCCCCATAGCTCCATGCGCTCAAGCTGCAAAAACCTGCCCCCGATGAACTCTCTGCGTTTCCAATTCTCTCATTGTATACAAAGAGGAAGGAACGATAGCGAAAAATTCGCAAAGCAACAACAAACGGGTGAACCATGAGCGACATCTTCTTCTCTCTCATCTTCCCCAGCGCTCGCCCATACATTCTGGGACGAGCTTTTCACGCGAAGATACAGGACGCCGCGGCGCACAACGAAGACGCCGCCGACCCGTCCTGCCTTTCCGCGAGGACTGAAATGCGATACATTCAAATATTCTTTTCGAAATGGTGAAAAGCAGCCCGCGCACTTTCGATCGCCGCCGGCTGCTTTTTCATCACCGCACCTTGCCTCTCATTCCTGCACACATACGTCTTGCTGCATCACCGCCTGCAGCCGCCAGCGAAGACTCCATCGTGCAGCCAGTCCGCTTTGAGATTTCCTCGCAGCGGCACGTTCTGCGCAGAAGAGTGATCTGCAGCATCAATTGGCAAGGCTCAGCTTTTCCTTCAAGTTTTCCTTCAAGTTTTCCTTCAAGTTTTTGGTTTTTTGTTTTTTTTTGTTTTCCTCACGAAATCCCTTCTTTGCGTTCTTCCTTCCATTACTTCACTTGCTTGAAAGTCATATAACTCCACCCTCTCCTGTTCTTTGCTCTTGACTTTTGTATCTCCTGCTCAATCTCCCCGAACCAAGCCATTGTCCGGAGACTGCCCATCGACATGTGCAGAAATGCGCATGATCTCCGGAATCCATCGCCGAATCACGCTTTCGTGTTGAGGGAAATCTGCGCGCCATCGGCAACCCTTCAAATCTTTGTCCAAGCAAAGATTCTCAAACGTGATAGATAGCGACCTTCATCAAAAGGATCGACGGACAGATGAAGATGATGATCGTCTTGTTCAAATCAGCTCGTAATCAGACGCCGCAAGAAGATCTCATCCATCATCGACTGGTACTAACGTGTCGTTTAGTGCGCCCTCCTTCATCGCCGCACCTGTACTCCGACATTATATACCGTCTCTCTCTCAACGCCAAACATCCAAGCGAGCGCCTTGCATGCTGTGTACTGGAGTCTTCGCCGATTTTCGGTCTCATGTTAGCGAATCTCTCAATCTTCATACGAAGCGTGCGCTCCTAGCACTTTCGTCAAACATCGCTTGCAGTGGCGCATGTAAAGCTTTGAACATATAGTCATCGCGAATCGTCAGTTCCTCCCACGGCTTGATGGCATATCGTTCCATCCTTCACCTCCCGTTTTGACTGCTCCTCCTATTGTATCGCGAACACCAACGAGGTCAAGCCGAAGGATCAGAGTGATTAGCTGTCCTGTTTCTATGGAAGCGCAAGAACATATATCCTGAAAAGGTTTTGCACGAATACGGCGGACCGCTGTTCCTTCCCACGCCTCCGTCTCAGGACAATCCTTGCGGAAATTCCGCATGAGTTTTCGCCGTCGGGCGTCAGGATGGATTCGGGATGGAATTGATGCCCTCGATGGCGTACTCTTGTGACGCACGCCCTAATCGTGCCGTCTCCAGTTCGGCGGTGACGGCGAGGCAAGCGGGCAAGATTCTCGCTCGATGATGAGCGAATGGTAGCGGCCGACTCCAGAGTTCTCGGGCAGACCCGCGTAAAGCCCCTGTCCATCTGTGGCGGATGGCGACGGCTTACCGTGCACGATCTCATGGCGCACGATGCGGGCCGCCGGGAGCTTCGCCGATCGCCTGATGACCGAGGGCAGATGCCGAGGAGCGGCACCTTGCCCTTCGCCGCTTCGATCAGCGCTTCAAGATTGCCCGCGTCCTTTCGGCAGTCAGGACCCGGCGAGAGGATCACGGCCTCATGTCCGCCGCCAGCACATCCTCGGGCGCTGCGGCATCGTTTCGCACGACCTCGACCTTTCTGCGCCGGCGATGCGAAGTTGGTAGATATTATAGGTAAAAATGAATCGTAGTTGTCAAAAAGCAACAACATCGTTTTCCACCTCCTCGACGACTTCGAAGAGCGCCCGCGCCTTCTGCAAAATTTTCCCGATACTCGCTTTTCGGGCACGGAATCGGCCACGATTCCCGCGCCCACTGGATCACGGCAGTTTCGACGCTTTCAATGCGCATCGTGCGCAAGGTAATGCACATGTCCATATTGCCGCAGAAGTCCATATAGCCGACCGTGCGCGTAGGTGCCGCGCTTTGCCGGCTCCAGCTCGCGGATGATCTCCATGGCGCGGAGCTTCGGCGCACCGTGACCGTGCCGGCGGGAAATGCCGCCGCCGGAGGACGTCCAGAGGGCGGCATCCCTTCTTGAGCCGCCCGACGACCTCGGAAACCATGTGAGAACATGGCTGAACTTCTCGATCTCCTCAAACTTCGTCACGCGCACGCTGCCCGCCTCGCTGATGCGTCCGATGTCGTTGCGCGCGAGGTCGACGAGCATCGCGTGCTCGGCGCACTCCTTGCCGTCCGCCTTGAGCTCGGCGGCGAGCGCTGCGTCCTCCTCGTCGTTCCTGCCGCGCCGGGCCGTGCCCGCGATCGGGTAGGTGAACACCTTGTCGCCCGCCACCTTCAGGAGCATCTCGGGCGAAGCGCCGACGAGCTTTGACGCTGCCGAAGTTCAGATAGAACATGTAGGGGACGGATTGACTGGCGCAGTCGGCGGTGAAGTGGAAGCATGCTTCGTGATCTCTCGCGGAACCGCTGCGACGGCACGACTCCGGAAGATGTCGCGGCGAAGATATAGCTCCTTCGCCTTTTTCGACCGCGGCAATGAAATCTCCCGAATCATTTTCATACTCGCGAAAAAGTCGAGCGGCGTCCCTCGCTTCGCAACCATTCTGGCGGCAGGCACGATGATAGCGCATGCAGCTTTTCGGCGATTTCTCCATCTTCCTCGCCGCCTCCTCGTACACAGCAGTCGCCGCTTTTCCGGCGCAACCCGCGCAAGATAGATGAGGTCTCGCCGTATTCTTCAGGGCATCGAAGACCACCAGCTGGCGGCAGACCATGAACTGCCCCAGGCTCATCTTCATCGAGCGACATCGTGCGCGCACGCGGTCGAAGGTCGCGGCGATCTCATAGTTCAGATAGCCGACCATGCCGCCGTTCGCCAGCGGCAGTTCCTCATCCTTCACCGCGGGGCAAAAACCTTCCATATAGTTCTTGAGCGTCTCCTGCGGCGTGCCGTCGAGGCATTTCATCAAACGTTTTTCACGGATCATCAGCCCGGCTCTTGAAGACCTACAGACGGATGAACGGCTCGGCGCCAATGAACGTATATCGTCCGAAAACTGCTGATGCGTCGTATCGACGGATTCGAGGATGAAGCCTTCGCGCTTGCCCACGAGCTTGCAGTGAAAACGACGGAGACCCGGCGTATCGAGATCCATGGAAACTTCCGCCGTGACGGCAATGATGTTCGTCGTCTTCGCCAATTCTTCGAAGTGCGCCAACGATGGCAGCACCTTTCATCATCTTCGCCCCTCGGCATGGTACGCCCGCATCGAGGGCCTCGCGCATCGCCGCGATCAAGTCCATCGCCTCGTCCCTGCCTGTCCGCGAGCAGCGCTCGACGACGGCGCTGCCCACGATGACGGCATCGGCCTCCGCCGCCGCTTCGACAGCCGCCCTCGGCGAGCCGATGCCAAACCCGACCGCCAACGGCGTCTTCGTATAAGCACGCGCACCTGACGACCTTGCCGATCTGGCTGTAGTCGACCTTCTTTGACGCCCACGCCAGACGCCGTTGTTCGAGACGCAAGCAGATGATGAATCCTACGGCGCTCGCGCACGTCTCTTCCTGCGCGCTCGGACGTCGTGCCCGGCGTGATGAACTCCATCAGGGAAAGTCGTGCGCCGCGCAGATCTCGCGCATTTCGCCCGATTCTCGTGCGGCACATCGGGATGATGACGCCGTCCATGCCCGCCGATCGAAGTCCTCGACGAAGCGAGGAAAACCGTAGCGCAACATGTTGACGTAGCCCCGATGCCGACGAGCGGCAGCGCGGAGAAACGGCGAATCTCCTGCACGATTTCGCGCACTCTCGCAAGCGTCATGCCGCCCTGCAAAGCGGCGACAGAAGCCATCTGGATGACGGACCATCCGCCATCGGGTCAGAAAACAGCAAGCCCAGCTCCACGACGTCGGCGCCCGCCTCTTCTGCGCGGCGCACCGTCTCGATCGTGCCTTCCACGTCGGGCATTCCCGCCGTCAGATAGATGACGAGCCCTTTCCGACCCCTCAACTCATTCAATACATGATCCAAACGTGCGCTCATTCCTTTTCCCTCCCCAATGCTTTTGCCACCATCTGCACATCCTTGTGCCGCGCCCTGAAAGGCAGACGGACGACGACCTCGTCCTCCGCCGTCTTGGGCATCAGCTCCTCAAGGTACGCGAGCGCATGAGCTTTCCATGGCGGGCACGATGCCCTCCGAGCGGCAAAGCCGCTGGTGCTGCGAGCGCCTCTCTGTCCGTGACCGAGACGTACTCTGCGATGCCCTGATCCTTGAAGTAGGAATGCTCGGGTCCGACGCCGGATAGTCCAGCCCTGCCGAAATGGAATACGCCTCGACGACTTGCCCGTCCGCGTCCTGCAAGAGATAACTGTACGCACCGTGCAGGACGCCCGGCTCGCCGGGCGCCGCTCAAGGTACGCGCATTGTCACGACAGGAGCCTCGCCGCCCGCCGGCCCGACGCCGTACTTCTTGACGGAGGCCTCGTCCTTAAAATCATAGAACGTGCCGATGGCGTTGCCGCCGCCGCCGACGCAGGCGACAAGCGCATCGGGCGGGCGTCCGCACGCCGTCTTGACCTGTGCGGATCTCTCGCCGATCACCTTCTGAAGTCGCGCACCATGCCGGGTACGGATGCGGCCCGACTGCCGAGCCGATGATGTAGTAGGTGTGTCCGTGATGTTCGTCGCCCAGTAGCGCATCGCCTCGCTCGTCGCGTCTCGAGCGTGCCCGTGCCGCTCGCGACGGGAATGACCTTCGCCTCAAACTCCGCATGCGGAAGACGTTGAGGCTCTGGGCGCCTGACGTCCTCCTCGCCCATGAACACATGGCACTCCATGCCGAAAGCGCCGCGACCGTCGCCGAGGGCGACGCCATGCTGTCCTGCGCCCGTCTCAGCGACAATGCGCTTCTTGCCCATGCGCTTTGCGAGCAGCGCACAGCCGAGCGCATTGTTGATCTTGTGCGCCCGTATGCAGGGAGATCCTCGCGGCGAGGAAGATGCGCGCCTTGCCGTAATCGTGGGGCCTCTCGGCGAAGTACAGCGCGTCGGACGTCGTGTACGCAGATAGCGGCGGTACTCCGCACGGAACGCTTCATCCTCCTTGCAGCTCGCATAAGCGGCTTCCAACTCCTGCAGCGCCGGGCGGCGATCTCCGGCACATGCACGTCCGCCGTATGCACCGAACCTCCCCCTTCTTCTCCATGCAGATCCCTCGACTTTCTTCATAGCAAAACAACATCGGTTTCTTGTTTCTCGCCCTTCTCAGGCGCTCTCGCTTTGCGAGTGCGCGCGGCGCTGCCAAGCGCCGCGTCATCTCCGCAACATCATCGGCACGCACGAGTCCCTCGCCCACAAGGATGCCGCCTGCAGCCTGCCTCCTGCAGCGCGCGCGCATCCTCGACGCTGAAGTGCCGCTCTCGCCGATGACCATACGCTTCTCGTCCACCAGCGGCAAAAGTTCCAACGTATTCTCGATCGAGGGTCGTGAACGTCTGCAGATTGCGGTTGTTTATGCCGATGAACCTCGGCGTGCGCCAAGGCGGCCTCCATGTCCGCCTCATCATGCACCTCGACGAGGCGTCAAGACCCATCTCCACGCACGGAACACATGCTCCTGCAACTGGGCGGGCGAGAGGATGCGCGCGATCAGGAGAACGGGCGTCCGCGCCGAGCGTCTGCTGCCTCGACAATCTGGTACTCGTCGATGATGAAATCGCGCTGAAGCGGCAGATCGACGAGCGAGCGCACGCGCGCAAGTCTTCGTTCGCACCGAGGAAATGCGGGTCGGTATGAACCGACAGCATCGAAGCGCCGTTCGCCGCATAGATGCGGGCAAGCTCCTCACGCTATGCGTGCAGCAGAGCTCTTCCTTTCGGCGGGCGACTGCGGCTTGCACTCGGCAATGAGATTCCAGTCCCACGCATGAAAGCGCTTCGCCATTGAAAATCACCTCCCGAGCGCTCCTTCGCCCGCTCCTTTAGCTCGGCAAACGGCAGCCGCCGCTTCGCCTCCGCCACCAAATCCCGCTTCTTTTCCACGATTTCAGCCAAAGATATCACGCATCAGAAAGCCTCCGTTCTCTGCGGCATACGGGCGATCCCGCCCCTCGGATCCGCGCCCCTGCCGCTGCCGCCAAATTCTCGTATCTTCTCGATGGACTTCTGCCTCTCGATTTCGAGGCTGCGAAACATCAACGCCATACGGACGGAAAAGCTCGTCCGCCTCCTGCACAGTGCCGCCTGCAACGCCGCCCGCGACCAGCAGGGGCTCGAGACGCGCCGTCTCCGCCGCCGCCCCGCGCCAGCGAAAGCGCTCGCCCGTGCCGCCGACGGCTCCTTGGAAAAGCTGTCGAGCAGGACGATCTCTCTGCCGGTGTAAGCGTTCGCCTTCTCCACCGAAATCGTCACCCCAGCGAAACGACTTGATGACCGGCCCGATGAACCACGCGCCGATATTCAGGCGGTTCGTGCCCGTGAAGCTGCACGAGGTCGAGACCTGGAACTCCCGCGATGACGTTGACCTCATCGACTGCTGCATCGACGAACACGCCGACCGTCTTGGCACGATGCACATAGCCTCGTCAGGTCGCGCACCGCTTCCGGCAAAACGTGGCGAGGACTCTTCCCGTAAAAGACAAAGCCCAAAAGTCCGCGCTTCCTCTACCCGCAAACACCGCCTCTCTGTGCGCAAACCGCAAAATCGGACCTTCATGCTCCTTCACTTGCTTCTTTCATCGCCCCTCGCTGGGAACGTGATTCCTGCAAGGCGAAACATCGCAGTGCCACCCTTTTCAAGCCAAGTTCAGAAAACAAAAGCCACCTCGCCGCGCCTCGGGACGAAATGGATCCGCTGCCACCCTGAAATTGACTTCTCGTTTTCAGGGCACAGGAAAGAAACCGATGCCCAGCCCTCCTAACGGAGGCAGCCGTTCCAGCCTACTCGGCGCAACCTTCGGTGGACTCTCACAGGACCATTCACCATGCACTTCCCGCCGATCATCACACCTCCCGAAGAGTCATCAGCTCGCTGAAGGAAGCTCTCAAGGCTACTATTTCGCTCTGCGATTTACATAGCTACACGATTCGAAAATCGATGCTGCCATTATAAAACAGGCTGAGCATGATCTGTCAAGCACTATCCCCATGTCTGCATGAAAATCCAAAAGACAAACAGAAGGCGCCCGCATGATTGGCTGACGTTGACCGCTGCTGAGCCGTCAAGAGCCAAGTCCGAAGGACGCAGGCGATTGAGCAACAGCTCGTATGCGAAAAACGTCCCAGAATGCAAGCGCGAAGCGCGCCGCATGATTGGGCTGACGTTGACCGCTGCTGAGCACGTCCAGAGCAAGTCCGAAGGACGCAGGCGATTGAGGCAACTCGTAATGCGAAAAACGTCCCAGAATGCAAGCGCGAAGCGCGCCGCATGATTGCTGACGTTGACCGCTGCGAGGCCGTCCAAGAGCCAAGTCCGAAGGGATGCGGCGATTGGGCAACAGCTCGTACGCGAAAACGTCCCAAGAATGCAAAATACTGCTGGGGATTCACGGCATCTTTGTTCATAATAATCATAGCATAGCAGCAACTTTGATACAAACATAAAGAAGAGGTCCTCCTATGGCAGCATGAAAGATCCGGAAAATACAAATATCTGATGGCATTCAGGCATTTCTGCTCGGACATCAACGGGGCGCGCTCGCCGCCGTCCGCGCCCTTCTTGATCGCCGCCTATCATACGACTATGCCACAGCGGCGACGCTCGTGCTGCTGTCGAACCTCATCGGCTCCGTCGCAGCCGCTCTTCGAACTAGCTCGCCGATCCGGCAGAACCGCCCCCGGCTGATCGCCGTCGGCCTCCTCCTCTGGGCAGGCGGCAGCGCGCGCTCACCGGGCTCACCGCCAATTTTACGGGCTTTGCGCGGCGGTCATGATCAGCGGCACGGGCGTAGCCATGTTTTCATCCTGCAGGCGGCACGGCTTCGTGCATCGCGCCCTCCGACGACGGCAATCGCGCAAAGAACATCAGCATCTTCTCCTTCGGCGGCAACCTCCGGCTTCTCGCTCGGTCCCCTCGTCACTGACCGCCGCCGTCAATCTCTTCGGCCTTGCCGGCACGCTCGTCTTTCTCGTGCCCCGAGCTCGTCGTCTGTCTGCTCTTCAATCACCACATCCGGGGACTCTACGCGCCGGAGAAGTGCCGAAAAACCGCTCTGCCGCAGAAGCGGGCGCAGGCGTCGACCAATGGAACTCCTTCCTGCGTCTGACCGTCATCGTTTTTCGTACGTTCCATCATCTTCTTCGGCTTCAATACGTTCCTCGCGCTCTATTGGATTCAGGAACTTGGACAGACGGAGACGGCGGGCAACACGGCACTCAGCATCTACCACGCCATCAGCGCCGTCAGCACGCTTATCGGCGGCCGCCTCGCCGATCTCTGCGGCTACCGCCGCATCATCCTATCGGCTTCCTGTGCTTCTCCTGCCGAGCATCCTCCCTCTTCACACAGGCGAAATCCCTCATCCTCGCTTTCCCTGCTGCTCCTGCCCATCGGCTTCGCGCTGAGCCTCGTCTACAGCCCCATCGTCGTGCTCGGACAGCAATACCTTCCGAACCGTGTCGGTCTCGCCTCTGGCGTGACGCTTGGCCTCGCCGTCAGTATCGGCGGTCTCTTCACTCCCATCCTCGGCAAGATTGCCGACGCCTCGGACCTCTCCACCGTCCTCATGACCGTCGGCGGCATCACTGTCATCCCCTGCATCGTCTCCTTCTTCCTGCCCGCCGTAAAGCGCGATAAAAACGCCAGTAATCCCCTCCAAGATTGATTTCGCCATACGAAAGGAAACCTCCCCATGCAGTACACAGCACAGTACGCTTCGCCGTTCAGTTCCATCACGCTCGCCAGCGACGGCACATCGCTCGTCGGGCTTTGGTTCGACGGGCAGAAGTATTTCGCCGCCACGCTTGACGACAAGCACGAGCAGAAAGCCTCCCCGTATTCGAGGCTCGTCGCTGGCTCGATATTTTACTTCAGCGGCAACGCGCGGACTTCTTGCCGCCGCTCCCATGCCGAAAGCCACGCCGTTCCGCAAAATGGTCTGGGACGTCCTTCTCTCGATTCCCTACGGGCAAACGATGACCTACGGCGAAATCGCTCAAAAACGATCGCCCGCGAGCAGTCCGCTCACGCCGTCGGCAGCGCATGCGCACGACCGCTCTCCATCATCATCCCGTGCCACCCGCGTCGTCGGCACGAACAGCAGCCTCACAGGCTATGCCGGCGGCATCGACAAAAAGGTGCGCTCTTGACGCTCGAAGGCGTAGACGCTGACGCGGCTCTTGCACCTTGATCCTCGATGCGGCATCGTAGCGCGGCGCCGAGCACGAAGTTCAATCATCAGCGGTATGCGCGTGCATGACGACGGCTGTAAAATTTTTCCGCAAACTTCGGAATCCACTCGAAAATCAACAGCATCAAGGGCGTGAAATCGCGAACTTGAAGGAAGCCTTTCAGGCACAGAACAAACTCAAGCGATTTGATGGATTATATCACCCGCTATCTGTCCGATGGGGACAACGTGATGACTGTCACGGAAAAACACCTTCGCAGCAAGGCATTAAAAGGGACGAAGCGGACGAAAGCATAGATGTGAGCTGCAAGGCTGAAGAGAGACTTTGACGTGGGACGGCTTCTCGGTATCTGGGAGGAACTCATGGCGGAGAGAGGGACGTCTCGGCGCGGCCATCAGCAAGGCCAAGGCGGGCGCGGACTTCAGCCTCTTGATGGCGCAGTCGGCGGGAAACAAGAGCCGTCGGGCATCTCCTCCTCCATGCTCAAGAACTTGCCAGCGAAAAAGCACGCATGAACTGGAAAAGGGCGAAGGACGCGGCTATGTTTGTCAACAACGAAGGCAACCAGACGCGCTTTACTTCTACGACATCGACCGCATCGCGACCGCAGACTCACGACCGCAACAAGGTGCGCGCCATGGTGAAGGAGCTGCAGCGCAAGTCGGATGAAGTGTCCATCAAATCGACGAGGCTCGCTGCAGACGCATGTGGACTACACGCCGAGATTCGATCTTGCGGCACGAACAAGTTCCTCCTAGAAGAGATGATGACGAAATGATCTGCAGGCGGCTGGGGCGCGAGGCCGGCTTCGCGCCGCAGCCGTTTGCGCAGGGACAGACAGCGGGGGACTTCGGTTCAGGTGTGGATGAACTGCGACGCCCACACAAAAACATCTACTCTTCTCTTGCGGAAAGGCATCCTTCAAATCCGGCGGCGTCAATGACGCAACATCCGTCGTGCTATCGTTATTCGTCCTTCGAAATGTCGCCATTTCCCGCCGACGCCAATCACGGCTACGCCTCGCCCATGTGGAAACTGCTCTACGGGGAGCAAGAATAACGATCGAGACCAACCGCCCCTGCCTCTCGGCATCGGCGGGAGGAAATGGAAGAAACTTCGGTGGCTGTCTCTGCGCAAACGGCTGAACTGCTGCTGTTTGCAAGATACATCGACAAACTCCTGCAACAAAGAAAACAGCAGAGTTTTTCCTGATGATAAGCTCTGCGTGAACCTTGACTGTGCCATGTGCCGCTCAGGCGCTCCAGATACGATGGACTGGTCTCCTGCTCGCCGCCGCGCAGCGAGGGAGCATCATACGATGCGCCTAAGACGAGCAAGGAAAACTGTTTCATCACGCACCGCCAAAAATGGAAAAGCATCCATGCAGAAGCTTCGCTTCGCGAGATGGACGCTTTATTTTCGAACATTCACGTGGGATGTTGCATCTTTTCTCAATTCGAGTGAAGCAGCAGGCACGGATGCCGCCGCTGTCCTCATTTTTCAATCTTCCTTCCGGCAAGATCGTGCTAGCAGCTTTCCGGTGCCATGACGTCCCACGGCGACGACGGTCAGATCGAGTGCAAGCTCAACGGCAAGGTGTGCGAGCGGCTCGGCAGCTTCGATGCGCGCGCGATGCGGCTCGCGACTTCGATCTCGTAGAAACGGCGTGCGCCTTGCCTTTCCGGGCGTCGGATGTCGCGGCCAGATCTTGATGGCGATGGTCCCGGGCGATTCGATCCTTCCCCTGCCGCGGCAATAAGGGCTACGGGCTGTAGATGATGCTTTTTCGAGGTTCTGGCGCGACTTCTTGCGCGTGATCTCGGTGAGGCCGAGCGCCGTGATGTTTCGACGACGTTGGTCTTCGTGCGGTCGAGGCGCACGCGGTCGCGCAAGGAAGGAGAGGAGCCGTTCCTTCTGCTCGTCGGTGTCCATGTCGATGAAGTCGACGAGGATGATGCGCCGATGTCTCGGAGGCGGATCTGTCAAGATTTCCGCCGCTGGCTTCGAGATTCGTGCGGTAGACGGTGTCGCCGAGTTCGCGTGCCGACGTAACGTCCCGTGTTCACGTCGATGGCGGTCCACGCTTCCGTCTTGTCGATGACGATGGAGCCACCCGAGGGCAGCATGACCTCGCGCTCGCCGAGACAGCTCGATCTCCTCCTCGATGGCATAGCGGCGGAAGAGCGCTCCGCGCTCTTCGTAGAGATGAACCCTTTCCTTCAGTTCGGGCGATATGGAATCGACGAGCTCCGCTACACGACGGTGGCGTCCGGCAGCGTCGATGTAGAGGGCATCGATCTCTTCCGGAAGAGTCGCGCACGAGGCGACGGATGAGGTCAGCGTCGCGGTAGAGAAGCGCGGGAGCGTCCGCCATCTTGTTCTTCGCCTGCAAGGTCGCCAGGGAACGCACGGAGGGCGATCCGACGTCCCTCCTGGAAGCTTTCTTCGGTCTGCCCGTGCGCCGCCGTCAGATGATCAGCCCCCATGCCCTCAGGACAGATGTGCGCAAGCGATTTCCTTCAGTCGCACGTTCAGCCTCGCCTCGATGCGGCGTGAAATACCGATATAGTCGGCCGTGGATGCAGGGACGACGTTCCGCGCCGATCGAGAGTGCATCGTCGCGCGCGGCCGCTTCGTGCCGATGGCGTCGCTTCGTGATCTGCACGGGCAGCTTCTGGCCGATGTGTGTGATGCGCGCAGCGGGGCATCGTCCTCGCGCCTCGTGTGCACGCCGTCGCCGATGTAGAGGAAGGCGTTCTTCTCCCCAGCCGATGTCGATGAAAGCCGCCTGCATGCCCGGCGGGACGTTCTGCACCTGTCCTTTGTAGATATTGCCGACGAGGTGCGACTGCGATTCGCGGCTCAACCTCGACGGCCAAGAGTTCGTCGTTCGCCACGATCGCCTGCGCGCGTTTCCTCGACGCACAGTTTACAAGAATGGTTTTCATTACATCAACTCCATCATCGGAATCCGCTTCCCTCTCAAAGGTCAGCGGATGAGTCCAGCACTTTCCTTGGCGCATCTTCTTTGCCCTGCCATTGTCAGCAAATCCTCCGTCCAGCGCTGCCATAGGTTCGGTTTGTTTTTTGGCAGGACGGAAAATCAGCACAGATCGGACGGACTTCCCTTTATCCGTGTTCCTCAAGTCTCGATCAGGGCGAAGAGGTCTCTGCCGCTGACAGGACGCCGCTGCGGTGGATCTTCGCCTCCCTCGGCTCTGCAGTTCAGACCAGAGTCACGCGCCAGAAGCTCGACCGCCTCGCCCGGGCTTCAAGCTGCCTGACGGCGTGCGGCGATGGCGAGCGAGACTGCAGCCTCCGCCTGCCTTCTCGACGCGGACTCTCCTTCAGATACGCCTTCGCGTCGACCTCGCGCGTCTTTTTCGGCAGGACGCGGTGATAGACAACCCGGCGCGGCGAAGAAGGCTTTGGCAGTGCGCTCTGCCTCCTCCTGCGTTCCGATAGGGCAGGCGCACGCGGTACTCGGCGCGGTCGACCGCCGCCGCCATCAGCGACTTCGTCTTGCCCTCGAAAGGAACGATGCGCAGACGCACACCTGCGGCAAGGGGCGGCGGAAAGCCTGTCACGCGCTGAGGCTGGGACAGAGGGCATAGCTCCACATCCATGACCTCCGCCTCGCTCGTCGTGCCCACGGCGAGCGCTGAGGCGGCGAGAACTTCATGCGTGCGTTATGAAGCCCTCCGAACTAGGCGACGGGCAACTTGGCACGGCGGATCGCCCGCTCGATAGAGGCGGCGTAGTCGAGATGGGAGATGAAGCGGATCTCCTCCCCTTAGTCAGAAGCGCGCGCGGCTTCATCCTTCCTCCCTCAATCGACAACTGCTCGCAGCGTCGGACGAGCGCACTAGCCCAGTACACGTTTCGCGGCGACAGTCGTGCGTGAGCGCCGCTTCCGTGCACGCGCTGCCACTCGTGCCGCAAAAGTCCCAGGATACCCGGGCTTGTGTGCGCCCAGGAAGAGCTTCGTCCAAAGCCCGCGCGTGCCGCCGGTCTGTAGAACATCGGCTCGATGCCGCAGCTCTGAAGGCTTCTTGCCAAACCTCGTCCTTGAACTGATCGGTCCAGCCGTCGAACTTCGCGCCGTTCCTCCACGCCGTCTCGATGACGGGCGCGAGCCTAGCGGTCGCCGCGCGAGCACGCCTTCGAGGACGCTCGCCGCGCATCGTGATAGTGGAACGATATGGCGCGGTCGCGTATGCTGTCTTTCAAGAGCTGCTGCTGCTCTCGAACTCCTCCTGCAGCACCTGCGCGAACCATTGGAACGGCGTGTACGCCTTGGGCACGAAGCACAGAAACGGACACCGTGACCTTGACGCCGCGCTTCCCCTTGACTCCTTGTGGCAATCGACGACCTTCTGCGCGAGATTCGCGATGCCGACGATATCCTCGTCGCATTCCGTCGGCGAGTCCCATCATGAAGTAGAGCTTGACCGCCTTCCATCCCTGTTCGAACGCCGTGCGCACCGAGTCGCAGGCAAGTCGTCTTCTGTCACGTTCTTGTTGATGACGTCCCGAGGGCGCTGCGTTCTCCCGCCTCGGGCGCAAACGTCAGGCCCGCTCTTCCTGACCTGCTGCAGCCGCTCGGCGATGTCGACGGAAGCTGTCGATGCGCAAAGAAGGCAGGGAAAAGCTCACGCGCTCGCCTTGCGTCTCTGACAGAAGGCCGTCGACGAGCGGCGCAAGGCACGAATAGTCGGCGGACGAAAGCGAGGTCAGGGACATCTCGTTGTAGCCCGTCGAGTCAAAGAGGGGCGCGCCAGCCGCTCAGAGCGTCTCAGGTCTTCGCTCGCGCACAGGACGGTACGCCATGCCCGCCTGACAGAAGCGGCAGCCTCGCGTGCAGCCGCGGAAGAGTTCCAACATGAGGCGGTCGTGCACAATGCCGAGGTACGGCACGACGGGTTTTCTCAAAAGGAGCCGCATCGAGATCTTTGACGACGCGCCGAAAGACCGCGGACGGCGCCGCTTCGTCGAGGACGGAAAGTCCCAGAACATGCCCTCCGCGTCGTATGCGGGCGCGTAAAAGGACGGCAACAGTAGACACCCGGGTTCGGCCGCACGGCGCAGAAACGCGCGCCCGCCGCCGGACGTCCTTCTTCTTCCATGCGATCAAGGCGTCGCAAATATCGACGACGACCTCCTCGCCATCGCCGAGCACGAAAGAAATCGGAAGAAGTCGGCGATCGGTTCCCGTGTTGTAGACGCAGGGCCCGCCGCCGATGACGAAGGGATGCTCCTCGGTGCGTTCCGCCGCGTGAAGCAGCAGCCCTGCGGATCGAGCATGTTGAGCGTGTTCGTGATCAAAAGCTCGTATTGCAGTGAAAAGCCGAGGATATCGAAGGACGAAACCTCCCGGAAGGTTTCGAAGCGAGAAGAGCGGCAGTCGGCGACAGCGCATCTCCTCTTCCATGTCGATCCACGGCGCAAAAGACACGTTCCGCCGCGACATCAGCGCGGCGTTCAAATCTTGTAGAGAATCTTCGGTCCGAGGTTCGACATGCCGACCTCATAGACGTCCGCCATCGCGAGCGCGATGCGGCAGGCGGCATCCGCAGAAGCCTTCGGCTGCGCGTTCCATTCGCCGCCCGTGTAGCGTGCGGGCTTCTCTACAGCCTGAAGCATATCCTGTTCCGAAATTCGACCATAAATCCTCCTTGATGCCGCCACGGATAGATCCGACGCAGGATTCATCCGTGCGCCTCACTACTAAACTTCGCCTTTCTCGTGGGATGTTGAGCAAGATCGTGATCGCGAGAAGGTTCCGTCGTCAGACGAGCCGACGCCGTAGCTCGCGAGCGGCGGCGGGATGCCCGTGACGGGCGATGATTCCGTCGTCATGCCGACGTTGGCGAGAACGTGGAAGGCGAGCATCGAGGTGATGCCGACGGCGAGAAGCTGGCCGAAGGTGTCGCTCGCCTCCTGCGCGATTTTTCACGCCGCGCCAGAGCACGACGAGGTAGAGCGCGAGAAGAATCGCTGCGCCGACAAAGCCAAGCTCTTCGCCAGCGACAGCGAAGATGAAGTCCGTGTGATTTTCGGGCAGGAAATTCAGCTGGCTCTGCAGTGCCGCCGAAAAGTCCCTTGCCAAAGATGAGTCCTGTGCCGATGGCGATCTTCGACTGGATGATGTGATACCCAGAACCCAACGGATCGACGCTCGGTCAAGAAAGACCATGAGCCGCATCTTCTGATAGTCCTTCAAGAAGAGCCAGAGGAGGCGACATCGCTCACGCCCGCCGCCAAAGAACGCCGTCAGTATGCGAAGGTACGCCCGCGACAAAGAGCATGCCGAGGAGGATCGCGATGAACACGAGCGAGGTGCCCAGATCGGGCTGCTTCAGGACGAGGAAGAACGGCGGCGCGAGCATAGGCGACGACAGGCAGGATGTCGTTGAGCGTGCTTGAGCTTGCCCACGCGGTCTTCAGCACGGCGGCGAGCGCGATGATCATGATGATCTTCGAGAACTCCGAAGGCTGCAGCGTATTGGTCGAGAGCTGGATCCATCGCTGTGCGCCGAGCGCCGTCCGACCGATGAGCATGACGAGGAGCAGCATGACTGCGTTGAAGATATGAGGTTCCTGCCGTAGCTTTGCAGCGCCTTGTAGTCAAAGTTCATGAGGAATATAGCGAAGAGGACGTTCAAGATGACGAAAGCGCCCTGCTTCTGCACGAACCAGTAATGGTCGCCGCCTGCGGTGTTGATGTGCGTGGCGCCGCCGATGATGATCAGGCTCATGACGATGATGGCGGCTGTCGCGCCGATCAGGTGAAATCCATGCGCTTGAGCCAACGTTTTGTTCATTTTCGCGCCTCCTAGCGCCCGCCGCTCACCTTGGCCTTCATCCTGCTCACGGGAATGTTCGCGATGAGCGCCGACGGAATCCTGATCGTTGGGCGAGCGAGATCTCCATATCCTTCTGATTGATCTCCACACTAATTGGAAATGACGTGGATGATGTCTGTCTTGGATCTTGTCCATGACTTCGGGCTGAGACGCTCAGGCGATCGTGGATCAGGACGACCTTCAGCCGATCATGGGCAATCTCGCGCGACGACTTTCCCCTGTTTGCCGAAAATCTTGAGCAAAGCTTCAATCATCGCGTTTCCTTCCGAGAATCATTTTCTCGAGACGCTGCAAAAAGCTCTCGTTCGGCTCCTCATGAACGGCACATCCTCGCCCATAATGCGCGAGACGACGTTGGCATCGCCTTTCCGGCGAGAAGACATTGTCAATGACGGGTTCGCCGGCGGTTCGCCGAATCGATGACCTTTTTCGTCGTCGGGCACCTGACCGATGCACGGCAGGGAGAGAATGTCGTATGATCGCCTCCATGTCGAGCATCGTGCCGTCCCTTGACCATCTGCGAGCGTATGCGGTTGACGACGAAGCTGATTTCCTTGTCGTCGTTCTGCAGCCTGCCGATGATCTTGTCCGCTCGCGCACGGCAGCGATTTCGGCATCGTGACGACGATCGCCCAATCCGCTGCAACAACCGCTGTCTGAAAGCCCCTGCTCGATGCCCGCGGGCAATCGATGAGAATATAGTCGAACTCCGGCTTCATCTCAGCGACAAGCTCCTTCATCTGCTCAGGCTCGATCGCCGACTTGTCCGCCACCTGCGACGTCGGCATCAAGAAGAGCGTCTCATACTTCTTAGACGCACGAGCGCCCGATTATACGTCGTGCGCTTCGTGCTGACGTCGACGAGCGTGTAGACGATGCGACGCTCAATCCCGTGAGCAAGTCGAGATTCCTTAATCCCGTATCGGTGTCGATGAGCGCGACCTTCTTGCCGCGCTTCGCGAGTCCACGCCAATATTCGCCGTGGTCGTCGTCTCTGCCGACCCGCCTTTTTCGAGGTGATAACGATAACTTCTGCCATCGACTGACTCCCACCTTTCTATCGGTTCAGCAACGATCCGTCCATCCTGCACGCTCGCCCGTTCGGCAAGCTCGTAGGCTTCTCATACTGCTCGGGCGACTGGGCGATGACGTCCGCGATGCGAATCTGCACGGGCATCAAGCGGTCGGCGATGATGATGGCGCTCTGTCGCCATAAGCTCCGCATGAACAATGCCGCGGCAGGTGCCGCGTATGTCGATGCTGCCGCCGGCAATGACCTGCGCGCCGGGATTCACATTGCCGAGGACGAGCACCGATCCTTGGCTCTGCACCTCCTGGCCGCCGCGGAGCGTGCGGTTCACGACGAGCATCTGCACAACCTTCTTGTCCGCGTCCGGCTCCGCCTTTGCCTCAGCAGGCTTCGTCTCTTTCTCGGCGAGGGCGACGCCCAGTCTGCGGGCGGCTGCCGTCCCGCGCAGAGCGTCCGACAGATTTTTCTTCGCGCCCGCCTCTTCCTTCCTTTCGCGGAAGTACAGGCCATGCTGCAGGGAAGAGTTTCTTGAGGGGCGAGGGCTCTCTTTCGCCGTGAACGTCCCCGTGCGCCACTCGATGACCGTGCCGCGTCGGAAAGAACAAGGCGCTCGTTTCAGCTTCCTGCGAGATCTCTCGCTCGACAGCGGAAAACTCGGGCTTTCCACGAGCACGAGCAGAAGCCCCGTCTTCAGCCCTTTGAACAATACGCTTTCTTTTCTCCATGATTTCCTCGCTTTTGCGTGCGCATGCGGCATCTGCCGCACAAAAGATCAGAAACAACCGTTGCGCATGGCAACGCCGTCATTTCTCCTTGCTGCAATACACTCTATTATATCAAGATTTCTGTCGCGCCGCCACCTCTTGACGAACGGCTTTGACTTCGGGCGTATCGAGGTTGAACGCCGCGTCGAGGATCTTCTTGCCGATCGGCACGGCGGACAGCGAGCCAGATGCCTCCCTTGCTCCACGATGACCAGCGACGACGATCGTCGGGTTGTTGAAAAGGTCCGTAAGCGACGAACCAACCGTGATCGCGTCCTGCGAATTCTCCGCCGTTCCCGTCTTGCCCGCGATGTCGATGGGATACTTTGCACCGAATGCCGCCGCCGCTGTACCATACTTCGTGACGTCCCTGGGTCCTTGCTGGACGAGCGAGATGACCTCGGGGCGCACGTCGGACACGCCGATGCGCTGCTTTTATCGTCTCGACGTCTGCCCTCACGAGGGCTTACGATCTTCTGCACGAGGTGCGGCTGATGAGCGGTCGCCGTTCGCCGCGATCGCTCCCAGCGATCGTCGCCGCCTGCGCAGAGTCACGAGGTCTGAAGCCTGGCCGATCGCCGCGTCGAACGTCTCGGAGAGATACCGGTCGTCCTCGTGGACCTTCTTCTTGTCATCTCGCGGCTCGCGCACGAGTCCCTCAGACTCATAAGGCAAGTCTGCTCGTTTTGGGCCGATGCCGAACATGCGCGCATACTTTCGCCGAGGCGGTCGACGCCGAGGCGGTTTCCTCGTGGAAGTAGACGTTGTCGGAATGGCAAGCACACGGATGAAGTTGATCAGGCCGAGAGCTTCCCGCCCGCATTTCCCTCGGGATGATCCATCGGGCGTCCGAGTCGTAGATGATTTCGTTCGGCGAGACGAGCGTTCTCCTGCAGGGCGGCTACGCCCGCGGGACGATCTTGAAGGTCGATCCGGCGGATATTCGCCCGTGATCGCCTTGTTGTCCATCGGATGATAGCTGTCGTTGATGAGCTTTCCAGTCCTTCGTCGATATGCCGTTGACGAAGAGATCGGATCGAACGACGGGCGGCTCACGACGCTGAGCACTTCGCCCGTCTGCGGATTCATGCGACGACGGCAGCCGCTGCATTGGCACTCGATGGCGGAAAAGCTGCTGATCGATGGCGCGCTCGGCGGCAACCTGAATCACCGCGTCGATCGTCAACACGAGATCGTTGCCCGCAATCGGTTCTTTCGTGCCGAGGTTGTCCACGGGCTTGCCCGCGACATCGACCTCGACCTGCCTTTCCGCCGTCCGTGCCGCGCACTGTCTGGTCATAGACGCGCTCGGGCCGAACTTGCCGATGATGTCCGCCGGACTTGTAGCCTTCCTCCTTGCGCTTTTCCAACTCCTCGTTGCTGATCTCGCTCACATGCCAGAAGACATGCGCTCCCCACGTCTTGTAGACGTAGTCGCGGATCGGCTGCGCCTCGATCATGACGCATCGATACTTGTCGCGCTGCTCGTCTCGACGATCGTGCAGATCTCGCCGACATCCTGCTTGATGCGTATGGGGTCGAACCCTACATGCGCATCGATCTTCTTGTGGATCTCTTCCTTCGGCACCTGAGAAGCACGGACAAGCGCTCAATGACTTCCTCGGGAATCGTCCCGCTCAGTGGCAGGATCGACACGGTGAAGCTCGGTCGGTTCATGACGAGCGGCGCACCGTTGCAGTCGAAGAAGTTGCCGCGCGGCGCGATGCTCGGAATGATGCGGATGCGGTTGCCGTCCGCAAGACTCGCCAGTAATCGCCGTCGTAAACTCGGAGATAGACGAGCCGCGGAGGAGCCACGGTGATGACGGCAACGATGACGCCTGCCGAGCACGCAAGCGCCCCTGCATACTCGTTTTCATTTTCTCCAGGTATATCTCCCCATTCAGACAAGAAGGCACCTCGCAAGGTGCCTTGATCCTTCTCGATAAGCGCCGCCTGCGCCGTATGCTTTTGGCAGGCTACTTCCGCTTTTAGCCATCCAGTCCTTCATGCAGCTCGTCGCACGATAGACGGATAGGCAGAGGACGTTGCAGCAGAGCGCGGAAAGAGCGTCTTGACGATGTGCAGCAGGCTGAAGCTGCAGCCAAGAAAGCAGCATGAGTGATGATGCACAAAGTAGTCGCCGTTGTCGCCCACATCGTCGCCATCGCAGGCGAGAACACCGGATCCTTGAACACGTTGCGCGAGAAGGCGCCCATGGCAGCAGCCGATGAGCGTCAGGGCAAGCACGTCCATACCGAAAGGGAACATGCCCGTGGCGAGATCCACTCGAGGCCAGACATGAAGCTCCATGAAGGCGCCGCGGCGCGCATTGTAGAGGAGACTCCACGAGATGGTCAGAACCAGCATGAGGTTCACCGAGACGCCGGTCCATGAAAAGATCGGAAAAAGCGACGTCTGCAGGACGAGGCGCGAGCACGAACGCGATCCACCAAAAGATCTTGCGGTAGCTGATCAGTTGCCGCGCACCTGCCTCGCGCCCTTTGCCCTGCCTGTGTCTGTGCGGCGGGCTGCGTCCCTGCTGTTCCGACGGCTTCGTCGGCAGGCTGCCGGCGCTGCGGGCGCCGCGGCAGACAGCGCGGGCTGTGCAGCGCGTCGCTGCTCTACGCCGCCTTCTGCGCAGCCGGATCCGTCTCCGTGCCCGGCGTCTGTGCGGGCGGCGTGATCGGCGCGGGCGGCGCTTCACGCGACGCCACGATGACAGCGACATCCTCCAACCGCTGGAAATCGACGGCCGACTCCAACACCGCGTACTCGCAGCCGCCCTCATCATTCTTCAAGGCTCTGACCGTGCCGACGAGGATGCCTTTTGGGGTGAAGCGCCGCCATAGTCCTGAAGTCACGACGACGTCGCCCTCAACGACATCAGAGGACTTCGGAGATGTTCTTCATGCGCGGCATCAGGGGTTCGCGGGTCACCTTCGACGATGCCCGCGACGCGAGATTCCTGCCGCTGCACGATCGTGCCGACGGCGGCGCGCGGGTCGAGGATCAGCCGCAGCATTGGAAGAGTACGGCGCCGCTTCGACGACGACGCCGACGCAGCCTTCTCCGTCGACCAGGCATATTCTCGCGCACGCCGCTCGCCGTGCCGTGATCGATGACGATGACGCCCGACCGCCGCATAGTCGCGTCAATGACGCGCGCCGCCAGCGAGATCGAACTGCGTCTTTTTCCTGCTTGTAGCCGAGAAGGGCTCGAGCCGCGCATCTCAGCAAGCGCCTCATTCACTTCGAGGTTCTGCACGCGCAGCCTCCACCTCATTCTTCAACATACGGTTCTGGTCGTAGACATAATAGACTTCCAAAGCTCCGTGCCTCAAGAATGCACCTTGATCGCCCACCGGGCCGTCACGGATTGAAAAAGGGACGCAGCAACGTCGCTGCGCGCGCTCAGGAACGGGACTGGAACCTGCGTTCCGCAAAAAGACCGGGCAGAGGACATGCGAGCGACACGAGAAGCAGCCAGACCACGCGGTTCGGATCCCGGTCATCTCTGCGTATGCGGCTCATTGTCCTCAACTTCTTGGAAATCATCACGACGCGCTTCAAAGGCTCAGTGTTTTCAAGCGACTTGCCCGTTCCCTCGCCCCACGCAGGAGAGCGGATCTTCTGCGATGAGAACGGGCATGCCCGTCTCGTGGCTCAGAAGCTTGTCGAGGTTCGTCAGGAGGCGCCGCCTCCCGTCATCATGATGCCGTGATCCATGACGTCTGCGCAAGCTCCGGCGGCGTCCTTTCGAGGCGTGCCCTTGACAGCATCGACGATCTGTAGATCAGCTCATTCAGCGCCTCCCTGACCTCGCTCGCACGAATCGAGGCGTCTTCGGCAAACCGCTGACGGGTCGCGGCCGCGGATGTCCATGTCACGGTCTACATCCGCCGTCACGATGGCGGAGCCAACCGTGATCTTGATCTCTTCCGCCGTGCGCTCGCCGATCAGCGAGGTTGTACTGGCGCTTGATGTACTGCACGATGGAGAGTCCATCTCGTCGCCGCCGATGCGGATCGAGCGGCTCGTGACGATGCCGCCGAGCGAGATGACGCGCGATCTCCGTCGTGCCGCCGCCGATGTCGACGACCATGCTTCCCGTCGCTTCTTCGACGGGAAGCCCTGCGTCGATCGCCGCCGCCATCGGCTCCTCGATGAGGTACGCCTCGCGGGCTCCCGCCTGCTGTGCCGCGTCGATGACCGCGCGCTTTTCCACCTCGGTCACGCCCGAGCACGCCGACAACGAGCGCGGACGCACGAAAGATTTCGTGTTCATCGACTTCGGATGAAATAGCTTGAGCATCGCCCTGCGTCACGTCGAAGTCGGCGATGACGCCGTCCTTCATCGGGCGGATGGCTGATGATGTTGCTCGGCGTCCTGCCGATCATGCGCTTCGCGTCCTCGCCGACGGCGAGAACTTCCCCGTTCTCACTCTTTATTGCCACGACAGAAGGCTCGCGCAGAACGATGCCCCTGCCTTTCACATGCACCAATGTATTCGCGGTTCCAAGGTCGATGCCCATATCGCGGGACAAGCCACCAAAAGACTCACATGTTGAAATAAAACTCCCTTCTCTTCGCACAGTATATGTCCTCGCGCCTGCAGAAGACCAGCCCCGGCGGTCAGCGCCCTTCAGGGCTCGACCTCTCGGGGCTTCATGCTGAACGTGCTGCCAATCATAGATATAATGGCGTAGAAGATACGAGTTCTATTGTATCATACCTTCTTCTTTTAGGGAAATAAATTATCACGCCAACCTAAGATGATGTGGTCGATCACAGGGATGCCGTCGACTTCTCCGCCTCCGTCATGCGCCGCGTCAGGGCAAGATCCTCCGCGCTCGGCGTAGGATCCCCGACGGATGATTATGCACGAGGATGACGGCCGCCGCCGCCTGCTCGATCGCCGCCCGGAAGACCTCCGCGGATGGGCGATCGAGGATGTGAGCGTGCCGCCGGAGATCGTCTTCAAGGCGAGGATATGGTTCTTCGCGTTCAGCAGCAGGGACAGCGAAATGCCTCCTTGCGCTCGAAGCGGAAGCGCGGCATGGCATAACCTGCGGCATCGGCGGGCCATGAACGACCGTCCGCTGCTCAGCCGCCTTTCAGCGCGAGACGTCGGCGCGAGCTCGACGGCGGCGAGAATCGTCGCCGCCTTCGCCATTCCCACGCGCCCTTGATGGAGGAAAGTTCTTGCGCGCTCATCTGCGTGATGGCGGAAAAGTCCGCGCTCTTATAGAGCGCGAGCACCTTTCGGCGACGCCATGCACCGAATCGTCCTTGACGCCCGTGCGCAGGAGGACGGCCGAGCAATTCCGTGTTGGAAAGGCTCGCCGCCCCTCGTCAGGAGTCTCTCGCGCGGGCCGTTCCTCTTCGGGCAGGTCACGCACCAGAAGCGTCATAGAGATCGACCCCCGCTTTTTCTGCCAACTCTGCCATGTCACGAGCGGCAGCCCGACGACATTCGAGAACGAGGCCTTCGATGCGCTCGACGAAGACGGCGCGCGTCCCTGCACCGCATAGGCGCCCGCCTTGTCCAGCGGCTCTCCCGTCTTGACGTAGCGCGCGATCGCCTCTTCCGTAAGCGGCGCAAAGAAGACCTGCGTCCTGGCGACCGTCGAGAATTCCCGCCCTTCCGTCACCCAGGCGACGCCCGTCAAAACCTCGTGCGCACGCCCGGAGAGCGCGGCGACGCATAGAACGCGCCTCACGCTCATCGGCAGGCTTGCCGAAAATGCGCCCATCGGGCGCGACGACGGTATCGGCGCCGAGCACGGGAAGCCCTGTATGCGCTGCCACGGCGCGCGCCTTAGCGAGCGCGTTGGCGAGGACGAGGACCGCCCGCGTCCTCCGCCTCAAAAAGTTCCTCTGCCTCGCTCACTTCCACGCGAAAGGACGCGCCGATCTGCACGAGAAGATCGCGCCGGCGCGGCGAAGCCGATGCCAAGATGAACAAAGCCTTCCCCTCCTCAATAGCGGCGATAAAGAACAAGCGCGACGATGACGCCGACAGGGCTCGCGATGTTCGGCGTAAAGAGAAGCCGAAGTTCACGCTGACGACGAAGAGATCGATCGCGACGGGCGCCGGGACGAGGCGGGATGCCTGTCTGCCAGAAGCGCGCCACGGCAGAAAGCGCATCGACGCCGCGCAAAAATCGCCCAGAAGACCGCCGAGCACCGCGCCCACGAAGACGAACAAGGCGCACAGACCGAAACCGCGCCCCGAAGAAAATTTCACAAAGAATCCTCCAAACGAAGCGCCTTGAAAAACGAGCGATGAAGACCGCACGCGCCCTGTATCGTTGCCTTTGACCTTTTCGAGTTCCACACGAATAAATCCGCTCGACTCAAAAGGTCATTTCTTTTCGCGCCCTTGGCGTAAAGATTCAGTCCGCGCTCCGGCCCGCACAAAAAGAAAAAGCCTCCCCGCGAACGGGGAGGCGGGAAAAAGCGATCACATCAGATAGCGCAAGTAGACGTAGACCGTCGACGTGATGATCGTCAAGATCATCGGCGGGAAAGCCGACCATCATGAAGCGGACGAACGTCATGGGAACGCCCTCTCCGCCGCCATGCCCGCGACGATGACGCTTCGCGGACGCGCCGATGATCGTGCCGTTGCCGCCGAGGCAGGGCGCCGAGCGCGAGGCTCCACCAGACCCGGTTCGAGGTTCGAGACGCCCATCGTCCCCATGTCCCGGATCAGCGGGATCATCGTGGCGACGAACGGGATGTTGTCGAGGAGCGCCGAGACGATCGCGCTCATCCACAGGACGAGCATCGACGTCTTCGCCACGTCGCCGCCCGTGAGGGTTGACGCCCTGCACCGCGAGATTGCGGATGACGCCCGTCTCCACGAGGACCGCCGACGGCGATGAAGAGACCGATGAAGAAGAAGATCGTCGGCCACTCGACGCCGTGCATCGCGTGCTCGACGAACTCTTCCCTTGCCGACCGAGGAGAAGCAGCAGGAACGCGCCGGCGATGGCGATGAGCGAGGACTCAAGCCCCGTGAGCGAATGGAGGAAGAACATCAAGATGACGAGGTCCGAGCACGAACAGGCACTTCCTAGAAGCGGGATGTCCCTTGAGCTCGTCCCACTCGTTCTCCTGCATCACGAGGCCTTGAGCTCGGGCTTCGTCTTCAGCTTCTTGCGGTAGAAGCAGGACGAAGATCGCCGTGACGAGGATGAGGTTGAGGATCGGAGATGAGCGCGAGGTTGATCGATGAACGCCGCGGGACGTCAGCTCCTTGACGGCGCTGCCGATCAGTGATGTTCGGCGGGTCGCCGATGAGGGTCGCCGTACCGCCGACGTTCGACGCGATGACCTGCGTCAGGAGGTACGGCATGACGTCGACATGGAGCTTCGTCGTGAGTGCTGAACGTGACCGGCACCATCAAAGGGACCCCGTCGTCACGTTGTCAAGGAACGCCGAGCAGACGGCCGTGATCAGCGAAAGATAGACCAAAGAGATTCACGGATCGGCTTTCGCCCTTTCGCTGCCCAGACGGCGATGAAATTGAAGAGCCCCGTCTTGCTCGTGATGGCGACGATGATCATCATGCCGATCAAAAGTCCGAGCGTGTTGAAATCGATGTGGTGGATGGCTGTCTCTGCGTCATGATGCCCGTGACGATCGCGAGGGAGCGCGCCGATCATCGCAATGATCGTGCGGTGGATCTTCTCGAGACGATCACCGCACATCGCGACGAAGATGATACCAGCTATTGTTTCCTGTTCCATAAAAACCTCCTGAATTTTGACTCGCCTGTGGCAGTCTCCTGCACCTGTCTGTCCGCCTTCCCCGTCAAGCTGGAGAGGCAGAAGAACGACGGACAGCCGACCGAAAAATAGAGCGAAGCCCTTGGTTGAACAGACTCCGCCCTAAATTTCACTTATTGAATTGTCCTGCACCTATTATAGCAGATTATCGTGAGTTTGGAAAGTGTCCTTGTGTATTTATATCACTTTTTCTTTTTCTTCCTGAAATAGATATTTTCTCTGCCGTTTTCCATCAAGATTCTGCTCAGATGAGCGCATGAGAAAGAATCCGCAAAGCAAACGCTTTGCGGATTCTTGTTTCAGCTTCTCTCACACGCTTCCCTTACGAATGATTACGCGCGGAACTTGCGCTTGCGAGCCGCTCGGACTTTTCTTGCGCTTGACGCTCGGTTTCTCGTAATGTTCACGTTTCCTAACTTCTGCCAAAGTACCAGCCTTCTGGCAGGTACGCTTGAATCTGCGGAGAGCACTGTCGATCGTTTCGTTCTTTCCTACTTTGACCCTCATTTGCCATTGTTCTTCCCCTCCACTAGATTTGGGGCGCACGGAAGGCAGGCAGAAAATTGCCAACGCTGCATCGTGCACTTTGCTATTATACATGATTTTCCGTTTCGGTGTCAACCATCAACCGTGCGGCCATTGCATCGCGCGTCCGCCAAGGAGATGAAAAATGCAGATGTCCGACGGTCTGCCCGCCCTCTGCTCCTGTATTCACGACGACGCGAAAGCCGCTTTCCGCAAGTCCCAGCTCCTTCGCGAGCTGCGGCACGACGTCGACATGGATGTGCGCGACGAGCGCCTTGTCCCTCTTCCGTCAGGGCAAGCAAGCTTCCTATATGCTTCTTCGGAATGATGAGCACATGCACGGGCGCCTGCGGCACCAGATCCTTGAGAGGCGATGACGGCATCATCCTCGTATACCGCCGCAGCGGGAATCTCCTTCGCCGCAATGCGAGCAGAAAATGCAGTCTGCCATCTCTTCCACCTCCCATCCTGCAATCGTTTGATCCACACCCTTGTTATAGTGCTTCGACCTTCGCTGCAAAAACCCTGCCGCATGAGGGAAAATATTGTGCATCTTCATGCGTCTCCCGAAGATTCAGCCGCTCCGCCGCTCTCCCCATACGCGCCGTCCCGGTGCAGGCGCACGAGATGCATCTCTTCGATCTCCCCGCCCGAACGGGTGCATCCGTATAGACGCGGATGTAGTTCTCCGTCAAGCCATCCGTGACGCCGTCGCGCTCCGTCTCAAAGAGGACGGGCATCCTCTTGCCGAGGAAAGAGGCGTGGAACGCCCTCGCTCTTCTTCACGGCGAGAGCCTGCATGATGCGCACGCGCTCCTTCTTCTCCTCGTCCGGCACCTGCGCGGCGAATCCGGCCGCCGGCGTGCCCCGGCGCGGCGAATAGGGGAATACGTGCATGCGCGCGAAATTCATGCGCTCGACGAAAGCGACGCTCTCTGCAGCTCCTGCGTCTCGCCCGGGAAGCCCACGATGATGTCCGTCGAGATGGCGACGCCCGGCACGGCGTTCGACGCGCTCGAAGAGCGCGGCAAACTTCGCCGTGTCGTAGTGGCGGTTCATCGCGCGAAGGATTGCATCCGTCCCCGCCTGCAAGCGGCAGGTGGAGATGACGCGCGAACCGCGCCTCATTCGCCGAGAGCGCGAGCAGCTCATCCGACAGTTCGATCGACTCCAAAGAGCGGTCGCAACCGCTTGAGCCCGGCAAAGACAGCACTTCGCGCACGGCGTCGACGAGCGTCACGTCGCCGAGATCGCGCCCGTAGCAGCCGAGGTGAATGCCCGTCAGGACGATCTCCTTGAAGCCCATCGCGATGAGCTTTCGCCGCCTCGCGGCGCACGCTCGGCAGGAGACGTGAGCGCACGGGGCCGCGCGCGTAAGGAATGATGCAGAACGAGCAGTTCTCGCATCCTCCTCGATCTTCAAAAAGGCGCGCGTCCTCGCAGGAGCGCCGAAGAGCGGGATGTCCTCGAACTCTTCCGCGTGCATGATGTCGCCCGTGCCGTCGAAGATGCCCGCTCTACGCGCCGCGCGCTCCACGTAGTCGACGATCCCGGCGCGTTCCTTCGTGCCGAGCACGACGCGCACGCCTTCGATCGCGCGGATCTCCTCCGGCGACACCTGCGCGTAGCAGCCCGTCACAGCGATGACGGCTCTCTCGTTCAAGCGGCGTGCGCGTCGGATGAGCTGGCGCGACTTCTTTCTCGCCGAGGCTCGTGACAGAGCATGTATTGATGACGTAGACGTCCGCCGCCTCGTCGAGAGGGACGATGGCATAGCCCCTCTGGCGGAAAAGCCCTCCATCGTCTCCGTTTCAAACTGATTGACCTGCAACCCAAGGTCGTCAATGCTGCTCGGCAAAACCCAAATCTCCTTTTTCATACTGCACGAGCGCAGCGCGACGATCGCCGCCGTATCGACGCGCAGATGCGCCGCCAAGCGTCACAGGCGAAAGCCGCGTTCCGTCGCGAGCTTCGCCTCCTCTGCATCAAAGCCACCCTCCGGCCCCACGAGCATGAAGATGCGCCGCGCGGCAGAGCCGGCGAGCGCCGTGCGCAATTCCTTCCGCTTCTCCGCCTCGTAGAAAAAGAGGCGCAAGACCTCCGCCGCCGTCCCCTGCCCTTCGATCGCCTCGCGAAAAGACGCGATCGGCTTCACCTCGGGGATGCGCTGCGCCCGCACTGCTTCGCCGCTTCCGCCGCGATCTTCTGCCAGCGCTCCTTCCGTGCGCGCGCCTTCTTCTCGTCGTAGCGCACGACGACGTTTTTGACTCAGCACGGGGCGGATGCAGGCAACGCCCAGCTCCGTCGCCTTCTGCACGATGAAGTCCATGCGGTCGCCCTGGGCGAGGCATTGGAAAAAGCTCGATCTCGGCCGTGATTCCCGCCTCCTCAAGCGCCGCAGAAGGCAGCTGCACCTGCCGTCCGCAAATCCCGCGACCTCGGCCTCTGCCGAGCTCGCCCGCACCGTCAGCGACGAGGAGCTTCGCCGACCTTGGCGCGCATGACGCGCTGCAGATGATGCGCATCCGCGCCTGCGACCTCCATCAAAGGGGCGATGCCGCCTTCAGAAAGACGCGCCTCATCGCTCTCCTCCTCTTTGACGATGACGGCAGCCCAACCCTTCTCCCGCTCGACCTTCTCGACGACGAAACCATGCAGCGCGGCGGCTTCAAGACATCGTTCAGACGATCCTCGATGATGCCCGACGAGGAGCATCCTGCCGCCTGCGGCAAGGCTTTCCCACCTCGCCGAAAAAGGCGCACGATGATGTCGGCGATGATGTTCGCGATGATGAGATCCGCCTTGCCCTCGACGCTCCGCAAGAGGTCGCTGCGTCCCGTGCGCACCACCTCCTGCACGCCGTTCTGGCGCAGCGTTTTCCTCGGCGACGCGCACGGCGACGGGATCGAAATCCACGGCCTCGACACGCGCTGCGCCGAGCTTCGCCGCGACGATGGAGAGCACGCCCGAGCCTGTGCCGACATCGAACACCGTCATGCCGGCTCGACGAGGTCCTTCGAGCGTCCGGATGCAGAGAGCCGTCGTCGCGTGCTCGTCCCGTGCCGAAAGCCGCGCCCGGATCAAGCTCCACGACGATCTCGCCCGCCCCGGCGTTCATGCTCCTCCACGTCGGCTTGATGACGGTGCGTCGACCGACCTTCTCCGTATGGAAGAACGCCCATCCGTCTCCGACCAATCCTCGTCGGCAACCGCCGTCCAAGAGACCGTTCCCGCGCCCTTGTCTATGCCATGAGCCGACAGCGCCTCAAGCCGTGCGGCGAGATCTTGCAGCTTTCCTTCAAGCTCCTCGTCCAGCGCCCAATACGCCTTGACCCGCACGACTTCCGTCTCTTCGCTCTCCTTGAGATCCGTGTAGTCCCAAAGCCCTGAACGAAATGTATTCGTTGAGGAGCGCCGGATCCTCGATGACCACGCCTCCGGCGCCCAGCTCCTGCAAGAGGTTCCGACACGAGATCCGTCGCCTCGTGCGACGTATCCACGCTCACTTCCGCCCACTGCAAAAAGCATCGCTCCTTTCTTTTCCGAGGGAATCGCTGATCGGTGGCTGAATTTATCTGTGTTTTCCCTAGAACATGATACAATAACGAAGCCCCTCTGCGCAAGAAAAAGCCCCCGCCCGAAGGCGAGGGCGGCGCACAAGGTTCGCAAAACGGACATCTTCACGCGCATTCACAGTCCCAATGCCGCATCGCGCGTCTCGCTTCCCTTGTACGCGAGATAGAGACGAGGCTTCGATCGCGGGCAGATCCCCGCTGCTCGTGCTGCGCGATTCCAGCGACAACAGCCGTCCGTCGCTATCGCAAAGCTCCTCTTCAGCGTCAGGCGGAAACTGCCACGCGTCTTCGCGCAGCAAGCTGCCCGAAAAATGATCGACGAGGACGTACTTGTAGCCGGCGGCGCGTTGGCGGCAAAAGCGATTCCTGCGTCCTGCCCTGCGAGGAAAAAGACCGTCGGCGCACAACGCACATCGAGGCGCATCGTGCACGGCGCGTTCGATGTACGGCGCATCCTGCGCCAGAGCTTCCGGCAGATCGAAGGAAGGAGCTAGGACATAGAGACCGCCCGCAAGCCTTGCGCCCTGCCCCGGAAGAGCCCATGCACGGCTTCCGTCTCGGACGCATCATAACTAACGACGCAGCTCGTCCAAGTGAGAGCGCCATCTCGTGATCAGCGTTCTTCCCGCGTCCGGGATTCCAGTCGACCCTTTCGCCGAACTGCACAGAAACGTTTGGTCACGGACTGCAAGATGGCCGCGACGGGATCCGCCTTCATGACGATGCGCTTGAGATGAATCTTCAGTTTCATAGAGACGGGCGAACTTCTATCGCCGACAGCGGGCGCACCGACCGTGACACCTGCAGCTGATCTCGGAAAACGCCGAGATCGGACGACAGCGCCGCCGTCAAGAGAGCCGCCCGCGCCGCCGAGACTGTGCCCCGTCAGATACAGCACCTCCGACGGATTCTCCTTGAGCTCCTCTGCCAGCGATTCGCCCGCCGTCAAGTTGTCGAACTCCGGCATCGCCTCCGTGAAGAGCGCCGCCGCCGTGACGAAATCGTTGAATCCCCTGTGGACGCGCGCGGCAGGTCCCTGTCAGCCGATTTTTCTCGCGACGGCGGCGAACTCCGCGGGACTTGCGCCAAAAGGAACGGCGGAAAGGCGCAAGTCAATCTCGATGTCCTTCGCGCTCCGTGCCGGGGAACGCGAGGCGACGAAGCGCCTGCCATCCGCCAGCGTCTTTCGCGCCAGATAGACGCGCCCTGCGCCGCCCGCGTCGATGTCTGCGGCTTTGGAAATCCCAATCCGTTTCCCTTCAGCCAGTTGCGCACGAGAAGCCTCGCCGTCGCTGGAATACGAGGCAGAAGAAACGAGCGCGGCAGCCAGATCGATCTCAGGCCCTCCTCCGCCGAAACCGACTACGCTGTAGAAGCGCAAGGAAAAGAAAAACAGCGCCGTGCCACACTGCCAACATGCGCTGTCCGACAAAGTTGCTCTGTTTCATCTCGCCCCTCCTCCGACAACATCCGCTCTTCGGGAAAGTGTATGGCATTGTAAACAGGAGGAAAGTGATGGAAGCCGCATGAAGAACGACTTCCATCGCTTCTCCCTTGCAAAATCCTACGGCAAAAAGCATGGATTGAGCACCCACGATGCACCCTTTTCCGCATGTCGCTTTCAACATGCCGCCGCATACGAGCAAGAAGGATCCTCCATGACTCTCTTCCGCCACGCCGCTCGATTTCCGGCGACGGCTCGCGACGAGCTGCCCGCAACGCCCCGCCCCTGCAGCGAGACGTCCACCCGTATGAAAATATCATAGCTCCCCGGCGCCGCTTCCGAAAAATCCATGCGAGCGAGCACGGCGCCGTCCGCGCTCCTGGATACGATGCTGTTCCTTCCGCCTGAAAAATCCATGTTTGCCTCCTGCCAGGGGCCGCGCCTCAGGCAGCGATTTCGCCTCGGCGATCGGCCAGAACACGACCATCGCCTTTGCCGCGTTTGCGGGATCGAGGCGAAGCCGACATCAGCTGAAGCGCTGTCCCTCCGAATTGTTGCGGTTGCTCGCCCATAACGAAGATATAGTCCGGCGGGCACCGTCGACAGTGCGGGTAATTCGTCAGCGTCTTTTCGAGAATATAATCCTCGTTCAAGAGCTGCTGATCCAGAAACACCCGCTATCCTGATCTCGATCGTGTCGCCGGGCACAGCGATCCACCGCTTGATGAAATCGCGGCTCGGATCGCGCGGATATGGAAGACGAGGATCTCGCGCGTTCCGGATCCCCCGCGCGATGGATGAACTTGTTGACGACGAGGCGCTCACGCGACTGCAGGGTGGGCCGCATGGACGGTCCGTCGACGTAGAGCTCCACGATGAACTGGCGGATGATGAAAGCGAGCACGACGGCAACGACGATCGCACAAGCCAATCCCCTGACTTCTCCCAACGAACTCATAGAATACCTCCCAAAAAGGAAAGAGGGACTGCAGAAGGAAATGCCCGCCGCATTCTCCTTGGCAGTCCTGCATGATGTGCTTCAGCGCTTCTCGCGGATACGAGCCGCCTTGCCCGTAAGGTTGCGCAGGTAATAGAGCTGCACGACGCACGATGCCGCGGCGGCGCATGAGCCTGAATCTTTGTCCAAACGCGGCGAATGTACTGGAAAGTACGCTCGTCGACGCCGACGCTATAGGGAAATGCGGCGCACGGTGAACGTCTCGCACGCCCGTTCCCGAGCGCGCGATGACGACGCCTCGAACGCCGATGCGCTCGCGCGTTCCCTCGACGACCTTGACGTGCACGCGCACCGTATCGCCGAGCGAACTTGGGATGTCCGAGCCGTGCTCCTGCTCCAAAGCCTGAATGATGTTCATTGTTTTTCCTCCTAATTTCAGACGTTCGTAGAGAGTCCATCTCCCCAGCGGACCGCCCATATGCCTTCCCATTCTATCACAAAGGGAAAGCCATTGCAACCGTTCGGCAGGAATCGAAGGCGGTCGGCGCTGCGCCGCCCGTCCTCCTGCAGCGCCGCAACGCCGCCTCAAAGAACCTTTCGAGAAGAAGTTCTTTCTGTCCTCCTGCGGATGCTCGAACACTTCCTTCGGCTTGCCCTGCTCGATGATCCTTCCGTCATCGACGAAGAGGAGACGGTCGCCGACCTCGCGTGCAAAGCCCATCTCGTGCGTGACGATGACCATCGTCATGCCCTCGCCTGCCAGTGAGCGCATGACATCCAGGACCTCCTTGACCATCTTCGGGGTCGAGGTGCGCTCGTCGGCTCATCGAAGAGCATGAGGCGCGGCTTGCATGGCGAGAGCGCGGGCGATGGCGACGCGCCGCTGCTGTCCGCCCGAAAGCGCTCTGCTCAGGATAGGCCTCCGCCTTGTCCGCAAGGCCGACCTTGGCCAGCGAGCATGTGCGCCTCCTTTTTCCGCTTCCTCGCGCGCGATTTTTCCTGACCTTGCGCGGCGCAAGCGTGATGTTGTCCGCACCGTCGCGTGCGGAAAGAGGTTGAAGCGCTGGAACACCATGCCGACCTCGGCGCACGCGATTGATGTCGGCGGACGAAAGCTCCTTGCCATCGATGGAAATCTTTTCCCTGGACGGCACATCGAGGTAGTTGATGGAGCGCAGGAGCGTCGACTTGCCCGAACGGACGGCCCGATGATGACGACGACCTCCTTGTCCGCGACCTCAAGATCGATCCTTTCAGGACGAGGTTGTCGCCGAACGCCTTGCAGAGGCCTTTAATGCTTATCATCGGTTCTGAACCTCCGTTCGAGATATATGGCTACGAGTTGCGAAATGGAAAGCGTCATCGACGAGATAGATGATGGCGACGCAAGGCCAGATCTCCAATGAGCCATAGGGTGGGCGATGATGAGAGCTGGCTGCTGCGCGTCAGCCCGCGAAGCCGATGACCGGAGACGAGAGACGAGTCCTTCAAGAGCGCGATGAACTCGTTGCCGATCATGATGACTGGCGCTTGACCGCTTGCGGCAGGATGACATACCGCATCGTCTGCATCCATGTCATGCCCAAGGAACGGCGCTCCATCTGTCCCTTGTCGATCGACTGGATGCCCTGAGCGGAAGATCTCGGCAACATAGGCGCCGCTGTTGATGCTGCAGGCCGTGATCGCCGCGAAGAACGGGTCGACGCGCTGTCCCGAAACAACGGGAAGCGCGAAGTAGATCAAAAGATCTGCACCAGGGCGGCGTACCGCGCAGAAAGTCGATGCGCCATCGCCAGAATGCGCAACGGCTCTGGCTGCGGAATGCCGCGCCACGCCGACGACGCGAGACCGATGACGACGCCGAGCGCGACGGAGATCGCCGTGATCTTTTATGGTCACGAGCGCACCGATGAGCAGTATGGGGAACGAGCTCACCGCCAAGTCAAAAATCAAAATTCATGCCTGCACCTCACGATCTGCCCTCACTCGGCCTTCTGACCGAACCGCTTCTTTTGCAACTCTCGTCGTACTTGCCGCTTTCCTGAGTTTCTTCAGAGCCGCGTCGACCTTCTTCTGCAGCTCCCCGGTTGTCCTTCGCCATGGGCGATGTGCCGTGATCCTCGGAGGTCAGAAGCTCGTGACGACGCGCATCCTGCTCGCCGCTCTTGGCGATGTGGCGATCGCTGACCGGACGATCGTTGACGACAGCCTGTACGCCGCCCGCCTTGAGTTCAAGGAAGGTGTCCGCCGAGCTGTTGAAGCTCGCTCGACCCGGATAGTCGATTCTTCTTGACTTCTTCGCGCTCGTCGTGCCGATCTGACGGCGACCGTCCTGCCTGAGAGATTCGCTGAGCCGTTGATGTCCTTGTTGTCCTTCTTGACGACGATCGTCAGGCCCGACTGATAGTAAGGCTCCGAGAGGCACGTTCTTCTACAGTTCATCGTTGATCGTCATGCCCGAGATCGCGGTGTCGATGTTCTTCGATACGAGCGCGGAATCAGGCTCGTCGAAATTGATGTTCTGGATGTCCGCCATCATGCCCATCTCTTCCGCCACCGCACGCGCGAGATCCATGTCGAATCCTCATACTCCTTGCCGTCCGCGCTCTGGAACTCGAACGGCGCAAAGTCCGCATTCGTGCCGACGCGCAAGCGTCTTCGACGCCGAGCCCGAATCCGGAGCCGCCGCAGCCCGCGACGACAAAGGAAGCCGCAGCCAAGAGACCCACAGCGCCGAGCAGCATTTTCTTCATCTTCATGAATTGATCCTCCGATAAACATATAAAATAGCATAAAGAAGAAGTCCGGGAGGCCCGAGGCCTTCATCGCGTCGCCTATCATTATAGCGCCGTTGCACTGCCTGCAAAACAACTATGCAGAAAGTCTCTTCACTCCCGCGGCATGGCGAGGCGCAGGGCCTCCGCGAGCGTCGTCGCGCCGAAGAGCTCTGATGCCTTGAATGCCTTTCAAGCGATCGGCATTCTTCTTCGGCAGGATCGCAGCGCGAAACCCCAGTTTCGCGGCTTCCTTCAAGCGCACGTCGGCTCGCTCACGGCGCGCACCCGCCCGAGAGGCCGACTTCCACCGAAGACGATCGCCTTCGGGCGCACGAGGCATTGGCGAACGAAGACGCCATGGCGACGCACAGCCCGAGATCTGCGGCAGGCTCGTCGATCTTGATGCCGCCGAGCGACCTTGACGTAGACGTCGCGGGCGCCGATCGGCGGCTTGACGCGCTTTTCCGTAGACAGCGAGGGAGCTGTATGCGCTTGACGTCGACCGAGATCCGCCGTGCGCCTCGGCGGCATGTAGGGGGTCTCGGCGACGAGCGACTGGATCTCGACGAGGAGCGGCTGCGTGCCCTCGACGGTCGGCACGACGACCGTGCCGCTGTCCGGGCCTCGCGGTCGGACAAGAAGAGCTTCGAAGCGTCGGGGACGTCGAGGAGTCCCGTGTCGCGCATCTCAGACAGGCCAAGCTCGTTCGTGCTGCCGAAGCAGTTTCTTGACTGCGCTGCAGCAGCGAAACTGCGCATCGCGCTCTCCCTCGCAGTAGAGCACGGTGTCGACGATGTGCTCCGGGACGCGTCGCGCCCCGCGAGCGTGCCGTCGCTTCGTGACGTGGCCGACGACAAAGGTGGCGACGCCATGCGTCTTCGCAGGCGCAGAAGCTCGACGCTGCACTCGCGCACTGCGACGCTGCCGGTGCGCTCGTCACATCGGGCGGAGGAAAATCGTCTGGATCGAGTCGATGACGAGAAGCGCAGAGCCGCAGCGTTTTCGACGTGCGAAGCGATGCGCCCAGGTTCGTCTCGCTGACGACGAAAGAGATCGTCGGCGACTCGCCCGAGGCGGTCGGCCCTCGCGCGCACGGCGCGTGCTCTCCTCGCCCGTCACATCGTGCGCGCTTTCCTCCCGCGCGATCTCCGCCGCCACACGCGAAGCGTGAGCTCGACTTGCCGACGCCCGGATCGCCGACAATCAAGACCATCGAGGCGGGAATCACGCCGCCGCCCAAGACGCGCGGTCGAGCTCGCCTGAGCCGGTCAGAAAGCGAGCTATCGCCCTCCACGGCGACCTCGCCGACAGCGACAGGGACGCGCCCCGTCGGAAAAGCCGAGGCGCAGTCCGTCGCCTGCACTCTCCAGCGCAGCGCAGCCTCGACGAGCGTGTTCAAGCGCGCCCAGCTCGGGCACTCTGCCCATCCACTTGGGCGCATCACTAGCCGCACCTCCTGACAAAACGAAGACCGTCTTTTTTCTTCTTAGCCAATTCACTCCGCCTTCCCGACTTCGCCGTCAAAAGAGCGCCGCAGAAGCGAAGCAGCGAGCTGCAAGAGCCAGCAGCGCCCGTGCCATATTGACGAGCATATTCCCCAGGAGGCGACGCCTCCCGCGGCGAGCTTATTGCGCTGCGTCCGCATGGAGCGGCTTTCCTTCTTCGCCTTCGCCGTTTCCTTCGGCTGCTTCTTGACGAAAGCTCGGGCGATCGCCGACCTTCTTGGCGTAGATCGTATCGCCGCGGCCGAACTCGCCCTTAAGAGCCGTTCGGCGACTTCGTCCTCGACGAGCTTGCGAATGGCGCGTTTCAGGGACGCGCGCATGCGAAGTCCGTGCCGCTTTCGACAAGCTTCGCCTTCGCCGCCGGGCTGACTTCGAGCGCCATGCCCCTTCTCCGCGAGACGGCCTTCGACTTCACGCAGCATGATGTCGACGATCTTTCAGCAGCTCTTCCTTGCCGAGCGGCGGAAGACGAGCATCTCGTCGACGCGAGTTCAAGAACTCAGGGCGGAAGACGCGCTTCGACCTCCTCGAAGAGCGCGCGACTTTTCCTTTTCGCTATGCGTCGCCGAGCGTCGGCAGCCCCGCCGTAAAGCCAGAGCGCCGTCGATTGCTTGAGGTAGTCCGCGCCTGCGTTCGACGTCATGATGATGACCGTGTTCTTGTAGTCGACCGTGCGGCCTGCCGCGTCCGTCAAGCGCCCGTCGTCGAGAACCCGTCAGCAGCACGTTGAAAAGATCGCGCGCGCCTTTTTCCACCTCGTCGAGCAGGATGATCGAATACGGATGACGGCGCACGGCCTCCGTGAGTCTGGCCGCCCTCCTCGTAGCCCATGCAGCCGGCGGGCGCCGACGAGCCAGGAGACCGTGCTTTTCCATGTACTCGGACATATCGTAGCGCACGATGGCCTCCTCGAGCCAAGAGATTCCGCCAGCGCACGCGCAAGCTCCGTCTTGCCCACGCCCGTCGAGCCGAGGAAGAGGAAGGAACCGATGGGACGCTTGAGGTCCGCGGTCCAGGCGTGCGCGGCGCACCGCCTTGGCGACCGCCGTCACAGCCTCCTCCTGCCCCACGACGTGCGCCGCGAGAATCTGCTCAAGATGCAGCAGGCGTTCCGACTCTTTCGCGGCGATTTCTTCGACGGGATGCCCGTCCAAAGGCGACGGCATCGGCGATGTCATCGGCCGTGACCGTGACCTCCCTCATCTCGCGCGTCTCGCCAGCGGTTCCGGGCGCAGCAAGCTCCTCCTTCGGGCGCCCTCCTCGTCGCGCAAGGCTGCTGCACGTTCATAATCCTGCAGCTTGAGTCGCCGTGTCCTTCTCCATGCCGATCTTCTTCATCCGCTCCTCCGCCCTCTTGATGGATGCTAGGCAGCACGTCATCTTCATGCGCGCCTTCGACGCCGCCTCGTCCATAGAGGTCGATCGCCTTGTCGGGGCAGACAGCGGTCGGGGATGTAGCGTGCGACAAGCTGCACGGCCGCCTTCAGAGCCTCGTCCCGGATCTTCGCATGGTGGGACGCTTTCGTACTTCGGGCGCAGCCCATGGAGGATCTTCTCCGCTTCCGCCGTCGTCGGCTCCTCGATGAGGATGCTCTGGAAGCGGCGCTCAAGCGCCGAACTCCTTCTCGAAAATACTTCTTGTACTCCCTTCAAGGTCGTCGCGCCGATGATCTGCACCTCGCCGCGTGAAAAGCGGCGGCTTCAGGATATTCGCGGCATCGAGCGATCCTTCCGCCGCGCCCGCGCCGATGAGCGTGTGCATCTCGTCGATGAAGAGATCACATTGCCGCTCTTCATGACCTCGTCGATGATGCCCTCTCAAGCGTTCCCTCAAACTCGCTGCGGCATTGCGCCCGCCACGAGTCCCGCCATCGGCAGGGACATGATGCGCTTTTTCGCTGCGGGAGGCGCGGCACGGCGCCTGTGGCGATGCGTGCGGCAAGGCCTTCGCGACCGCCGTCTTGCCGACGCCCGCTCGCCGATGAGGATCGGGTTGTTCTTCGTGCGCCGCGACAAAATCCGCAACGACGCGCCGATCTCCTTCTCCCTGCCGATGACGGGGGTCGAGCTTGCCCCTCCCGCGCCATCCGATTGATGTCCCCTGCCGTACTTGTCGAGGAGCGGCAGTGCGCAGCGCCTCTCCCTGCGCGGGCGCGGCGGCGCGGCGAGAAAGCGATCGGGCGCGGGAAGCCTCGCGCCTCGTGCGTGCCGCCGAGCATGTCGATGACCGTCGCACGCACGATGTCGAGATCGGCGCGAGCGAACGAATCAGACGTGCGCTGCCACGCCTTCATTCTCGCGGATAAGCCCGGAGGAGAATGTGCTCCGTGCCGATGTAATCAGCCGCAGCGCGCCTCTTCGACGGCAAGTTCCATCACGCGCTTGGCGCGCTCCGTGTAATACGATGCGCGCTGCCCTCCATCCGCGTCCGCCGAGCATATCTTCGACGCGTGCGCCACGCGACCGAGATCGAGTCCCAGCGAGCGCAGGGCGCGCGCCGCGACGCCCTGCCTTCATGCAGGAGCCCCAGAAGGATATGCTCCGTGCCGATGAAGTTCTGCTCCAAACCTTGCGCTTCGTACTGGGCGAATTCCAGCACCTTGAGCGCACGGTTCGTAAAGCGTTCGTCATAAAATTCCCACCTTTATATTGAAAGACGCGCCCTTGACGCGCTTTTCCCGCCGATCATCCGGGCGGAGCAGGAAGATTCCGCGTGATTCATGCCGTAAGCTTTTCCAAAAGCCGGGCGAACGACCTCCGCCCTCTTCCTATCTATATATTTCATTCTTCGACATGTTCTCTCGTTTCCTGCCAGACCGCAAAGATAACGGTTCGCCCGCCTGCGACCGTGCGTCGCCGAACATGCCTCGCCGTGACGTCCCCTCAAGGATGCCGCCGAGATCCGCACCGAGCCGCACGCGGCTCAGGAGAGCGAGCGTCTCGGCGTCGCCCGTGGCGCGCGCGTAATGCAGCACAACTACAGGCGCGCCAAACTTCATCTTCCGTGCGATCCTTGTCGTAGAGCAAAAAGCGCCTTCGCGCCCGTCGTTCCTGGCTCCACGATCCTCGCCGGACCGAGATGCGCAGGTTGCCGCACTGTGCCTCGCGCCCGGTCAGCCCGTGGACAGCTTGTTCGCCACGGCGGAACACACTGCCCGCCGACTCTGCCCCCTCGCCGTGCACATACGGCGCCCATCGAGCCCGATCTGCGGCGAGATATGTTGAGAATGTTGCCGATATTTTCCGTGTAGACAAAGTCCGGAAGATGGAGTACGACTGACGCGCTGCGAGCCCCGCAAAGCCGAGGTCGGTCGGCATGCCTCGTCACAGCCGAGACTTCGTCAAAGGCGAAATCGAGCTTCGCCTGCTGAGTCGTCAACGCACGACGCCCGCTCATACGGCGTCTCGAGCGAACGCCGCTCACCGTCTCGGATGCGCAGATGGTTCTCCTCGCTGACGTAGGATGCTCGTGCAACGGTCACTGCTGATATAGACGTTGGCGATGGACGGGATTCTTGAGCAGCGCACGGCTGACGAGATGCTTCTCCACAGCATCGCCCTGCTCGATCGCTGTGCTCTTCGCCAAATCGACGCAATCGAACGGTTTTCCATCGCCGCTCCACGTCCCGAGCACGGCAGCTGTCCGCCCGCCACCCGGCGAGCTGGCCTCAAGTCGGCGCGGCTGGCGATCTCCGCAAATTGCGCGCGAGACAGATGCGGCTCGCAAGCGACGCGTCGTCACGTCCTCTCTCTGCCGCAAGCCGTGCGAGGTGAGCGCCTGCGAGTGCCCGTGTCCGCCATCATGCCTCGGCCTCCTCCGCCGCAGCGCAGCGTCTGCAGGAACGTCGCCCGTCCCGGCCGCCACATGCGCCCCCGCCTCTCCCCGCGCAGCAAGCCGCACGGCAGGGCATCGAACTCATCGCGCAGTTGCGCCGCCGCCTCCTCGTATTCCTCCTCCTTTCGCCACGGCGCAGTTCCTGTCTCACGCGCAGGCGCTTGCATGCAGCTGCTTTGAGCTCGTTGCGTGCCGCCCGCCCGCTTTCTGGCATCTCTGCCGCGATAAGCTCTTGCGCCGTGGATGCGCAAGAGAAGCGGCGCCAACTCCCTCGCGGAACGCATCGTAGCAGACGCTGCAGTGACTCTTCCTCGCGCGCAAAGTCGCGGTGCTCGCGGAGCAGTTCGGCAAACTGAAGGACTCCGCCCTCTGCCGCTGCTTCGCCTCCCTCCTTCATCCGCCGAGGGGAGCGGCATACGCTGGATCACGCCCCGAAGGAAATCGTTGACCGAGTATTCCCCGCTGCCCGCGCCCGCCATCGCCTTGTTGTAGCGTGCTGTCGCACATATCTGCGGCAAAGATTCATCTCCGTCGTGCCGTCATTCTTCAGAACGATGAAAATGCACGCGCGCGCCTCATTCTTCTTGCAGTCATCACAAAGCATGACCTCGCCTCTCCTCACGAAAACTTTTCCAAGGCTTCGTCAAGAGCGACCGGATGAACGCCAGACGGTCTTTCGACTTGAGCTTCTTTGCACGCCATCGTCACCGATCGGCATGACGAGCGCCGCCTCATGCGTCGAAGCCGATCTCAGTGCCGCACGAGTGTAGCGCACCATCGACTGCACTGAGCTCGGGCTGGAAATCCTCCGGTCAATTCCTCAAGCATTTCCTGTAGACGATATTCTGCAGCGGCACCTGCACTGATGCGAAGTCGAAGCCGCCGGAGGCCACGCCGCGACTCGACAGTGAACTTCTCCTGGTGCGAGCGCGTGTTGAGCACTATTGCCGAATTATGATGGCGCACACGAGGTCTTGTCGGCGATCTCCGTGCGCTAGTTCCACCTGCTATCCCGTTGCGCTGCCAGCTGCCGCAGGATATATTCTTCGATCAGATCAGCGATGTTGCTGCTCATCGTATCACCCTCCCTGTATGCTTGCGAAAACTGCCGTCCGGCGGCCTTCCAGGTGCGCGAAGATATCGAGCGCGCCCGCCCCCTCTTCGACCATTTGACTTTTCCTTATTATATTTGTCTTTTGTCTTTGTCAATGAAAATCAGAAATGATGACGCGCCGTGCGCAGGCGGTATCCAGCCAGGCTTCGAAAGCCCTTCCATATCTCCCTCTGCTCATCGATAATAGCAGCCCGGCGAAGTCATGCGGACTTCGCCGAGCCGCGTTCTTCTTCGCCCCTGCGGGGCCCGGATCGCAGCGTCGAACGCCGCTCTTCCCGGTCAGAGCTCGACCTTTCCTGCATCGCGAGCGCCTCGCGCTTCCTTGACGATTCCTCACGATCGTCTTGACCGCTCTCGATCTTTTTGATGGCAGGGAGGCCCACCCGCCTGCATTACGCCGTGCCCGACGTCGCCGTCGACGGTTGCGAGTTTGTTCGTCTCGTCGCGCGCTTGATGAGCTCTTCTCTCTTGTCGCCCTTTGCTCGGAGAACCGAGCGCGACGAAACTCGGAAAACTTTGGTTTTGATGCTGCGCACCGCGCCGCCGATCGACAGACCGCACAATCGTGTCCGTATCGGACCGCTTCCAGGAGCTCTTCATCTTCGGATGTGCATTATCATCATTGCACCCTCGGCGGACGAGGAAGCGCGGTGCCCATCTGCACGCCGGCGGGCTCCCATCAGAGCGCTGCCGCCATGCCGCGCCCGTCGGCGATGCCGCCCGCCATGATGACGGAAGCCTGACCTCGGGGATGACCTTGCGTCAGGCCATCGTCGTCAAGACGCCGATGTGGCCGCCCGCTCCATGCCCTCGACGACGATCGCATCGGCGCCTGCCGCCTCGATGCTTCTCGCGAGCTTCAATGCTCGGGCACGACGGGACGGTCTTTGGGACGCCCGCGTTTTGAACTTCCGTGAAGGGCACGGGTTGCCTGCACCGAGCGTCACGAAAGTCGGCTTCGCGGCAGATGACCAGACGATCTTTATCCCTTGTTCGGCGCCATGAGCATGACATTGACGCCGAAAGGTTTGTCCGTCAGCCCGCGCGCTTCTTGATCTCCCCTTCGCTCCACCCAATCCGTCGAGCGTCCGCCCGCCGCACGACGCCGGGTGCCGCCCGCATTCGATACCGCCGCGATGTTCTGCGTCCGCAATCCACATGCCATCGCGCCCCGAATGATCGGGTACTTGATCTCAAGACTTCCGTGATGCTCTTTGCCATAATCGTTTCCTCCATTCAATAGAATCTCTGATAAAGATTCCGTTTCCTCTTGTTATTATATGTGGATTTCATTACGTCAAAAAGCCTTCCGAAGGAAAGGCACAAGTCCAAATGGAGCTGATGATAGGCTTGGAACCTACGACCCGTCTACGACCGAGCTGCTCTACCAACTGAGTTACATCAGCATGTCCGCCGCAGTATCTGCGCGACCGACAAAAATGTATTATACGTCTTTTGGCAGCTCGTTGTCAACACCTTTTTGATATTTGAAATCGTCGATCGCCATAGCGAAGCGAACAGCCAAAATCAGGCGGCAGAAGCATGGGAGCGAGTTGTCTCTTCAAATGTTTTCATCCGCGCAGCCGCCCTTCTTGACGAAGCAGGCTCTCCATAGTACGATAGCGAAAGATCGATCCATCCCAACGAAGGAGAGCGCTATTGGTCTTGCAAAATCGTTGCCGAATTCCAGCTAAAAAGCCGAATGCCCGAACTCGAGCTTTTCTAGCCGCGGCTGTTCTCGCGCCGGCGCTCGATCTTTCTCGACACGGCTTCCGTCTGAACGTGCAGCCGATCTGCAAAACCAACCGAAGGAGACATGACATGAGCAACGAGAAGAAGAAGCTTTCTTCGCGTCCGACTGATATGGAGTGGCGCACATCCTGATCCTGCGCCGCCTTTGGGAGACGAATATGGCAGACGGCGGCTACGGGTTTGACGCCCATTCCGAATCCGCCCGCAAAGACATTCGCGCCGCCTGCCAAGCGGACGACGCTGAAATCTTCTTCCTCATCGGCACGCAGGCAAATGTTGTCGTCATCGACGCGTTGTTGTGTTTCATCAAGGCGTCATCGCCGCCGAAACAGGACACATCAGGCACGAGGCGGGCGATCGAGTTCGGCGATTACAAGGTGCTGACGCTCGTGCACCGTGCAGGGAAGATCACGGCAACGCAGATCGAAAGCGCACCGCCGCTTACTACCGATGCGAACCGCGAGCACATGGTCAGCGTTCGCATGGTCTACCCTCGCAGCCAACGGAGTACGGCGCGCTCTACTCCCCTCGCGAGCTTGAAGCCATCGGTGCCGTCTGCCGCGGAGAACATACCGCTCTCACTGACGGTGCGCGCTCGCTCACGCGCTTTCCGCTCGCCCGGGCAAACGACGTGACACTTCGCCGACATCGCACGCCTCGCAGACGTCTTCACATCGGCGGTAATGAAATGCGGCGCACTCTTCGGCGAGGCCGTCACCCTTCCGAAGAGAAACACCGTGCCGCACTTCTTCAGCATTGCCGTTGTTACGGCGCCCTGCTCGCCAAGAGCCGCATCGCAGGGTGCAGCCCGATACGCTCTTCACGAACCAATCCCACGAAAAGGGCGGCGAAACAGCTCCTCGCCGCCGACCGCATCCGCAGCGCACTCAGGGAAAAGGACCATCCGCTCGCCTATGAGGCGCCGACGAACCAGATTCCTCGTGCCTCGACGAGGCACAGAAGATGACTCTCCAAACAGATCGAGAGATGGGATTCTGAAAACCTCAACGACGGCGCAAGACGATCATGCGCAGATCGCCACGAGCTGGGCGACGGTGACGAACGATGTCGACCGTCCACCGCGCTGCTTTTGAAAACCATGAAGAGCCGTCGGAAATCACCGAGTTTCCGACGGCTTTTTCCCATCTCGTTCACTTCGCCGCATCAGGATGATCTGCACGGAAGATTCGACGCGCCCTCGGCGGCGAGAACCTAGCTCGGCTTTAACGAGCTGGTGGTAGCTGTCGAGATCGACAGCTCGGCCGCCACCTTCAGACGATCCTGCCCGCGGCCGCGCCGCTCGGTCGTCATCGCCGTCGGGCGGTATGGCGTCGTTGAAGAAGAGCCTGCCGCCGCGTTCCAAGAGGCTTGCGCTGCATTCGAAGTCGACGCTCATCGCGCCCGCGTAGACGCCGCCCAAGGGTGTCAGATAATACTGGTGTCGTTCGCGTCCCGTCGTCGGAATCTGCAGGCGGTAAAGCACGCCGTAGCCTACGTTCGTCACGAGGTTGCCGTCCGGTCGCGTCGACGCCCGTGCGGAAGACGTCCCGGCGGTTGTCGCCGATGGGATGTAGACGACGCCAACTCGGGTCAGGGTTGTGTCCGACCCTTGATCACGCGGTTCACATGCCCGGAAGGTGCCGGGCAGACGCTGCCCATCCTTCGGCAGCACATGCGCCTGTGCGATGAAGGTTACGGATCGGCGTTCGCCGGATATCGAGACCTTTGACGGACCGTTTCATGAAAAATCATAGACGCCGTAGACGAGCTGCCTGCTCCAGAACCGTATGCTCCATCTCCGCTCCAGACACGCCTCGTGCCGCCGCTGCACATAGAGCAGCCGTTCACCCCTCGCTTGAAGTAAGCGAGTTATGTGCCTTTCCCACCTCCAGATAGTCGCTGTTTCGACGGTTTTGCGCCGTCGCGCGTGACGCGCACGACAACGGAAGAGTCCCCGAATTCTGCAGCACGACGGCGACCTCTTGCGCGCGCGTTCGTACACCAGATGATAGTAGAGTGATGCGCGCATCTCCCGTGACGGTGTCTTCGTAAAGCGATGCCGTCTTCCGTGACGTACTCGACCGTCGCGCAGCAGCCCGTATCCTCCGTATCGACGTCCCACTTCGCGCATGGCACGCTGTGCCCTGTTGAAGCGCAGCATGGCTCCCGGAACTCCCCGTGCCGAGTTCAGGCGCACGCCGTACGGCTCCGTCTCATCTTTCGCGCCTCTTCTTCCCAGAGGCGCGTGCCTTGCGGCTCACAATACCTGCACGCGCCTCCGTTGCCGTGACGCGCGTCTTGAGTGCGCATCGTCCGCCCGGTAGCGTTGCGCTCCCGCCGGAGTCCCTGTCATTCCTCATCCTGCAAGCGTCGCAAAGACACGCCGCAAAGCCTTTGCCTTCCATCGTTTCATCGTGTATCGAAAACCCTTTTCCTCTAACCGCATACGAAAATCCTCAAAGAAAGAGCGCCGCTTTGGCGGCTCGAAAATCAACGTTCCGCGTTGATTGATGCCGAAGATGTTGAAAGCTTTTGCCTCAGGCAAGCGTGCGCGGAATTGCCGAAGCCGAAGCGCGGGCGCGGACGTTGAGCCGCTGCAGGAGCATCGGATCCGTCTGGAACGTATTGAATCCTGCATCGCCCGTGACAGCCGTCAAGTAGCTGTTTCGCGCAGGAGTTTGCGATTTCCGCATTGCAGCTGCCGTTCGGTAAGAGTAGAAGCTGAACACCGTCTTGATGCCGTTCCACTCCATGAGCAGCTTCGACAGCCGCATCTTGATCCTCCTGCCTGCGCGGACAGCCCCACGAGCGGCACACACAGTCGGCCGTATGGCAGCCGATCTCGATACCGCGCTGCTGCATGTCGCGCAGCTCATCCCCACGTCAGATACCCCTTTCGTGCCGATGAAGCCTGTGACCACGTAGACCTCGCCCTTCATGCCGCGCTCTTCGAGAAGAGGCAGAGCCACCGTATAATTGTCCCGTAGCCATCGTCGAAGGTGACGATCAAAGGTTTTCTCGAAGCGTCTCGTTCTTCGCCGCCTTGGAAAATTCCAGCATGGTGATCGTCTCGTAGCCTTCGGCCTGCAAGAGTCGGAGCTGTGCGGTAAAATCCGCCGATAAGGACGGCAGCGCCTGACAAAGGATCCCGTCGTCCACGCGGGTCGGCAATGATGGTATTCCAGACGAGCACGCCCCGCGCCTGATGCAGCCAGCATAGACGGCAAGCAGGAGGGCGGCGAGCAGGGCGATCCCCAACGTGTACGAAATCATGCGCCCTGCCATTTCAAGCTCCCCTGCCCGTCCGCCATCGCGACGAGCTTTTGCGGCGATGATTGACCCCGATTTCCCATGCCCAGAGCCCGCCAGCTCCGCGAGCGTCGCCATCGCGTTTTGCAATGCCGCCATCTCCTCCGGAGTCCCGCCGAAAGTCTTGCGACGGCGCTCTTCGAGGGAGGCGGATCGTTCGCGAGCCGTTTCGTCAAGTGGCGTCAACGGGATTTCTGCATCGCCTGCCGTCTCGTGCTCACGATGCGGTTGACCGGGTTCTTGACCTCTTTTCTGCTGGCAGGCCTGCATTCGAACGCCTGCCGCCTTCTCCGTGCGCAAAGCAGGGAGAAGAAGCGATGATGGCGTCGCGTTTCCTTCGTAGACGACAAACTCTCTCAGACGGTAAGCCGCGCCGGTAGTCCATCGCGCGAAGAAGCGACAGCAACAGCTCGGCGAAGGGTAACTCGGTCATCATTCAGATGATAAGCCCGCATCGGGGCGGCTGACGCCGCCGCTGCCCAAGAATGCGCCGCGAAGATACGCCTTGCGGCAGCAGGCCTTTTTGAGAAGCGCGCAGTTCGTCCGGTACCTGGCGTTGAACGCCGAGCTACGTATGAGGCCGAGCCGTTCCATACGAGGGCGGCAGCCTCGCGCGAAGGCAGGACATGCACGCGGTAGCTGTTGTTCTTCTTCAAGCGGCGCGAGCGGCTCACCGTAAGCTCCGTATGGACGCCAAAGAGCCCTTCAGAGCATCAGCGTCTTTCGTTATTGCAGGCGTTCTCCGTCGAAGGCAAGCCTGACAGCGCGCTTCGCCCCGGAGCGTCAGAGAGCGGCGCCCGCGGCAGAGCGCCGCAGCCCGCCGTGCGGTAGCAGGCCTCGCCCCGCGACGCGCGCGCGATCATTCTTCACCGCGGAAAACGACGGTTGGCGCTATGATCCCTCCTCACTTGCCGATGCCGTGGATGCAGCTTGTACGCTATTTTCATCACGTTTTTCATGAGTTTTTCCTCGATCGGTGCGACATCGTCGAATTCACAAGATCGGTTTTGACGACGCCGATGCCGAGCGTGTTGACCGCGTCCTCATCGATCGTCACGGATGGACCTTCCTTCACAAGACGCCTTCTCGTGCGACATATGTCGCATTGACGAGCATGGTCGATCGCCCTGTCTGCATGATCCAGATCGCCCGGCAATGGCGAGTTGCACATCCGTCCGCCCGGCTGTGTCAAGACGTTGCAGATGTAGATCTCAGCGCGGTTTTTCAGGGCCTCCGCCACGCCGTTGACGAGTGAGGTTCGGCATGATGCTCGTGTAGAGCCGCCGGACCCAAGATCACGACGTCTGCCCTGCGGATGGCTTCCAGAGCGGACGCCAGGCTCGACATGCCGGAAAGATTTTCACGCGCCGAATGTGCCAGCACTGGGATGTGCGACTGCCCTCGACGAGCGTGCCGTCCTCCATGACGCAGGCAGCCGAGCCGCATGTGTGCCGTCGATGCCGAAGCACGCGCCCCTTGACGGCGAGAACCTTCGACGATTGGTTCAGCGCCTCTTCCATGTCGCGTTCGTGACCGCCATGGCGGCGATGAAGAGATTGCCGAAACGCCCCTGAGCTCCGTGCCGCCTTGAAAGCGATACCGGAAGAGTTTTCCACCAGGGGCTCCGTATCGGCAAGTGCGACGAGGCAGTTCCTCAGATCGCCCGGCGGAATGATTCCCAGCTCTTCCCGAGCTCGCCCGAAGACAAGCTGTCGTCGGCGACCGTCACGGACTGCCGCGTCATTGTTGTTTCGTCGCCTGCTTGATGCTCGCGCAGCAGCACGGAAAGCTGTGCCCGCCGCCGATGACCGTGACCAGGCCCCTTGTCGAGACGGCGCTTCGTAGATGATGTCGACGAGCTTCCGAGCTGTCGGGCAGAAGCACGCTGATGACGGAGTGATGACGGCGCGTCGCAAAAGAGCATCAAGGCGAGTCCCAAGACGACGATGACGAGTCCGACGATCGTCGATCACGTAAATGAAGCTGCCGCGCCAGAGGTATACATGGCACGGAAGATCGCTTCTCGATGGCGTCGTGAGATATTTGTAGTTGAAGACAGAGCCAAACCCGTGTTGACCATCATGACGCCTGCGCCGAAGACGAGCATCCAGCGCTTTGAAAATGCATGCCCGGATAAAGCTTGGTTTCAATAAATGCATTCTTCTGATCGACCCTTCTTTAACGCGCACCGCCTATTCGAAGCTCCGCAGGATGTCGGCAACCTCGTTCTTCATGAGGTCGCGATGCCCAGCTCGACCGAAGCGCGCGCGGACAAGAAGCGATAGATGTGACAGGCGATGTAGACGCTCGTGCCGCCGCCCGTGCAGCCGATGGCACCGACGAACTGCGGCTTTCCTTCCGATGCGTTTGCATGAGGAAACGAGCAAAGAACCAGCCTCAAACTTTGCGTCGTCGCCACTTGCCGATGTAGTCGGCGACCTTTATTTGGCGCCGCTCTTTTGCGCAGCTCTTCGATATAGAACGGATTCGGCAAGAAGCGCACATCGAACACCATGTCGGTCTGTGGGCATGCCGAACTTGAAGCCGAAAGACAGGATGTTGATGCTCATCTTGCGCCCCGCGTTGCCGCCGAAAAGACGCCAGATCTTTTCCTTGAGATCGACCTTCTTGAGTTGCGACGTCGATGATGGCTGTCGCCCGATTGCGCACAGGCTCAAGCGGCGGCGCCCTTCTGATGCCGTCGGAAATGTAAGCGTTCGCCGCCATGGGTGACGGCGGCGCGTCTCCTCTGTAGCGGCGGATGATCGCCTCGTCGGAGGCGCGTCCATGAAAATCATCTCGTAGGAGTCCCTGTCTTGTCCATCTCATCGAGCACGCACGAAGGTGTCGAAGAATTCTCGTCCGCGCGTGTCCACGACGAGCACGACGCGACTTCACATGCTCCGCCGAGTGGCGGCAAAGTCATGAACTTCGGAGATGAACACCGGCGGCAGAGATTGTCCACCACGAAACAGCCGAGATCTTTCGAGGAAGCGGCACGTGCCTGCGTCTTGCCTCCACCGAAAGTCCCGTCACGATGATGAAGTTGAATCTCTTCTCGTCATGTTGTCCACCCTGCAAATTTGGGCAACGTTCCAGTCTCAGAGCACGTTTCAATCGCTCTTTTGCCACACCGTCCTCGTCATCACAACTCGGCAGTGAGTATGTCGCGATGCCTTCGCCTCCCTCCTGACCGTTCGTCGTGACGACGTCGTACCGCCAAGCGGCATGGAAAGATCGTTGTCCGAGTCGCCGCACGCCATGACCGGATGCTTCCACGCCCAGCGTGCGCATGATCACCGATGTTCGTCGCCTTCGATACGCCCGTCGGCACGAGGTCGAGCGTGTAGCCCTCGACTGCCAGGATCGGCACAATCCGCGAAACGATCGCGATGCGCGCGGCACAGCCGTCCAACGCCGCCGTCGAGATCGCGGATGACGACCTGCGCGACGCCCCGGATGCATGGCGAAAATTCGCCGACCCTGGCGCACGAGAACCCTGCACCGCGGTGGCGGTGAAATACCGGGCGAAAAATCTTCCGCATAGATGTCGTCGCGCCGACGTGCCCACAGCATACTCAGCCGTTCTCACGCGCAAAGATCAGAAGGTCCGCCACCGCTTCAGGCGCGAAGGGGTGCAGGAAAAGCGGTTTGTCGCGTCGAGCGCCGCACTGTGTGGCGCCGTTGCACGAAAATGATCGGTGCATTCGCCTCGATGATCCTGCCGAAGTAGTTGCCGAGAGCAGCATGCGCCCTGTCGCCAGCGTGCCCATGACGCCCTTTTTGCCATCGCCCGCCGGACTTCATCCTCGCTGTAATCGGACACCTTCTTTTCCGAAGTCAGGAGCGTTCCATCCAGATCCATAACGATCAGTCGAATTGCCATCCTCTATCCCTCATGCGCTTTCCCTTGCCCGCGAGCACATAGATGCCGACAGCTGGCGCCACGCCGTCGGTCGCCTCGTTTTCCACGAGGAAGTCCGCCGCCGTCCTCGTTGCCCCTCGTTCCCGTCGTCATGGCGCGACGCCGATGCCCGCTTCCCTTGAGCATACCGCTGTCGTTGTCCGAGTCGCCAAGCGCCAGCACCTCCTGCATCGAGATGCCGTATCTTGCCGCCGTGCGCCTGACAGCTTCCGCCGCCTTCGACACGCCCACGGCCATCATGTCGACGTACTTCTCCTTCGAGCGCAGCCCATTGATCTGCCCGCGAAGAGCCGCGGCGAGAGCCTGCCGCGCGCACCGCCGTCTCCTCTGCACGATCGCCGATCGAAAGCAGCTTGTGATCGCGCGCCGCGAGCTATTAAAGGCATCCCAGCCGACGGCCTGCCCTTTACGCCCGCTTGCAGCTTCCTCGTAGCACGCGGTGGTCGCGCTGACGAAGAGCAGTCGGTCACCCGAATAGACCCGCAATACGCTCAGCCGCGCTCCCTTCATATAGTCGAGAACCGCGCGCACCGCGTCGGGCGCGATGGGCGCGGAAAACAACTCCTCTCCCGCCGTCGTTCCTGACGAGCGCACCGTGCCAGACGAGATGATCGGCGGTGACGCCGATCTCCTCGCTGCGTAGGCAGCGCCGCCGAAGCGTGCATGTGCCCCGTAGCAATCGTCACACGGACGCCTTCGGCCGCCGCCTCCGCAAGAGCCGCACGATTCAGCCCCTCAGAGACGCGGTTCGCGTCGAGCAGCGTGCCGTCTGATATCCGTCACGATCATGCGAACCGCCACTGTGAACCTCCCTTCCCGTTCATGAAAACGACTTTCCGCGCCTTCATCCTTCATCCTTCCGTGCGCCGTCCATGTCGGTGGCGATATAGGCGAGATGTCCGCCGACGATCGTCGCAGGATGCCCAGATCCTCATCAAAGATCACCGTGAGGTCGGCACGCTTCTCCTCCTCCAGAGACCCTGTCTCTGCATAGATGCCGAGTTCCTCGGCGGGAGTTCGCGTGACCATCCGATGACGCGCTCCAGCGGCGCGCGCGTGTCGTCCCGCAAAGTTCCTGACCGCTCGTTCATCGCGCAGAGCACGTGCCGCTCGCGAGCGTGCCGTCGGCAAGCTCTGCGCGCGCCCTTGACCGTGACCTCGCCGCCCAGCTCGAAGGAGCCGCTGCCCGCGCCGCCGCACGCACGGAATCCGTCACGAGACGATGTTCCTGCCGTCCTTCGCATGGTAGAGGATGCGTTGCGCCGCAGGATCGACGTGATTGTCGGTGGCGATGATCTCGCAGTTGACCTGGTATCGGCGCTGCACCGACGACGCCCGGTGGTGTTGATGCAGGCCGCTCATCGCGTTGAAGCAGTGCGGTGATATGTGACGTCATGTTTTCTGAGGACCTCGATGCCGTTCCCAGGTCGGCGCTCGAATGGCCGATGGAAACGAGATGCCCGCCTCGCGGCAGCGGTCAATGAACCATTTTGCCGTCAAGCTCCCCTCGCGCCAGCGTCACAATGCACGACATCTTCAAAGGGTCCGCAACCAGCCGTAGTCAGCGCACGATTCTCTCTCCCCGGCCTGCGCCCCTTGTACGCCTTGCTGATGAAGGCCTCCACAGCACGCCGAGGATGCGCGCGCTCCCTCGGGCGTCATGTTATCGCATACTTCGCGCGCTCGAAAGCCCTCACGCACGGCTCCCCGCAGGTCATCGTCGTCGCCAGCCACGAGGCGACGCCCGTGCGCATCGGCGCGGCCGATGGCGGGCAGCGCTTCGGGCGCCTCGTCCATCACGTCCAACCGCACGCGCCATGCACATGCACGTTGATGAACCCCGGCGAGACGAAGAGCCTGTGCGCATCGCGCACCGTCGATGCCGCTTCCGCCTCCACTTCATCCATGTCGATGATCCGTTCGATGCGGTCTTCGTAGAGGAACCGCCATATCGTCCATGGCTGCGAAGTCGCCTCCATGTTCGGCAGCAAGAGCGTCCGTTGATGATCGCCTTCATCTGACTTTTTCCAGCTCCCCGTCAAGCCCGCATTTCGCGCCTTCGCCTGCATCCCCAGGCGCTGCAAAAGTGATAGAGCGCCCCGATGAGTCCGGCAGCCGCTGCTCAACTCGGCGAAAGTGAGCCGTCACGAGCGGAAGGCGCGGCACCGCCTTCTTCCAAATCCGCCAGAGGCGCGGCGCAAGATACCGCCGCTCATCCATCACGGCGCCGCCCAAGACGATGCACTCGGGATTGAGCATGTAGCAAATGTTCGAGGGATCCCTCACGAGCGGCGCGGATGAGTCCCGCGATGGCGCTCACTGCATCGGCGTCGCCCGCGCGCGCTCCGTGCGAACACCGTCCGCCGTCGATCCCCTGCGCGGACAGGCCGTGTGCGCCTTCGCTGCACGCTGCACCATGCGGCGCACAGAAGCAAAGATCGCCGAACCGCCTTCCGTGAGCCCCGCCAACCTCGCCGGCACTGTAGTTTGCGCCGCGCCGTGTCTGCCATTGAAGAGGATGCAGTGCCGACGTCAAAGCCGACCGTCAAACAGATTTTAGAGCGAGCGCGAACTCGCGTCCGCGCCGAGCCAATACTGCCAAGTCCCGCGCAGTTCACATCGTTCTCATCAGCACAAAGCCCCGTCGCGTCCTCGACAAGAGCCTTGAGGTTCATTCCCGTGTAACTTTGGATGCTGGGTCCTGCATAGACGATCTTGCCCGCGACAGGATCGACGAGATGCCGAGCGTCGAGATTGCAACGCCCGCCGCGTACCGTCCGCGAAAAAAGATCCACGACAGGCACCTTCTCTGCAACGCCCCAGCCCGCCGTCCTTCCTTCAGTCGCACGGAGCCTCTTTCACGCAACCTGCCGTCTGCAGCAAGAGCATACTTGATCAATGCCGCCAATATCCAAGCAAATGAAATTTTCTTCCATGACCCCATCCTTAAAAAGCATTGAATATGTTCCCAATCACTGCAGCACAGGAGGAGCGTGTGTGCGCATGGTAGTGACAAGGCACGTCTCATAAAGTAGCACAGGAGCAAGAAAAACATTGGCCTCGCCGCGAACCTCGTCACGTTGCGGATACACGGAAGCGGCGCAGGCAAAGGAGCGATTCCCCTGCGAAAATCTTCTCCTCTATCTCGGCCTTCTCTCATCATCTTCTGGCGCTTTCGGCTCGGCTAACTCTACATCGATCGACCAACCGCATCACAAAGAGCCTCTCCAACACCGCAAGATCGACTCTGTGGATCTTTACGACGAGAATGGCGTCGAAGGCGCGACCCCTCACGATGGGATCGCACAGCGGCGCAGCCAAAGCCTCAGACTATAGCGCCGACGGCGACGCCCGGACATCGACGCCATCGTCGCTACAGGAACCGCTGCTGCCGTGATCTCAAGGAATTCAACCCCGACACCGCTGAAGAACACGAATTTTTTCCTCAACGTCTCGCCCCAGCTCCTGCCGCCCCGGAAGGCCGGACGAAGTCCTATGTCAAGATTCACATGACAACGGCCACAACGTCGATCTGCCCCTGAACGAACCCGACCTCGCTCATTGGAAGGCGCAGCCTATTGAGGAAGCGCCTTATTCGCCGCAATATCTCGACAGCCGCCCATTTAAAGCGCCCATCCCGCTCAATAAGGGCTGGGCGGCTTTTGCCGTTCACGCACGATTTTCGCATGCTCCTTGATGTACTTTCCGCGCGCGTCGTTCCTCGTTCGTATGAAGAAGCAGGCGTGTACTTGATGAGAATGGAACCCGTCGCTGTGTTCGTCTCCACCGTTGAAGCTCGGATAAGAGCGCAGATACGCCAGAAGCCCTCTTCTCCAATCTTGGCGCTGCCGATGAGCATCTTGCTGTGCAGCCGTATGCGCCCGGGATATAGGATGAAACCTCGACGGAGCGCAGGAAGAGGTCGAACTTGTTCGTCGGTATGCCCAACGCAGAAAAAATGCCCATCTTACGCCCAGCAGCCTCGATCATTTCCCAAGCTCCGCTTTCTGCTGCAAAGCTCTTCTGCGCGGCGTCTGCGGCAATGCAGTGACGCCTTCCGCCACACAGCGCTTCTGCGGTACGCAGCGATAGTCGAGCGCCCACCACGATTCCCGCCGCAAGTCCTGCCCAGAAAATCGGTTTGCCAAATCCAAAAATCACCCATGATATCCTACTCTCCATACCTCCAGGAAGCACGGATTCATCGCCGCACTCCCCTTGTCTTTTCTTCCTCACAGAAAAACACCGCCGCACAAAATCCACTGTTCCACGCCACACTTCAGAAAGAGCAGCAAAAGCAGCAAAGCGGCACTTTCTGCATTTCGCTCATTATAAGCGTGGAGAATCTCCCTGTCAAGTCGCTCAAAGCCTTAATTTCAAGGCTTCGAGCGATTATCCTCAGTAAACTATTAGCACAAACGTCCACTTCGTGGACATTGTGCGTCGCCTCATTTGCAACCAGCTAATCGGTCTGCGCTCGGCTTGACCTCTTGGGGTTTTGCGGTAAAATTCTCCCTCCGTTCCCGACAAACGCCCAGTTTCCGGCCCTGCTGCCGACGCCGCCGTACAGAAAGATCCGTGTCCATAGCGCGACAGGCGATGCTCAAGGCTGCCCGCGCCATCGTAGACAAGCTTCAGCGTAAAGAACGGCGCATTCTGTGCCAAAAGCCGCAGGAAGATGTGGTCGCCTCCCCAAAGCCCAAGTTCGATGCGCTCTTTCTCCACCCGTGCAAGCTCTCCTCATTGTGGAATCGGCTCTCCCGTGAAGCGATCCGCCGTGAAGAGATGCATGTACTGGTCACGCCGTCGCTCGAGACGAAGGTGATGAGCGCACGAACTGCCAACGGACGAGCTGATAGCCCGTCTCCTCCTCGACCCGCGCAGCAGACACCCTCGGGCGACTTCGTCCGACCTCGAATGTCCGCCGACGCCGATCCACCTGCCGTGATTGACGTCGCCTTCCCGATGGTGCGGTGCGCATCAGATACTTGCCCCTCGCGCTCGACATAGCAAAGCGTGCTCATTCTTCCCATGAATTGCTTCCCTCCAAGTAATTAGGTTCTCATTCAAATCCGCCTCGCATTATAGCACCAAAGGACAGGACTGAAAACAAGAAAAATCTTCTTTCCCTTTATACAGTTAGGAAGAGCAAAGCGCCGCAGCAATCATCCTCATTTATTTTAGAAAATAGAAAGATTATAGACAAACAGCTAGGAAAATGGTATCATAATATCCGATATTACCGCACACAGAAACGAACGTTTCGGTGTGCGCATTGTTCATCTGGGTATGGGATGGTAAGGAGAAAGAAGCAGCTGGCTATCGCTTGAAGATACGGGCGAGGGATTGTTTCATGTTTGCGAGAAAACGCAGGAAAGCGGCTTTCCTTTTGCGACGCTGGCTCTGTCTGCAGGGTTAACAACTACATCCAGCCGCCGTCGGTATGCGGCAGAAATAAACGTCACGACCGGACCGCACGGCGGATGTCGACGGCGGTGTTGCGGACGGCAACAAGGTCGTCACGATCGGCGCAGAAGGCGGCGGCGAGCATCCCGTCATCGCGGGAAACATCATCGGCGCAGTGCGACAGATGCGGCGAAACCGACATCAAGAGCGTCCTCTTAGAATCTCACGCCGTCTCACGGCGGACGCGGCGCCAACCGGCGACAGAAAACACCGTCCAAGTGATGGGCGGCACACTCAAAGGCGACGTCTCACGGCGGCACGACGAGACGGCGGCGGCAATGCGACGGAAAACACCGTCACCACATCACAGGGCGGCAATCACTCAAAGGCGACGTCTCACGGCGGCAAGGCGGAGGGCACGGGCGCGGCGCGAACATCATCGCCGTCACCGTGCGCCTTGCCGATACGACGCAGCAAATCAACGGACTGATCGTTCGGCGGCACGGCCACTGCTCCGACGCGAGCGCGATCACGGGCAACCCAGTATCATTCGAGGGCGGCTGTGTCGACATAGGCGGAGCTGCTGTCGGCGGTTTTGCCGATGCTTCTCATACGGGCGACTCTGAAAAACAACACCTTCACGCTCAAGGGCGGCGAAGTCGCCATGGGCATGGGCGCGCTGGCGCGAGAAGGCAGCGGTACGGTCGGCGGCGACAGCGCCGCAGACGGCAATCATGCCATCGTCGAAGGCGGCAGCGTACCGTGCGCGTGTCGGCGGTATGGCCATGCGTGGGCAAAGTGTCGTATAATACGACCACAATTTCAGGCGGCGGGGTCGAGACGGCGGCAATCTCCGGCGGCTGGCACACCCTCAGCGATGGAAACGACACGCCATCATCCGCCGCAACAGCGTCACGATCGACCGCGGCAGCGTCAAGGGGTTTGTCCACGGCGGAATTGCAGCGACGGCGGAGGAACCGTGCACGGAAAACACCGTCACGATCATCACAGGCGGCACTGCCGCAGCCAACGACGATGGAAGCTGGCCGCAAGTCTCACGGCGGCTATGTCAGAGGAAACGGCAAGCAAGACGGACGTCATAGTGGAACTCCTCGGCGACGCTTCGCACGACCGTCTCGCGGCCGGGCACACAACCTCGAACATGCGATTCTCTCTACGGCGGCAACAAGACAGATGATGTGACGGGCAACACCTTTGAACGTCTCACGCGAAGAATGCCGTCGCTCCACTCCGTGACTTCGACAAATACGTGTTCCACCTCAAGCGATGCAGCGAGCGCCGAGCCCATGCTGACGCTCAAGGCGGCGGACGTGCCTCGGCACTCCTCGCCGACCGGGACAAGCTCAGCCTTGATACGGCAAACTGCCGCCAACACGCAGAGACGATCGGCAAAGGCGACGCCTCAAGAGCGCGAGACAGCGAATGCACTGAAATTGAGCTACCGTGGCAGAGCCAAACGAGCGGCGAGATTACGAGAAACGACGCTTTCGCACCGATACGAATGCGGCGACGGCGTCATCTTCGTCCTCCCTCGACTACAATCGCTTCCAGAACAATACGCTGAAATCTACGACGGCACGACGCAGCCACACCGCTTGGCAGGCGGCACGTGAGCGAAATTCACGGCGGCATCTCCTGTACAAAGGCAATACGGCGGCGGCAAACAACCGTCTGACCATCAACGGGTTAGCTTTCGCGGCGGCTGCTTCACTGGCGGCCTGCGGAGTGCAAGGTCACGAACGGTGCGGGCGGCGCGACAGGCAACGCGACCGTCAGCGCGACAGGCAGAGAAGATTGGCAGTGTCTACGGCGGCATATACCGGGCACGGGCGCAGTCACGGACAACACCGTGACCTTCTCTGGGCGGCGCGACGCTGCACGATCCTCATGGCGGGCATTGAGTCGACAACGCCGCCAGCCATGCCGACGCGACGGGCAACATCGTCACCATCACGGGCGGCAGCATCGGCGGCAATGTCTCACGGCGGCATATACCGGGCACGGAAAGACCACGGGCAACACGAGATTCACGGGCGGCACGGTCGGCGGGCACGATCTACGGCGGCAGCGACACCAAGGACGTGAAGGACACCCTCAGTCGTCAGCGCAAGCGCACGGCCGGACAGATCGTCAAACTTCGAGAAACTCCACTTCTGACGCGGGCATGGCGAAGGCGAACGACACATGCTCCTGACGTCTGGCGCGGGCGGCGCGGCGACGGCGGGTCTGGATCATGGCGGCTTGAAGCCCTCGATTGGACGAAAATCGCCTCAAGACGCTGACCTCGCCCCCTTCACAGACTGTTCTCGCCCGCGGCACGCGAAGGGACTCGACTTCGGCACGACATACGACAAGCGCGCAGGAAAAGACCGTCGGCGACTCATGAATACACGACTGGACACGGATACGAAGCGGCAGCGCGGCAGCGCAGAAAAGCCCGTCGTCCGCGGCTGGCTTCCAGTTCCAAAACGCCTGGCGATGCGCATGAAACGGGCGATCAAACAAGCGCCGCCTCGCGGACGCTCACTCATCGGCAACACCGTGCAGAGGAACAAGCTGACCGTCGCCGGCGGCAGCACACTCGAAAGATATTTCGCCTGGATGGCGGCCTGAATGCCAAGGGAATGTCACGCAGCAACGCACTTCGTCCTCGCGGGCGGCACAGTCAAAAACGTTTATGGCGGTTTTCGCCGGAGCGGCGCGGTGGGCACGCGACGGCGAACATCGTCGATGTGCGAAAGGACACACTGGCGGCAATTCCAGGCGGCATGCCGCCCAAGGCGAAGCGTCGGACAACATCCTCCATCTAGGAGCCGTCACCACCGGTGCAGACGTCTGCGGCGGCGTCGGAAAGAAGACCGAAGGCACATCAACCCTGGGGCACGAAAACCACGCACGGTCACGGGCGGCACAGCGCCTGTCGCCCGGCGGTAAGGCGAACATCTCGCCATCCGCCCGGCACGGAGATCCACGATCACGGGCGTGCAGAACCTCAAGCTCCCACTCTGCCCGAAGGAGTTGACTTCTCCATGGCGACGATGCTCGCTCGGCGTCGGCACGCGACATCCGCATTCCACGCTGATGCTGGACTTCGGCGCGGCGAGTTGTGGCTGCGGCAGAACGAGACGTTCAGCTCATGAAGCCGGAGGGCGGCACGTTGGACAACCGACGAGTAGCGATTGCGGGCGAGATCACAGGCACTTTTGGTGGCGGTCACCCCGGATTACAAATCAGCGTGCGCAAGAAGAACACGGACGAGATCATCATCGCCGTCGAAGAAACATCGTCAAGAACGAGACGAAACTGTCGAAACGAGGGCGGCGGCGACGGATCAGCCTTGGGCGGCGGCATGAGCCTACCGCCGATGCAGGCATCGCCTCCGCCGTCACAGCAGCCGCCGCAAATGTGCAGACAGGCGCCTATACATCATGGGCGGCGCAGGGCGGTTCCTCCATGCGCGTGCATCTGCCCTACGTCGACACGCACGGCTGCTACCGCTGAACGTCGGCTTCTGCGCGCAAGCAGACGACAGCGACGGCGTCCACCTTCGCCCTTCTGTCGAATACGGCAGGGCGAGCTACGATTCCTACCTGAGGATGCCGCCGCCACGCACGGCGACGGCAGGTTTGGGCTGCCGTCGGCGCAGGTAGCCTTCGCAAAGGCAGGACTGAAGAGCGGCTTCACCGAAGGTATAGCGTCGCGGCGGCCGCATCAAAAGCGACTACGCGGGCATCATTGCCAAAAGCCGCCGAGCTACGACATCTCGAACCCCTACTACGCGATTCACCTTGCATGGAAAGGAACGGAGTTCGCGCGGAGATTCGCTTGAAAACGTACCCTCAAGCATTTCTACTGTATCAAAGCGGCACAAACGCCAAGCTCTCAACGGAGAAGACTACAACTTCGATGCCGTCAACTCGTCGTCTGCGCCCTCGGCGCCGCCACGCGCGCACGACATGGGCGAAAATGGGCGCTTCTATGCGGGTCTTGCCCGGGAGTATGAATTGAGGGCGAGGCGCGCGCCACCCACTGTGGCATGACGACGCCAAGCCTGTCGCCCGCGGGCGCAAGCGCCATGCTCGAACCGGCTACCGCTTGCGTCGAAGCGGTAGCCATGTCAGCTACGACCCTTACCGTCATGGCTGGCAGGCAAGCGCGAAGGCTTCACTTAAGCAGCGTGGGCGTGAATTGGACATTTTGATCGAAGAACAGAAGATAGAAAAGAAGCTGCCGCGCGGCGCTTCTTTTCTATGCCAGGCTGCTCTTTACAGCCTCTCTCGATCCCCATCTCGCTGCGGCGGAACTGGCACGCCCAGTTGCAGCTGCCCGCCAGGATGCGCGAGCGTCTGGTTTGCAGCAGGCGATCTCTCGATCGAGCCGCCTCCGATACGGCGGAGACGTCGTCGCCTTTCAAGCGCACCACATGCGCGAGAGACCCTCGTTGATCTCCTGCACGGCGCTCACCGTCTCGGCACACAGCTCTTTCTGCAACTGTTTCGCTGATCTTTGACGTGACAGCTTCGATTCGCTGAGCTCTTTCTCGACGAGCCCCATGATACGGCGGAATTGCTCCCCTCGGGCATCCTGAACCTCCCGAACATTCTCGCGCATTATCGTCCTGTTGGCGTCGTCATGAGAATACATGCCCGATCTCTTCCGAGTTCTGCCGATGACTGTGCCGATCTCCTGCGCCGCTGCTCGCCTGCTCGGCGAGTTGCACCTCGTTGCGACGACGGCGAAGCCCTTGCCCTGCTCGCCCGCGCGCCGCTCGATCGCCGCGTTGAGCGCGAGGAGTTTCGTCTGGCCTGCGATGCTCGTGATCAGCTCATTGATCCTCCGCGGATGTTCTTCGAGCCCTCGTAGAGCTTTTCGACCGTCGCACTGTTCTTCGCCGAGCCGTCGGCCAGCCCTTCGACGCCTCGATCGCAATTTATTTTTCGCCTTCCTTTATAGCTCACCCGCGGCAACTGCCTGTTGCGCCTTGCCGACCGCCGTCCGGATCGTCTTCATCTGTCGTTGACGCCCATGACCTTCCTCGGTTGCATCTCGACGATCGTGCTCTCGACGCGCACTTTTCCTCGGCGATGGCGACGATGGCTTCCGCCGCCGACTGCGCCGCATCCGCCGACTGCAGTGGAACTGGCCGTCAGCTCCTCGCTCGATTCCTCGTCACATGGTCGGCGGCCTCGTCGTCGTCTGACCATCGTCTGCAGCCTCGCCATCACGTCGCGGCAGCTGTTCTGGCAAGGCGCCGGACCTCATCGGACACCGGCTGCCTCGGGCAGATGCGTCGTGGAGGTCGCCGCCCGCAATCTTTTCCATCAGCGCGCAAAGCGACGCCGATCGGCGTCGTAGCTGCATTGAGCAGCTGGCAGGTGATGCCCAGTAGGATCACGCGAGAGCCGCGAGGCAGATCACGAACACGAGCATTCTATCTGCGTGACGGCGGCGACTCGCCTTCATCACGCGGCAGCGTTGATTGCTACCGTCCAGCTTCGATCTCACCCACAGGACGCTCGTCGCATAGAACTTCTGCCGCCCTGATAGTCGGCCCTCGATTCCGTGCTCGCTGGCTTTGCGCTTTGTCGAGCTTCTGTCGCCAGTTCCTTTGTAGCGCCGCCGTCTGATCGTACTGGAAGCGATCCTCGATCGTGCATTTCTGATGGTAGATATACTCCGCCTCCCGCAGCGATGACGAGCGGCTCTGCCCTCGTTGATCTTTGACGTTCCGCACAACATCCCCGTACGGATTCGGAGCGAAATGTTGATGGCAACGACAGCCTTGAAGCCTCCATTCTTCCTCACCCGGCGCGGCTGATCGTCGTAGACGCTTGCCTCGTGGACGCAGCCTTGTACGGCTTGGATATGATCACCGTCTTATGGGCGCAGCGGCGGCTTCCTTTATACCACGGACGCACCTCGGGTCGTAACCCTCCGAACGATGCGCTCGTCGCCGTGCCGCCACGGGTCTGCCGACGTAGGCGGAAAGTGACGCCCGGATCGCTCCGCCATGTGCGAGAGCGCCGCCTGCATCGCCTCACCTCGGGCATTGCTTCCTCGTTAGTTCACCGCTGCCGTCTCTGACAGAAGCGACGCGGTTCATCTCGACGATCTTGTCGATGGCCTCGCATAACGCTCACCCGATCTCGTACATGCCGCTCTGCTTCTGACTCCGTCACAAGCCGAACTCCGTCATCGCGCTGATGACGAATCCCGACGAGTGAGAAAACTACGATGAGAGGGACCTGATGCCCAAGAGCATCTTTCGGCTCTGCAGCCTCATAAAAATCCTCCTTGTTTCTCCCAACTTCTTTTTATTATAGAACAAAAATACCTTCGCCCGTGGAAGAAAGTTTATGAATTCAAACACGAGGATATTCGATAGTTGATCTGCAACATCAATTAATTGATATAAACTTCCAGTATTGCACACACAAAAGATTTTCCGACATAGAAAACGCGAGCAATCACGCCATCAACACAACAGACTTCATGGGTACATATCTAATAACATGAAAAGAACCTTTCTCACGCCGCAGTGCTATCCCGCATACAAGATGCGTATGCGAACATCCGCCTTCCGGTGCATCGTGCTCCGCCCACGCAACGAGCGCTGCGCACGAAAGCTCGACCGTGCACAGCCTTCCACTTTTCTGTTGCTGCTTTGACTTCACTTACCTGCCGACAAGCAGTTTGGAGGCGCCGCAACACACATGAAGCGTGCCTCTCCTTGACTCTTCGAACATGCCCTCGGCCGTGTCGAGAAGTTTGACCTCCTCGTAGCTCATATCTGCAGTCGCCTGTGCGGCGAACGCTTCCATATCGTTGTACTTGCCGCGCTCCATGATGTCATGAATCGCAAAGACGCCGCCTCTTCGAGGATCGTGCGCGCGAAGCGTCTTCGAGCATCGTCTGTCCCGAACTTTCGATGTTGTGATAACATATGTTGCTCGTCACCGCATCGAAAACCTCGTCGGGAAAAATCGAGCTCGAGGGCGTCGCCCGCTGAAACTCCGCATTCGTCACGCCTCAGCCGCCGCCATTCTCCTCGCAAATCCGCTGCTGGAACGAGGCGTAGACGCTGCGCCAAAGATCGACGCCGAGCGCGGCATGCGGATTCTCGCGCAGGCGCGATCGTCAGAGCGCCGCCGCAGCCGACATCGAGGATGCGCCCGCTCAGGAAGCTTTGACAAATGCCGCCGTCCCGACGATCTGCCGCGCCAACTGCCGCTTGCCATCGTAAGAAAACATGCGGTAGAGGGCGCAGAACTCAAAATGTGAGGAGCGTCGAAGCGAGAGTTACGAGCGCGAGGACGACGTCGAGGGCGAGCCACGCACCTTCACTGCGGCAGGAAGGCGAGTGCGAGCGCGAAGAGCCCAGAAGAGGACAGCGGCAGCGAGAGCCGCGATCATGCGCTCGGCAGCCAGTTCTGTACTCGGCTTTCGCCCGTGCCGTCCTCGGCGATTTCCCGCGCCCGCTTCCTGGCCGGCGCTCTTGCTGCCGTCCGTCACTTAGACCATCTCCTCGGGATGGAAGACCTCGTCGAACTTTTTCGGGCGCAAGGAAGCCGAGCGCGACGCACGCCTTTCCTTGAGCTGAAATATTTTCCTCAAACGCCTTGTGCGCCGTCTTCGCCGCCTTCTCGTAGCCGATGACGGATTCAGCGCCGCCACGAGCATCAGGAGCGGTGCAGATTTTCGTGCATCTTGTCCTGCTCGCCTTGATGCCTGATACGCAGCGCTCATCGAAGGAGCGCAGGGAATCCGCCAGCAGGCGCACCGACTGCAGGAAGTTGTAAAATCGTCACGGGCATGTAGACGTTCAGCTCGAAAATTTCCTTTGCGAAGCCGCGATGGCAACAGCCGCATCGTTCGCCATGACCTGCACCGCCACCATCGTCGCCGACTCGCACTGCGTCGGATTGACCCTGCCCGCATGATGGAGCTTCCCGCTCGTTCGACGGATCGTGATTGCCGAGGCCGCAGCGCGGGCCGCTCTGCGAGCCAGCGCACATCGTTGGCAATCTTCATGAGGTTCTGTCGCCAGCCCCTTCAAGCGCGCCGCGCGCGAAGACCATCTCATCCTTCGCCGAGAGCGCGTGGAACTTGTTCGGCGCTGCACAAAATCGAGTCCCGTGATGTCGCTGACGACACGAGCGACTTCTTCAGCGAACCCTTGGGCGCGTTGAGTCCCGTGCCGACCGCCGTCCCGCCCAAGGCAAGCTCCTTCAAGAACGGCAGCGCCGCCTCGATCTGCGCACGCGAAGCCTTGAGCATGGCGAGCCAGCCGCTGATCTCCTGCGCGAAGGAAATGGGAACGGCATCCTGCAAATGCGTCCTGCCCGTCTTGGACGATTCCTTCATTCTCTTCATCAATCGCTCGAAGGTCGAGGCGAGCTTGTCGATCGACGGCAGGAGCTTATCCTCGATGGCAACGACGGCAGCGATGTGCATCGCCGTCGGGAACGTGTCGTTCGAGCTTTGCGACATATTGCACCGGTCGTTCGGATGCAGGATCTTCTCGCCCGCGATCTCGTTGCCGCGGTTCGCAAGCACCTCGTTGACGTTCATGTTTGACTGCGTGCCGCCGCCTCGTCTCGCCATACGGCGAGCGGGAAGTGCCCGTCCAGCTCGCCCGCCGTGATCTCGTCCGCCGCCTTCGCGATGGCGTCGCGCCGCTTCTCGTCGAGCCTGCCGAGCGTCGCGTTGGCAAACGCCGCCGCCTTCTTCAAGATGGCAAAGGCGCGGATGATCTCCTTCGGCATCTTCTCCGTGCCGATGGGAAAAATTCTCGAAACTCCTCTGCGTCTGTGCCCCAATAGCGATCCCTTCGGCACGCGAACCTCTCGAGAGAATCATGCTCGATCTTGTACTCCATAAACGTCTCCTCCTTCATCTGCAAAAATCCCGCCTGCAGCGGAGAAGAAAAGTCGGACAAATTCGACGCTTTCAGTGTAGCATATATGAGAATATTTTTCAATACCATTTTCCCTCACGACGGCGTGATTACTGGCATCGCAGCTTTCAGTTGCTGCAGATACTCTATGAAGCAACCCGTTTTCTCCGAAATCTCCGCCAGCGGTATATTCTTGCGAAGGAGAGGAAATACCCGCAGAATCATCTGCTGCGTCTCGGCCATCCCTTTCTCCATCCCTTTTCTCCATCCCTTTTCTCCATCCCTTTCTCCATGCCCTGCTGCATAGCTTCTTCCGCACGAATTTCCAATGCACGCTCTGATTCCATACAAAATTCATCATATTTGTTACCTCCTCCTTGCCTTTTGTCTGAAATAATCCCCAGATAATCGTTCTCCACACAATATCGGACAGCCAAAACTTACAGCTTCTTCTTTGAACTTTTTCCATTTCTTACATAGCCGCGAAATTGAGACAAACACGCTGTATGCCTTCAAGGTCTCGACATTTTTCAAAAATCAGCCGATGCGGTGCTCATTGATATTGATAACCTCGGCAACAAGCTCTGATATCACCTTCATTCCCGTCGAAAGCATCGGAAAGACGCAGCGGCCACTGTGCAGGCATTTTCCTCCCCATTATGATCATAAAACTTAGGTGCAGGCAGTGATGCGTTTGTCTGTAAATTGCATCCGCATCCACATAACGGCGATAAAGCTCTGCAATATACATGAGCAAGCTGCAGAGGCATATCATTGCACGTGCCTGATGTCTAACAAAAACAATATGCTTTTCCTTGACAATAAAAGCTCACATCGTTCCGTATGGCCTGTGAAAACGTCCAATCCAAAGTCGTAAGCTGTATATCATGCGGACTTATAGGGTCACCCAGCAGTCCCGTATAGATTTCTGCCAAAACGTTCCTCGTTGTTGAAATATATCCCGAAATAAGAATCCTTATAATTGCGGTTCACCGTCTTCACAAAATGATTCTCCCGCTTCAATTATACTATAAACACCATGAATAGCGCTGAGAACTCTCGACGCTTTTTCTTATATTCATCTATTTACTTTTCCTGCCCCAGCACTGTGGCAGCTCGTACCGCAGCCTCCGCAGCCGCCGCTGCAGCCGCCGCCGCAGCAATCCTCCTTGCCCGCCTTCACATTGTGATAGACGTGGCGCAGGGCGAAGAGAGCAGGACGGCGACAATCGCGCCGAGAATGATGCTTTGCCATGGCAAAGATCTCCTTTCAGGAGTCAGAGAAGCACGGACGGCTTTTCGCCCATCGCTTCCCCAGCCGTTCATGCCGAAGGCGCAGGCTCCCCAGTAGACAAGCGAGACGAGCCAGTGCGACGCCGAAGGTGAGAGCGGCAAAGAGCATCCATCTCCACTTGCCCGTCGTCCTTCTTGATCGTGCCGAGCGAAGTCAGCGCACGGCGTGTAGAGCTGCGAGAATACCATGAAGGCGAGCGCAGGTTGCCGTGAATGCCGTATCCATCGAGCCGCGAACTGTGTCGCCGTCTCGTTAAGCGTCCTCCGCCCGGTCGAGACATCGCCGACGCCATAGAGGATACCGAGCGTCGAGACGACGGACCCTTCGCCATGATGCCCGTGACGACGGCCGCGCCCGACTCCCAAGTCTCGAAGCCCTGCAGCGCGAGAGATGGCTCATACCGCCGCCGATCGATGCGAGGAAGGACTCGCTCATCTCATCCGTAGCGCCGTCTGCATTGTAGTTCGACAGAAACCAGATGGCGACGCTCATCGCGAAGATGATCGTACCGCTTTGATCAGGTAGCCCCTGCCCTTGTCCCAAGTTTCCAGAGCACCGTTTTCATGTCCGCGATACGGTACGGCGGCAGTTCGAGGAGGAACGTCGATCCCCTGATCCTGAACGCCGTGACGCCCTAAAACGCTTCGCCATGATGATGGCGACGACGATGCCGACGATGTACATCGAGAAGACGACGATTCGCGGCATGTTCAGGGAAGAACATCGCAGCGAAGAGCGCCACGATCGGCAGCTTCGCCGAGCAAGTCACAAAAGGCGTGATGAGAATCGACGTGAGCCTGTCCTTTTCTCCGAATCCAGCGCACGCGCACCCATGATGGTCGGCACGCCGCAGCCAAAAGCCGACAATCAGCGGCATGATGCTCTTGCCCGTGAGACCAAGCACGGCGCATGATCGGATCCATGATGAAGGCGACGCGCGCCATGTAGCCCGTACCGTCGAGGAAGGACAGCATGAAGAACAAGGTGAAAATGAGCGGCACGAAGTTGATGACGCTGCCGACACCCGCGACGATACCGCCCTGCAATCAACGATTTCAGCCACTCGGCGACGCCCGCAGATTCCATCGCGTCATTGATCCAGCTCGGTGAACGGTCCGCCGATCCAGTCGCCGACAGCGTCCGCGAGCGGCTGGCCGATCCACGTGAAGGCGATACAGAACATCAGGTAGAGGATGGCGAGGATGAAGCGGCAGCCAAGACGCCGTTCGCGAGCACGCGGTCGATCTTCTCCGAAGTCGACAGCCCGACGTTTCCGACGACGACCGCCTTCTTCATGATCTTGTCGATGAGATCGCAGGGCAGCTCGATGAGCTTTTTCGTCCAGCTCTTCGGCGGAAAGGCCGCTCTTCTTGAGTTCCGTCGCCCTTCGCCTTTGTGCTCTTCGACCATCGCGCTCGGACGGTAGCTCGACATGACGGTCGTCGTGAAAGATTTCGATGAGCTTCTCGATGCTCTTCTTGCTGCGGCCGACCGTCCGCACGACAGGCATGCCCGAGCCTCTTCGAGCTTCTGGATGTTGATGCGATGCCCTTTCTTTCCGCTTCGTCCTGCATGTTGAGGTCAATGAGAGGGATACCCTCTTCGAGGAGCTGCACCGTGAGGAAGAGATTGCGCTCGATGTTCGACGAGTCAATGACATCGACGGCCAGGGTCGGCATCGTCGTCTTAAAGTAGTCGATGACGACCTGCTCCTCCGCCGAACGAGCATTGATGCTGTAGGTGCCGGGCAGGTCGACGACCGTGATCACGCGATCCTTGTGGTTGACGACGCCCATCTTCTTGTCAACAGTGACGCCCGCCAGTTGCCGATCTTCTGGCGCATACCCGTCAATTCGTTGAATATGGTCGATTTTCCCGTGTTCGCTGCCCGTCAGGGCGACGCTCATGGTGCTCATCAGGCTCCCGCTCCTTCCTTGATTTCCGTCACTTCAATCTTCTCCGCATCAGCGCGGCGAAGCGCGAGATTGTACGAGCGAAGCCCGATCGCCATCGGATCGCCCATCGGTGCCGACGGCAGGACCTGATAGCGCGTGCCCGAATCAGCCCCATCGTCATCAGGCGCTGCTTGAGCTCCGAATCGCCCACCTTGTCGACACGAAGAGACATTCCTGTCTTTCCGTCTTTCAACGTCATACCTTTTCTACCTCCATCTTGATAAATCTTTAAAATGAGAACGACAATGAAACCGAATCCCGTTTATTGCCACGGCTAATGATACCTTATATCCTTCAGTGTGTCAAGCAGACGCGGCGCATTTTCCATTCTCTTTTGTCGATTCATATATACTCTCACTTGCTTTTTGCAAAAAGAGCTGCCCGCATCACATCCCCTCCAGTCGCAAGCATCCCTGCCCCCGCAGCAGAGTTGCCGGTTAGGCGAAAAGACCCGCAGAAGCGTCGGAGGCTTTTGCGGGTCTTTTTCGTGATGGAAGCGAAACAAGCGTCAAGCGTGACAGCCCACGCCGTATGCTCGGCGAGGACATTCTGCAGCGCCGCCATGCTCGCGGAGTGACAGAAAGCAATCTTCGCATTGCATTTCTTCGCCTTCTTCCTGCGCGTGCATGGCAAGCTGACTGCGACGCCGTGCTCGTAAAAGGATGATGAGGTCAGGCGAGCCGATCTTCCTCTTGAGATCGCGGCACATTTTCGGGAAGACTTTCGCCTTGAACCCTGCAGCTCCTGCACGCCTCCGATAACGACATCCATGCACTCGTTCCCCCGAGAATCACCACACTGCTCATAATCACTCTCCCTTCTTGACGAGACATGAATATCAATCCCGCTTGATATGTTCATTATAGAAAGAATCGAGAATCGTTGTCAAGTTTATTTTTCCCCATCTCTTTCAAAAGATCACGCCTGCTTCGAACCGGCACGCACAGTAATCTGTTTCAACAAAAAGAAGGAGGCCGCACATCCGATCGTGCGGTCTCCTTTTCTATCCATCTCAGCCGATGCGTTTCAGAGGCTTCTTTCCTGTCGAGAGGATGCGCGCGCTGTTCAAGACGACGGCGAGCGTCGCCGTGTTGTGGATGACAGCTGCCCACAGCGGGCTGATCATGCCGAGCGCCCCCGCTGAGCATCGCTCCCGAGTTGACGAGGATCGTCGCGCGGAAGTTCTGATGAATCAGCCCCATCGTGCGCTTGCCGAGCTGCAGGGCTTCGACGAGGCCTTCAGGATCTTCCGAGCGGATCGTCACCGCCGACGACTCGGCAGCGATGTCCGTCTGACGGCCGCCGAGCGTCACGCCGACATCGGCGAAAGCCAAGGCGGGCGCGTCGTTGATGCCGTCGCCGACCATCACGACCCTGCCGCCACGCTCCTTGAGCTTCATGACGTAGTGCGCCTTGTCTTCGGGCAGCACCTCGGCATGATAGGAGTCGATGTCCATCTGACGCGCCACGCGGTCGGCGACCTTTTCCGGAATCGCCCGTGAGCATCACGATCTCATCGACGCCGCAACGACGCATCTGGTTCAGCGTCTTCTTCATCTTCGGGCGCACGGGATCAGTGATGCCGATGATGCCCCAGAAGCGAGCCATTCCTCGCGATGTAGAGGAGGTTTTCTGTCGTATCCTCGACGACGAGATCGCCCGTGCCCTGCACGCCGCGCTCCTTCATGAACTTGGAGCTGCCGACGATCACATCGCCGCCCTTGAGCCGGCGAAGTCGGCACGACCGCCCGCATGCCGCGCGCGATCGATCGTTCTGACGAGCGGTGCACGGCACCTGCCAGTCATGATCCTTCACATACTTCTGGATGGCGATCGCCAGAGGATGCACGGAGTGCATTTCCGCCGACGCTGCCGTGAGGATCATCTCCTCTCCTCCACGCCCTCAGCCGTCCGGATGGAAGAGATCTGCAGGATGCCGACCGTGATCGTTCCCGTCTTGTCGAGAACCACGGTGTCCGTCTCGGCGAGCGCTCCATGTAGTTGCCGCCCTGACGAGGGATGCCCTTCTTCGCCGCCGCTGCGATGGAAGCGGAGATCGCCGTCGCCGTCGAAAGCTTCAAGCCGCACGAGAAGTCGATGAAGAGGAGGTTCAGCACCCTGCTGCCAATCGCGCGTCGCGCCGTAGACGATCGCCGCGCCGAGGAAAGAGATCGGCACGAGCATGTTCGCCATTATCGGCGAAACTCTGCACGGGCGCGCGTCTCGACTGCGCCTCTTCGACGAGATGGACGATGTGCGCGAGGCGATGTGTCCTTGCCCGTCTTCTCAACCCTCGATGACGAGCTCGCCGACCTCGATGACGGAACCCGCGTAGACCGGCGACGTCTTCCGCTTCATCGCGGGGTTCGACTCGCCCGTGATCGAAGCTCGGTTCACGGAAGCCTCGTCCGCTGACGACGCGGCCATCGACACAGATCATCTCGCCTGCGTGCGCCGCGATGCGGGTCGCCGACCTGCACGGATTCGACGGCGACCTTGCGCTCCACGCCGCCGTCGATGAGCCAGACGAAGCGCTGGTTCATGTTCAAAAGACCCGAGATCTCGCTTCTTCGCACGCTCTGCGGCGTAGGCAGTCAGCATTTCGGCGCCGTTCGACAGCGTGAGCAGCGTGAGACTCTGATTCGGGCTTGCCTGCGGGCAGCACGGAGCGATGACCGCCGTCTGTCAGCGTATCGGCGTTCGGGCGGCGCTCTTTCACCATGCCCACGACACCGTTCTTGAGGAAGTTGCGCGCGATGGCCAAGACGAGGAGACTGCGGAACACCTTCATGCCCGCAAAGGCTTCGGGCGCAGCTTTTTCAAGCGCCTTCATGCCCGCGAAGCTCGCGAGCGAGAAGATCGCCGCGCCGATAGCCCGCCATGTCCAGCTCCGGATCATGCGTCGCACTCTTCTTCCATGCGCTTGACTTGAGCCGACGCACGAGTGCGAGGGCAATTCTTCCTTGTAGCCAGACCGTCAGCGCCTTGTCGCCGACCGAAGCGGCGACGACGCCACTTCAGCTGCGAACCCGGGCGCTCAGGGAAACGCGCTTGTCCTGCGCGAGTTCCAGCGACAAGCGGATTGAGCACGTCCCATACATCATAACATCTTCCATCCTTTCCAAGATCGAGAACGCCCACCAGCATTTTGCGGACGGACGGCCGCTGATCGCCGAGCAGAACCTTGCGCATCCCTCGCGCACGATGAAACCGAGGGCGAAGACCGAAGGAAATCGAGCCAGCCGCCGCTCTTCTCGCGCAGCCCGAGAATTCGCCGCCCCACCGTGCGACGAAGACTCGCGCCGACCTCGGCGAGCGGCTGCGCGACGCCCGCCGCAGGAAGCAAGGAGGAAAGCCCTGCGCAGGCTGAAGCCCGCCGTCCTCGGCTCCATGCCGAAAACGCTTGCCGAGATCCGTCATCAAACGGTCGATTGCCGTCTCCGTGCCCGTATAGCGGACGAGAAGGCTGCCCGTCACGCTCGACGCCTCGACGGAATCGATGAAGGCGACGCGCACGAGGCTCTTTTCCAAAAGCTTCGCCAACTCTTCATTGCCCTGCAGGGCCGAGGCATAGTAGCGTCTGCGGCGGGCACGGCGCTCTTCAGCACGAAGGCCAGCTGCGTCGGCACAGATGAAGCAGCAGAGCCTGCCGTGCCCTGCTCCACGCCCCTGCGCCCTCTGCCTGCGCCTTGGCCGAACATGCCGTTCATTCCGCTTCCCATGCCCGTCGGCATCATGCCGAAGAGGCCGCCCATGCCGGAACTCCTGCCCATGGCGCCCCCGCCCCATGCCGGAGCCCGCACCCATGTCCATGAAGCCCATGCCAGCAGCAGGACCGCGGAAAGCAGGCTGCCCAGCCCCCGCACGATGGCCGTGCCAAGCATCAAACCAGACATATAAGACATAAAGATTTAACTCCTCCCTGTGCCGTCTGCACATTCCTTGACATATTTCTCTATCTGTAAAAGCTCTTCATTCTCAGCGAAAAATTCGGCTCACAGGTGATGAGCACGGATCCCGTCAAAGTATTGCACTCCACCGCGTCCACCTCCGCATAGTCGGCGAAGTACATCAGGATCTGCTCCGCCAGCTGTTCGTTCCTCCACGAGCGAACGGCTGTAGAGACGAATCTGCCCGCGCGTATGGGCGGCGCGCATCGAGCCGATGAGAGCGCCGGTTTTGTCGGCGGCAGCGGCAGCCTGCGCAGTCCCGCGCCGATCTTCTGCATCGCCTTCTGCTTGAGACAGACGCCGGCGGACGTCACCCTGGAGGTCGTCTGCCAGCTCCCGATACTCGCCGGGCGTGAGCGAGCGAGAAGAGCGCCCATGCCGTGCCGCGGACAATGTGCAGGCGCTTCGCCGGAGCAAAGAGGGTCGCGACCGTACCCGCAGCAGCTGCGCAAGCGGCAGACCCAAGGAAACTTTCGTCATAGCGTCCTCCTTTGCAATTCGTTATCAACACTAAAACAGGAAAAGGGCTGCGCACGCAATATGCCATGAAGATACGAGCATTTGCCCGCAGCAGCCCCTCTGCTTTTCTTACTGGTTCGCGCCAGCTTCCTGCGCAGCGATGAGATCTTCGAGCTCCTCCTTCTGGCGCTGGAGCTCGGCAAGCGGCACCTGCGCCGCGGAGCGCCCGCTGGATCGCCATCATCTGCCGCTCACGCTCCCGCATGAAGCGATAGCCGAAAACGCCCGCGACGGCGCCGACAGCAAGTCCAATCGAAATCGCTCTTGGAAAAATCGTACCCATGATATTTCATCCTCCTGAAATTAAAAATCAACTTGACGCACCGATCTCTCGGCACTTTCTGCGTCAACACTTCTATCATAACAATATCCTGCGATTTGTCAAGACTATTCAAGCAGCGCCCGTGATCGATCAAGACCTGAAAGCGCATCAGTTCCAGCTCTGTTGGCTTTCGGGGGAAGCGTCGGACGGCCGAGGTCGGCGCGCGAGCCGATCGCGCAGCGCACTTCAAGAAGCATGGCCTCGCCTCCCCTCCATCCCCGCCAACGCAGCAGCAAGCTCCTCGCGGCTCTTTTGCGCGATGCGCTCCGGTGTAGCTGCGCACGCGCGAGCGCCGGAAAGTCGATGGAGGAAGCCGCCGTCGGCATGCGCCGCCGACGCTCGTGCGCCTCGTTGTTCAAGACGACGTGGCAGAGTTCGATAGCTTTTGCAGCAGATGACGGCGGCCGCGCGCGTGTGCATGAGGAAGGCGCCGTCGCCGTCGAGGCACCAGATGCGCCGTTTTGTCTCGCTGGGCGCGATGCCGAGCGCGACGGACGAGCTGCTGCCCCATCGAGCCGATCGTCAAGAAATCCCGCTCGTGCCCCTCGCCTGCGCTTCCTGCAGTTCGAAAAGCTCACGGCTCGCCTTGCCCGTCGTCGAGACGAAGACATCGCGCTCGCCTGCCGCTTCGAGGATCGTGCGGACAGCTTCCTCGCGGCGCAGGACACAGCCGTTCTCATAAGCGACTTTCCGATCGTGCACGCGCGCCCTTCGGACGACGAAGGCGACCGAACGCCCCTGCTCCAACGGGGACGGAAGCCCTCCATCGCCGTGCGCACCTCATCTCCGTCGTTTCCGGCGAGAGAACGAACACTCGACCTGCATGAGATCGAGCAGCAAAAGCGTGACCTCGCCCCTGATATGCGTGCTGCGGTCGTCCCTTCACGCCCGGCTCGCCGCGCCAGCCGATGACGAAGATCGGCGGGATGCCGGCAGCCTTCGTGCAGGAGCGAAGCGAGCGCATTGACGATGTGCCCTCGCCGCTGTTCTGCAGGTAGACGAGCGGCGTCCCCCGTCGCGAGATGGCGTCCCGCCGCGATGGCCGCCGCCGTCTCCCTCGTTCGCCGCGACGATGTGCGGCGCATGATTGCCGTATCGCTCCATCAAGGCGTCGCAAAGAGCGCGCAGTTGCGAGGTCGGGCAGCCGACGAAAAATCTGCGCCCGTGATCTCCAAAACCCGTCGCCTGCATGAAGTTCCCTCCTTCTGCCGCTCAGTCCTACGCTTTCGCCTCGCGCGAGAAGATACGGTATAGACGAACGGCGCGTTCCAGTAACCCTCCAGCGTCAGAGAAGCGAAAACGGCAAACCGTGCTTTTAGCGAACGCCTCGAAAAAGCCTTGTCATAAAAGAGCTTTGTCAAACCGCGATAATGCTCGTCATAGTCGGGATCGAGCTTCCTGCGGAAAGCGAAGAACTCTCCTGCTTCGCCGCATCATGCGTCGAGGATGACGATGTTGCCGCGCACCTTCTCCGCCATGCCTTTCCAGAACCTCTCCGCATACGCTTCGTCCGGAAAGTAGTGGAACACGCCATCGGAAAAACGCCGCGTCGTACTTCTCTTCCATCGGCGGGTCGCTAGGCCTCGCCGCGCCACGATCTCGCAGAAGCGCGTCTTCACGCAGGACGTCGCGCGAAATCGCCAGAAGCCCTCCGAAAGTCGATGCCGCCGACGCGGAAGCCGTCCTGCTGGAAGAGCCAGAGGTTCGCTCCGCACCGCAGCCGACCTCGAATAGCGCTGCCGCCTCGAGCGGCGCCAGCCCTCCTTCGTCGCCCTGCATACTTTTCGAGCAGCGCTTCATACGGCACGCCCTCCTGGTGATGTCGAAACCGTTGATGCGCTTCGGCTCCAGAGCATCGCCCGCTTGTCCGTGCGATCGACATCCATAAGATGCGAGTTCCTCTTGTTCCATATTTCTTGCCAGTGACTCATTTTTCCCTCTTTCCTCTTTTTCGAGCGCTTCCTTCATGCAGCTCATGACAGCGGCGCCTCCATGCCGATCTCTGCGAACGCTTCTCTCAGCACGCAGAAAAACTTCTCAATATCCTCCTCGTCAATCGCGCCGAGCGCGCACAGGCGAAACGTCCCTTCTCCTGCATCTTGCCCGGATAGATCGTAAAGCCGCGCCGATAGCAATAGTCGTGCACGCGGTCGAAACCCAACGCGCATCGTCCGGGTAGAGCACGGAGACGACGAGACCTCGACTGGATCTCGGGGCGGATCGCCTCGCGCAATCCCGGAGCGCCGAAAGCCCGCGATGAATCGCCTGCGTCACCCGCGCATGACGCGCCGCCTCGCCGCCTCACCCTCGGCGAAGTATTCGCTGAGCGCCTGCTTCGCCGCATAGATCGTCTGCACGGGCGGCGTAAACCGCATCTGCCCGTCTTCTCGAAGTACGCATACTGCTGGTAGAGGTTGCACAGTACGAACGCACGGGATATGCCTTCGAGGCCTCGATGAGCGCGGTGCGCCCAATGATGAAGCGAAAGCCCCGTCATCGCCCTGGATGCCCTTCTGCGCCGACGCCATGCAGAAGTCGATATTCTCCTCCATCGAGAAGGGCAGCATCGCATACGTCGAAGTTGTATCGACGACGAACGCGGCGCCGTGTGCATGTGCGAGCGCTCCGATCTCGCGGATGGGGTTCAGGACGCCCGTACCCGTCTATGATGCGTCGTATGAACGAGCGCGATGTCCGGATCGTCCTCAAGAGCGCGTTCGACCGCCCGAGGTCGGGCACATCCTCGGTCGAAGAGCGCAGATCGATATGCGCGAGCCCATAGGCGGGCAGATGTCGACAGCGCGCGACGAATACGCGCCATTGTTGACGACGACGCTTCTTCGCCCGCCGGCAGAAGCGAGTTCAGGCACACGTCCATGTTGAGCGTGCCCGAGCCGCAGAAGAGCACGCACGAAAACTCCGCCGCATCGGCATGGACGATCTGCAGAAGCCCTCGCCGCGACCGCGCATGACAGCGCCGAACTCTTCTTCGCGCGGGCGTATATCGGGCACGATCTTGCGCCATCTTCAGCGTGTCCGCGTCGTCGCGGGCCCCGGGTTCAAGAGATCTTCCTCCATCAGCCATCGCCCCATGAAAATCACTAGGGAGTATAACACAAGACACGAAAAGAGGAAAGCGCTATCAAACGCTTCCTGCCCTTCCCATGGCAGCTACTTTCCCGCTTCCATCCTCGCCTTGCGCTTCCTGACGCTTTTCCTGCATCGCGCATGTGAAGGCGCGCGCTCTCCTGCAAGTCCCCTTCATCGGGGTGGCCGGCAGCCCTCTGCCAGCGCTTGCGCCTCTTTCCCGCGTGCGGTCATCTGCAGGCAGCTTCCTTCTTGCGCTTTTCTACATCTTCGGATTGCAGCTTGCCCCGCAGAGAATTGCCCGGATATCACCGCAGCCGCGCTGCCGAGCGTCGCACAGAAACGCCGTGACGGCATGCTCGCGCCGATCCGTGCCGTGTCTGAAAAAACACGACATCCTTGCCCTCGATCTTCGCAGGAGCGCGAGCATTCGGATCGGGCGCGCCGCGCCGCAGCCAATAGCCGAGCGCCACGGCGTCATAGAGGGGAAAGATCTCAGGGCGCTTCCTCACGCGGCAGAGATCGGCGCCCACTCTCCGCCATCGCTTCGGCGACGAGCTTCGTATTCCCCTGTCAGCGAGGAATAAATCACGCACCATTTTTCCGATAAAAACAATCTCTCGTCCTTCATGCTCATCCTTACTGCTCAAGCATAAAAACAAGAGGAGACTGATGACGTGTCGAAAGCTCTTGCGTCTTATATGCCTCGGAGAACCATCCCGCTGGCTTCCATCAGGCAAAAAGTGTGTAGCTTCGCTTATCTGCCCTTCTGCAGAGAAGCAATCGCGGCAGTAGACCCGGCGGTCATCCTCGGCTCGAACGGAACTTTCCGTCTCCTTGCCACAGGCAGCGTGTGTCACCCGAACATCGTGCGCTCACCGCTGTCGCCATCGTGGCTAGGCGTCTCTTGCCACGGCAGTCGCGACAGCAAAACCGGATCGTTCAAACCCCTTCTCCTTAGAATTCCTGTTCACTGCCGTGAACGTGAACTCTGCCACAACTTGCAAACCAATGTCCTGTCCTGAAACTCGTGATATCTCCCTTGCTGGTAACTCGTGAAACCGTCCCCATGGACGCGTTTCGCGCCGACGGCCTGACTTCGTCAGCCCCGCGCTTGTTCCCCTATTTTAACAGATACAGATGAAAAAGTGCAACCGAAATTATTTTTGTTATTTTCTGGATAATTCCTAGAAATCTGCTGGGATGCGCTTTTCCTACGCTTCGCATCCGCACGCAGTATGCTTTCCGCGAGCTCCTGCACGGAGAGACGCTTTCTCCATGCTGTAGCGCCTCACTGCGGCAAAACGCTTGTCTTCCTTGGAGCCCGCAGGCGATCCATGAGCACGCTTGGCACGCTCGACCGCCTTGCTGTCCGGCGAGCGCCGCCCGGAGTTCGCCGCGACCTCCGCTTCGAGGGCACGGCGCTCGGCGACGTGCGCGCGCGATTTCGACGGCGGGGAAGAGCTGCGCCCCCTCGACGGGCTTCACGAGATAGCTGCTGACGTGGTGCCGCCTCGGCGCGGCGCAGCAGTCGAAGCGTCGGAAAACGCCGTGAGGAGGAGCACCGTCGAAAAGCCTTCGCGCGTGATGATGCGCGGCGGCGATGCCATCGTGTCGGGCATCTTCACATCGAGCAGCGCGATGTCGGGGCGCGCAGGTCGCGCAAAGCCCGGATGGCGTGCTCTGCCATCCGCCGCCTCGCCGACAACCTCGTGCCCCATCTCCTCGATCATCTCGCGAAGATCCATGCGGATCAGAGGCTCGTCATCGGCGATGACGAAACGCACCTTCTCCTTCTGCGTCAAAGCTCTCCCTCCACGGAATATCCACGATCACATGCGTTCCATGCGCTGCGGCGTCCGCCGGCTCGATGCGCAGGATGCCGCTAGCTCGCCCTCGACGATCGTGCGCATGATGGAAGCCGAGCCGCTTGCGCCCCTTCGGCGCGAAGCTCGTCCGCATGCCGCCGTCGTCGTGAAAATCAAGGGCGCACGAGGCTCGCCCGGCGGCTCGTCCGCAGACCGATTGCACCGTTCCTGCCCTTGCAGCCATGCTCAAGCGTTTTGAAAGATCTCGTTCATGACGAGCACAGGTTGCCGCGCGCGCGCCGCAGGGCGACCTCCTCGCCCTCGATCGTCTCGACGAGCGAGAATCCTCGGCGAGAACCGTCCGGCGCACGAGCGCGAGCACTATTCCCTCGCCGTCGCCTGCACGGCAAAGCTCTCAGCGCCGCTCGCCGACAAGACCTCATGTGCGCCCGCGATCGCGAGTGATGCGCGAGACGCTCTCCTTCAGCGCGGCTCGACCTCGTCCGAGCTGCTCTGCGCGCCTGCATGCGCAGGAGACTCCGCAACGGTCTGCAGGCCGTTCTTCACGCGGTGATGGATCTCCCGGATGATCGCCGACTGCACGCGGATCTGCGCGCTCCTTCGCGCAGCTCCGTCACATCCTCCACGAGGCGCGGATGCGCGAACCTCGTCCCTCCCTCGACGGCTTCACCGCGCACGAGCAGCGTGCGGCCGCCCGCCTCGATCTCCTTCTCCGCAGGCTTGCCCGTGCGCACGCTCGCGCGCGTGACCTGCCGGGGAGGCGGCGGTCGAAGAGCTGCATCGCCGACGGGACCGGCGACGCCGAGCATACGGTGAGGTGGAGCGCCGCCGCATTGGCGAAGACGATGCGGCGAAAGCGGTCGGCGACGAGGGATCGCCGTGCCCGCGCGAACGGCGGAAAGAAATCTTCCGCCAGAGGCTTCTTTCGCGCGCGGATCGACATCCATCGCCGTTTCCAGCAGTGATCGAGCGCCGTCGGCGTTAGTCCCTCGCCATCGAGCACGAGGGCGACGACGGCGACGGCTCCGCACCGTCCGCGACGGCGAAAGCGAACATCAGAAGGCTCTCGCCGAAGCCGACCTCGCGCTTCCCCCGCTGCAGCGCAGCCGCCGCCACCAACGGCCTCCGCCGCAGCCACCGTGCTCGCCGCTTCCGTGAAGGCTCGCCTCCTGCGAAAAAGCGGCGGTATGCGGCAGCAGGCTGGCGGCGACGACGAAGCATCCTTCGTCGAGCGCAGGCGGTAGAGCGTCAGCAGGCCCGAGGATGTCGGCGCAGGCGAAAGGCGTGGCGACGCGGCTGCAGAAGCTCCGCCTGCACCGCCGTCGGCGGCGAGCTCGCGCGCCAGAGCCTGCAAGCGCCTCGCGCCGAAAAACCCACCATGCCCCGCCCACATCGCGCAGCGAAAGTCCCCGCACTGCATCCAGATGGGCATCTGAGAAGCCGCCGGCAAGCGCCTGATAGTAGGCGCGGCAGCCGATCATCGCCGCGTTGTCGTGCAGAGCTTCAACCCGGATAGTGGAACTCGATGCCGCTTTTCCTGCGCCGCTTTGGCGAAGCCGCCCTTCGAGCGAGCTGCCCGCCGCGACGCCGCCCGCGAGAACGAGCGTCCAAAGCCCCGTCTCGCATCGCCGCCAGCGACTTTCGACGAGCGTCTCGACGACCGCGCTCTGGAACGACGCCGCGACGTCAGCGGCCGAAACCGCATTTTCTTGAGCTTCATCGAGTTCAGATAATTCAAGACGGCGGACTTCAATCCACTGAAACTAAACTCGTAATTCCCCTTCCTCCAAAAGAGCGAAGTCGATGGCGACGGATCGCCCGACCGCGAGGCGGTCGATCTCGGGCCGCCCGGTACGGCAGCCCCGAAGACCGCGCCACCTTGTCGAAAGCCTCGCCCGCCGCATCGTCGCGCGTCTGCCCGAGCAAGGTGAAGCGGTTACCCTCGACGTGGATCAGAGCCGTATGTCCGCCCGAAGCGACGAGCGCCACGAACGGCGGCGCCAGATCGGGCGAGCTGAGGGAAGTTCGCGAAGATATGGCGGCTCCAGATGGTTCACGCCGATGAGCGGCACGCCGAGCGAGAACGCTAGCTCTTTGGCGGCGGCGACGCCACTGACAGCGCGCACCGACAAGACCGCCCATAGGGTGACGGCGACCTGTCCGATCTCCTCCCTTTGCGACGCCCGCGACGAAGCGCCCTCGTCGATGACGGGCACGATGTTCACGATATGGCAGCGCGAAGCGATCTCGGGCACGACGCCGCCATACTCTGATGCACGGGAATCTGCGGCCGATGATGTTCGACAGACCTCGCGCCCACCCGCGCAGCACGGCGGCGGACGTCTCGTCGCAGCTCGTCTCGATGGCGAGCGTCAAGATGTCCTCAGGCACGCGCCTCTCCCTTCCCGAAGACGCGCCGCATGAGGGCAAGCGTCGCTTCGATATCCGTGTTCCAGAGGATCTCGGCATCCCTCATCGTTGTCCGTATAGTAGTGCGGCCGCCTGCCGACGCTCCGAAAGCCGAACTTTGTGGAGGGCGAGCGCCGCCTCCGTTCGACGGGCGCACCTCAAGCGTCATGTGCAGGCACGCGCCGCGCCCACGGGCAAATCTCCATGAGCGCAGCGAGGCCGCGCCCAGCGTCGCGCCCAGCGCCGCGGGCGCGACGGGCGACGTTCCGTGATGTGCCCTCATCGCCGAGCAGCCAGACGCCGACGTAGCCGACGAGCTCTTCGCCGTCGAAGCGCAAAGATAGTACGCCGCTTCCTGCGCCGCCTCCTCCCAGAAGGACTGCGCGACCACGGCATGGAAAAGCACTGCGCCCACTCGACCATCGCCGCGTCCGAGGCGTCATCCCCAGGAACGTCAGCATGGCGCTTCCTCCTTCGCGGCGCCGTGAGCGCTTCTCCCAGCACCCGCCTCCGAGCGGCGGATGTAGAAAGGCTCCAACGTCATGGGATCGTCGCTCTCGCCCGCAACAGCCGCTCTGCCCGAGCCACGCGACGCATGATGCGCGCGCCGCCAGAGTGCGCGGGCGCAAGCGCGACATTTTCGGGCAGCTCGCCGACGCGCGCGGCGCTTCTTGACAAGCTCACCCGTCAAGACTCACGGGCTTTTCCTAAGGCAGCCGCCTCCGCGACCACCTCCGCGAGCGGCGCGACGCACAGGGCGCACCTCGTCGAGCGCCCGCCCATCTGTAAAGACCCGCGCAAGCGTTGCCCTTCTGTGCATCCATCAGCGCGAGCGTGCAGACGCCCGGCACGGGAAAGGCGAGTGCGAGCGCCGCCAAGGTCGGGACGCCGACGAGCGGGATTCCCAGTCCGTAAGCGATCGCCTTCGCCGTCGCCAGACTCGATGCGAAGCCCCGTGAAGGGCGGGTCCGATGCTCACGGCGACGCCCGTGAGCATCGGGCGCTCGACGCCCGCAAAGCGACAGCGCCCCCTCGATATGCGAAAGGAGCGTCTCCGACGTGCGGGCCCGCCTCGACCGTCACCTCGCCTGCAGCTTTCCCTCGCTCGCCACGGCAACGCTCGACACCGAGCTTGCCGTCTCAATCGCCAGAATCGACAACTTCTTCATCTCGATCCTTGAGCCTTTCACCCGCAAGGGAAAAGCGCAGCCGGCGGCGATCCGCGCAGCCTCTTCCCGCTCAATCAGCACGCGCACATGATCGTCGGGCATCTCCTCGGAAACTTTGTCGAAACCACTCGACGACGACGGCGCCCCAGGATCGTCCGCATACTCATAGAAGCCGATGGCATCCAGCCTCGACACGGCTCCGGTGCGATAGACGTCGAAATGCGTCAGGCGCATCCTTCCTTCATATCGTTCATCGGGTTGAACGTCGACTGGTCACCTCGCTCGAAAAAGCCCATGCCACGCGCCAGCCCCCGCACGAAGAGCGTCTTTCCCGCGCCGAGATCGCCCGCCAGCGAAGACCGCCCTCGCGGACAAATCTGTCCCCGATGCGCTCGCTAAGCGCCGCCGTTTCCTCCGGAGAAGATGTCCGCACAGTGAACATCGCCGCCACACCTTCCTAAAAGACGGCGCTTTTTGGCAAGGCTCGCACGAAGCCTCCTGCAGCGCCCTCCATCGTTTCTTTGCCTATCATACCACAAGCCCGCCATTTTTGAAATTCCTCAGCGAAGATTCGCTGATATAGTTTATCAATAATAATTATCTGTTAGTATTTATTTTAAAAACTATGGAAAACGGAGATATCTTGAGAAAATCTTCGATTATCAATCATATCTTGATATTCAGCATGACCGTAGGACGCTGCACCTATAATAAAGGCACAGCAGGCGACAAGCACACGCAGGAAGACACCGCGTGATGAATCGCCGCCACTGCCAAGAAAAACAAGAGTCATCGACGATATTTAGGAGGAAATGCACAATGAAAAGTTTTGTTTTGCACGGTTTGCGGTTATGTTCACGAAGGCGACCAGTTCGCGGAGTGTCCGATCTGTCATGCGCAGCTTCCAAGTTCAAGGAGCAGACGGGCGACATGCAGTTTGCGGACGAGCATCATGTCGGCGTTGCCAAGGGCGCGGATGAAAAGGTCATCGAAGGCCTGCGCATGAACTTCACGGGCGCAGGTGCCCGAGGTCGGCATGTACCTGCGATGAGCCGCCGTGCGGATCGCGAAGGCTATCCCGAGATCGCCGAGGCCTTCAAGCGCGACAGCCGAAGAGCCGAGCACGCAGCGAAATTGCGGAGCTTTCTCGGCGAGGTTCTGACCACGAGCACGAAGGAGAACCTCAAGATGCGTGTCGACGCCGAGCACGGCGCGTGCGCAGGCAAGAAGGAGCTTTGCGGACGCTCGCGAAGAAGCTGAACCTCGACGCCATCCACGACACGCACGAGATGATGTAGGACGAGGCGCGTCATGCCGCGGCTTCGAGGGTCTCTTCGACCCGCTACTTCGGCAGCAAGTAAGACTCTCGGGGCGGGATCTTGAACCGTCCGAGAAACCTTCCATAAAACCTTTCTCAAACCCATAACCACAGTTTCTTGGGGATTTCCCGATCCTCGACACTCCCGGACGACCCCTGTCCCAAGGGTCGTCTTTGCCGCTAGCAAAACGCCCCGATGCAGCGATAAAGTTAAAGTCCGTCTGATTTACTAGGGTGTTCTCTTCATGGTATGATATTCCATAATTTATGGTCGTTCTGGAATTTTCATTCATCTGCTTTCTCGGGAACGCAGAGCCGCGAAAGGATGTGAGCGAATGAACCCACGCCATGCGCGCCGAAGCCTTGTGCGCGCTCTTCCTCACGTTTAGCCTCTTCCTGCTCACCGCGCTTCATGCGGACGCCGCAGTGTTAGACAAACCTGCCGAGCGCGAATATGTCGTCGACATCGGCGGGCCCGTCTCGGCGGGAAGACCGCGCGACGATCGGGAAAATCGGCGAAGACCTGCGCGAAAAAGACGAAGGCGGAAATCGTCGTCGTGACTGTCGCCACACTGGACGGTACGGACATCGAATCGTATGCGAACGAACTTTTCCGCAAATGGGCATCGGCAATAGGCAGGCGAATAACGGCGTCCTTCTGCTCATCGCCAAGGACGACCGCAAGTTCCGCATCGAAGTCGGCTACGGCCTTTGAGGGCGAGATCACGGACGGCGGGGCGGGCGAGATCCTCGACAAGATGAAGCCCTACTTCCGCGACGGCAAATACTGGCGGGCGTGCTCGACGCCTATCAGAAGCTCGCCGCATACGCCTACCACGCCTGCGAGGAATCACGCCGGAGGCTCCGTTGACGTCCCGCCTGCAACAGCGCCTGCGGAGGAGGAAGAAGAAACAAGCCTCCCGATGAACGTCCTCTACCTCATCCTCGCGATCGCCCGGCCTGTTCCTCTTCGCCATCGCCTTCCACTGGGTTCTCGACATCATCGACCGCGCACTCGGTCCCGGCGGCTCTTCCGGCGGCGGCGGGAATCATTCCAGCGGCGGCGGCGGCGGCAAGCGGCGGCTCTTCCGGCGGCGGCTAGCGGCGGCGGCTCTTCCGGCGGCGGCGGCGCATCGGGCGTTGGTAAACCGCCGCTCTTCTCTGAACGACAGAAAGGAGTTTTTTCATGAACAGGATTGATCGCGCTCGGCGCCATCGCCATCCTCATCGCACTTCGTCGGTTTCTTCTCCTGCACAACGGGCTGAAGGAGGCGCAGATCGCGTCGACGCATCATACGGACAAGTCGAAAACCAGATGCAGCGGCGAAACGACCTCATTCCGAACCTCGTGAACACGGTCAAAAGGATACGACGTGACGAAAAGGCCATCATCGAGGAGGTCGTCAATGCACGCGCCAAACTCGCAGGGGCGCAGGGCGTCGAGCAGATGGATGCGGCAAACGCAGAGCTCACGGGCGCACTCGGCCGCCTCTTCGCCATCGCCGAGGCATATCCGACCTCAAAGGCGAACACGCAGTATCTCGAACTCATGCGCGAGCTTTCCGGCTCCGAGAATCGCAGGTCGCCGTCGCGCGGCGCGACTCATAACGAGACGGTGCGCGCCTACAGCGTACGCATCTCGACCTTCCCCGGCGTCTTCTCGCCGGCTTCCCGGCATGACGACAAAGCCTCAGTTCCGGGCGAGGAGGGCGCGGACGCCGTCGAAGTGAGTTCTTAGCACTCTGCAGATGAAAGGCTCTTGGCCGCTCTTCCGCCACGCTGCCGTGTCGATCGCTCACCCAAAGCAGGACTTCTCGACTACGCCAGATACCGTGAAAGATGAACGCAGCAAAACGTCTTTCACGCAACCCCCGCACCTTTCGGCGCGGGGGTTTTTCAATCCATGGTGGCGGCACAGATTTGAACTCCGGACACTGCGGGTATGAACCGCATGCTCTAGCCAACTGAGCTATGCCGCCGCTGGTGGGCAGGGATGATTCGAACCACTCGTAATCCGAAGATGACAGATTTACAGTCTGTTCCTTTAACCACTCAGGGCACCTACCCATGAATGCTCCTGCAAAACGAAGCATTGTCATTATAGCTGTTTTCCAAGAGCTGTCGAAGCGAAAAATCGGCACATACGCCGGACGGGCAAATCAGAATAAATCGGAAGAAATTTAGGGAAGAAACTGCCGTATTTTTATGACACGATTTTTGTGCTAAAAATGATCTTGATAATCTTTTTCTTAAGGAAGTATTCTGCATTGGGAGGCAATGACAATGAAAAAGAAATTATTATCTGGTTCTTGGCTTTGGCTGGCATGATCATCTGCCTTGTGACGGCACCTTCATGTATCTCCATGTCTTCGCCGTGGCCCCGCCAAGATCATCAACAAGAACATTCATATCTATGACTCATATCTGCTGGAGCATCGGCGTCATTTTCACCTCGCACGGAACTGAAGTAGGCTTTCCCGCACGACAAAGGAAGTGTTCGGCAGGAAAGGTCACGAATAACCTCGGCGGATGCAAAAGGAACCGGATGCGAGCCCTGCACTTTCGCATCCGGTTCCTTTTTATTCCTTATTTCGTTATCCTGTAAAATCAGAGCCCAATTCACGCCCACGCGCCCATGGAAGCCTCGCGCGCTTGCCCTGCAGCCGCTGATGTTCACGTCAGCTGACGCGGCTGCCTTTCGGCGCCGAAGCAGTAGCCGAGTTCGAGCAGGACGCTCGATCCTTGAGGACGGACTGGGCGTCGCCATGCCCTGATAAGCTGGCGCGCGCCTCTCCTTCGAACTCGTATTCCCGAGAGTCCCGCGTAGAACTTGCCCGTTCTGCCCATGTCGCATGTGGCGTGCGCCGAGGCGCAGGCGGTGCGAGTTGACCGCATCGAAGTGCAGCGTCCCGCCCGTCGAGAGCGTGGCGCTCGTGGCGTTCTGGTGCGAAGAAGAGTATTTGAGGTAGGCGTCGATCGCGTCGCGCTTTCTTGAGCGCGATTTTTCTTGCCCACGCCCAGATGGAGCGCATAGTAGGGGCTGGAAATATCGTAGCTCGTGATCGCGCCGGCGATGTCGCCCGTATAGTCGCTCTTGACGCGGCCAGCCCCGCAGGCTGCCTTCTAGGTGAGGCGCCGCTCTTCAGGTCCTTCTTCGCGAGGACGCCAAGACCGAGGTAGTTGACCTTGCCATCGCCGCGCGTACCGTATGCGTCTTCAAATGGGAATCGTAGCTCGTCCTGCCGTATTCGACGAAGGACCGAAGGTCAGCGTGCCGTCCTTCGCTTTCCTGCTTGCGCGCAAAGCCCACATTCAGTGCATAGCCGTGCGTGCCGACGCTAGGAGCCGGAATGGATGCGCATAGCGCTGCCGCCTGGGCAGCCCAGATCGTGCATGCACCCGACTGCACGTTCGCCGCCGCCGCCGCTTTCGCGTCCGGCGCGATCGCTGCCGTATCCACCGCGCGCTGTATGTCCGCGTGTTGACGCTGGCAGCAGCCGCGTCGACAGCCGCCACGGACCCGGAGGTCGGCAAGGAGGTTCAGGCCGCTTCCCAGCACGTCCATCGCCGCTGCTCTCGTTTCCACGAGGGATTTCGTCGCCTCGCTCATGCCGACGCTCTCGACTCTGGCAACCAGCTCGTCCGCGCCGTTCTTCTGCACGCTGAACTTGTAGGCGAGCGATACGCCCTGCCTTCCCATGATCTCGCTCTTGATCTTTCCGTCCGTCGTCAGCGAGCACGCCTGCAGCGGTCTTCAGGAGGCGGAAAGCCTCATCCTCTGCAGGTGCTTTGCCGCGCCCGGAGATGTCGGGACGACGCCGAGGCACGGATGTCCTTGTTGTTGGTGACGTCGGTGAGCGTGAGCATCGGCGCCGTGGAGGGCGTCACGCTTTCCGGCAGGTAGAAACCTGAGGTTCTGGATGCCCGTGAAGTCTTTGATTTCCCGTGCCGGCAGCGTGAATGGCGAGGACGTTGCCCCTGCCGTTCGCCGCCGTGCCGCCCGCGACCGTGCCGTCGAGCTTCGTGCCGAAGAGGTGGACGATGTTGCCATCGGTCACCGCGCCCGGGCGCCGCCGTAGACATCAGGCATGGAGGCTGATGGGGTCGATGTTCACGATGTTGCCCGAAGCTTCGCCATATTGGCGCATGGCCGCCGTAGATCTCGCCGCATGGGTGTCCGCCCGAACGTCGACGATGTTCCACGTGGCTGCCTCGGCTTTCGACAAAGCCGCCATGGGCTTTGCCAACCGTGCCGTCGGCGAGACTGAGCCGATTGCCCGTGACGACGCCTGCAGCGCTCCGGCCGCCGTAGGCATTGCCGAGCGTGCCGCTGACCTGGCTTGTTCCGCTGCACGGTGTTGCCGATGATCGAGCAGCCGCCCGGCGTCGTGGTTGTTGCCCGTGTCATAGTCGGCATCTTCGTTGTTCTGGGCGGGAATCCCCTGACGACGACCTTTTTCCGCCGTCGAGGCGGCGGGCGCGTTCTCCTCGGCGATCGTATACTCATAGTCGCCGATCATCTCTCTCCTTCGCCTTGTCGTACGTCGTGCCGAAAATCCGGGCCCTGATCATTCGCCGTGAGCGAAGAGTTCCTCGCGAACGGGGCTGGTGAGCGTTTGGAGGCGCTCTTCCGTCAGGTTCTGTGACGTCAAGGCCGTTAGACGTCAAGCCCCACGGTTCTTGCCCCGCCGTTGAGCTGTCAGGATCGTCTCGCCCGCGTTCGTCATGCTCGTATCAGCGGAGCTTCTCGAAGTTCTTGATGTTGCCGGCCGTCCGCACGCCCCTTGACGTCCAGTGTATTGTCCGTGACGTCCGTCGCGTTGTTGCCGCCGTAGATCGTGCCCGTGACCGTGCCGCCGTGGGAATTCGACGGTGTTGCCCGTCGTCTTGCCCGTGCCTGCCGTATAGCCGCCATAGACCGTGCCGACCGTGCCGCCATGGAGCGCCACCGTGTTACGGCGTCGCCTGTGTCGCAGCGTTCGTGATCGCGCCGCCGTAGACGTTCGTGACAGAGCCTGCAGCCTGCGGCCGTGTTCGTGCCTCGATCGTGACCGTGTTGTGCACGGGCCGCCCGTCTCGCCTGCTGTCCGTCCGCCGTAGGCGCTCCCGCAAGAGCCGCTCGGCCGCACCGGCACACCGTCACCGTCAGCGCGTTGTGCTCGGTCGTGTGCCCGAGGCGGAATAGCCGCCGAGCGCATCGCCCGCCGAAGTCGTCGTATAGGTCACGACGCCGTCCTTGAAGCGGTTGACATCGTAACGAACCTCCGCTGCCGTGCCCGTTCCCGAGTCCGTGTACAGGGCTGTTTCAGACGCCCGCTGATCGGCAAAGCGCTTGGCATAGTCGCTGAACTTCAGCGAGGGGTTTGCCGCCCGCATAGCGACGTAGGTGTTCTTTCCGGATCTTCGCAGCATTCTTTTCCGTCGTGATCTTCGACATGATCGGCGGCGACGTTGTCCCACTTCACCTTGAACTGCAGTTCCATCGGCGATATTGCCGAAGCCGTCGGCATCCGTCAGCGTCAAGAGCGGTGCGTTCTGTCGTCATCGTGCAGTTGGAAGTTGAACTTCGATGTTGCGCACCGGTGCTGACCGCGCGCCGCTCTTCGCCTTGACGTTCAGCGTATTGCCCGCGATCTTTTCGCTGTCATTGGCAAAGACATTGCCGTTGTAGCTCGTGCCCCAAAGCTGCGCGTTGGAAAGGTCGGCGGTGAAGTTTCCTTCATCGTCGCCGAAGTTGATGACGTTCATCCTCGACAGGCTCGTCAAGACGCGCGAATCGCCGCCGATGACATACCGGAGTCGTCGCATTTACACGCGAGACCGTGCCGCCCGTGATCGGACGGTGTTCTCGGACATATTGCCCGCGGCAGCTGCTGTACCGCCGCCGCCGATGACGTTCGTGACCGTGCCGCCCTCGATGCGCACTTCGTTCTTCTGCGCCGAGGCGTTCGCGCCCGACACCCGCGCCGCCGACGACATTCGTGACCGTGCCGCCTTTTCGATGATGACATGGTTCGCACTCGCCGCACCGTCTGCCTTCGCGGTAAAGCCGCCGTTGATGTTGGCGATCGAGCCGGCTCCCGCCTCCGGGCTCGTCCGTGCTCGACAATGACCCAGTTCTCCTCGGAGTCCGCCGCGCCGTTCGTCTGGCCGCCGTAAACGAAATTGAGGTTCGCCGCCGGGACGCCCGTCACCGTGATCTTGTTGTTGTGTCGTGCGACCATCCCGATAAGATGCGCCGCCACGACTTCGTTTGCTGTCGCCGGGTTCGTGCGTCACACGTCCACGCATTGTCCCTGAAGATACCGTAGTTCATGATAACGGAAGTCGCTGTCCGTACCCGTATTCGTGCTGATGAAATACTGGTGTTCCCAGTGCTGTGGTCGCGCGTGGCATAGTTCTTGAAGGTCAGCGTGTTCGCCGTATCGCTCTTGAGGAGCGTGACGGCTCCGGACGGGACGCCCTTCAGCTTTGACGTGTCCGACGAAGTTGTTCTGCCAGTCGATCTCCCTGCCGAAGCCGCCGTTCTTGAGCGTGAGCGAGCGTATCACCGTCCGCGATGTTGTTGTTCAGTCGAAAGTTGTACTCTGTCGAAATTCTTAACGCTATGTACAGTAATCCCCTACCGAAAACATTCAGCGTATTGTTGTTCACTGCACTGTCGGTGGAATTATCGCCGTAAATCGACGCATTATCGAGGTTCGCCGTATATGTACCGTCCTCTGCACCGAGATGGACGATGTTCCCCGACGTACTGCTGCGGGACCCGCGGACCTTTCGCCGCCGTAGACGTCGCCGCTGACCGTGCCGCCCGTAAGCGTGACGGTGTTCTCCGTCGCCTTGTAACCGACGCCGCCCGCGACCTCGGCATTGACCGTACCCGCCCGAAATCGTGACGGTATTCTTCTTTCGCCTCGCCCGTGCCGCTCGTCTCCGCACCGTAAACGTCGCCGCTCACCGTGCCGCCTTTAATCGCGACTTCGTGTTTTCTTCAGCAGTGCCGCCCCTCGATCTCTGCGCCACGAATACCCATCGCCGTGCCCGCGCGCTGAACTCGACCGCACTTCTTCGCCGCACCTGAACCAATCGTCACGCCGCCGCGAATCTGCCCCGCCGTGCCGTCCGTAAAGAAAACCTTGTTGCGGACTGACTTCCGCTGTGCTTGCTGCTTTGTCGATATAGCCGCCGCATGTAGCCCGTTGATTTGCCGCCAGAGAATTCGACCTACGTATTCGTGACTGCACCATCGCCGAACGTATAGCCGCTATAGAGAAGATTGACTGTCCCCTTCTTCATATTGGCTATATGCTCGTCGACCTTGCCCCGCACCGTCCGCGTTGTTCGCTTGTCCGCCGTAAACCTCAGCAATCGTGTCGGCATCGTGCGCCAGTTCGATATCCACCGTATTCTTGCGTGACATCGCCCGTCGTACCCCTCGTTCTTGCCGCCAGCATACTTCGATCATTCGCGCCGAACGCCCGTGATCGTCAGCACTGCCCGTCGTCGCGACCGTCGTAGGAGATGCGCCGCAGCTCGCCGCCCTCCGACTCAGCGGTGCCGTCAAAGGCGACCCTGCCGTCTTTGAAACGGTTGACCACCCAGACGACGGAAGTCGCCTCATCCTTGTCCTGATCCGTCATCAATGCGCTCTCGCGTATCCGTCGCCCCTGAAATTCCGCACGGCATAGTTCTTGAAATGCAGCGTTCGGCGTCGAGCTCTTCAACAGCTCGACGCGGCGCACGCCGTGGATATTCTCGAGATAGTCTGCATCGATCGCCGAGCGGTCGACGCCGACCTGCTCCACCGACGCCCGCGCCCGCGAAATCTCCCGCGTCCGGACGGTCAGCATCACGTCGTTATTCGCAAGCGTCTTATTCAGCTTGAAATCGTAGCTCTCGAAGTTGTTGACGGACTTTACGGCGACATTTTTCCCGTCAGACGCTGAGCGTATTGCCCGTGACATCCGTCTTGTTGCCGCCATAGATCGCGCTCGAAGAGCGCCGCACCTTGAGATCGGTATGCTCCGCGTCGCCGAGGCTGACCGTGCTTGCCCGTCGTCTTGCCTCGTGCCAGCGGCATAGCCGCCGTAAACATCGCAGTACCGGCGATTCTCGAAGCGTCCGCCCGCGATGGTGACGCTGTTGTTCTGACATTGCTCGTGCCGACGGCATAGCCGCCGTAGACAGAGCCTTCGATCTTGCCGCCTGCGATGGTGACGCTGTTGGTGCGTGACATCCCCTGCTCCGCCCCATGCTCGCACCGCCGATGCGTGCGGCGTTTGTTGACTCCAGCAGATCCGACCTCACCGCCTGAGACGGTGACCGTATTATACGACACCTTGCCCGTGCCATTCGTCGCGCCGCCGATAACGAATTCCGCCCTCGTTGCCTCGATGACGGCATGATTGCCGTCGGCGCACTGTCGCCGCAACCACGGCGCCGCCGTCCCTCGCAAAAAGCTCCGTAAGCCAAGGCGACTGCGCCATCTTGTCGGATCGTGACCTTGTTGTTCTTCAGATCGCCCTTATGAACCGTCGTGCCAAGACCGCCGATCGCTCCCTCGGTTGACAGAACCGCCCTCGATCGTCACTGTATTCCATGATCGCGCTTTTCCGTTGCGGCAGTGCCGCCGACCACCGCCCAGTGATCGCTGCGTGCGGTTTGCAAGGCTCACGGTGACATGGTTATCCGTCGAATCGCCCGCGCCCCGCCGTATAGCCGCCGTAGACGTTCGTCAAATGCCCTGCGGTTGCAGCGCCGTGACCTTGAGCTGGTTGTGCGTCGTCGTATGCCCAAGGCTCGAATAGCCGCCGTAGAGGTTGCTGCCCGCAATCGCCTCGCCGCCAGCCGTCGCATCGGCGTTTTGAAAGCGGTCGACATCGGCGCGGACATAGCTCAAAAAGATCAGAACCGCTCTGCTGACTGTGTGACATCGGCGACATGCGATACCGAAATCGCCGCTCGATTCCCCTTACGCTCCATCTTTGCATCATGGTAGACCTTCAACGAGGATCCGGAGCTCCCAAGAGCATCTGGCACCCGCATTCCCGCCATATAGCGTCTTGTCATCGTTCCGACTCTCCACGTTCAGCGTGATGTTCTTCCACCGAATCCCGACTGTTGCTGCCGAACGCATTGGCTCTCCGGTCAGCCGGAGCATCGTATTGGCACTGATCGCCGTCTCAGTTCTTCCAACGGCGACCCCTTTCGTCAGGTTGAAGCTTTGTACTTCGCGAAATTCGCCGTGTGTTCAAGCCACGATGCCGAGCATTGACATTGAGCGTATTGCCCGTGACATATCGTTCGCTGTCTTATTGCCGCCGACAAGATTGACACCGTCGATTCAGTTCCCGCCGCCATGGCATTTTCGCCATCGCCGAGGTTGACGCGTGTTGCCTGCCGTCTTGCCCGATCCCTGCGCATAGCCGCCATGGATAAACGTATCATTTCGCGTGAATTTTCCGGCCTGGAAATCGTCACCGTATTGCCTGTGACATCGGCACCTGCTTTCAAGCATTGCGGTGGATAATGCCGCCCATCGCCTCGTCGCCGAAGGTGTCCGCCTCATGCTGCACGGAGTTCGTGACAGCGCCCTTGCCCGCCGTACTTCGGCCGCCCCGCACGTCACCCTCCACAGTGCCGCCCGCGACGGCAGACCGTATTGCCGTGACCGGGCTCGTTGCGGATGCACCGCTGAAACCGCCATATGGGATCCTTCTGACAGCTCCATTGTTGAAGACCACGTGGTTGCTCGCATGACTGCGCTCCGTGCTGCTGACGCCGCCAGATCATGCTCTGTCTCGCTGCCGCTGCTGACCTTGGAGTCCATGAATGGTCAGTGTACGGCTGCTGCTGACGTCCTCTGTGGCATTTCTTCTTGCCGCCGCCGGAGATCGTCCCCCACATGCTGAAACGCTGTCCGTCGGTCCGCTCTGCGCCGAGCGTGATCTTTGTTGTCGTTCAACGAATGCGTCTGTCCGTACTCCTTCAAGACCATTGATGCTGCGCCGTCTCCGGCGTACACACATGCTCCGCCGCACGTGCCGTCACGACGCACCTCACATCATGCGCGCGCCGCTCCACCGTGGTCGCATCCCCCAGTGGACAATGCGAGCGCTATCATGAACGCGAGCTTTCTTCTGCGCTTCCCTTGCTAACCATAGATTGCAACTCCTCCTCAGTGCATGTCGGGGAATTCTCTGCCCCTCAAAACCTCGCGGTCAACCTGTGGTTTTCTCAAATGCCCGAAACTTTGCAGGCATTGAACACTATCAACCTGTAAATCATACCATTCTCCCACACTATTGTCCAGCGATTTTCGCGAAGTTCAAACGAAGGACTCACTTTCGGCCCCTCGGTCATCGAGCCTGAAATTTCGCATTTTGCCTCGCCCGTCGATACAAAAACACGCTAAAATCTAAGCAGTACACTCCATCGACCTTCCGCAGGAAGGCCGCACACCAAAAGGAGGGACGGAAGATGCACCCGCCCGAACGGATCAACCGTCATCTGCAATTTCGTTCTCAGCGATGCCGACAAGAGCATCTGGCGCTTCATCGAGCGCTGGCGAGGATGGCATGCCGCGCCTCCATCCACGGTCTCGCGCGTCTTTGCGCCGTTTCGAGGTGTCCGTCGGCGCTTCTGCGCAGAAACTCGGCTTCGCAGGATCGCTGGCGAGATGAAGGGCGATGCTCAAGATGGAACTGGAAGCGCACGCAGCCCGACCGCGACGTCCCTCACGTCGCTGGGACGCTTCACGACCAGTCGTGGCGCGAACTCATGGGCGTGATCACTGCCGGCGAGCCGCCCCACGCACGAGGCGCACCTGCGTTCCTCGCCTATGCCTCGGGCTGCGCAGACGAGCGTCACGCGCAGGAGCTCAAGCGCCTCTTCCTCTACGACAATGTTCTTCATCTGCGAGATTCGCCGGACGCGAGGAATTCTATTCCGCTGTCATGACAGCGGGCCGGACGACCTCTCGCCATCTTCATCTCGCTCTCGTCAAGAGTCGGAGCGCGTCAAGGAGTTCGCGCGGAGCAGCTGGAATCCCTGGCGGGCGCGCTGCCTCGCCATCACGCAGATGTCGCACAACACGCTCGCCAGCCGCTCGACGGAGAGTCTCTCATGTCCTGCCCGCCGCCTTCGACCTGCCCGAGAGCGAGGATCGCCCGAAGCCGTTCGAACCCATGCTCGCCTACCCTGCTGCTCGAAATCTGGTACGTCCACTATCGCCTCTACTCGCAGCGAGCAGGTGAAGAAGCCTCAGGTAGCATGTTTCATCTTCTGGTACCTCCTGCAGCTTGTACATGTCTCCCGAACGGCCTGAAACGCTTGCTTTTTCAACGATTTTCCTATTGCAATAGACAAAGGTGTGGATGGTTCAGGAGGAGGTCAAAGCCCATGTCTCTCAGCAAAGATGCCCTCATGCGAACATGGCAGCGGGTTTGGCGGCGCTGATGTACACGCCGGTCATGTACCGTTCGCGCTCTTCGGCCCGGACGGTGGCAGTCTCCATCGTCTGCAAGAACATCGGGGCTTCTGCAGCCTCGCCGCCGAAGGAACCCTTTGGTACGATTTTCTGGTACATCGTCGAGCAGGGCGCGGACGGTGTTCGCGCAATGCGCGATCCTCTTCGCCATCGCCGTCCCCATCGGCTTTGCGAAGAAGGAGCCCAGCGCGTTGCAGCTTTACGGAATCCTTCGTCATCTGCGTGTTTCAACTACTCACATCTCCGCCATCTCACGTTGCGCGGCAGCGCGTTCGGCGTCGATCATAGCCGTGCGGCAGGACCGGCACAGGACTCGCGAGCGATCGCGAACGTCAAGACGCTTCGACATGGTGATGCTCGGCGCGATCTTCAATGCGCGCTGCACGCACCTGCACAACCACTTCTACGACACACGAACATCGGATCAAAGTGTTTGGCATTTTCAGGCCCTGCCTTCGTCGTCGCCATCGGCTTCGCCGTCATGATTCTGATGGCCTCTACTCTGCTGCGTCTGGCCGATGGTACAGCACGCGATCGAGCAGTTCCAGCTCTTCCTCGCCAAGACGAGCGGCATCGACGTCGGCGTCTGGGCGGCTACACGTGCCCGGTAAAAGATCCCGCTGCCCGCCGCCTCCATCATCACGCATCTTACCTGCCGTTCATCTCACGGTCCCGCCATCGTCGACGGCGGCATCCGTGCCCACTGGCTCGACATATCAACGACTTCATGACAAACGCGCAGTCCCTTTGCGCCGACCTCTTCCCGAGGGCGGCTTCGCGGCACGGCAGCGGTGCGCTGGCCTGCCGGGCGCGGCGCTCTGCGCTATCTCACGCCTGCGCCAAACCCGAGAAGCGCAAGAAGACGGCGGCTCTCCTCATACACCGCGACGATCACGCGCGATGCTCTGCAGGTGCATCACGGAGCCGCTGGAATTCACTCTTCCTCTCTGTCGCGCGCCTCTGCTCCATCTGCTGCACGCGATCCTCTCGGCGACGCTCTCGGCGACGCTCTACGCCATCGCTTTGTCAGGCGTCTTCGGCGGCGGCCCCATCGACTGCTTTCGTGCAGAACTGATCTCCTTTCTCGTACCATTACGATGACGCACATCACGCAAACTCGGCATCGGCCTGTGCCTTTCCACCGCCACTCTACTCTTCGCTTCCGTGCTGTCATCCGCCTAAGGATCATTACAAGACGCCGGGCAGGACGGATCGACGATGTCGAGGACAAGCTCACGAAGGCGGACTACAAGCATGGAAGCAGGCCGGGCGCGGCTGGCGCGGACGCCGCAGCCTCTGCATCCGATACAAGCAGCTCGAATGAGCGCGACTTGAAGGCGAAAGTCTTCTCGCAGGACTCCGGCGGCCCCTGGCGAACATCAATAGGACGTCACGAACTATGCTGTCGACGCGCCTGCGCGTGACTGGTCGCAGATCCCGACTCGTGCAGCCGGTCGCCGTCTTCACGCGCGCGCGGCGCACACGGCGTCCGAAACGGACATGCGTTCCGTGTCATCGTCGGCCTTTCCGTGCCGCAGGTGCGCGAGCGCTTCGGAGGCGCTTCACTGGCGCTCGGCAGGTCCGGATGCGACGGAAGTCGCCGTCGGCACGGACTCCCTCCTCGCGGCGGTCGCCGACGGCAAGGTCATCGACATGAGCGAGGTCAGCGACGAAATGTTCGCAGCAGAAGATGATGAGCGACGGCGTCGCTAGTCGAGCCGACGGGAAATCCGTCGTTGCGCCCGCGATGCCGAGGTCACGACGGTCGCGGAAGATCTGCTGCACGCCGTCGGCCTTCGCTTGGCGAATGGCGCGGAAATGCTCATCCACATCGGCGTCGACACGGTGAAGCCTCGGCGCAAGGGCTTCGTTTGCTCGTCACAGGCGGGCGATCACGTCGCGTGCGCCGCTCGTGGGAGTTCGACCGCGCGACGATCAAGGAAGCGGGCTATCAGGACACACACCCGTCGTCATGGCGGTGACGAACTCGGGAGAATACCCGCTGATGAAAAAGATACGGGCATGACGGCAGAAGCCGCAAGACGGATGTCCTGACCTCCTTCGACGCACGGTAAAGTTTCGCATCTGCCCGCAGCAGGGGATGAATGGAGCAGGAAACACGCATGAAAGCAACGCAGCTGCGGCAGAACACCGCCGTCTACCAGATCTATCCGCGAGCTTCAACGACACGCGCGGCAAGGGTACGGGCGACATCCGCGGCATCGCGGAAAAAGCTCGACTACCTGAAGTCATCGCTCGGCGCGGGCGCGCACTGTGGCTCACGCCTGTCTATCCGTCTGCATGGTCGGCGCCAACGGCCACGACATCAGCGACCAGCTGCAGGCATCCATCCTGACCTCGGCACGCTCGCCGACATGGAGGAGCTGATCGCTGAAGCGAAGAAGCGCGCGATATGCGCATCGTCATGATCTCGTCTCACAACTTACAGCTCCGACCGGCATCCATGGTTCCCGGAACGAAGAAGAGCCGCACGTTCGCTGGCGAGCGCGACGTACATCTGGCGCGACGCGAAGGCAGACGGCAGCGCACCGACGAACTGGCGCGGCATCTTCGGCGGCTCCGCCCGGACGTACTGCGAGGAACGCGGCCAGCACTACCTGCGCACCTTTCGCCGAAGCGCAGCCCGACCTCAACTGGGAAAAATCCCGAGGTGCGAGAAGCTCGCCGCCGCGACTGCTGAGCCGAAAACGCGTCGGCGGCTTCCGCATCGACGCCATCACCCACATCAAGAAGCCCGCTGCCCCACCGACGGCAGAGCCGGACGCGCCCGACGGCATGGCGAGTCATCCATGAGACGAGCTTTGGCGAACACGCCGGCATCCCCGACTTCCTCGCATCGAATTTCCGCGCGCGTCTTCGACGGTGTCGCCGACATCTTCACCGTCGGCGAGGCGACCCGGCGTCTCGCCCGAAGAGCTTCTCTGGGTCGGCGAGAACGGCGTCTTCTCCATGCTCTTCGAGTTCAGCCACGTCCGTTCCTCACGAGGGCGGCGAATGCCGGCATAAGGCGCTTCCGTGGCCGCTCACGAAACCCGCGCGGCGCTCACGAAGACGCCAGCGCGCCACGCGCGGCGCGAAGCGCGTTTCCCATCTTACTTCGAGAACCACGACCGCGCACGCTCCGTCGATCACTTCTTTTCCCGAAGGGCGCGGACAAGAAGTCGCGCAAGGCTGCCTCGCCGCCGTCCTCTTCTTACGTTGCCAGCGGCACGCTCATCTACGAGGGCGAGAACCTGGCATGACGAACGTGGCCCGGGATTCCATCGACGCCTCTACGACGACATCTCCTCGCATCGGCCAGTACGTCACCGCCTTTGGAAGATGGCTTTCCAAGGAGGAAGCGTTAGCTTCGTCCACTTCAACAGCCGCGACAACGCACGCACGCCGATGCAGTGGACAAAAGAGAAAGCACGCGGGTTTACGCCGACGGGTACGCCGTGGCTGCCGTCAACGAGAACTCACCGGAGACCAACGCCGCTGCCGAGTGAAGAGGGACAAAGACCCTGTGCTCCACTTCTATCGCCATCTCGAAATCAGGCTACAGGCGAGACGATGCCTGCTTCCTCTTTGACGGCGTATATAGCGAGGAACTTCTTGCAGACGACGAGCAGTGATCTCTGCGATTCTCGCGCAGCCAGAAGCGAAGTTCGCATCAAGACGGCAGGGTCAATTTCAGCCTGCGCCGGCGACGCTTCCGCCGCTCGCCTTCGCGGCAGGCGTCTCGCGGGAAACCATGACGACGCGCCGAAGGACGCGTCGTCGCTGGAAGCCGGACGACGAGGAGGAAATACGATGAAAGTAGCTGCAGTGCGATTACGATGGGACGCTCCTCAGGGGCGGCAAGATCGATGAAAGAAACGCCGTCGCCGTCAAAAAGTGCGGCGTGCAGCAGGCAACAAGTTCGGGCGTCATCTCAGGACGTGACCACGCATGCGCGTGCTCGCAGCTTCGCGCGCTCTCGCTGGAATTCGACCACACGGTGCAAATAACGGCGGCATCATCCGCGATGCGGCGGAAAACGTGCGCTTTCAGGCCGAGATCGAGTCAAGCCGCACCTCGCGGCGATCGCCGAGGAGCCTTTGGCCGCGAAGTCCTTCCACTTCGCCTTTTTCGGCGGCGGACGTGACGTACCGTGCCACCATCTCGAAGGCTCGTGGATCGAGCGCGAGGCGAAGGAATGACTTCGCATCATCTACATCGAAGAGGGCCGGAGATCGGCCTCGCCCACGAAGGATCCAGCACTCTCCATGGGCTTTCCGCAGCCCGCCGAGTCTGACGCCCAGCTGCAGCGCTGAACAAGAAGCTCGGCGCGAAGATCCACGCCTACCCGAACGCCCGCAGCCTCGACGATCGACGCCCGCCGCGTCGGCAAGGACCAAGGCATACGCACGCCGCCCTCCGTCATGTAATGGCTGAAGGCGCAGACACTCTCGCCATCGGCGACGAAAACGAACGACCTGCCGATGATCATGGCGCTTCGACGGCTATACGCTGACGACAGCGCGAGAAGCGATCCAGGCAAGGCAAAAAGAAGCCTCTCCCCAGCGTCGGCGCAATGCTGAACCACTATCTATAAAGTACAAAGAAAAAGCATCAGGCGAATTTCTTCAGGCGAGGCGATACTGCCTCGCCCACAACGCATATTATACGAGGAGGAGCAGCCATGACCGCGGACAAGAAGAACATACGACTGAGGTGCCGCCGACTTCAGCATCAGTGACGACGAAGCCAGGAAGATTTCCGCCGACTTCGAGGCGGAGAAATGCAGACGGGACTTGCGGGCGAAGATTCTCACGTTGCGCCATGCTGGTGCTCCTACGCCGCCTTGCCGACGGGCAAGGAGATCGGCTGACTTTCCTCGCGCTCGACTTCTCGGCGGCACGAACGTGCGCCAGTCCCGCACATCCTCCCGCACGGCAAACGGCAGGTACGAAGGTCGCTGGCAAGATTGGCGAAGCCCCTGACCGAGCCGTGTTCATGCTATATATGCGCCGATGCCAACCGCCGAAGCAGATGTTCGACTTCCTCGCCAAGTCTTTATCGACGTAGACTCATCGACAGCGCACGCTCGACGACGTTCCTTCTCGGTCACACCTCTCCTTCGTGCCGATCGACAAACCGACCTCTATAACGCCAAGCTCATCACTCCCGGACGAAGGAGTTTCGCGACGGTGCGTCGAAGCGCCGGTGTCGTCAACGATCTGCTGAAGGAAGTTTCTGCGGGCGCGGCGGCGCACGGAACGTCATCCCCGTCGCCGTCATCACGACACCGCCGTCGCTGCGCTCGCCGCCGCCTACAAGTGAAGGCCGAACGCCCAAGCATCGGACTCGATCTGCGCCACGGGACAGAACACCTGCTGCTTCGAAGAGTTCGCGGACGGCCCGGAGCCGCCCACGGTCGTCAACATGGAGTCGGGCGGCTTCGCGCTGCAGGTCCGGACGAAGCACGACGAGCGTCATCGACGAGACTCGGAGTAGCTCGGGCAGCCAGCGCATGGAGAAAGATGGTCTCGGACGCCACTCGGCGAGAGATCTACGGGCACGTCATTTCGCCGACATCTCGGCAGGGACAAGCCGTTCTCCCTTCACGAGCATCGACCTCTCCGCCAATCGTCGCCGACGCCCGCCTCGACCGCCACGAAGCTGCCGCCATCCTCGCGAAAAGAGACAGGCGAAAAGTTCAACGCGCTTGAGCTGAACCTGCGTGTAGACTCGCGGGCGTCATCATCGCGCGCGCGCCCGGCTTCGTCGCCGCGACTCGTCGCTATCGGTGCGTCACCGCGCAAAACGGCGCGGCGATCAAGGAACAGCACATCGCCATCGACGGCTCCGTCTCACGAAAAGATGCCCTCGTCGCCGAGTAAACGCGAGAGCCTCGACGCCTCCTCCGGCGACGACGCACGCAAAGATCCACATCTTCCTCGAAAACAACGGCCTGCGCCCGGCGCCGCCCTCGCCGTTGCCGTGTCGGCGGCACGCTGACGCCGTATCGACGGCACGCCGATGCCGTATCGATGGCACGCCGACGCCGCATCGATGGCAGGAACTCATGCGTCGGGCGAGTCGAATTTGACTTATGCACAGCCTCTCTTTATTGCGTGAATCAAATATTCATTTCGATGAAAAGACTCTCGAAAAAAATGCGCAGGAAAGAACGCTGTACCATGCCAGCTTTTTTCCTGCGTATTTTTATGCTGCAACGTCTACGGGGAAGAGATGTTGCCCGCCGCATCCTCGTTGGATCTTTTGATGCAGTTTCCCGAAGTTATGTGCCATCGCCAGAAGCATCGTTTCCACAAGCACATTGGCATTGCCCCGACTGAGGAAGCGGCGAAAGCCCATGTCCGCCTTGATGTTGGCAAAAGCGCCTTCCGCTTGGATGCTTCGATTGACTCTCAGCCGTATTCCTTCATCCGATGTCAGTCGCGCCTTCGAGGCCGCTCGTTCCTCATGGAATGTTTTCGCCACTTCCAAGCTCTTCGTCCGCTCTTCTAACGGCAGTTTTGATCTGCTCCGTATGCACTCAGCTTTCCTTTCACAGCCGTTGCAATCTTCTGCCGTGTAGCAGGTCTTGACGCTCGTATAGCCGGTCTTGTTTCTCACCGTCTTCGTGCCCGTAACCTTGAGTTTCCTGCCGTTGGCACAGAGATAGGCGTCTTCGTCGCTGAGATAGGTCATGTTCTCGAAAACGCCCGATGTCATTCTTCCAAGCGCGGGTCTTTGCTCGCTCGTAGTTGTTCGGCTTGATGTAGGCCGCCTGCCCGTTAGCCTTGAGATAGACGTAGTTTTTCTTCGCTTTCATATCCAGCGTCGGCAATGACCTTGGCATAGCGTTCCTTCACATGTGCATGGAAATCCTCCAGGAACGGGATGAGCGTTGTGGTGTCCGTCGGTTGCGGCCCCACCGTTGCCCATGTGATGAATTCTGCATCGACGCCGCATTGGATGTTGTAGGCTGGTTTCAGTTGTCCGTTCTTCATCGCATCTTCCTTCATTCGCATGAAGGTCGCATCGTGATCCGTCTTGGCAAAGCTGTTGCGCGTGCCCATGATGCGGAGCTTTTTCTGGTAGTCTTTCCAGCGAGCGATGAACTCGTCCAGTTTCTCCAACGCCTTTTGCAGCACGCTTTTTCGCCGTCCGCTCCCATGCACGAAGACGAGGCCTTGCTTTTTTTCTGCAGACGTTTCAGCTGCTTTCGCATTTTCTTGAGGTGGCGCAAGCGGAGATCCTTTCCATGTCGGACGGATATGGATAGCTGCTGTTCTGCTTGCTCGATGAAGACGAGCAGTTTTTCCAGCAGTTTCGCTTGATTTTTCAGGACGGTCTTCTTCCAGACGAACTTGTATTTGTTGGCGACAGACTCGATCTTGGTTCCGTCGATGAAGATGTGCTCAAGCGATATGACGCCGAGCGTTTGCAGGAGGATGTCCATTTGCGCGAACAGTTCCTTGATGCAAGATGCCAGGTGTTTTGAGCGAAAGCGTGAGATGGTTGCGTGATCGGGCGCGGGTTTTCCCTCCAAAAGATAGAGGAAGTTCACGTCGCGCCGACAAGCCGTCTCGATTCTTCGGGAGCTGAAGAGATGGTTCATGCGGAATAGATGAGAATGGCGAGCAGTTGCCCGGGGGACGCCAGCTTTTTGTCGATACGTCCATAGGTGCGATAGAGCGCGGTCAGATTCATCCCTCCGATACATTGGCGCAGCAGGCGAACTGGGTCATTCTTGGGAATCTGTATCTCAAAATTCAGGGGCAGGCAGGGTTGATAAGTTTCGCCCCATGCGGTATAATCTGGTTGTAAAATTAGTTTGTTTTGCTACTATCTATTTACACCTGCCCGCCCTTTGCACAGGGTGTGGCGCTTGCGTATGAAGGTGCTGGCCGCATGCTATGACGGCGTGCGACAGCCCCTCTGGTTTCTCTCATCAGGACGGTGTCTGGCCTCTACGCCGCCGCTATGCACATCCTGCGGCACGAATATCGGCACGAAGCTGCATCCCCCAACTCGCGCTGGGTCTCTTCATCGCGTTTGCACCGACGGGCTGGCTTCACCTGCTCTTAATGCGACTGATATCCGCCTGCGATATGCCCGCTGTCCTTTCGGACAGCTCTTTCAGCGATTTTCGCAGCCTCGGCCCGCAAGGAGCTGAATCACAGAAATTCCGTCTCCAATGCTTTCATACGGACCTGAACTCTGTGACTCACTCAACCGCTCAGGTAAAGTTGTGCGAAACTCCTCATCGCCGCATCCTCTGGCCATAGTAATCATCGCGATGTCGCTAAGACAACTGTACTGGCGGCGTTTTCTGTGTCTTCTTTTCACAAAGCCATCTCGTCAAGACAAATTCGATTCCTTCGCCATGGGTAGTGCGAAACTCCAGGGGATATTTGTACCCATTTTATCCGAAGTTCAAAGATACGCCATCATCCAGATGTTCAGAATACGGCACGTCAGCAGTAGTTTCCATATTCTTTCTCGTGCTCTTTAAGTACTCTCGTAAAGATTTTTGCCCGCATCTTCGAACCTCGCGTTTCGTGTGCAGCAGCAACGAATTCTTCCGCAGTCGCTTCCACCTTGATCTCGTTTCCATAATGGCACGAAGCCACAGAAACTCATCATATCGTTCTCGCAATTGATTATACGTTATTTATCACGTATATAATCAATCCGCAACTCACTCGACTCAAAAACGGAGTCCGCGCATGCGCCGTCGAGCTTTGAGATAGCGCGCCGCCTTCATTTTGACGGCAGGGCCCGGATCTCCATTGTGCGTGATTCGCGCGCCTCGCCCTTCTTCCGCGTCGTCCTCTTTCGCGTAGTCCTCCGCGCATTCCTTCAGAGTACCGCGTTCGGCAGATGCAGCAGTTCTTGATCCCACCGCCTCTGCAGCAGAGACCGCGCGACTCGGTCGCCCGTGTGGCCTGCGCGGTAGCACGTCGTGCAGTGTGCTCGGCGCACAGCCGAGGTCTGGAGAGCCATCTGATCACTTTCATGTCCAGCGTGTGCGCGTGTCGCCGACGCCTTCGAACTGCGCTGAACTCTTTCCTCGTACTCTCCCTCTCTTCTCATAGCCGCCGACGCTCGTCGAGGATGGCGCCCGGAGATCTGCGAGGATGCCGCTGCCGAGCGCCGCCGGCTACGCCTCGGATCCTCGGTCTGAGATGCGATCATGCCCGCGTACGGCATCTGGCGATGCGAATCGACGTGCCAGCACGATCTTCGCGAAGCGCGGGTATCGTCGCCGATGCGCGGAAAACGCAGCGGGTCGACATCGTCCGGCCGCCGGATGCGCGGGTACGCTGATCGTGTGCGGACCGACGCCGAAGCGTGCTTCCAAATGCTCGGCGTGCAGCAGCCCGACGAAATCGTGGTGGTAGCGGGTACATGTTCAGACCGAAGAGCTACGCCGCAGCCCACATCGTCAGATGCTCCCTCCATCGCGCGGTCCATCGCCCGCGTATGCCGCGCATAGTCGTGCTTCGGTCCCAGTCGGACGGAGCTTTCATAGTTCTCCTTGCGGATACGTCTCGAAGAGGCTGTACGTGCCGATGCCCGCTTCCTTGAGCTTTCGGTAGTCCTCGACCGTCGTCGCCGCGGATGTTGACGCGTTCACGCGGCGGATCGCGCCGTGTGCTCGATGCACAGATCGTCCGATGCTTTCGAGCACATATTCGAGCGGATTATGCACGCCCTCTGTCTCCAGCGCGAGGCGCTTACGTGCATCTTGCTGTCAGCGCGATGACCTCGCGGCGGATCTCGTCCTGCAGTGAGCTCTCTTGCGTGATGGACGTGCTTGTTCTTCGCATGGTAGGGACAGTAGACGCAGCCACTCACGCAATAGTTTGAAAGACAAAGCGGTGCGAAGAGCGTCGATGCGCTTGCCGTGAAAGCTCCTCTGATCTCCTTGGCAGCGCGAGAGCACGCGCCACGAGGTCGGGCGCGTCCACGTCTGAGCAGGAAGCGCGCAGCCGCGGTGCGTCAAGCCTCCTGCAGCCGCGCGCACGAGTGCGAGGAGCTTCTCCACGAGCGCGCGGTCGTCTTTATTCTCTTCCGCTCAGTGAGCGAGGCGAGGATTTCCTCATGGCTGAGCGAACCTCCGCCCGCGTCGCGGATTTCGGATCGTATCTGCCAGCGCTTATCCTCTGCAAGCTTCCACGCGCTTCATCCTCTGCATCGGCGTTTCAAGTAGGCCGATCCTGAAAATTTGCCATGGAGATTCCAGAACGGTTATGCGTGCCTTCGCGCGATCTCCAAGAAGCATCTCGAGCTCCAGCGATGCGATGATGCGGCGTATTCTTCCCGCGCGTGCGGATCTGATAGGAAAATGCGCGATATCCGCTGTGCCGTCGGGCGCGGTCGGCGCTCTGCGTCCTGTGCGGAACTCATGCCCTTCTGTGCGTATATGGCGAGTTTGCTCGTCCGCCCGGATAGATCGAGTCTGAGATCACATATCAGTGCGCTTCTGCCGCCGCCGAAGACCTCGCGGCTGGCGTTGCGGGCCGTGGTTCATCGGCAGGGCGCCGCAGGTCTTCGCCATGATCTTGTAGAGGTCGAGCGAAGATGCGGAGTTCTTTCATCTGTCCCAGTTGCGGCACCGCCCGCGCCGCGCATCACGTGGTCGCGCCGAGATGCGTATCGGCGGAGCAGCCAATCGTCATCGTAGACGCCGACGCCATGATCGGAATAAAAGATGCACGCACGTATTCCTCGCGCATAATTCTCCTCAAGATAATCGAAGAGAGATTCGAAAGCTCCTGGATCGGAACACGCGGACCTTCCAGCGGTCTTTCGACTCGCGCATCATGGAGACGGCTTCGGAGGAACAATACCGACGTCACGCCATCTTCAGCAATGAACGCTCGGCGAACTCTGCCGCATGTCTCCCCGGCAGAGCAATGCCTTGCAGCGCACGGATGCGGTCGGCAAGATGAAGCAGCACACGAAATTGTCCACCCTCGCGAGTAGGCATCGAGATAAAGTCATCAAAGTGCGCACGACGCCGGACATGACGCCTGCGCCTGACGCTGAGGTTCACGAGCAGCCGCTCGAAGCCGCGCGTCGCGCCGCTTGGCAACGCCTCACCCATGAGGTGTCACACCGTAGCAGCCAAGCTCGCGCATCTCTCTCCGAAACGTCCGCCTTCCCTGCTCCAGCGCGCATGAAGACACGTGCCTCAAAGATCTGGACCTGTGCAGATGAAGCCCTGTCCTCGATGGAGCAGGGCTGAGGACGGATATGTGTACTCCGCTGCCGACCAGCAGTTTTCAAAAGATGACGCCCTTTCAGAGAAGAAGCGGCATGATGTTCGGCACGTTCGCAGCCGTCGAGCTCCTGCGCCGCCACGACAGGTCTGTCCGCCAGAACGTTCTGCACGAGCTCTCGCGCTTCGGACTATGCCCAAGCTTTCACTGGGCGTCCCATGGAGGAACGGCTCTGCGTCCAGGCGGCATGGCTTTTCCAGACGCATCGAAAGACGTCTCCCGGGAGCGAGCGTTGTGCCAACCGTCTGTTCTTCCTGCCCGGTGGCAAACCATCTGCGGCCTTCCGCCTTTTTCCTCAGGAGCGGCACGATGCAGGAAGAGACTCAGGAAGAAGCACTGCCTTCTCCTTTTCCGCTGCACGCAGGATATCGAACCAGTGTGTCATTGAACTGTGAGAGGGGGTACTGCCTGATGCTCTTTCCGCAACAGAAAAGAGGGCGATGGTCGCCGCAAGGCCGTGATTCCCTTCCTCGTTCAGGATTCCTGCACGACAAGGAAATCCTGCGCCTTTCCTCAAACGCATAGGGAGGTTTCTGCCCAGCGAAGCCCTGGTTCATCAGACAGTTCCGGTCTTTCCCCTGAGCACCCAACGAACGGAGCCGCATAGGGCGGCACTGAAAACGGCGCGGATGTGATGTCCTCGCTTGCCTCCAGCCTCTTCCCGCGTAAGCTCCATCATCTTTTCTCCTCTCGGCCCGTCTCCGCATGAGCAGAGAAGCGATCGCTTGAGCCGCCGCCTTTCCTCCTCCGCCCAACGCCATGTGCGCGCGCGGCAGGAGCAATCGCCAGACCACGCGGCTGACGCCTGCGCGGGCATCGGCAAGCGCGTCCCGGCGTTGCCTGAGCTCAGCTTTATCGCCGCGGAGGCGGCGAATGCGGCGGAAGAAGAAGAATGTCTCCGCCTGCTCGAGCCTTTCGTCTGAGCTCTGCAGGGCCTCTTGATAGCGCCTGAAATCGCCGCGCCCAGTGGCGTCGCGCAGGATGCGCACATGCCTCGCAGCTCGCGGCAAGCATCGAGGGCTCCTTCCTCCGCGTTCTACGCCCTTCATCGCAAGTCCCCTCCCAGCGCATCTAGCCGTAGTCCAGAAGCGGGCGGCTGCGGACGCCTCGCTCGTGTTCTCGTCGCGCGGAGCGCAGGACGACGCGATCAGCTCGGTGCCGCCGCGCGGCATGGCGGACGCCGCGAGGCAGTGCCCCTCGCCGCCCGCGTCCAGCCCCGTTCCGGAGCGTGTGCTGATAGTCGTAGAGAAGCGCGTCTTTGTTCTCGCAGTAGAGCCTTGCGGCGCCGACGGGCTGCACAGGACCGTGCTCGTCGTCACAGCGACCAGATCTTGCGTGAACTCGTTTCGAGACCGTAGGCGGCGATCAGGGCGATATCGTGCGCCGTCGAACGTGGTTCGCATCGCATGCCGTTCTGCTGACGAAATGCGGCGGAAGGCGCCGATCGCGCGCGCGCCTTGGCGTTCATCATCGCCGCAACCAGACCGCAGCCGGAGCGTCCTTCGGCGATGGCGAGCGCTGCACCGCTGTCGGAGATCAGCATCATCTGGCGCGTGAGATCCTTGAGGACGCGCCCGCTCGCCGGCGCGGACGCGCGTCGTCTCGACATCGGCGGCGGCAACGGCGTGGATCGTCACGGCGAGATCGGGCCCGCCGCTCTCGACGAGAGGAGATGCATCGTCAATCATCTTCGTCATGCTCGCCGGGTACTCGCGCTTGTCGGCGTTCTTCTCGTACAGCACCCTCGCCCGTCCTCGCGTCCATGAGGATCGCCGCGTCCGTTGCCCATCGAGCGCAGTCGCAGTGGGCGGCGGCAAGGCGCAAGGAGCGGCACAGCCGCAGGCGGGAGGAGAAGGTGCAGCAGCGGGAAACCGCTCGCACCTGCGACTGCACTCCAGTGCCGTGCGCCGCCGGGCGTGCGCCGAAGGCGATCAGTGCGCCGCGCCGAGCCAGCGCCGTAAGCCAGGCCCCGTGTGCGCACCTCTCGGTCTTCCCACATCGTGTGCGCGCGCGTCCTGACCGCGACGGGCGCGGCGCGCGGGTGCTGCAGGCGCAAACTTGCGAAAGACAGGAGCGCGAGCGCCAGCGTGCGCCTGCCCGCAGAAGCCGCCGCGCATTGCCGCCGCGCACGCTGACCTTTCAAGAACTTCCTGACGTTCAGCAAAAGACCTTCACATCTCTTGACCGCACGGGGCCGCGCGGAGGAGCGCGATGGCGCCCGTGCGCGCGATCTCGATGATGCCGCACTCCGACAAGCACCTTCGACAAGGCGTCGATCTTGTCGCCCCGCCCGTCAACTCGATCACGACGTTCTCCTCGTCGCACATCGACGATGCGCGCGCGAAAGATGCGTGGCCACCGCCGATGATAGTCGGCGCGCGTCTCTTCGCCGCCCGTACCCTGACGAGCGCCAGCTGGCTCGCGCTTGATGGAGTCCACCTCGCTGAGATGCTGACGATCTGATCACGTCGATGAGCTTTCCTCGGCGAGCTGCGTCGCGACCTGCGCCAGTTCGTCGTCGTCTCGACGGACACGACGATGCGCTGATGCGCGCAGCATCCGCCCTCCGTAGCCGCCTGCCGAGATGCCCTGGATAGCGGAACGCGCCGCTGATCAGCCCGAGGAGGTGCGTGAGAGACGCCCGGGTTTGTTGTCGAGGAGCGCCGCGAGGATTTCTGCATCATATTTGTATCCATCCCCTCATTCGCTCCTCAGACCATCTCATATCATCGAGGCTCCTGCCGCCCGGCACCATCGGCAGGACGTCGACGCTGCCCGCACGATGACGCCAACGGAGCACCGGCCCTCGCCTCGCCAGCGCCGCCGCGCTCGCGCGCGCTCGGCCCTCAGCCGCGTCCTTGATGCGGCAGGCCTATCGCCCATCGACTCGGCGAGCTCACGGAGGTCTCGCGCGTCGGCAGGAGCGTCTGGGAACAGCGCTTGCCGTAGAACATGCGCTGCGCTGCGTGACTCATGCCGTTAGCACGCGGGTTGTGGAACGACGATGATCTCACGGCGACGTCGTTCGCCGCCGCCGTCGCGATCTCCTGATGCAGTCTCATCACCGCGACGCTGCTGCGTCTCCCCGTGAAGAGGATGACCTGCTGGCCGGACGCGCGTGACCTTCGCGCCGATGGCGGCGGGCAGGCTGCAGCTCACTCCAAAGCCGAGGCCCGCGTCAGAGCGGCGCGGCCCTTCACGTCGCAGTACTTGCAGTGCCGCCCGCTATCTCGGTGCTGGCCGACGTCCGTCACGATGATCGCATCGTCAGCGGCAAGCTCGTCGACCATCTCGATCAACCGTCTGCGGCATGATCGCCTTCCCGGTGCTTTGCAGGAAAGCGGCTGCCTCGCCGTTCATCCCCGACGGTGCAGCGGCCCCACGGAGTAGCGCGCGCGCGCGCAGGTCGCCGTGCGCAGCACGCTGCTCCCTTTGAGGAGCGGCAGCGACCAGCGCAAATCGCTGAGCACGCGGCAGTCAGCGACGATGTTCTTGTCGATCCGACGGACCGACCTCGAAGTGGACGATCTTCGCGCGCGGCGCGAAGCCCTCGACGCGGCTCGTCACGCGGTCATCGCAGCGCATGCCGACAGCGACGCGTAGAGCAGATCGCACTCCCGATCGCCACAGTGTTCGCCGCGTACGTGCCGTGCATACCCGCCATGCCGAGGAGGTTCTCCTGCGCCTCGGCACGCAGCCGAGGCCCAAGCGAGCGTCGTCGTCGCGGATGCCTGCAGCCTCCGCAAGATCCGCGCGCACATCGTCGCCCGCCGCGTCCGGAGTGCGTCACGCCGCCGCCGAGGATCTGTGAGCGAGCGTTTCTGCCGAAGCGATCGCCCCAGCCGCCGCCTCGACCATTCGCCGCATCGCCCGTGAAGTCCTCCGAATATCCTTTCAGATGCACGCCCAGGGATAGGCGGTCGAGTCTTGCGTGACGTCCTTCGCGATGTCGACCGTGACCGCCCCGCCTTCCGTGCGCGCGATGACGAACGCCTTTCAGCAACTGCGGTAGATCCTCGCCGACTTCACGATAGCGGTGCTTCGTGATCGGCGTCGATGCCGCAGATATCCGCTCGAAAGGGAACTTGCCGACGGTGGGATTCGCTGACCCGCCCTGTATCGCAGACGAGCGGAACCGAATCACGCACGCTGTCGCGATGCCTGTCACGAGGTTCAGTTGCTGACCGACGTCGCGATCTGCGACGCTCGACTCGCCTGTCGCGCGCGCATAGCCGTCCGCCGCATGTGTGCTGCGCCCCGCTCGTGATGCACGAGGATGCGGGGAACTTCTCCGTAAATCGCATCGTAGAGGTCGAGCACCGCACCGCCCGGATAGCTGAAAAACAACGCGCATCGCCTTTCTTTGCGCAGGCTCTCCAAAACCGCTCAGGCCCCATCGCATCTTCAAAGAAACACTCACGTATTCATACTTCCCGCTGCCGAAAGCCAGCGTCCCCGGCGACGAAAACGACTGATCTCGCGAAAGCTGCGAGCGAGATCTGCACGAATTGCTCGGCATGCAGAACATACGCCTTGTTCGGATAGAGGTGTACCCAGGCGAAAACCTCTCCGTCACGCTCGGCATGATGGATCGTTCGCGCCCGAGCGCAGGGCGAGAACCCCGCGCCGGACGCCAGGTCTCCATCGCCGTCGTCGTGATGTTTGCCCGGCAGGGAGCAGCGCGGAGCGACACCATGCCGCTCAGATGGATGTCGCCCGCCGCCTCGCCGAGCGGCGTATCGCTGTTCGGAAATGAAAGGCCGATGCTCCACCCATGTCCGCGTCGATTTCGAAAGAGCAGGGATGTCGCGCGCCAACGACTCGACCGACCGCCCGAGCCCCACGAGAACCCGTGCTGACCTCAGCCGAGGCGGCGTGAGGCGAGGTCACATGCGCTGCGCCTCCAGCTCATGGTGGATCGAGACGCTCAGAGCGCCCCGTCCGTCGTCTCGATGCGAAGCAAAGCGACTTGCCCCGCTTCCTTGAACGCGGCGGTACTCCTCTTCGCTCGGCTGCCGATGGAAAGCGGATGACAAGCCCCATAGCCCGTATTTCGCGCAGACAGGCGCGAGCGCGCAGCGCCCCAGGTGCCGTCCTCGCCGCCTTTGGCAGCACGACCGTCCGATAGCCGTGTCCCTTCGCATTTTCGCGCGAGGCGCACGATCTCCCCGGAGGCAGACGGAAGCGCTCGATCTTTTCTTGCTCGCGCTGCAAGCCGCAGTAGAGACAGCAGGCCGCAGATGTCGAGAACCCGATCTGCCCCTCGAAGATGCACGCCGTCGCCCACATGCTCTTTCCCGGCACGCGGTCGGCGGTAGCGGCAAGAGGCTTCCGCAGCGAAGATGCCAAGAGCAGGGCGAGCCCACCGTCCAGCCTATGCTCATTTTTCCGCCTTCTCGATCAGCCTCGTGCATCGTCTCCTCGATCCTTCCTCTTCCTTCTCCGCCGCTGTCTTGTCGGTAGCGATCGCTGCGCTCGTGCTCTTTCGAGCTGCCTGAGATCGTCCGCGTCGCTCTTCTCGTCTAGCTGCGATCTCCGTGCGATGCCCGCGCCTAGCCGTGATCGCTTCGAGGAACTTCCGCTCCAGACTCTCTCCGCAGCTCCTTGATGACCGTCACGCTCATCGGCGCCGTCGAGGAGAGAGAGTCGACCATGTGCTGTCGAGGTCGTCGGCGGTTCCAGCGTCGAGGTCCTCGCCGCGAGATCGATGCGAGATACCCGCCCCGCCCACGAGATCGTCGTCAGCCGGTGAGCGGCCTGGGCGTTGCGCCAGCAGCCCTTGGCGACGATATCGGCGATCGCCACGTCGTCATACGTCTGTAGCGTCGGCACGACGAGCACGCCTTCGGATCCAGCACGCCCTCGGCCGTCAGTCCATAGTGCATGACGCGTTTGTTGAAAATAGTTGGCCCCGCCGAAGACTGCACCCATTCATAGACATGCAGCGGCACATGCGGGTCGCGTCGCAGCCGCTGCGGCGAGAAAAACGAAAGGCAGAACGGCTGACGCCAGCCATCGCTTTCATCTTCATCTTTCCATCCTCTCACTCATTTCTTCTGAGCCGCGCTCAGGAGCTAATCATCCGCCGCATGGTAAAGCCCATCCAGCTCATACGGCGTTTCCTGATACACATATTGTTGAGCCAGTTTGCGAACAGGAGGTTCGCTACCGAGCGCCAGCGCACGACGGGCGTCCGCGTCGGGTCGTCCGCCGATAGTTCGGGATCTCGATCGGCAGCCCCTGCCGCCACGTCGCGGTCGTACCCTGCTTCAGGAGAGAGTGATCGTACCCGCTGACCTGTGATGAAGAACCGCCGCTCCAGATTGGCGATCGATAGACGCTTCGCGTCCATCGCTCTCCGCGAACTGCTCAGCCCGCACGCGCTCGATGTCTCCTTCCTCATCTCCGATGGCGCGAATCGGCACGTAGAACCTATCGTCGAAGCCGCGAAAAAGCCGCTCGTGCTCGACGGCTCAGATGATGCTTTCAGACGCTGAAGACCTTCCGTCCTGTCGTTGCCGTCGATGCCGTAGTGGTAGTAAAGCCCCGCCTGTGCGCAGCAGATGGGAAGGACGATTAGCAGTGCTTCTTGCTCCACCTGCATGATGTCGGCGACCTCGTCCCAAGCGGACCTCCGGAAAGCAGCATCTGGTTCGACGGGCGCTCCCGTGATATGAAGCTGTCGTACTCTTTGTGGCGCACCTCGGCGAACGCCGTAGAACTCCGCGATAATCCCGTGACGCGTGCTATGGCACATACGACCCGTGGCAGATGAAGTCGACCTCGACCTGTAGCGGCGTGTTGCCCAGAGCCGCAGGAGCTCATGTCCGTCACCGATCTTTGTTCGGCATGAGGTTCAAGATCGCGAGGCGCAGCGGGCGGATGTCCCGGCTGTAGGCGCGTTCCGCGTCCATGAAGAGAGATGTTCTCGCCTCCAAGACCTGCGCGGCCGGGTAAGCTGTTCGGTATTTTGATCGGCACAAAGTTACCTGCTTTCCCCGGTCGGAAAAACCGCCTCAATCGTGATTCAGTTTGAGCATAGAACAGGAAAAGGTGGCCAATGAACACGTCCGATAAAGGCTCGTAAAATGAAGGCTCACAAGAATCCTTTCCAGATATGCTGGAAATGTGGTGTTTTCGAATCATACATCAGTGCTTGCAAAACCCTACTGTCATAGTATACTACATTGTTTTCTGGCCCTCACGGCAGCATGTCAAAGATAGGAGCGCGACAGGCGATAAAAGAAGCCATTCAGAAGATCGTCAGCAGAACGACCTCACGTATCAGGAAGCCTACCGTGATGAACGAGATCATGCGCGGCGAGACTAAGCCCCACGGAGAACGCCTGCCACCTCGCCGCGCTCGGACGAAGAGCGCCAAGGCGAGACCACGGCGGAAATCGCCGGGTCTCCGCTGCCGCCATGCGCGAGCATCGCCTCGCCGTCGAGCATCCCGCCTCGAAGTGCCTGGAACAGTCGGCACGGCGGCGACCATGCAGGCAGCATCAACACTCTCGACGACCGCCGCCTTCATCATCGCCGCCGCCGGCATCGCCGTCGCCAGATCGGCAAACCGCGCGGCATCGTCGAAGAGCGGCGCCGCTGACTGTCTCTGAAGCGCTCGGCGTCAACATCAGCCTCGCACCTGAAAAATGCACGGAGCTTCCAAAAGATCGGCTCAGGTCTGCGTTCGCGCAGCTATCACGCCCGATGAAATACGCTCGGCGCATCCGCCGAGCTTGGCATCCGCACCGTCTTCAACATCCCAGGCCCTGACGAATCCTGCGCGTCCTGAGCGCATGATCCTCGGCGTCTACGACGAATACTCGTTGAGCCGCTGACCCGCGTGCTCATCGACCTCGGCGTCCGCGGTATAGGTCATCTACGGACGGATTCGTCTCGACGAGATTCCGTCAGCGCACCGACGAAGGTCTCTGAATTGGCGTGACGGCTGGCAGGACGCACACGATCGCTCCTGAGGACTTTCGCATGAGCGCGCCGCCAAGACGTCCATCGTCGGCGGCAGCAGAGAACGCCGCTGTCACGTACGCGCGCTATCCGACGGGCTCTGAAGGCTCCGAAGACCGACATCGTGCTGTTGAACGCCGGCGCCGCTATCTACATCGGCGGCAGCGCTGACTCCATCCAAAGCGGTAGAGAGAAGGCGCGCGCCCTCACCGAAAGCGGGCGCGGCAGAAAGGAAGCTGCAGGAGTTCATCGCTCTGTCGAACGCTTTGAAGCCAGCCCCGCAGAGTGCGCCCCGCACCAGGGCGTCGAGGCCCGGTGGGCGCGCAACCATGCTGACGCCCTGCTCTTCTTGATTTCCTCCTCATCATCGTCGGTATGGCTGTAGCTTGCCGTTGTAGTAGCCTGCGCCGCTGCTCTGTCCCGTTGCGTTGGCAAGGCTGCGGTCAGCGGCGCTGCGACGAGCGCATCCGCGTTGGAAGCTGCGGCCTGCTGCGTCGGCGCCTGTGCGTGCGCTCGTTTGCGAAGAGACGCTGCCCGCATCCATGCCTGTCGCCGCCGCTGCGAGACCGCGGTCATCAGCGCTGCCGCCTGCGCCCGGCTCACAGGCTCGGCCCGCTGGCGTGCCGGGCGATAGCCGCCGCGCGCCCCGCTGTGCGCCCAGGCCTGCCAGACCGCTCTCGGCGAGCGTTGCTGCCCGCGCTCGGTTGCGCGCGCCCGGCTTGCGCCGGGCGATAGCGCCGCCCGCGCCCTGCTGTGCGCTTGCGCCTGCCAGACTGCCGCGGGGGCGGCGGCGTCGCTCCTGCGGCTCGGTTGCGGGCGGTTGCGGCCCGTTGCGTCCCGGGCGATAAGCGCCGCTGCCTGCGCCCTGCTTGCGCCTGCGCCTGCCATGTTGCCGCAGGGCGGGCGGCGTTGCCCGCGCTCGGTTGCGGTTGGCCCGTTATGCGCCGGGCGATAGCTGGCCGCTCTGCGCCCTGCTGTAGCGATTGCGCCAGTTGTGCGCTTGATGCCCTGTCGTGCCGCCGCATCGACAGACGCGCTGCCCGTGCTGGACTCCCTGATCGCGGTAAGCGAGGAAGCGTCCGCATCGCGGCTCACACCGAAAGGTGTTGCCCTATCGTAATCTCTGTATGAGATAGGCGTCGCGATCCGGCGAACGTGCGATCCACGCCGTCTCGTACCCTACGGGGGCGACAGCGAGCGTGCCCGGAACCTCATCGAGGATGAAGTTCTGTCGTAGATTCCGCGGTGCCATTGCGGTTGGCGCCGCTCCCGTACCAGCCATGATGCTGGCGCAGCGGCTGGCGTCATGTAGTTCACCGCGCCAGCCGGAGCGTAGGAGAACGTTCAGCGTTGAGGTCGTTGATTTCCCCGTACCTCGGGAGGTCGTCGCGGCGTCTCGGGTTCACGCCGTCCTCGATGCGGTCAGTTTGACCGCCCGCGGCCCGCGCCGTGACGAGCTGAGTCGAAACGACTCGATGACGCGCGGTCGATCGTGCCCCTTGCCCGTGACCACATTGCCGCAAACGGCGGCGGCCATCGGCATTCGCGAATTCGTAGCTGTTCATGACGGCGATCGTGTCAGGGTGTGATTCCACCTTCTTTGTTCCGCCGGGCGTCCTGCTCGTCATCATAGGCTGCCGTCGGATCCGACTTGGCGTAAGCCCTTCAGGGCAGCTTTGAGCGCTGCTGCCGCCTCATTGACGATGTTCTTTCTCCATCGCCGCGCTGTTTGAATTCGAGTCATGCGTCTCCGACACGCCGCCTGGCGTCGTAAAGTCTTGCGGGCGTCTTTTCGCCGCGACGCGTCAACTTTGCGGCTTTCGTGATCTCACCGGCATTCGTCCTGATGCTCGTCTGTATACACCGTCTGAGCCAGGCGATGCGTCAGCGTCAGGTTCGCGCCTGCGGAGTATAGTTTCCGCCCGCTACTTGATGTCGTACTTTGACGTTCTCGCCGGAGCCGGCATTCGCGTCGCTGTACTCGGCCTTCTACATCCCACGCCGCCGTATGGTTGATTCCATCATACGGCGTTCGATCCGCCTGCTTGATATTGTCTGTGAGGAACTTGTCGTCCGTAATGGCGGCGTTGTCCTTCACGGCCTTCGTGCCGTCGATTTCCTTCGTGACGGCGTCACTTTCTGAGACTGAGGTTGATCGCGCGCGGCGTGATCTTCGCCGTTCTTCTGCTCAGGCTGTCCTTCGCCTCGGCGACGATGAAGTTGCGTTTGCATCCCCGCTCGTCGTGCCTTTCGAGAGCGAAGTCCTTGTAGACGACATCCTTGTTGATGATGTTGAAGTTTTCACCGCTCTGACATCCCTGCGATGCGTGTTCGTCGCACCCGTCGGCGAAGCTGGCGCCTGCCACATCCGGCGTTCGTCAGCTGGATCTTGCCCAGATCCGCTGCGATGACGCCCGTCCTCCGGATGCCGACTCAGCGGAATCTGCGCGTGAACACCGAGTTGTCGGCGCGGCTGCGACGAAGTCGTCGCCGTCGTAGATCTTTCGCTCTTCGTCGTCAGGTCGTTCACCACCACATGCACCATGCGTCGTTGATGTCGCCTGCTTTCCATATCGGCATCGAGCCGTAGTTCGCCTTTCCTCGATTTTCGGGATCCGCCGTCAGGCTCGTGAGAGCAAGCTGACTTGACCAGCTTGCTGTTGCGGCAGCTTCGCCTTCATGGTTGCCGGTTTGTCGGACGCCATGGTTCGTGGCTGACGCCGTCCTGTCCAGAACGCGCACCCGTCGTCGACGGAGAACCAACCCTGCTGTCGGCGAGCATCTTTCGACTTGTGCCTCTTCTCTCATCGACGATCCGTGAGCCGGAGGCGTCCGTCTGACTCGGTGAGGGCGATCGCGCCGCGAATCTTCGCCGCCGTCCACTCGGGCGACAAGTCTGCCGTGCCGTCGCACGTCTTTGGGTGATGCGGCGCACTCTCCCTGTCCACCGCGCGCGTGGCGATCATCGCCGCCGGCGATCCGGCAAGCGTCTGGAGCCTGCACCCTTCAGGCGAACTCTCCGTGCCGCCGAAGCGGCGGTGGCAAGAGCCGAGTAGTCGTGTCGATATTCGTGTTCGGGATTCTTCCAGAATCGTCTTGATGGACTTCAGGCCCTTGAGGGTAGACCATGTCCTTGTCCGTCGTATTGCCGTCGCTGTTTTGACGTTCTTGCCGTCGATGCGGGCTGAGCGCGGCGGCGTCCGCCTTTGTCCTCGCCGTACATCGTGTAGGGTCCAGCTCGATTTGAACTCCGGGTGCTCAGATCTGAGCATGAGTTTGAGCTTATTCTGAAGTCGGCCGCATTGTCAAAGCGCTCCCGTGCTTCGCTCACTCATCGCCGTTGCCGATCTTGGCGTCCTTCGAGCTCGTCGTCTGGTCTGAAGGAGTCGAGCCCCATTCCAGACTCCAGCACATTGCCCGCCGTACGGCAAGTGCCTGATCTGCCCTCTGCTGCTGGACTCTCCATCCCGGACGAAGTAGTTCTTCGCCGCCGCGTTCCGAGTCTTCATGGTCGCCGAAGGCGGGCGTAGCCTCTATCGCACGTCGCGGTCGATGACCGTTCCGTCGGCGTCGCGGTTCACATGCTCATTCTGCGTGAAGACGCCGTCTCGTTCTTCGTGCCGTAGTAGCGCGCACGGCGCTGCTGTTGCCCGTCGTGTCGAAGGACGTCGCGTCAAACTGACGTCTCGCCGTTCCTCGCCGCTGAGGTAGAGATGATCCTCGCCGTAGCGCGTCGAGGACCTGGCGCTGGTATACATACGTCTTGTTTCGCGGCGTGCGTGGTCTCGACCGTCAGCTTCTTGCGATAGATATCGCCCTGCCGAGCACGCGGTCCTGCGCTGCCCGTGACCGCATCGACCGTGGCCAGCCTGCGCCGTACCGATCGACGAACGTGAAGTCGCTCGGTTGTCCAGCGTCGCATCGCCCCTTGAGGCGGATCGGTGCGACATCCTTGACGATTTCGCGGCCGAGGTCGTCCCTGTCGCGGCTTCCGAGCGTGCGGTTCGCATCCTGCGCGTCCGCCGCACCTAGTGGCGCTTCCATCATAATGCGTGCGTTGACGTTCGCCACGTCGAGCACTGCGCCGTCAAGCTCCGACAAGACCCGTATCGTCCCTTGAGCGTGCCCGTCGTCGCCTCGGCCTCCTCAGGACGAGCGTCTCGCCGGTCGGCGAAGACATTGGAATTCTCCGTGCCGTCGCGGCAGGCCTCCTCTCACGGCATCCGTGCCGTCAGATCTTCTCCACGGGTTGACCGTCGAGGACGTTGCGTTTCTTGATCTCGCCCAGAGCCTCGCCTGCGGCGTCCTGATCGTAGTCGCGCGCATAGTGGCGCGTCGTCGCCGTCCGCCTCGGTCCTCGACGTGACGCCGGTCAGATCCGCGAGGTCGAAGTTCTGTCGTCCAGCGTGAAGCTGAAGGCGACGTCCTCTCGATGCCCGCGTTCTTGCCGCTGCCGCTGCGTCCCGACACATCTCAGTAGATTGCGCCGTCGACGCCCTTCGTCATGACGACACTGTCGCGTCGCGCCGCCTTCCTCATATTCCACAACGACGGAGTTCGACGACCGAGCGGCGTCGCCGTGACGTTCGCCGTCGCCGTCATAGACCTTGGAAATCGGCGCACCGGTGAAGTTGACCTTGAGCTGACGTCGCCGTCGATCACGCGCTTTCGTGATCCTGCCGCCGCCATGGAAGCTGTAATTGCTCGCCGCATCCGGGCGTGAGGTCGTTGCCGTCGTAGCGAGCGTAGAGTTCGCGGCCCCGTGCCCGAGAGCCTGATCCCTCTGTAGTCGACGCCCCTCTCGTTGACATTCGCATCGAGATATTCGCCGCCATAGCCTGCCGATGCCGATGCTGCCCGGCGCACCCGTGAGGCTGAGGATCGTCGCTGTGCCCTTGACGTCCTTCGTGCCGTCATACTGCTTGTCGGCATACCTGCCACGAGCCTGAGCGCGGACTTGTCGATGACGTTCTGATACGTCGTGAGCGTCTGGACCATGTTCGTCGGACGAGCCGCGTCGTAGATGACGTAGTTGTCCTGAACGCATGGCTGTTCCCCATCGTCGCCGCCAATGGCGAGCGTGTACGTGACCCGCTTGTCCTGCCGGCGTCGGAGTTCTGATAGGCCGCCGTGGTCTCGTTCGTGCCGTAGCCCCCGACGAGCCCCGTCGTCGCCGCTTCCGCTGCATTGCTGCTCTTGCCGAAGGTGACGTAGGCGTCTTTGTTCGTCGGCAGCGCCGCCGATCATCACATCCGTCGTCCCGTCGTACTCTTCGTGACGGGATCGTTGGTGACCCGGCATAGACCTTGCGCTGATGTCGCCCGTCGCCTGCAGCGTCTTCGTGTTCGCGCCAAGAGCGTCGAAGCGCATAGTGCCCGCGTCCACGCCCCCGAGCGTCGAGGTGTAGATGATGTTGCGGGCGTTCTGCGAAGCGGCGCCGGGATTGATGGTCGCATTCGCATCGCTGTAGACGGCAGTCTTGCCGTAGGTGAGGCTGTCCCTCTCGAACGCACCCGCGATCTTGAGGTTGTCCGCGTCCGCGCCGCCGTCGCCGTCGTGACCTTGCGGCAGGTCTCGCCCGGCTGGTCGAGCGTCGCCGTCGAGCTTCTTCGTGATGTCGCCCGTCGTGTAGCGGTCGCTACGTCTTGTCCCGCAGCATGTGGTTGCCGTCGGCGTCCGGCGTGTAGATCGCGTTGTCAAATTCGAGATTGTTCAGCATCTCGTCCGTGAACTTGACATTGAAGAGAACCTTCTTGCCCGTCCCCGCATCCTTCGCGCGGCTGCCGCCCCGCCTCGGTACTCCGCCTTGTTCACCTTTTTCAATATCGTTGTTGAGGTCGAGGAGCTTGATCCGTCCGCCTTCTTGATATAGACGTCAGAGATGTAGCTCTTCCAGTCGCGGCGTCGTCCGTGCCGCCGACCTTGGCGTTACTGCCATACGTCTTCGTGATCGGGTTGAACGTGAAGACGAGGTTCTGGTTCGAGACCTTGAGCGGCGTGATCGCGCCCGTGCCTGTCATCGTGAAGTAGCCTGCTCGCCGTATCGGCGGCAAGCGCATTCCCATCGGCGTCGGTGAGATAGTAGTTGCTCGCGTCCGCGCCCGTGAGGGCGAGATGCGTATTTGACGTTGTCCTTCTTCGCGGCCTCCGTCGCCGTGACGTTCGGCGAGACATAGACGAGCCAGCCGGACCCGCAGCCGCCGTGGCAGGATAGGATTGAGCGTCACGACGTCCTCGGGTTCCGCCTCATCTTGTCAGGCCGTTCGCCAAGAGCAGCCTGCCGTCGCCGTCCCTCCACCGCCAGTCCCTCCGTCGTAGCTCTTCGAGACAGGCGCGGAAGGATCCGGCGCACGGCGAGCGCCGCCTTCTTGATGGTGTTCGTCGCCGTCGAGATGATGTAGCTGCTCGAGCTGTCGGGAGCGACGAGCGCACCCGGTGCCGTCGTAGAACGGCATAGTTCGGCGCGTTCGTCGGATCCATCTTCAGCGTGTATTCGACCGTCTTCGTGCCTTCTACGGCAGTCTTGTCGACATACTTCGCCGTCGAGACGTTCTGCCATAGGTGCGCACTGCCGATCGTGACGATGCTCTGCATCCTGCACGACCGTGCCGTCTGCGCGCGCTTGTTGCCGAGCGTCAGGAGCGAGTCGCCCGTGAGCACGGCGCCGTTCCCGTCGACGACATCCGTCTTCGCGCAGGCTGTCTTCGACACATTGCCGTTCGGGAGCGCGTAGACAGGGCGTTTGTGATCGTGCCGACGCCCTGCGTGCGCGCGATCGTGTTCGCCGTGCTGTCATACTTGTAGCCTGCAGCCTGTCCCGCCGCGCTGTTGAGGTCGGCGAAGCTGAAGTTCTTCAGGAGGCCGTGCTGTCGAGCTTGATCGTGTAGGTGACGTCGCCCTGTGCCCTCGGTTCCGCCGCCACATTCGGATCGGCATACGAAGCGCTGACCAAGCGTGTAGCCGTTGCGTCAGCCTGAAGTCTTGCACTCGAACCCCGGTCCGAGGTTGACGGAGACATCGCTGATATAGCCGCCGCCTGTGCCGCATTGCCATTATTCTTGACATCTCGTGGCGTCGGTAGACCTTCGGGACGCCGCAGTGAAGGCGAAATTGAAATCGCCTGCGCTGACCTGGCGCTTCTGATCTCGCCATCGCCTCTCTGGCTGTCGGCGATCGTGCAATTGCTGTTCGAGAGCGCATCTCTGATGCCCGAATACCGCACGAGCCTTTGCAGAGACCCTGCGTCGCTCTGCTGTGTGCGCCCTTGCGCGTCCGCACTAGATCCCCTTGAGCGTCGTGCCCGCAGCCGTGTTGAGCGTCGGAGCATCCTGCGCAAGGATTGCCGCCGTCGTCGTCTTGTCCGTATCGCCGTTGAGCGGTGCGAGCGTGTAGCCCTGTGCAGGGTCTCGTCGCATCGAACTTCGACGCGGACGTGCCGTCGTACTCCTTCACGGCGTCTCTGAACGTCACGCCGATCTCGCGCGGGTTGATGATCCCCTTGCCCGTGAGCGTCGTGGATGGACGGGCCGCCGTTCGTCCCGACGAAGTAGTAGTCGTCCCTATAGTCGTCCGATACCTTCAGCGTAGCGTCACGGTCTTGTTCGTGCCGACATTCCAGTCGTCGTATGCACCTGAGGACAAGTTGGAGCCGTTGCCATCGACGAGACCCGGCATGTTGATGATTCCGCGGCCGCCAGTGGGCTTCCCGTTTCATCAAGCACGTCCAGCGCACGGTTGTAGGTCTTCGTGACCGTCGGTTTGACGATGGTCGCCTCGATTTCCTTCGGCTTGATATAGCCGCCTTCTTCGTGCGGGCGACGATGATGCCGTGTATACATCGCCCGAAACCGCGTAGTCGCTGGGCGCTGCCGCCGGCAGTGACAGCGACGCCGCTGGAGGTCGTAGTCGCTCGTGCCGCCGCCCGAGTATGCCTGATTCGTGGTGACGTCCCACGCTTGTCCTTGCCGGTGAGGAGCGTGCCCGCACGATCCGTGGCTGGCATGTTTGTCCGCATATCCTTGCCCAGCGTGCTGTAGGAGTTGGGATCCGCCAGAATTTCACGACCGTGCCGTTTTCCAGCGTGATATTCAAATGTGCCGAGAGCGTTGCGTTCTGCAGCGCAGTCGTGTCCCCGTCGAAGGTCTTCGTCACGCATCGGCGAAGTCCATGGTGAATTTCTCGCTCGTCGGCTTGTACTGCCCGATCGTGCCCTTGCCGTCCGCCACCGCGCCGGGCGATCGCGTAGTTGCCGTTGTCGAGCGTCGGCGTGAACGTGTACTTGACCGTGTATTTCCCTGTTGCGCGGGCAGCTTCGTGCCGTCCGGCGGGCGTTGGCGTTCTTCGCCCGGTCGTCTTCGTCGTCGCGTCCGTATAGTAGGTGCCGCCGACGTCGCCGTCCGCCCCGAGGGCGAGCTCGCACCGTGTCGCCGCGAGCGCGCCTGCCACCGTGTCATAGCGCCTGCATCCTTGAGTTGTTTGGCGTAAACATTCGACGTCTGATCGTAGGCGCGCGTCACATCGCCGGGCGCGGCAAGCGTCAGCCGCTTTCGGCGTGATCTTGCCCGTGCCCGCCATCTTGACAGAGCCTCCTGTCGTCTCCTGAGCCGCCCGTCGGCGCTGTAAGAAAGAACGTAGTTCGTCGCGGCATGAGCGCCCGTGAGGCCGATCGCTGTACCGACGTCCTTGCTGTTATCCTCCATTGCGCCCGTCAGGAGCGTTGCTCGTGCGATAGACTTCGTCATCCTGTTCCGTGGCGTCCGCTCTTCGTCTTGTAGACGGCAGCCGTCGCGGTGATTGCTGCTGCTGTCGTCCGCCGCGCCGTCCTCCTTGACGAGCTTGTTCCGCGTCCGCCGCCGCCGCACGATAGCCGAAGTTCGTGCCGAACTTCGTCCGCCGCGAGGATATTCGCGCCTTGTCGTACTCCTTGTCGATATCCGTCTTCTTCAAAAAGGTCGACATAGACCGTGCGCGGCGTGATCTGCCTGCGCCCTCGACCGTGTAACCGACGTTTTCCTTCAGCGTCGAATCCGCCGCCGGAAAGGGCCTCGCGATCCGTAGTGCTGGAGAGGTCTTCTGCCGCCCCGTGCGCTTTGAGCGTATAGAGGCCGACAGCGCCGTCCCGCGAGTTCGTGGGCTCGTAGACATCCTTCCGTGCGGCTGCGATTCGCGTTGATGTAGTACGCCTTATGATCCGCGCGCACTGATGGTAAACGAGATCTGTTCTGTCCGCCGCGACGACGTTCGTATCTGCGTCGGCGATCGCATCCGAGCCACGACCGTCCTCGTCGCGCCATCGACGACGACGTAGTCCGTGCCGTTGTAGACCTTAGTCCGCGCCCTCGGCAACGGTGAACGCCGTGTTGTCGATCCTTGCGCTTGTTGATGTTGCCCGTGTGCCAGAGCGTGCCGCCCGTTAGTCGTCGCCGCGCCGATGTAGCGCTCGTTCCCTTGTTCTCTTCCCTGTCATCTCCTGTCGGCTCGTTTGCAAGCGCGGCGCGATAGAGCTGATTGCCGCAGCGTCGACGAGACGATAGTTCGCCGCCTTTCCGGTCGTGCCGTCGGCGAGCTTGATGTTCTTGTAGGCGATGTCGATGTTCGTGCCGGCAGGTTCTTGCGCGTCGTGCGGAAGCATCCTGCTCCGTCATGTAGTTCGCCGTGATATCGTCGTAGCTGAGCTTCAGATCTTCTGTTACTGCGTGCTCGTGCCGCCGCCCGGATCAAAGGCGCGTGACCATGCCCGAGAGCAGAACATCGTTCGTATCCTTCGATTGACCGCGCTCTTGAGCGCCGACGTGCCATCATACGTCTTGTTGTAGTCCTTCGTCGTGTCCCGGCTTGACGACGACCGTCTTCTGGCGGATGTTGGCCGTCAGCCCGAAGGGAGCGCCAAGGCGCCGGACGTTGCGCTGATATCCTCATAGCTGACGGCGTCGCCGCCCGTGAACTTCAGTATGCCGCCGACCGTCAGCGCTCTTTTATAGCCCGCATCTGCACTGGCGGTGGTCGCGGTGAGGGTCGAGCCGCTCATGTCGATCTCTACATTGTCGCCCTCCACGAGCCCGTTCGTCGTGATGCCTGTCGCAGCTAAGCAGGCCATATCCGTCGTTCCGTCGTACCCTGCGCTCCACCGGACGATCCGTGCCAAGTCCCGCCGTGACACCATGCGCTTCGATTTCGATGTTCCTGCGCCTGCGATGTCGTAGCCACGCTGGTCGGCGTAGAGGATCTATGACCTTGCCCGCCATTGCGGCGGCCATGGTCGGCGTCGAGCACGATCTCCTTCGGGTCGGATGCCGCAGGAGCGGTGTAGCCGATGATCTTGACGTCGGAAACGGGCTGACCTCCGAGCCATCCGATTTCACGAGCTTGCGGAACGTGGCGTCATAGGTGCGCTTATCCAGACTTTTGCCGCTGTTCGCGACAGTCGTAGTTCTGCGATCTTCTCCGTATAGGTGTTGGCGGTATTGCCGCGTGCGCGCCGCCCGCCTGATTGAACTCGAGACATGAATACCTGCCTGCACCGTGCCCCGTATGAAGGCGGGTGAGAAGCGGCGTCGAATGTCCGGGCGAAGACGCGCCACGTCTTGTCTCGCGCCGCTGCCCTGTCGGAGATGTCCCATTTGTTATAGGATGAGGCCTGATTAGGGCTCTTGATGGTTTATAGCGTTCGACGCAGGACCTTGCTGTCACCTTGGGTCTATTGACTAATTCTGCCTTCCCGGTTGATGTCGAATAGGAATCATACGCATCTCAGACTGGCATCTGTATCCTAACTAGTACCTGCGACGTATAGGCTTCTTTTGATAAAAGCCGTCCCCCATAGACTGATATCCCTGCTTGGGAGAGGGTTGTACTCATTGAGTTTTCCGCATTGTAAACCGCAGATCTGGCTGTCACCTGATATACTCCCACCAGACCCTGCGGCGTTCTTTTCAATCGTCGCTGTATTGTAAGCATTATCCAAGCTGACGTCCTCACCGGATTACTCTCACCATCCATTCGACCAATGATACTGCCCACTTCAGACCGCTGCTGACATGCCAATGGTCTCGCCGGAGCGGGTGTCGTACTTGTCACTCATTATAGACATTAAATACGCGCGTACCTTTTTCCCGCTTTGCCAATGACCGCGCCGCCATAGTCCAGTGGAAGAAAGATCTGCATCACGGATACCGACATTCCTGGCGATTTCCGCATTGACGTATTGCCAAAAGGTCTGTGCATAATCCGTGGTATCGCCCGACGCCACGGTCATATTCTTGATCCGTGGAACATGCCGTCGAACTTGCTCCGTGAACGGCGCGGGATTCGTGCCGATCGACACATGCGTCGCATTGGCATAGTCGATGTCACCGCGGCATTAGGTTCTGCCAAGACCGCCTGAAGTCGCTATCGCGTCGAGATCCGTCTTGTTCGGAAACAAGCTGATACATACTGGCTGCGGTGAGATTCTTTGTACTTTCCTGTGCTGCCTGAGGTCGGATCATGCGCCCGCGACATAGCCCACATGCACATAGCCTCTGTGGGGCGCACAGTCTACGTGCTTCCAGCCTCTACCTTGAGCGCACTCTGGTCGGCGACGGCAGAGACATCCGCGAATCGATCTTCGCATCGTTCAGGATGCGCACGCTTTTGCCCTCAAGGACGATCTCGTCGCCTTGACCGAGCCGCCGCCGTCGACAAGGCTGACGATGTCTGCCTGCGCCAGGCCTTCCGAGCTTGCCGCGCCCGCATTGATCACATTGTCCGTGACACCGGAGCTCGACGGATTGCCGAGGTCGATCGCGCCGCTCGCGACTGATGCGCCGATGGCATCGGCGTCGAGCTTCCGCATCGTCACATAGAGACCGCCGACATCGACGCTGGCACCGTCGCCGACGATGACGCCCCGGGATTCGCGATGTAGACGTTCTGCCGCCCTGCATCGTGCCGTCGATGCGCGAGGTCACATTGCCCGTGACGATGCTGAGGTAGTTGTTCGTATTTGCACCGTTGTCATAAACTCACGGTCTCGCCGCCTTGACGGAGAAATCCCTTCCAGCTCGATGACGTTGTTCGCCGTCGCTCGTGATATCCATTGTCGCCGCCGGGGAACCAGCGCCCGTTTACGCTACCCGCACGCACGCCGTTAGGAGATTCGCGCCGCCGCTGTCATGCACAGGCATGCCGTGCGCCGTCGAGGCAATGCCGAGGAGACCTGCAAAGAGGCTCGAGACTGACCCCGTGCTGAAAGGCGTCCTTCTTGCTCTATTCCTCCTCATCTCTCATCTTCCTTTCTATCGGAGAGAAGCCACCCAAGATGTGGTGGCTTTTCTTCTCTCGACCCTGCTGAGCAGAGTATAGGCGGCGGAAGCCACCTTGGACGTGAATACATTGCAGGAGGCCTGTAGGACGCCGCTCGACGACTGGTTCGCCTTGCCGAGCATCGCCTTGCGCCGGGACTATGCGTGAGGACGCTGTTTCGTGTAGTCCGTCATCGCCTTCGCCATGTCGGCGTCGCGAATCGCCCGACTCGGCGTGTTGCGTGTTCTCGCTCGCGCCGTGATGATGTTCCGACGAATTCCGCGTGAGCCCAGCCGCGCCGAGCACCGTCTGCTGGTCGAGGCATGGCGATGGCGCCTCGATGACGCTGCCACCGCCGCATTGTGCGCGCGCGCGCCGATCTGGATCGCCTTCGAGTCGGAGCCCATCATGCCGAGCGCCTTTCGCGTGCATGTCGGTGAAGCTGACCTTGACCGCCCCGGTTCGAGCGCGTGCCGATTTGAAGCGCATGACATTGTCGCGTCGGATCCCGGCGCACCGTCATCTGGAACTTGTCACATGTTGTTCTAGTGCCTTGATGTTGCCGCGCGAATCCGTCACGCGCAGAAGGTCACGCCGATCTATGCATTAACGCCGCCCATTGAAACGCCCGATAAACAGCATCCTTGCTGTCCGCTGTCTGCACGGGATGACCATATACTGATCAACGCCGACATACGAGAGACTTCGCACCGCCTGTATATGCTTCGGAGATCCTGTCCACCGGGTTGGGAACAAAATCTCCAGTCGCCGCCGTAGTATTGCGGTGATCAAACTGTAAAGTCCTAACACGGAAAAGTCTTATACGTCTTCCTGTCTTTAACATAGGAAACCGTCATCCAGTCCGAAGCTAAAATACCGAGACTATTGCCATTGCGATCCTTATAATCCGAAAGTCGCTCCGCTGTGGCGCGCTCTGTCCTCCTCGAAGGCCCCGGTTCGCCTCACGGGACTGGTGCCGCCATTGACTGCCACCCGATTGCTGTACGTGCCGCTCATCAGGATCTTGGCCGTTGTACCGATGTCCCGCGTTGTCGTTGATCTGGTCGACCATCGCGTCCATCCTTCTGATGATTGCGCGGTTCGTCCGTGTTCGTGTCGCCCGCCGCGTTGATGCACTTCCTTGAGCGTGCGCAGGATGTCAACGGTCGACGACACACGCCTTCAGCGACCTTCACCGCGCTGCTGCCGTTCTGCGTTCTGGCTGTCCCGATCGATGCACGGATCTGCACGCGCGCTGCGCTCAGAGATCGACATGCCCGAAGGATCGTCCCCGCGCTGTTGATCTCACGCCGGAAGAATCTGACCAAGGCTCTTCGCGCGGTCCCTTTCGTTCTTGTTCAGCGTGTTCAGCGTGTTCGTCGCCTGCATATTGTTCCTTTACTACTACACGCAGTGCCAGCAAAACCTCCCTGACTCATATATGACGTCCCAGCCAAAGAAGCGCCAATTCCTCCTGTGCCTGCAACTGTCTTCCTGGATATGCTGGCAAGAGGCTTCTTTGCAGCCTCGCTCTTACTTTACAGCACTACGTCTCGTTCCTCCCAATTTCTTAAGCAGGCGAAAGATTTGCCTGCAGCGCCGCCCGCTGCCCGACAACGTCTCGCCGCGCCTCTGTTCTCACAGGAAAAAGCATCGCGGAAGCTGCCGTCGACGTGCAGCCAGACGAGCGAGCTGTGCCTGCGGCAAACGTGCCCAGCTGGCGAGGCGTGCTCCCACCGCCTCACTGCTCCAGCGTGCGTCTTGCATTTCGCCCGGCTTTTCGAGCGCGTGGAACTGCAAGAGTGCGTTCATCGCCCCGTCTTCCGGATAGCCCCATCGTCTGCATGATCGTCCGCAAGCTCTCCAGTGCCGGTTCTCCGCACCGCGCTCCATGCCACGCCCATGCAGCCATGCCACGCTCCATGCCTTCCTGCCAGGATCACCCATGATCTCTGCACATTTTTCCCTGACCTCCTCTCTCTCTTCTTCTTTGAAAAAGCTCGCCCGCTTCTTCAGTTCGCCCTCAGTAGTGCATGTCCTTCCAGGTCCCGGGCAGAAGAAGTCGTGCATCAGCCCGCCCGGGCGTCGCATCACGCACTTCGCCGTTGACGTAGCTGTCGAGCTTATGTCCGCGCTCGCGCCAAACCGCACCGCTGGTGAAGCGTGCCGCCGCCTCACCTGCTCCAGTGCAAGGTCTTCAGGAGCCGCTAACGATCCCAGTGAACGTCAAGCATCGCCATATCGCATCCTCTGCCGGATGCCAGACGCATTCCCTTTCCCGCGATCGTCCGCAAGCTCTCCGTGCGATTGCGCCTCCATGCCCTTGTGCCATGCCACACGCTCCAGCATGCCCCGCGCCATGCCGCGCTCCATGCCCTGCGCCATGCCTTCCTGCCAGATCATCCATGATCTTGTGCACATTTTTCCCCGACCTCCTCTTCTTCTGTGAAAACAGTCGCCCGCTTCTTCCAGTTCTTCATAGTGCATGTCCTTCCAGGTCCCTGGCAGAAGATAAGTCGCATCAGTCTCGCCGCGGCGTCGCATCACGCACTTCGCCGTTGACGTAGATGATGTGCGACCGATCGCCGAACGGCTTTGCCCGTTTCCCTCGATCACACGATGGATATGGCAGATCGGCAAGCCCTCTCGCCCAGCACCGCCCTTCTCTCCGTGATGATCACATACGCCTTTCGCAGCTCCGTCACTTCCTCGCCCTTCTGCACCTCGTCGTCCATCATGCTGTTGTTGAAGCGCGTTCTTCGGGCGCCGCTCCACGGTCGTCCCGCATGCACTTCGATGTTCATGAGCCGCTTGCGTCTCGCGCGCGCGAGCGCGTCGGAAGCGCACGCCCCGCCACATGCGGAGGCTGCCCGCCGTCTTCTGCGCCGTGACGCGCCCATGACGATCGGGTATCGCATCAAGATCACGCGCAGGATGCACGCTGCGCTCTCTGACATACCCGTCCATGCACACGCGCTGAAGAACACGTCGTCCATCAGGCACAGTCGCCGGATCCGCCCATGTCCCGCCTCAGCGCCGTGTTCCTTGCCCCATGCTCGTTCATCTGCTCTTTCTCCCTGTTTGTCCTCCGTATCGCTCCCGATGCTCTTCACTGCTCCAACAACGCCTTGTACTTCGCCCGCTTTTCGAGCGCTGGGAATCAAGAGCGTTCATCGCCCTCGTCTTCCGATAGCTCACCGTCTGCATGATCGTCCGCAAGCTTCTCCAAAAGCTTGCTCTCCGCACCGCGCTCCATGCCACGCTCCATGCCGCGCTTCCACGCCCTTGCGCCACGCCACGCTCCATGCTCTGTGCCATGCCGCGCTCCATGCCCTGCGCCATGCCACGCTCCATGCCTTCCTGCCAGATTTCATCCATGATCTTGCACATCCCCGACCTCTCTCTTCTTCTTTGAAAAGCTCGCCCGCTTCTTCAGTTCCTCATAGTGCATGTCCTTCTTAGGTCCCGGCAGAAGAAGTCGTGCATCAGCCCGCCCGTAGGGCGTCGCATCACGCACTTCGCCGTTGACGTAGACGATGTGCGACCGATCGCCGAACAGTTCTCCTGTTTCTCGATCGTCCGCTCGATATGGCAGGATCGGCAGTCTCTGCCCAGCACGCGTCTCCGTGATGAAGATCACATGCGTTCCGGCAGCTCCGTCACTTCCTCGCCTTTCTGCAGCGCGTCCATCATGCCGCTGCCGCTGCCGCTCTTTCGGGCGCCGCTCCACGGTCGTCCCGCTGCACTTCGATGTTCATGAGCCGCTTGCTTCGCCCGCGCGAAGGCATCGAAGCGACGCCCCGCCACGGAGGCTGCCCGCCGTCTTGCGTCGTGACGCGCCGACGACCAGATCGGCATTTCGCAAGATCACGCGCAGGATGCACGCCATGCCTTCGATATACCCGTCCATGCACACGTTGAAGAACACGTCGTCCATCAGGCACAGTCGCCTGATCCGCTCCACGTCCCGCTCCGTCGTTCCTCCCTCGCCCCTATGCTCGTTCCATCTGCTCTTTTCTCCTGTTTGTCCTCCGTATCGCTCCCTGATGCCTCACTGCTCCAACAGCGCCTTGTACTTCGCCCGCTTTTTCGGCGAATCAAGAGCGCGTTCATCGCCTCGTCTTCCGATAGCCTCATCGTCTGCATGATCGTCCGCAAGCTCTCCAAGCGATTGCACTCCATGCCACGCTCCATGCCCTGCGCCGCCACGCTCCATGCCTTCCTGCCAGATTTCATCCATGATTCGCACATTTTTCCCTGACCTCCCTCTTCTTCTTTGAAAAAGCTCGCCCGCTTCTTCAGTTCTCATAGCATGTCCTCTGTCAGGCCGCAGAAGAAGTCGGCATCAGCTCGCCCAGGGCGTCGCATCACGCACTTCGCCGTTGACGTAGACGATGTGCGACCGATCGCCGAACAGTTCTCCTGTTTCCCTGATCGTCCGCTCGATATGGCAGATCGGCAGTCCCTGCCCAGCACGTCTTTCTCCGTGATGAAAATCACATACGTTTCGCAGCTCCGTCACTTCCTCGCCTTTCTGCAATTTCTCCTGCGTCCATCATGCTGCGTTGAAGCGCGCTCTTTTCGGGCGCCGCTCCACGGTCGTCCCGCTGCACTTCGATGTTCTGCGAGCCGCTTGCCCGCCCCGCGCGAAGGCGTCGAAGCGCACGCCCCGCCACGAGGCGCCCGCCGTCTTCTGCGTCGTGACGCGCTGACGACGAGATCGGGCATTTCCAAGATCACGCGCAGATGCGCCATGCCTTCGACATACCCGTCCATGCACACGTTGAAGAACAGTCGTCCATCAGCACAGTCGCCTGATCCGCTCCATGTCCTGGCCCCGCCGCCCTCCCTTGCCCCCTATGTTCGTTCATCTGCTCTTTTCTCCCTGTTTGTCCTCCGTATCGCTCCCCGATGCCGTCAGCGCGAGATATATGCCCGCGCTCGAACGCACCCGGCTGCGAGGCATGCCGCCTCACTGCTCCAGCAAGGTCTTGTACTTCTGCCAACGATCCTGCGGAACATCACGTATCGCCATCGCATCCTCTGCCGACAGACGCATCTTCCTCATGATCGTCCGCAAGCTCTCCAAAAGCTTGTTCTCCGCACCGCGCTCCATGCCACGCTCCATGCCCCTGCGCCATGCCACGCTCCATGCCTTCCTGCCAGATTTCCATCCATGATCTTGCACATTTTTCCCCTGACCTCCTCTTCTTCTTTGAAAAAGCTCGCCCGCTTCTTCAGTTCTTCATAGTGCATGTCCTCTACGTCCTAGCAGAAGAAGTCGTGCATCAGCCTCGCCCGTGGGCGGGAGTGTATAATAGTTTGTGTAAAAGCCAAATTCGTTGATACGGTTCGAGCCCGCTCAGGGCATCCCATAGGAGGGTTTAGTCCAACATGGCAAAACGCAAAATGATTCCCACTCCCGCAGACAATATCGCCAAGCAGATCATGGAAACCTACCAACCCCAAGACGCACAGGAAATCCAAGATGTCGTCAAACGTATCTTCGCGCCCATCTTCGAGGCGGCGCTCAAAGGGGAGATGCAAAACCATCTCGGCTATGCCGACCATGAACATACGGTGTCGGGAGGCAATGCCCGCAACGGCTACTCCGAAAAAACGCTCAAGACGACCTTGGGAGAAGTCCCCATCCACGTGCCCCGTGATCGCCAAGGTACATTCGAGCCGCAGATCGTCAAGAAGCACCAGCGTGATGTCTCTTCCATTGAAGGCAAGGTTCTCGCCCTGTACGGGCGCGGCATGAGCCAGCGCGACATCGCCGCCACTGTCGAGGACATCTATGGTTTCAAGATGTCGCATGAACAGATTTCCCATATCACGGACTGCATCATGGAGCAAGTGAAGGAATGGAGAAACCGTCCGTTGAAGCCATTCTATCCGTTCGTGTTCGTCGATTGCCTGTACGTCTCACTGCGCACGGAGCGCGGCATCCAACAAACGGCGGTGCACGTCGTCCCGGCTTACGATATGGATGGGCGCAAGGATGTACTCGGGACTTTGGATCAACGAAGTCGAGAGCAAGCATGCATGGATGCAGGTTTTTGACGAACTCAAGTCGCGCGGCTTGAAGCCATCGGCTTTCTCTCCATGGACGGCGTGACGGGTCTGGAAGACGGTGCACGAGCAATCTTCCCACAGGTGGTCGTGCAGCGATGCATCGTACATCTGGTTCGCAACTCCATCCGGTATATTCCCCGCAAAGATTGGAGTCGTTTCACGAAGGATCTCAAAGCTATATACGGCGCGGTGAATGCTCGTCAGGCACGCGAGCGATTCGAACAGTTCCAGAAGGATTGGGCGGGCTATCCCGGGGCTGTCGCCGTATGGCAGAACAACTTCACGCATGTCGAGCAGCTGTTTTCTTACGGCAGCGCCGTGCGCAAGGTCATGTATACGACGAACGCAATCGAGAGCGTGAACTCCAGCTTCCGCAAAGTCACGAAGAAGGGTTCTTTCCCGAACGAGGATGCTGTGTTCAAGCTGCTGTACTTACGGGTGCAGGAGCTTTACCAGAAATGGTCAGGGCGCAGGATACCAAACTGGGCGCTCGTTCGCAACCAACTGTTGATGGATGAGCGTATGGCGAAACTCATGGAACACTATGATACGACATACTGAAAAGTGATTTACACAAACTCTTGACACACGGGGCGTCGCATCACGCACTTCGCCGTTGACGCAGCTGGGTCGAGGAAGCCATGTCCGCGCCAAACGCACCGGCTGCGAGGCGTGCCGCCGTCTCACTGCTCCAGCAAGGTCTTGTATTTCTGCCAACGATCCTGCGGAACATCAAGCATCGCCATCGCATCCTCTGCCGACAGACGCATCTTCCTCATGATCGTCCGCAAGCTCTCCAAACGATCGCGCTCCATGCCCTGCGCCATGCCACGCCCATGCCCTGCGCCATGCCGCGCTCCATGCCTGCGCCATGCCACGCTCCATGCCCTGCGCCATGCCGCGCCCATGCCCTAGCGCCATGCCGCGCTCCATGCCCTGCGCCATGCCGCGCTCCATGCCCTGCGCCATGCCTTCCTGCCAGATTTCATCCATGATCTTGCACATTTTTCCCCGACCTCCCTCTTCTTCTTTGAAAAAGCTCGCCCGCTTCTTCAGTTCTTCATAGTGCATGTCCTCTGCGTCCTAGCAGAAGAAGTCGTCATCAGCCTGCCCAGGGCGTCGCATCACGCACTTCGCCATCGATGCAGCTGGGTCGAGGAAAGCCATGTCCGCGCCAAAACGCACCGGCTGGAAGCGTGCCGCCGCCTCACTGCTCCAGCAAGGTCTTGTACTTCTGCCAGCGATCCTGCGGAACGTCAAGCATCGCCATCGCATCCCTCTGCCGACAGACGCATCTTCCTCGTGATCGTCCGCAAGCTCTCCGTGCGATTGCGCTCCATGCCCTGCGCCATGCCAGCTCCATGCCCTGCGCCGCGCCGCGCTCCATGCCCTGCGCCGCGCCACGCTGCCCATGCCCTGCGCCATGCCGCGCTCTCCATGCCCTGCGCCATGCCACGCTCATGCCCTGCGCCATGCCACGCTCCATGCCCTGCTGCCATGCCACGCTCCATGCCTTCCTGCCAGATTTCATCCATGATGCTTGCACATTTTTCCCCGACCTCCTCTTCTTCTTTGAAAAAGCTCGCCCGCTTCTTCAGTTCTTCATAGTGCATGTCCTCTGCGTCCCGGCAGAAAAAGTCGTGCATCAGCCTGCCCGTGGGCGTCGCATCACCACTTCGCCGTTGACGTAGACGATGTGCGACCGATCGCCGAACGGCTTGCCTGTTTCCTCGATCACACGATGGATATGGCAGATCGGCAGACCTTCGCCCGCACGTCTTTCTCCGTGATGAAAATCACATACGTTTTCGCAGGCAGCTCCGTCACTTCCTCGCCTTTCTGCACCTCTCTCGCGTCCATCATGCTGCTGTGTGACGCGCGTTCTTTCGGGCGCCGCTCCACGGTCGTCCCGCGCACTTCGATGTTCATGCAGCCGCTTGCCCGCCCGCGCGAAGGCGTCGAAGCGCACGCCCCGCCACGGGAGGCTGCCCGCCGTCTTCTGCGTCGTGACTGCGCTCGACGACAGATCGGGCATTTCAAGATCACGCGCAGGATGCACGCCATGCCTTCGATATACCCGTCCATGCACCACGTTGAAGAACACGTCGTCCATCAGGCACAGTCGCCGGATCCGCTCCATGTCCCGCTCCCGCCGTCCTCCTTGCCCTATGCTCGTTCATCTGCTCTTTCTCCTGTTTGTCCTCCATATCGCTCCCGATGCCTCACTGCTCCAACAGCGCCTTGTACTTCGCCCGCTTTTCAGAGCGGAATCAAGACGCGCGTTCATCCGCCTCGTCTTCCGATAGCCTCATCGTCTGCATGATCGTCCGCAAGCTCTCCAAAAGCTTATTCTCCGCACCGCGCTCCGGGCATGCCACGCTCCATGCCCTGTGCCATGCCACGCTCCATGCCTTCCTGCCAGATTTCATCATGATCTTGCACATTTTTCCCCCTGACCTCCTTTCTTCTTCTTTGAAAAAGCTCGCCCGCTTCTTTCCAGTTCTTCATAGTGCATGTCCTCTGCGTCCCGCAGCAGAAGAAGTCGTCATCAGTCAGCCTGCCCAGGGCGTCGCATCACGCACTTCGCCGTTGACGTAGACAATGTGCGACCGATCGCCGAACGGCTTCGCCTGTTTCCTCGATCACACGATGGATATGGCAGATCGGCGGCCCTTCGCCCAGCACGTCTTTCTCCGTGATGAAGATCACTACGTTTCGGGCAGCTCCTGTCACTTCCTCGCCTTTCTGCAATTCTCTCGCGTCCATCATGCCTGCTGTTGAAGCGCGCTCTTTCGGGCGCCGCTCCACGGTCGTCCCGCTGCACTTCGATGTTCACTGAGCCGCTTGCCCGCCCGCGCGAGGCGTCGAGCGCACGCCCCGCCACGGAGGCTGCGCCTGCCCGCCGTCTTCTGCGTGTCGTGACGCGCTCGACGACCAGATCGGGCATTTCAAGATCACGCGCTAGGATGCACGCCATGCCTTCGACATACCCGTCCATGCACACGTTGAAGAACACGTCGTCCATCAGGACTAGTCGCCGGATCCGCTCCATGTCCGCTCACCGCTCCTCCCTGCCCTATGCTCGTTCATCTGCTCTTTCTCCCTGTTTGTCCTCCGTATCGCTCCCGATGCCGTCATGCGAGATATATGCCCGCGCCAAACGCACCGGCTGCGAGGCGTGCCGCCGCCTCACTGCTCCAGCAAGGTCTTGTATTTCTGCCAACGATCTGCGGAACATCAAGCATCGCCATCGCATCCTCTGCCGACAGACGCATCTTTCCTCATGATCGTCCGCAGCTCTCCAAAGCTTGTCTCTCGCACCGCGCTCCATGCCACGCTCCATGCCACGCTCCATGCCTTCCTGCCAGATTTCATCCATGATCTTGCACATTTTTCCCCTGACCTCCTCTTCTTTCTTTTGAAAAAGCTCGCCCGCTTCTTTAGTTCCTCATAGTGCATGTCCCTTCTGCGTCCCCGCAGAAGGTCGTGCATCAGCTGCCCAGGGCGTCGCATCACGCACTTCGCCGTTGACGTAGACGATATGCGACTGGTCGCCGAACAGTTCTCCTGTTTCCCTGATCGTCCGCTCGATATGGCAGATCGGCAGTCTCTTGCCCAGCACGTCTTTCTCCGTGATGAAAATCGCATACGTTTCGGGCAGCTCCGTCACTTCCTCGCCTTTCTGCAGTTCTCTCTGCGTCCATCATGCTGCTGTTGAAGCGCGCTCTTTCGGGCGCCGCCCCACGGTCGTCCCGCTGCACTTCGATGTTCATGAGCCGCTTGTCCGCCCGCGCAAGGCGTCGAAGCGCACGCCCCGGCCACGGAGGCTGCCCGCCGTCTTCTGCGTCGTGACGCGCTCGACGACCAGATCGGGCATTTCCAAGATCACGCGCAGGATGCACGCCATGCCTTCGATATACCCGTCCATGCACACGTTGAAGAACACGTCGTCCATCAGGCACAGTCGCCTGATCCGCTCCATGTCCCGCCTCGCCGCTCCTCCCTTGCTCTATGCTCGTTCATCTGCTCTTTCTCCCCTGTTTGCACATTCCTGCCCCAGATGTGCGATTGACCGCCCCTTGATCAGAGGTCAGCGGTCAATCGCGCACCAAATGTCGTTTGGGGAGAGCCGCCGTTACAGGATCTCTTCTTTCCCCTATCATATCAAAACGGCGGAGGGCTTGGTAGTATTTTGCTGCCGCCCTCCGCCATTTTTCCAGCCATGAAACCCCGAGAAGTCAAGTCAGCGACTCAAGATTCAGCGGTTCGAAAACAAAGGGCGCAAGTCAGAAACGGACGTTGTCGTACTGGTCACAGTACGCCGATGCCGTGCGCTACGAAGTAGGCGGCGGCTGCGCCGGGCGAGGGGCGACGACGGGAATCAGCCGAGGCGAAGTCGCTGCCGCCCCGCCCGCGATGGGCAGGAGGAAGCGGGCGAGCAGGGCCGAGGTCGCGCGCGGGATTCATCGCGTAGCCCGTGGGGCCGCTGAGGCTGAGGCCGAGGCCGACGATGAGGATGCCGACGATGTATGCCGTAGCCGGGCACGAAAGGCCCGTTGACCTTGGCGAGATCGCCCCAGATCATGAAGAGCAGGAAGAAGGTTGCGATGAACTCGCAGAGAAGTTCTTCCAAGCGCAGCGAATGGCGGAGCCGTGCAAAAGACGCCGCGCCTGCAGTAACGCGGATCACGATGCGTCTTTCCCAGTGGGGCAGATAAGCGAGGCTGAAACGAGCGCCGCCGCGCGCTGCCGCCGAGGATCTGGATGAGGGACGTCGCTGCGAACTGTGCTGGCAGACGCGGCGAGCACTCGCCCAAAGGTGACGGCAGGATTGAGATCACGTCTTGATGGCGCACCGGAGCGAGTAGCCCGTGAGACACGCCGAAGGTGACGGCGAAGCAGCCAAACACTATGCGGATCGGCCGCCGCCGCTTGCCTTTGGAGTCCTCCAGGAGCAGGTGGCGCATACGCCGCCGCCGAACACGATGGGCACCATCGTGCCGAGCACCGCCAAGAAGATTGTCGTGCATGGAACGTCCTCCCTATCTCTCGTCCGCAAGCCAGTTTTTCGCTTGTTTCATGCGTGCGCTAGTCCTTGTAGAGTTCGTCCGCCGTCTGTCGGTCGAGCGAGGGTTAAGCGCGTGTCGAGCTGCCAGCTTTCGTGAGATCCTCTTTCGAGTGCCCAAACGCCCGTGCTTGACGGGCCACTGCGGTAGGCAGCGGCGCGAGCCGTCGTTTCCGTAATCCAGGGCGGCTCGACAGGCATGCCCGTGAGATCGCTGCCTGAACTGCATGAGGAGGTTGTTGGCAACGGCGCCGCCGTCGACCTTGAGGCGGCGAGGCGGTTGCCTGAGTCGCTTTCCATCGCGCCGAGCACGTCGCGCGTCTGAGTAGGCGAGCGAATCAGGCGGCGTCGAGACAGATGCGCCTTCTTCGTGCCGCGCGCGTGATGCCGACATGATCGCCGCGCGCGCGTATGCCCATCGGTACGGCGCGCAAGACCGACGAATGCGGGAACCATGTGGGCGCCGCCCGCGTCGGAACCTTCTTCGCGACCCATTCGGGTCGTGGGTGCGGGTAACGAGGCGGTGCTGGTCCGTCGCGCAGCCACTGGATTGCAGGAGCCGCCGGCGAAGCATCGATCCCTTGAGGCACGTGGCTCGGCGCTTGCCGTCCTAGGACCCCAGGCAATCGTCGTCCGCAAGACCGTTCTTCGACATGCGGATGTCCGTGCCCGTGTTCATGAGCGGGAGCGCAGCCTCCGTGCTGTAGGTGTTCTTCGCCTCGCCCGGTTTGAAGCAGTTCTTGCAGTGCCGACTGCTGGTCGCGCCATGCCTGCTACGGGGATCGCTGCACCAATGACCGAGGGGGATGGTGCGACCGTGAGACTTCAGCTCGACGACGCACCTCGGGCGAGGAGGCTCTTCGGTACGGTCAGACACTGGCGAGCAGGGCTTCGTCCCATTCGAGCGTCCCGATGTGGGGCATCGGCGTGCGCGATGCGCTGGAGTAGTCCGTCTTTGTGCGCTTCATGCCGCCCGCTGTGTCCGAAGGCCAAGTGTCGATCGTGCTGAAGCGCAAGCTCTCGCACGCTTTTCGGCCTTTTCACGCGCACCTCACATGGTCGAGAATCCACTTGACCTTCGTGCGAAAGTAGGCGTCGCGACGGGCCCGTCTTCTCCTGGAACTCCTTGACGAGGCCCTGGCGCAGCAGATCCTCGCAGATGTCTGCCGTCTGGCGCGACTGCCCAAACGATGGCGTTGTAAGATCGGCGGCCCGTAGCGGTCCCAAAGCTGACCCGCCGTCTCGCGCTGGATTCGCGATGCGATGGCGGCGATGTCGCTGGCGACGAGCGACTGCTCCAGAGCCTCGCGCATGACTTCATGCATGGGAGCTCCAGATCTCTTCCGCATCGTGCTCGGCCCAGCCCGGCTTGCGGGAAATGCTGCGGGCTCGGCTTCTGCTGCGCGCGCCGTTGATCTTGGGACTCTATCGAAGGCGATGGCACGATTGCTCGTCGCCGCGTCAAGCGCCATGAACGTATTTCTGTCCCATGCTTCCACTCCTTTATAACTTTGTTTCTCAAGACTTTTCTCGCGCACAACGTGCGATCTGCTGCAGCTCATTGGATGAAATCATGAAGTGGTGCCTTCGCCTGCTACACCGCACTCGCTTCAGCTCGCGCGAAATCCCGCTCGCGGCATGGCGCACTGCATGCAAGAGGTTCACTTGTATCCATACGCTTTCGCGAGGATTTCGATGGGATGGCACGTCGCCTTGCGCGATCCGGTGGCGGATCTGCAGACGGCAGGTGCCGCCAGTCGGAGGCGACCGTCTGCGCTGACCTCGGCGTGCACGCTGGAAGACGTTTTCGCCGCGACCATGAGACTACTTGTCGCCCTAGCCATAGTTCTTTGATGACGCGCAGCCCAGTGCGAGATGCACCGCCGGAATGCGCTGCAGGAAAGCATGACGGCAGTCTCGATGCCCTTGCGCGCGCAGATGGCACGGCGCATGGTAGAGAGTTTCAAGGACGGCTGAAGTCCACGGACAGCTCGCCACATTCTTCGAGGATGTCGATAATCTGATCGCGTCGCGACGCCCGAAGACATCCGCGCTCGATTCGAAGAGCCTGTGGTACCGCCTGAGCATCAAGGAGCAGCTCGTGCAGCAGGCGACGACGGAACGCCTCGCCTTCCACGCTGATGCGCTCGGCGTTCTTCTTCGCGTTGTCGTGCGCCCCATCGAGGTTTGAGGACCATCGGTGAATCAAATCCACAGCAAATGAACATTTATCCGTGATGACCCTCGTAGCTGCCTTCCTGCATGACGTTGATTTAGCTGGGCGACGCCGATCACCATAGTCGTTGATGTAGCAGCCGGGAAGAAGACAATCTTCTTCCGAAGGTTTCTGCTCCATCTTGGCGAAGACTGTAAAAGAATTGAGGCGAAGGCAGGTATGTCGCGCTTCAGTTCGGCCGCGCTGAGGTTGAGAAGATGCCGAGCGCCTGCTGACCTTCGGCGTTACGCGGCGCAGGTCGCGCCGAAGGAGCAGGGGATGCACGCTTCGCCATGCGCTCCGCGCGCGTTATATCGTCCTCTGCGAGTGCCGTGCGTGCGATAGTATTCGCCGCCAGTACGTTGAGTGTTGCGACGCGCACGCCCGAAGGACAGGTGGATCTCGCAGTTCTTGCAGTTCGAGCACAACATACAGGCTCGACGTCATCCCGGCGAACTTTCATGCGGCTGTGCGTGAACCCGGGAGCTTCGGACCGTGCGCGCGCGCGTTCCGTCACCGGGCAGTTCGCGATGGTGCAGGTACAGGCAATGCAGTGGTCGGCGGTCCCAAGTGTGCTTTCATCTCAAAAGGTTTTTTCATAAATCTTCGCCTTCACGCCAGTAGCCGCTTTGTAGGCGGACGCCACGCCACGCTGCTGCCCGAATGTTCGCAGCAGAATCAGCCGCAAGCTCGCGGCCGACACGGATGTTATCGAAGACGACGACGCCTCTTCGTTGACGGGGGCGAAGATTCGTCCGTGTTAACCACGCCTTCGAAGGGTTGCGCGCGAACGCCGTCAGCGGCCCACCTCTCCGGATCTTTCTGCAACGGCGGGCAGAGATCAAAGACGGCTCATAGACCCGCCGGGATTGTCAGAGGCGAGTCCGCATCGTAAAAGCCGCCCGTGGCGAGGGATGAACTCTCCGCGCGATAATCTTTTCTCGTGGACGTCAGACGCGGATGGAGCGGCAGCGCTTGCCGTCCGCCGAAAAGCCCAGACCTTGCGCATTTTCAAAGAATTGACGCCTGGGCGCGAGCGCCGCCTTCGAGCACATCGCGAAGGCGCAGGTTATTCGCTGAAGGCGGCATGGGTGGTCGTCTCCAAGATCTTTCCTTCATCGCCGCCTGCAGCTTTGCGCATCTGGAGATCCTCGCACGCCAAGGATCTGTGGAAGAGAATACGTTCGCGCCGTCTCAGCGCGGCAGCTGGCGAATGACGCGCCGTGCCGTCGTCTTCCAGCACAGCGCGCGTACTGAGGATCGAGAGATCGCGCTCGCCGATGGAAGCTGACGACTTCGATCGCGGATGCTCGCGGCTTCCTTGACCGCATCGGCGAGGTTCTGCGATCATCTCCGACAGTAGTCCTTGAGGCCCTTGACGCCGACGACGAGGATATCCTTGCCGAAAAGTCTGCGCCTGCATGATGCGGGCACGAGGCAGGAGGGTTGCGCCGACGGCGTCATGACCGTCTGCTGTTCATGCACTGAGCCATAGTAGGAAAACCCTTCTCTTCCATGAGCTTGGAGGAAGAAGTCCGCAGCCTCGATATCGCCCGCTGATGGTATGATAAGGATGTTTGCGGGAAGATCGCGTCGATCGCCGCGAGGATCCGTCACCTGCATGTGCCCTGTCGTAGCTGGCGCGATGTCAATGAGGCCGCGGTCAGGAAAGAACCCGAGCCGTAAAGAGTTATCGTTTTTTGCCGTTCTTGGCATTGCGGCGATGGCGGCTATGAGTCCGGCGAAGCCGCCGATGATTGCTATGTCTTCAAGCAGCCCATGCTTTCTTTGCCCATTGATATTAAAGAAGTCGTGAGCCCGCGTCATTTCCGTCTGCGGATGTTGCGTCCCATGAGCACGGGCGCACGCCCTTCCAGCGGCCCTGTAAGAAGCCTCGAGCTGTCCGAGCGGACCCTTCGCACCGCGGCCGCCGACGCGCCCGAAGATGCCGGTGCTCGCAAGCTGCAGAATTGCCCCGGCACGTCCCCATGCTGAGGCAGAAAGGGCGGCGAATGTCGTTGATGATGTGGCTGTCTGCGCTCTGGCAATCTCCTCGATCTCAGCGAGCGGTGATACCGTGCACTCCAGATGAGCGTGCGCGACCGCCCTCTTCGAGCCGCTTGGCGACACGTTCGAAGGCGTCAGGGCCGAGGCGCGTCGCCGCGAGGTTCGTGCCGAAGGACGGGAAGCATTTCGCCGCCTTCTTCTTCGCCTCCCTCGCTGACCTCGGGCACGAGCGGCTCTTCTGCCGTGCGGCAGGGCGTCTTGACATTGAGCTTCCGGCAATCTGGTCGCTGATGCGCTCCGCCATCAAGCGGTACGTCGTGAATCCTAAGCCGCCGACGACGTCATCATGCCCTTGAGGCCGTCCTTTCGTGGTCGAGCGATCACGAAGCCGCGCGATGCGCCGCGACCCGAGGCGCCCGGCCGCTTGTAGAGCGGACGCGAGCCGGCGAAGGCGCGTGCAGGATGCGTGCGGCGCAGATCCTCGAAGGTCTGCTCGCTGATTATCAAGGCCTCGATCTCTATAGAAGAGCTGTTCGGGGTCGCCGATGCTCACGACGTCGTGCCGAGGATCGTGATTTGCCGTGCGGTACGAAGATGTCGCCGTCCGACGGCTTGCAGGCGGTTGACGACGTGGTTCTGGCAAGGCGCTGATTGAAGGCGATCAAGTCCCTGTCCGCCGCACAGGGACGTTCAGCCCGCGCTCGGCGACCTTCGCACCAGCCGCCCGCCGCATTGACGAGGGGATGTCGGTGCGATCGGATATTCTCGCCCGAGAAGCGGTCGCGCACGCGCACGCCTTTGAGCTCGCTGTTTGTTGCTCGATGCCGACGACCTCTGCATACGTTCAGGCGAAGGCCAGCGCACGGCGGAAGCGACGTTCTGGCACGACATGCGGAAGCCGCTCGATCGCTGCATCGGGCACGGCGGTGGCGGAGACGATATGACGCGACAGGCGCGGTTCATGCGGAACGCTTCATCGAGCGTCAGAGGACGCTTCGATGCCGCCTGCCTTACAGCCTTCGACCCAGCTCGCTCAAGTCCGTATCGTCCGAATCGAGACGCACGAACATGCCGCCGATTGGCTCGACATATACCTTCGATCTTTCGAGAACGCGTTCTCCTCGATGCACTCCTTCGCGGCTTCCTGATCCTTGACCGCGTAGCGTCCACCGCTGTGCAGAGGCCGCGATAGCGCGATTTGCACCGTTGACGATCCTCCTTTTCGAGAGCAGAACACGATGCCGCGGCGGCAAGATCGCGCAGTATGCCGACACCCGTAGCTCCCTCCCTCCGATGACGATTACTGTTGCCTCTCCATATCGTTCTCTCTTTCCTAATTCTGCCTAGCGCTACGGAACGTCCTCATTCCATGACGCCATGCGGAAAATATCTCACTAAGGAAACGAAATTTTATATCCATTTAAGGAGTAGTACGATTTTTCGTTTCCAAAGACGCAGAATCTCCTTCCCATACCTCTTATGATATCACAATATTCAGATTTATTTCAACCTAAAATCACGAAAATTCTGCAGAAAATCATGGCAGTCTCTTTCCTTCGATGGTCGTCCCACATAATCCTCTGCCATACATATTGTCCATTTGCTGCTGTCGGTATGTTACAGGAAAGATCGAAGAAACTAGAATGCCAAGAACACCCCTGAATCGGGCGCGTTCTGCGAGGAACGAGGAGGGCGAAGCATGATGCGGAGGATTACATCAGGTCCTGATCGCTCGGGCGGCTGCAACCTGCAGCGTTCGCAGGCAAAGATCCACATACGCCGCACACGACGCCGTTTCTCCATCCTGAACGCTCGCACGGCGGCGCGGCCATGGACAACGTACTGAAGATCTGCCGCGCGTCGACACGACCGTCGAGGAGCTCGGACAACGCCCTCGCCGCCGCTCGCCGTAATACGCAGGGAAGAGGGCGGCATCGACCCGAATCTTCTCGCACGACCTGCAACCGCTGCAGCGGAAAAACAGCGTACTGCAGTTTGCTGCTGACAGAAACGTAAGAAGAAAATCGCCGACGACACGATGAAGGGGAATCCATTGGAAAATTTAGATTGGTAGGAGTTTGCTCTAGGATTATCTTATGCAGGCGCACTACGATGTCGTGAAAGCAACTCATAATAAACATCGATGCGCCAAGAACGATTGACCACCCATGCGGTTCACAAGAAGCAAAAGTGTTTTGATGAAACCGCCAACATCAATTTGATTTTCAAGGAAGTAAGATTTTCTTAAAACATACTGTAGGCACCACTGGCGACATCGGATCCAAACGAAGATGCAGGAGATACAGAATATATCGTGTGCGGCACCTGCACTCGTAGAAAATGTTACTGGGAACATTGGGCTTTGAAGATTCAAGAATCCGAATGGATTATGGCGATGGCATGGATGCCAAGCGCTTTTCGGAAGGAAGAACCATTGATGGCTGCCAAGCTTTCTGCACGTTAGAAGCGATTTTTGCAATCTTTTGCGAATTGAATGTAGTGGAGCTTTGACGAGCTGGCAGCCTGCAATATCAAGTCCAACACGGAACGAGGGAGGGCTGTAGGCGCAAACCCCGAACCGCCTTTCGTCCTCCTTGTGTATAACCTTCTCAGGGGATAGATCTCCACTGCCACAGGAAAATGATATATGGTTTGTTTTGATTCCAGACTTTGCTTCAATGCCATCAGAGAGCTGCACTATGCGTATATGCGTCCCAACTGTTTGGGAGGTGACAGGGAAAACGCCGCGGATGCGGCGTGGATCTGTGTGGCTGGGGTAGCTGGACTCGAACCAACGCATGCGGGATTCAGAATCCGTGCGCTCACTAACTTAAGGATACCCTCATTGACGAGTGTCACACAACGTTGATTATTATAGGAGAAAATACGCACGTCAATCTTTTTGTCAAAAATTTACGATCTCGATGATTCTTTGGCTGACAGGAATATAAAAACAAGCTATACATAACTGGAGGGAATGGCATGAAAGGGGACTCTCACAGACAATCGAGGATTTCTACCGTGAAGCGCTGAAAAGGCCACAGGGCGAGAGGTGAGTTCGAGTACGGATCCCGGAGTGCAGCTCAACTGGTTCTTTTTCCATCCGACAGTGCATGAGCCGGTCTGGGGCGAGGAAAAACTTTCGGACGAAGGCAAGAAGAAAGCGCTCACGTAGGATGCGCGTGCCGCCTCGAAGACGTCCTCGCGGGCAAGCGGGCGGGGCGCAAGGCGTACATCCTGCTCGCTGCACCGGCGTTCCTCGGACAGTATCACGATGTCAGGACGGGGGCAGATCCGGCAACGCTTTCGCGGGCAAGATGGTGTTCGACGGTCTCGTCGAAGTCGCGCGCTTCGCCGACATCTTTCGACGCTTGGGCGGCAGCTTTTGAGTTCGACCGCAACATCCTGCCGGAGTCGGATCATCACATGCTCGCGAGCTGCTGCTGCATGCCGTGGGTGGCGATGATCAAGTTAGTAGCTCCGACGCTCATGCTGCATGCGCGTGTACCGCCGTCCGTCTTCGCTGATGATCGCGCCGCCGGGCGCACGGTGAAGAAGCTATCCCGATGCTTTGACCGCGTTTCTGGGGCCTCAGCCTCAGCGAAGAAGACGGAGGCGAAGGATCCTGACCGTCGGCAGCCATCGACCCGCGTACCGATCGTTCCGTGAGTGCGGGCGATCTCTGACCGCTTCCCGGCATTCATCCGCAGGATCAGTCGGACAAGAAGCGCGTCTACTGTCGGAACGGGACGCATCTGCGCTCACGCGGGCGGCGTATCACAGGCGGTGCAGATGACGCCTGACCGCTAAGTCCCGAGCGTGCGATCATGCGTGCGTCGCCACGCGAACGGCGTCGCTGAGTGCAAGCAGATGCTCAACGACCTCATGGAGGGAGAGGTCAAGGCGAACTTCGAGGGCATGGGTTGCGCGGGCGGTTAGTGTCGGCGGTCCGAAGACTTCATCAGGAAGAGGCGAAGGAGCATGTCGGAGGTACGGCAAGCGCTCGCCGTACCGCACGCCGCTCGACAATCCCTTTGGCCGCCTTGAGCTTGACGCGCCTCGGCTTCTGCACGCTCTGAGTTGCTAAGTTGTACGACGAGACGTTCTTCTCAGGAAGCGTTTCTCTCGATGACGCACTCTCTTTGAAAGAACGCCTCGGACGCAGCATGTGTTTCGGCAATATGCACCCGTCTCCGTGCGTGCGGCGACTTCCCGAAGCCTCACTCGCTACCGCCGCGCGGCAGGCAGCACCATGGCGGCAAACGCCTTCGCCCTATAATCGACAACAGAAAACCGATGGCGCGTCCAACGGTCAGACAATCATCATAGAGATTCAGTCAAAAGAGAGGAAAACCTGCGTGCACATCGCAGGACGGCAGCCGGAGATATTCACGGTCATTTTGCAAAAGTTTCGTTCCGCTTATGAAAAAGGCAAAGTTCGACAGCGCAAAGGATCTTCTGATCTTCCCTCGGCGACCGCATCGATCGCGGTCCTTCTGGTGCGCCGCACGCTGGAATTCGTCGCGAAGTCGCCGTCGGAGAAGAACGTCGTCCTTTCCAGGCGGGCAACCACGAGCAGATGGATGCCTCGACTATTTCTTCGGCGGCGCAAACGGGCGAGTACGGCCGATGAACGGCGGCACGAAACGATGGCGGAAACCTCTGGCCTGGAAAGCGGAGTCGTCAAGCGCGGTCGTGCGCGCGTGCTCGCGTTCCTTGCAGGGATTTGCCGCTCGCACTCGATCGAGCAGGACGGGCAGCGCTACTTTCTTCTGCCCATGCGCGTGCGCCGTGCATTGCCCTCGAAAAGCAGAGGGCGGAGGATCTGCTCTGATTCGTGAAGAGTTCTACCGCCGATGCCGGCGACGCCATCGTCGTCGCCGCCATACGCTCGACCGCCTCTCCCGTTTATGCAAAGCAGCCTCTTCATCAACAAGCGCATCATCCTCGTCGATACAGGCCATACTTCCGACGGACACTCTCCATCGTCGACGTTCTCTCACGCCGCTTCTGGCAGAACGCCGCATGAGACTTCATGCCACATGTTCTGATGCTGACTGTTTTACGAACATATGTTTGGTTAGATGGAGAAGAAGGAATGAAACATTGACTTGCCTGAGGACTGAGCTGAGGCGGCGCTGCCTGAGTACGTCGACGGGAGGAGACGTGACGCGACTTTTTCCCGCAGGCGGCACGGAACGGCTCAGGCGTGCGTCTGCGCCGTGCTGGAGCGCGGCAAAAGGCGACCGGTTCCCTGCCACTGCTGAGCGCACGGGCGAAGGACCACGCTCGCGCAGGCGGCGCCTTTGGCCATCGCGACGGAGCTGGTGCTCGTGCCCTTCGCGTGCGCCGCCCGCTTTTTCCGCGGCGATGCAGCCGGCGGCGTGAACGCCATGCACGCTGAGATCGCCCGCACGGCGGAAGCGGCTGAGATCGATTGCTGTGCGGCAGGCGCATCGAACGCTCTGGTGCGCCGCCACGCTCGCGCGCGCATCTGCGCGCGGCGGACATCCGCTCGAGACCTGAGGAGAGGCGAAGGCCGCCGTGCTGGCGCCGCCTCTTCTGGGCAGAAGGCATGGAATCGCGCCACGGGAAGGAACTGAAAGAAATGAACGAACGCGGCGTAGAGCGCACAGCGAAACAAGCAGGCGCTCTTGCTGTCTGCCCTCCCCTTCTTTCCCCAGCTGCCGTCGAAGCAGGCCTCGCTCGACTTTTTGCGCCTTCCGGCTCTTCCGCTACAATAGCGGCAAGCGCAATCTACAGAGGAACCGGTTCCTCGCCCAGGGGTGAGGAAAATGACAGTTCATAGAAATGAGCCTGGAGTCGCGAGAGAAACGCGAAGTCTGGCGGAACTTTTGCGAGAAGTTCCGGGGGCTCTTCTTTCGTGCGTGCGCGCCAATGTGCGACCGTCTTCGAAGATGCCTTGCAGACGCGAGGAGAGCTTTCGCGCGTCGCGATTTGCGCGACGCTCAGCCGTTCGAAGGCTTCGTCAAGCGCCGCATTGCGGCGATCTCCATACGTTCTTCCGGCGCGAACGGCGCCTACTGGCAGCGCGAGGCACATCCAGAGACGACGAGGACGGCCAGAGCTTCGGGCGTCCGTGGAGGACGAGGGCCGGCGGCGCCTTGCGCGATTCTTGCTGCAAGGACGCTGTCGCCGCGATGAATACGCCTCTCCGCGCGAAAAGGGCGAGCCTCGCTCGTCTTTCTCGCGAGGCTGGAGCCCTCGCGACGCCGCAGCGAAGATCGGTCTCGCGCCGCCTGCCGCCGTGTCAAGCGGCGCGCACTGCAGAAGCTGGAAGCTGCTGGCAGGGAGACGCAAGAAAAGATATTCCTCATACGCCTTTTTCCTGTCAGCTGACGACAAAAGCCCCTTCCCATGGTATAATGTCGGTATGGCAGCAAACACGGAAGGGGGCTTTCTCATGCGCAGGAGATACATCCTCGCACTTGATTCGGGCACGGTGAAAAACCGCACGGCGATTTTTGACGAGCGGGCGAATCTCGTCGTCCTCGCGGCGAAGGAGTTGAACGTCTACCGCCCACAGCCCGCTGGGTCGAGCAGGATGCGGACGAAAATTTGGGCGGCACAACTTTGGACGGCAGAGCAGGCGATCCGGGAAGCCGCATCAAGAAGTCGGAAATCGGCGATCGGCATCACGAACCAACGCGAGACGACCGTCCTCTGGAACCGCCATACGGGACGGCCGATCCATCATGCCGTCAGCTGGCAGTCGATGCAGTCGAAGGAGATCGTCGAACGCTTCCGCAAAAACGCTGATCTGAGGAGTTCCGCCAAAACAGCGATGGTTCTTCTGCCATATTTTTCCGTCAGCAAGATCTGCTGGCTCTCGACAACGTGCCCGTGCGCGTGCTTTGGCAGAACTAGCGACCTCGCCTTCGGCACGATCGACAGCTGGTTCCTCTGGAAGCTCACAGGCGGCAAGGTTCAGCGACAGACGATTCGAATGCGTCGCGCACGATGCTCTACCACCTCGCGCACGGCGCGTGGACGGACACTCGCGCGGCAGACGGATTCCGCGCGCCCTTATGCCCGAGATTCATCCATCCTCCCTATGAATACGGCGTGACCTCGCCCGCTGTATTCGGCACGAGATCCCCATCAGCGGCATCCTCGGCAACCAGCAGGCCGACCGCTTCGGCCAGTGCTGCTTCCTGCCCGCACGGCGAAGAACACCCATGGCGAAGGCTCCTTCTTCCTCCTGAACACGGGCAGTCGCTGTCAGCAGTCGCACAACGGCCTCGACCACGGTCGCCGGAAGCTCGACGCGTCGCCACACGCGCCTCAAGGCAGCTATCGGTCGCGGGCGTCGCGCTCGAATGGTGCGCCGGCCTCGAATCATCCTCGACAACTGATCGCTGCTGCGTCACGGACACGGCGTCTACTTGTTCCCGCCTTCCGCGGCCTTCCGCGCCGTACTGACAGCGAGACGCGCGGCGTCATCATCGGGCTGGAGGAAAACGCACCGTGCGCACCTCGTGCGCAGCGCTCGCCGCCATGGCGTACCGGTGCGCGACGTCTACGAGGCGATCCGCCCGGATGCGCAGTTCCCCATCGAGGAGTTGCGCGTGTCGGGGCGCGGCGCAACCCGCTCATGCGAGATGCGAGGCGAACATCCTCGGACTTCCCGTGCGCCGCCCCGTCGAGCGAGACGACGGCGCTCGGCGCCGCCTACATGGCGGGACTCGCCGTGAGCTCTGGCAGAGCACGGACGGCTGCCGCACTCTGGCGAGGACGCCCTCTTCACTCCCGGATCTCCGCCGACGAGCGCGAGCGCCTTTACGACGGCTGGCAGAACGCCGTCTCCCACGCCATGGGCTGGCATGGCTGAGCCTTCCTTTTCTGCAAGACTATCTCGCGCTTTGGCGCGGGGGATATTTTTCCATCAGATAATGCAAATGCTGACGGATCGTCAGATTGTAGGCGCTATGCCGAGCTGCATGGCGATAGCATCGTGATGATGCGGATGACGGGTATATCGCCCATGGCACGATATTCGTTCGGATCAGCTTGCCCTCGATGCCCTTGATCGTGATGACGCCGGTCGTGGCGGCAGCAGCAACGATGTTGTTGATGCAGATCATGTTGCCGATGGCGCCGCCTTGGTTCGCAAGGCGAGGATGACCGTTTATGGGATATTGAGGAGTTAGCGTCTGGAACTGCAGCGGGAGAGATCATGATGTTCGACACGTGTTCGGGCTGAACATGAACAGCGACCGAGCCGATGAAGGTCGCGAAGTAAAGTAGTTGCCGCCTGCAAGCTCTGCAACGCCTTCGCCATCGTCTAGGAGCATGGGAGTCGACGCCGAGGCCGTTGATGCTCGAATAGCGGTACATGAGCAGAGACCGAAGCCGAAGATCAGGGCGACGGTCGCACCATAGACCCGGTTTGCGGACTTTCGAGAAGATTTCCTTGACCTGCGTGCCCGTGAGGCCGTAGAGAGGAATCGAGAGGAGAACGATGAGATAAACGGCGCGATGCCCGGTTGTTCAGGATGGCGAAGTTCCATGCCGCATCCGGGACACCGAGGATGCCCTTGACGGAGATGACGACGCTCTTGATGGGTCCCTTGAGGCCGAGCTGCGTGGATGCGCGAGGATCAGCCACAGGGAGACGAAGAGGTACGGAATCCAGCCTTTGAAGAGCGACATGTGCGGATGTCTTCCGTCCTCTTGTCCTTCTTCTCGTCACTCTCAAAGCGCCAGATCGTCTTCGGCATGAGGAAGCCTGCTTCGCGGCGCCGATGAGCACGAAAGATCGTGATGGCGGCAGCGGTCAGCGACGTGATCCCGAGCCGATGAACTTCGCAAGCAAGAGGAAGAAGATGTCAAAGACGACAGCGGCAAAGAGGCAGAACGGCAGGACGGGCAAAGCGTCCATAAAGGACTTGTTCTTACCGAAGCATGCGGTGACGATGCCGACGACGACGAAGATGATGAGAAGCGCGCCGACGGCCATGCCGAGAGCCGAGATGAAGGAAAGACCCAACTTCCCAGTCTCGAAATCGGTGATGCTGATTGAAGGAAGCATCTCCTTGACGATGTCAGCCGCACGTTCGTCGGTACGTCGGCAAAGCCGAACGGCACCGGCGTCGAGTTCAGGATGGCAGGAGATCGCAGCGCCATCGGAGTGAAAGCCCAAGCCGACGAGCAGAGGGGCAGCAATCGCCGCCGGCGTGCCAGCCCGCGCACCGATGAAGGCGCTGAACGCAAAGCCGACGATGACGAGCTGGATGCGCGCATCTCCGTGATGCCGTTGAACATGCCCCGATGGTGCATGGCGCCCGCCTTGTCCAGCATGTCGTTCATCAGCAGGATCGCGCTGAAGATGATGATGACGCGTATCAAGAGAGCTGAGGAAACCCGCCACAGAATACGCGGCGATGTCCAAAACCTTCATTTCCTGTGCAAAACAACCGATGACGACAATGACTGCCCAAGCGATCGGCAGAACCTTCTTCGCTGACATGTTGAACACAACGGTCAGCACGATGGTCAGCAGAACTAGGTAATTGCTACGAGCTAAAGCTACCATGAATTTCAACTCCCCATCCAGTTTTCAAAGATTCGGGACAACTTGCGTCCTTGCTGTCGTAGTCACTTTCGACGCTTTCCCGCGGCTGCGGGAAGCATCGAAGCTGCTAACCAGGCTTTACATCAAGCTCATCTTCCCCTCGCCGCGATATTTTCCGCAGGATATCGGCGACATGCTTTGACCTTGATGTCTGGCGCCTGCTTGTCGAGACGGGCTCGATCTGCATCATGCGGGCAGGGCACGCGACGGCGCTACGGCGCCCGTGTCCTTGATGCTGTTTGACTTTTCGAGAGCGCATCGAGATCTGGTAGCGTACTCTGGCGCCGGAAGGCGCCCGCCATGCCGCAGCAGTGGTCGGCGTCCTTCATCTCGGACGAAGTTGACGCCCGTGTCGCTTGAGAAGCGCGCTGCCTTGTATGCCGAGACCGCGGCGGATGTGGCAGAATCGTGGTGCGACGTCGCCCGCGGCATCTCGACGGCATCAAGCGGCCTTCCTTCGTCAATGAAGCTCGAGCGACGAGGCTAATGAACCGCGCACCTTGCTCGGGCAAAGTCTTGACCTTGAGAGCATGGAAGGACCGCCTCCGAAGACTTTCACATACGTCGTCCTTCCGGGTTTCCGCGCACGTCGGGCGGCTGAGAAGATCACGTCGGGGTTCCTGCGCGCCAAGATTGCCTCGACGTTTCTTTCGTCGAGCTTCCACTGCCCGTGTCGCGGCCCATGCGTCGGACGCGGCTTTGCCGCAGCGTGACTCTGCTCCGAGTGGAAACACTGCAGACGCCGGCATCCTGCAGCACGCGCACGGCATTTCCGCCGAGTCAGGAAGGCGAGAGTCCGTGCTGCAGCCCGAGAGCATCACGGCTCTCACCTCGGGCTCTATCACGCGTCCAGATCTTTCGCGCGATCAGCGCACGGCTTGTCGGCGATGGCGGGTGACCAGGTTGTCCGTCGGCCCTCGCAAAGAAGAGGCGGCAGATGGCGGATGAACTTGCTGCGCGTCATCGGCTTCTGCGCCTTCGTCACCTCGACGCGCAGAAGCGCATGGAAGACCTTTGCGGTTCGGGGAGGATGATGCTGGAACACCGTCTCTTTCTGCGGCGACGGCACGTTCCCTCTTCACGTTCATCGAGCGCAGCCTGCGTCGATGATCGTCGGGATGATCTTGCCCGGGCGAGATCTGCGCGCTGCGGCAGCCTGTGCGCAGAGATCGCTGAACTTCGAGTAGTCCTTGAGGCCATTGTCCAGAAGACCCGTGAGAATTGCCCCGATACCGCCGGAGTAGATATGCCCGTAGACGCTGCCGCTGACGAGTGTCCAGTGATCGGACAGACGCTGAGGCGTGAAGCGCAGCGCACGCACTCGATAGACTTTCGTTGAGCTTCGGATCACGCGCGCATCCAAACGGCCGCTTGGTCCAAGAGGATGACGTAGATGCAGGATCTGCTCGACCCACTTGCCATGTCCTCTCTGTAGATGACGGGCGTAGCCTGAGATGATCGTCTGCAGCCTGCTGCCTTCTGGCACGCGCCATTGCGCGGCAGGAGTGCGTCGGACGCGATATCTTCTGGACCTTCTGGCTGAGCTGTAGCCGGTGAGGACGACGTTGATGCGCGGTAATGTCGCCGCGGCGCGCGCATTGCCCTGCTCGCTCACGAGACCGTCGCGCCATGCCCGGCGACGCCGAAGTTCGCACCCGTGAAGCCGAGATCCGCCTGCATGAACCTCTTCGCGCAGCAATCGCCGCGCCGTCTGAACTGCATGAAGGGATGTCGCTCGACATCCTTCTTCAGCTCTTGGAGAAGAAGCTCGCGCACCGATCACGGTTCGCGCTGGCCGCACGACCAGGTGCGACGGTGCTGGTCCGCAAACGGAGCATCCATTCGCCCGTCCGCCCTCACGGATGTGAATGCCGTGCGCCCGATGTCTTCAAGTTGAGGCGGATTTCCTCGCTCGCCAAGTGGGACTTCTGACCTGACAATGCTTCTGACGTTGCTTTCTCGTGCAGATCTTGGAGGAGGTAGTCCTGACTGCCTGCCCGTCCTTCGCAGGTCGACCACGCCGCCGCGCTCGCGTGACGGCAGCCTGAACTGGTCGGCGAGCTTGGTCGATGTGCTGCACGGCCTCGTCGCTTTCATCGCGCGCAGACCCGCGCGCAGAGCCTCGATATGTCGCGACCGTCGACTGATCAGCGAGCGCCCGGATACTGCTCAGCGACCGTGCGGAGAGCGCCGCGAAGAATCGGATCTTTCCAACCTTTTCGTTACATGCGCAGCTCGCGCCATCAGCCCTCACCCTTCCGACGTTCGCGACGGTACGACGAAGAAGGTCGGTTTCGACCATGGACGCCGAGCGTCAGCACGCGCCCGGATGGTCCGCCGTGCAGTACGGCCGCGATGAAGCTTGACGTCGCTGCGCTTGTAGACGCGCGCGACAGACCCTCGCGCCGTCGGAGGTTCGTCCGTCGCAGTTCGCGTTGACATAGACAGCATGCACCGGGCAGGCATGCCCGCATGACGCGCGTTTCATAAGAATAGGTGTCGACACAGACGCCGCCCGTCTCGCCAACGCCGGAACCTCGGCGACGGAGTACGAGATCTGCCGTGGGTGCACCCTCCGCAATCTCGAACTTCTCCGTATAGATCGGCACTTCCGCGAGGAGCTCCTCATAGATCTTCTTGATGCCCGCATAGTATGTCGCCGCATCGTCGCAAATGACCTCTCTTTGCAGTTGAACTCCTGATCAGCTCAGCCGTCTTCGCTTCGCCGCCGCGAAAGATCCTTCACGCGAAGACTTCCGCCGCAGCAAGCTTGGCGTTTTTCTCAAAATCGTCCCAATATTTCGCATCGATGAGTTCTCATCAAATGCTTGGGCCAACTGACAGATTTTCCAGCATGGTCCATCCTCTGGATTGTTGTCATAAAAACAGATAATATATATTATTTCAAGAAACCCTTCTCTGCGCTCGCCGCTCAAGTCGTGCAGGCGGCTCCACGGAGCTTTTCGCAGCAAGGCGGGAAAAGGGCCTTTCAAGCTGGATTGTTCAGCGGGAAGCACGCTCGACGAGCGCTTTCCCAAGGATCAACGTTTCAGATTCAATGTCAGAAAAGCTCGACGGGTTCAAGATGCCCTTCTGGATCGAAAGGCGTTCTTGATGCCGCGCATGAGGTCGATCTTCCGCGCATAGCTTTCGCCCATAGGACATCTTCGGAAGCCGACGCCGTGCCACCGAAACGAGACCGTTGAGCTCTCGCGCCTTCCTCGTACATGCGATCCATGGCCTCGTCGAGGTTCCCTCTTCCATTCCTCGGGCGTCATGCGTCGCTGATGATGTGGAGTCGCCCGCATGGCCGAAGCTCTTGATGCGAATGCCCATGTCGCGCGCGCACCTGATGCACGTATTCCACGAGTGGTATTGACGCAGTCACGCGGCACAGCAGTCGACCTCGTCCATCTCTGTCGTCGAACCCTTGATCGTCGAGGAACGCACCGCGCGTCTTCCAGATCGGCGTCTCGCGCTCTTCGTATCCGCGATGAAGAGGCCGAGCGCCCCCTCGTCGAGGCAGATCTCGCAACATCGTCAGTAGCCGGAGACTCTTCCGTCGAGTTGCCGTCGAACTTCAAGAGCAGATAAGCGCCCGCCATCTTGTCGGGGAACTTCTGCCCGCAGAACCCTCGGCGTCCATGATGACCTCGCGTCCATGAACTCGACGGCCGTCGGAATGACCTCGAGCGCATGATGACGGGCACCGTGTCGATCGTATGTTTGCTGTCGGGAACGGCACGAGCAGCGACCGTCTTCTGGCAGCGGGATGAGCTCGCGTCGCCGCGGACGATGCGAGGATGCCTTCGAACCAATGATCCTGTCCTTGATATCGTAGCCCGTAGAATTCTTTGACGACCTTGCCGCCGAGATTCATGATCGTGCCGTCTGCCACGACGACTTCCAGCGCACGGATATGGTCGCGCGTGACGCCGTACTGTACCCGCGCGCGCATGCCGCCGCGTTCGTCGAGATGTTGCCGCCGATCGTCGCGACTTTTCGCCCGGATCTGGCGGGTGAAGAGCCCATGCGCCGACATACGCATAATTTCGCGATGAGCACGCCCGCTCGACCGTCAGCGTGAGGTTCTTCGTCATCAAGCTCCGGGAAGTGGTTCATGAGCGTCGTCTGATCCACGACGCCCCATGCACAGCGACGGCTGCACCGACGAGACCCGCCGAGCCGCGCGGCGTCACGGGCAGATGCTGTCGCAGTACTTCATGACCTTGGAAACTTCTTCCGTCGAGAGCACGCGCACGACGACATCGATAATGCGCTCGGCGCTGAGCTCGTCGTGGCTGTACTCTTCCTCGATCCGTCCTTCCAAAGAAGACGGTCGCGGTCAACGATCTGGGCAAGAGCTCCAGTCTTTTTCGTCGAAAGTCTTGTAGGTATTCATGCTACAACGGCCTCCCCTTTTCTGATCTTCTCTCGACCGCCAGGAACGATCTCATGATGTCCCCGACGATGGCATAGTTTGCACATCGAAGATCGTAGCCCTCGGATCCGAAATTGATGGCGATGATGTTTTCCGAGTTGTTCATGCCGGCGACGAACTGAATCGCACCCGATACGCCGCAGGTGATGATGAGCTCGGACGACCGTGCGGCCCGAACCGATCTGATGCTTGGCGTCGACCAGCCGCTCTCCATCACGGGCGCGTGCAGGGCGACCCGGCCCCAGATGCTCGGCAAGCTCCATGATCACGCGTCGAGGTCTTCCTTCTTCGTGACGCCGCGGCCAGCGACAACGAGCACTTCATGGCGTTCTCGATGCCTGCTCTTCGGCTTGCGCGTCGTACCGCACCTCGACGCGGTTCTTGAGCTTACCTCTGCGACCGTGATCTCCTCGACATCGCCAGACAGCAGTGCGTCCTTTCCGCGCATTCATGATCTTGTAACGCACCGTGCACATCTCAGGACGGTGGTTCGGTGGATCTCGCCATGATGTTGCCGCCAGACGCGGACGGATCTGGACGAATCCGTGTTCTCCTGCATGTCGAGAATCGTGCAGTCCGCCGTGAGTCCCGTCTTTCGAAGCGGGCGATGCGGGCAGAGCTGGCGGTCGACCGAGGTCGCACCGACGAGGATCGCCGTCGGCTTCACCTTGTTGATGAACGCCTCGAAGGCCGATGGTATGTCTCGATCTTAAAGTACTGAGCTCGATCATCACAGAAGAAAACCTTGTCCACGCCGTAATGACGGAGTTCGTCGACGCGATCCTTGATGTCGCTGCCAATGAATACTGCATACACGGGATGGTTGATCTTTTGCCGCAAGTTCCTTCGCCCTTGCCGATCAGCTCGAACGTGACGCGATGGATCGCGCCTTCCTCATGCTCGACGTAGACGGCGACGCCTTCCACCGTCCTTGATGATCGAAGGCTTCACTGCCTCCTCAGCGAATTCCATGACGCTGCAGGGCCCTTCTTCACGCACAGCTTGCAGAGCTTACAGGCCGCATTGACTTCAAGCTTGCCATCGTTGACTTCGAGGCGCATTGAACGGGCGCAGCAGCAAACGACTCCTCGTCCGCGATCACTGGCTGGTACTTTGTAATGTGACGGACAACGAGCTTTCATTTCTGCATTTCCTCTCAGTTCTGGGCCTCTCTTTCGACTCTCACAGGGCGCTGGGACGCGCCTTGTGGTGTACCAGCTCGGCGGAAGATTGCTACGAACTTTTCAACATGCTGATGACTTAGTCCAGATCTCTTTTCCGCCACAGTCTGGCCCAAGAGGATCGCCCGTTTGACGTCGGGGAAGATGTGGGTTAGACTGAGGTCA
>BNJV01000307.1_pt1 | contig 177651 bp, 211 predicted proteins | sample 8540591 | NCBI WGS metagenome assembly BNJV01 (sample SAMD00202457, study PRJDB9452) | human saliva metagenome | host: Homo sapiens
AAGCATCCACCAACCCCCGGGTGAACACACGCGTGTGTGCTGGGGTTTTGCGTCGGGGACCTGATATAAGTTACCCACCGTGTCGGGGTTTGGCAAACCCCCAGCACAACACAGGTTTTTTTACTCGACTACGCGCTCCACTTTAGCGCCGAGTGCGTTAAGGTTTTTCCACAAAGTTCGGGTAGCCACGGTCGATGTGGTACACATCGCGGACCTCGGTCACGCCGTCGGCACGCAAGGCCGCGAGTACAAGGCCAGCACCTGCGCGAATGTCGGAACTCCACACGGTGGTGGAGGAAAGCTGCTCTTTGCCTCTCATCACCACATGATGCCCATCAACATGAGCGTCGGCACCGAGGCGGAGCATTTCGTCAACAAAGCGGAAGCGCGACTCGAAGACGTTTTCCGTGATCACGCTCATTCCCTCGGCGACTGCGGCAAGGCCAATGGCCATGGGCTGTAGGTCGGTGGGGAACCCTGGGAACGGTAGAGTTTGGAAGTCCACGGCACGCGGGCGGCCGTCCATACGCACGCGGAAACCGTTTTCGTAGGTTTCAATGATGGCACCTGCAAGCTTGAGTTTCTCCAACGGGAGGTGCAGGTGGCGGGGCGGGATACCGCCGACGGTGATGTCGCCACGGGTGATGGCGGCGGCGTATGCCCAGGTGCCTGCGACGATGCGGTCACCCACGACATCGTGAGTTGTAGGGTTGAGCCGTTCCACGCCGGTGATGGTGAGCGTATTGGAACCCGCGCCTTCAATGCGTGCGCCCATGGAGATGAGCATTTCGCAGAGGTCCACAATCTCCGGTTCGCGAGCGGCGTTGTCCAGAATGGTCACGCCATCGGCAAGCACTGCGGCAGTGAGAATATTTTCGGTGGCGCCCCACAGACGGGAAGTCCAGGACAATGTGGGCACCCTTGAGCTGGTCCGTTTCGGCGACCACGCAGCCGTGCTCAATGTAAGTTTTCGCCCCAAGCTTTTCCAGACCAGTTTGGTGCATGTCCAGGGGCCGCGAGCCGATGGCGTCGCCACCTGGCAGTGCCACCACCGCACGCCCGCAGCGCGCGGTGAGGGGACCCAAGACACACACGGAGGCTCGGAACTGCCGCACGGCCTCAAAGTCCGCATCGGATTTCAGGTCGCTTGGCGTGGTGATATACACGGATTGCCCGCTGATCATGACGGAACAGCCGAGACCTTCCAAGACATCCTTCATGTACGGGACGTCGAGAATTTCAGGGCAGTTATTCAAAACCGTTGTGCCTTCAGCCAGAAGGGCCGCGCCCATGAGTTTCAGCACACTGTTTTTAGCACCACTGACCTTCACCGCTCCCCGAAGCTGGGCCCCGCCTGTTACCAAAAATTTGTCTTTTTTTTCACTCACAAGCTTATAGCCTATGCGGTTTCGTCTAGGTTGGTGGTATGGCAGTGCATCTTACCAAGATTTATACCCGTACCGGCGACGATGGAACCACCGGTTTGTCCAATTTCGACCGCGTCCCCAAAGACGATTCACGATTGGTGGCCTATGCGGATTGTGACGAGGCCAACTGCGCCATCGGCCAGGTTTTAGCGCTGGGCAACCCAGGTTCTGAAATGAAAAACACGCTGATGCGCGTGCAAAACGAACTGTTTGACGCTGGCGCAGACCTTGCGACCCCCATTGAAGAAAACCCCAAGTATCCCCCACTCCGCATCGATCAAAGCTACATCGACCGTCTAGAGCACGACTGCGACCATTACAACACCAACTTAGAGCCGCTGAACTCGTTCATCCTCCCCGGAGGCACCCCCGCGGCAGCCCTTCTGCACACCGCCCGCACCATTGTGCGGCGAGCGGAACGTGCGGCATGGGCTGCGGTGCGCGAACACCCCGAGACCACCTCAAAGCTACCGGCCAAGTACCTGAACCGCCTCAGCGATCTGATGTTCATCCTGGCCCGGGTAGCCAACGATGGCGACGACGTCCCGTGGGTCCCCGGCGGCGAGCGTAACGACGCCCCAAGGGCCAAGCCCACCAACAAGGGTTAAGCCTCGCTACCAGCTACGGCAGGGCACCGATCCGGCGTGCAGCATTGACAGCCTCGTAGCGTGTGTGCGCGCCGAGTTTACGCATGACCGAACGCAGGTAACTCTTCACGGTCTCTGCGCCAATGCCCATCTCTTCCGCAGCCTCCACGTTGGTATGGCCCAATGCAACACAGGCCAGCACGTCGAGTTCGCGAGCAGATAGCTTAGTAGTCTGCTTCACGCGAACTGGAGTAACCATCTGGTCGCAGAGTTCCTCAAGCTCGCGGCGTAGCTCCTCGTCACCAACGCGGTTAGCCAGCATGCGCAGCTTCGAATGAGTCGAGCGCACTTGCTCCCATTCGGCACCGTTCATCACGCGTCCGGGTTTACCTAGACCCCCGCGGCCGTCGCCACGCCGGAACGCGGCGTTAATGGCCAAGTCCTGTTCGAGGGTGCGGGCGGTCATGGTGACTTCCTCAATAACCTTGTCACCCAGGCGCACCGGAGAATGAACCCCCACGTACAGCACGCCACGGATTTCCCGGTGCACAATCACCGGAACAGCAACGATGGAGTAGAGACCCTCGTCTTGAATAATGTTGTCGTATTCGTGGGAGATGACATTAGCCCGCGTGTAGTCGCTCACGCCGACGGGTCGGCGCGTGGTCACAACCCTGCCACCGACTCCACAGCCCGAGTCGATGATGAGGTTTTGCAGAGCAGGAGTCCGCAGTCCTACCCACGCACTAATTTGCAGACGATTATCCGGCAGCACAGCAGCGAACATCGTAACGGGAATGCCCGTCGCAGTCTTCAATGACGTTAGTGCGGCGCGAATCGCGTCCTCATCGTCCTTGATGCGTTGGGAATCCAACCTCAAAACCTCCTGCACAACCACCCGACTTGGTACACCCGCCGGATTTTAACTTCCTATGTAAAGTGAAGTATATCCTCCCGACGGGGGGTACGCATACCGATTTTTGGGAGTCTTTTTTTACATAAATCCACAAACGTACGCCCTATTAAGGGGTAGATAGCCTTATTGATTACCCCCGAAGATCTACCCCCACAAGACGCCAATATCGTACTCATTTTCATTATCACGAAGTGTCACTTAGGGGGTGATTTTTTTCAGCACACGCTCCATCGGTTCACCCCTCACACACCCCCAATTTTTTTCCACGTCACAGCACCCAGGTTCCAGCTGCTGCACATCTGCATTTTTTTAGCATGTAACTGCACAACGGCATATAAAAGATGCATTATTGGCATCATAATTTTCTTCTACAAACACATATAGGCGAATGAACAGTCTATTTGGGTTCCCACATCCAGCGCCAGAGCAGACTCCCCCTAATTGGGTTACTAAAGTAGCGAAGATCACTTTTCTTACCCCTTCTTGCCCCCTCCGCACCCTGACGACAAGGCTCTTCTTAGCGTTTTCGGGTAAAATCATCTGTGCAACTGGCCCGGCCACTTTCGTGAGCGATGGTGGGCGGCGCAAGAGGGAATCCAGTGAGACTCTGGAACTGTCCCGCAACGGTAAAGTCCGACACCTGCCGGTTGTGCTACATCAATAACTCGGCAACGAAGCGTGACACCAAGGGCGGCACCCCTTAGACGATCACCTAGCGGACACATCGATTCATTGCTGTTTTGTGAGGTAGCCCGTACATGCCCGTGGACAGGCATATTTCGGAATACGCACACGTGAATAGTCAATCTCAGGTTCCTCCTCGCACCTCCCGTGTAACCAGCCTGAATTGCTACCTCACCTTCCGAAAACTCCCTGTTCGCGGGCATGTTTTTGGATAAGGGTCACAGCACATCCTCTGGACGTTTAACGGTCCGACCAAGTGCTACGGACACGACAGGTGCCCACGGCAATTCAAGTCGCGCCTTACGCAACAGCTCTGTATCAGAAAGAATGTGGTCGCAGCTGCCCACAGTGAGTCGGCCGTCCAGCAGCACCACAACGTCAGTGGCAAACTCATAGGCCAGATTGACATCATGCGTTGACAGCACCACGGCCGCCTCCAAACCTTCAATGGTGCGAAGCAGCTTCCTGCTCCCAGCGGGATCGAGTCCAGCCGTAGGTTCGTCAAGCATCAAAACGTCAGGCTGCATGGCCAGTGCACCAGCAAGAGCGACACGTTTGCGCTGGCCATAGGACAATTGGTGCGGAACCTTCTCCGCCAATTCACTCACTTCGGCGGCCATCATTGCCTGATCAACGCGAGACTCTACCTCCTCTGGAGTCAACCCCTGATTCAGGGGACCAAAGGAAATGTCTTCACGCACAGACATAGCAAAAAAATCTGATCATCTGGTTCTTGAAGCACAAGCTGCACATGCGCACGGGCAAAGTCACGTGCCTGTTTCTTGCGGCGAGCACGGGTGATCGGAGTGCCAGCAATCACTAGTTCACCGCTTGTCGGGGTCCATGCGCCGCTGAGCAGGCGGAATAGTGTGGATTTACCACTCCCATTTTCACCCAGCACGGCGATCCGGGCACCTTCCTGGACGCTCAGGCTCACCTGATGCAGGATCTCGGGGCCGGTGTCGTGGCTGAACGACGCTTCCTTCAATTCAACAAGAGTAGCCATCTCACTTCGCTTCATAAGACAATCGAACTTGCAATAATGGCGCTGAGTAGCAGCACGTACCCTCCCGCGTACCACCAGCGCACCGGCCGGATGACACGGAGAGTGTTGTACATCGTCGCGGGGTCACCCCGCAGTTCGACCCCCTCCCCCAGCCGCCGCGCCCGAGTAAAGGCCACCACAAACAGCGATGACGCTAACCCAGCGGACGATCGAATCCACCGACTCATGGAACTATGCCCCAGACGCTGAGCCTGCGCCTCCCACATGCTGCGCGAGGTAACAATCAGGGTGGAAATCATCCGATAGGTCAGCGCCGTGACGTAAACAGTTGAGGTGGGGAAACGCACCGAGTGCATCCACCCAAACAACTCCGCCATGGGAGTGGTCAGGGCGAACAGCATGGTCGCCATCATTCCCACGATGCATCGCGCAAGAACTGTGGCGGCAGTGATGGGGCCGGCGTCGATAAGCACAATGCCTTGAGGGGTGATGGCGAAGATCAGCGGCCCCAGGCCCAACGCTACAAACGATGCGGGGGCGGCGATGAGCGCGGAGTAGAGCCGCCACGGAACCCCCGCACGCCACGCTGCCACTAGCAGAATCGTGGCGATGGAGGGTAAGGCCGGAATCGGCGGGAGGGAAATGGCGCAAAAGAGCAAGCCAATGAGCAACAGCGCCTTCTCGCCAACGTTGTGAGTTGCCCATCGGCTCGTTGCCGCCGCGCGTTCCAGGGCGTTCATTAGTCCTGTTCAGAGCCTTTTTCGGAGTCGCGAAGGGCTTTATTCCGACCTCGGTAGGTTCCCAACGCATACCCCAAAAAGCCTGCGCCGAGTGCTGCTTGCAAGGCGAAGAGGCCGGACTCTACTTCGGGTGGCAGTTCGCCAACCAGTGGTGAGAACCACGGCTTGTAGTCTGGGTTTTGCTCTTGGACAACGGATTCAGCAGAGCTGTCAGTACCACCGAATTGTTCTTCAGAGTTCGGATCACCGAGGTTAAAGAACATGGGGAAGGCTGCGATGATGATGGCCAGACCGATCAGCACCCACGTCAGTGTGGTTGACTTTTTCATGCTCGTGCTCCTTCCAGTGGGGCTTCCTCAGTGTTGGAGCGTCGGCGCAGGATGCCCAGCGACCGCAGCTCCTTCGGGGCAATGGTCGTGAGGCTGCGGAAGATCAGGACGGTGAGAATGCCTTCCACAATCGCCAGCGGCACTGCGTCGGGGCATACAACGCAAGGAAGGTAGCCACCGCGTTACCGAATCCTGCGCCGTGGTGCGCGGCGGCCAGTTGCAGGGCCGTAACCACGTACGTGGACAGGTCAGCGAAAAACGCTGCGAAGAAGATGCTGATGCTTGACGACGCCCCCATCTTCCGCAACGCCGTCCACACCCCGAAGCCGACCCATGGGCCAACGATGGCCATGGAGAAGATATTGGCCCCTAAGGTGGTGATACCACCATGCGCGAGAAGAAGCGCCTGGAAGAGCAGCACAATGCTACCCATGAAGGCCATAACAGGTGGTTTGAACAGCACAGCTCCCAAGCCGGTTCCTGTGGGATGCGATGACGATCCGGTCACGGACGGGATCTTGATGGCACTGAGCACGAACGTAAATGCACCTGCCGCACCGAGCAGCAGGCCAGTTTCTGGATTTTCTTTCAATTGCTTCCGCACTGCGTAGGCTCCGTGCGCCACGAACGGCGTTGATGCCGCACCCCACGCTATGCAATGAGCAACAGGAAGGAAACCTTCTGCAATATGCATGAGAGTTTGCCTCTTTCTGTAGCCGGGTCCGTCACCTCGCGGACCTCCTGGTTGTGACTCACCGCAGCCGGTCTCCTGGCTTTGCTCACTTTCCCCTGGGGGTACTGCACGCCTTCCCATCGGTGCGTCAGGTGACAGTGGCATGCAGGCTGGGGTTTATGAAGTTACATGAACATACAGTGGCGAGGGCCGCTGCTGGATTCTCACCAGCATTCCCGTTCACTGCGGCACTTGCGACATTATCACCCTGGCCTGAATAACCGTATCATTTCCCCGACCCAGACACATTTAGACAACTTTGTCTAGAGTTCTGTCTATGTTTGGTATAGAGTATCTCCTGTAACCCTGAAACTAACAAAGGAGAACCACGTGGGTCACATCTACCAGGACATCACCGAAACCATTGGCAACACCCCGCTAGTCCGCCTCAACCGCCTCACAGACGGCCTGCCCGGCGAGGTGCTGGTAAAGCTGGAGTTCTTTAACCCCGCCAACAGCGTGAAAGACCGTATCGGCCGCGCCATTATCGAAGCCGCAGAAGCCGACGGCACCCTCAAGCCGGGCGGAACCATCGTGGAAGCAACCTCTGGTAACACCGGCATCGCGCTTGCCCTCGTCGGTGCTGCACGCGGCTACAAGGTGGTGCTCACCATGCCGGAAACCATGTCACTCGAACGCCGTGTCACACTCCGCGCCTACGGTGCAGAAATCGTGCTGACTCCTGGTTCCGCAGGCATGCAGGGTGCTGTGGACAAAGCCAACGAGATTGTCGCCGAAACCGAGGGCGCCATCCTTGCCCGGCAGTTCTCCAATCCTGCCAACCCCGCAGTGCACCGTGCCACCACCGCCGAAGAAATCTGGAAGGACACAGACGGCGCAGTGGACATCTTCATCGCAGGCTTTGGTACTGGCGGTACCGTCACCGGTGTGGGCAACGTGCTGAAAGAGCGCAAACCTTCAGTGGAAATCTACGGTGTGGAACCAGAAGCATCCGCCCTGCTCACCACCGGCAAGGCCGGCCCCCATAAGATTCAGGGTCTCGGCGCCAACTTCATCCCCGACATCCTGGACCGCAAAGTACTTGATGATGTCTACACCGTCTCCAACGAAGATGCCATTGAGACCGCACGCAAACTTGCTTCCGAAGAAGGCATCCTTGGCGGCATCTCCACCGGTGCCAATGTCTACGCTGCCTTGAGGCTTGCTGCGTTGGAAGAAAACCGCGGCAAAACCATCGTCACCGTTGCCTGCGACTACGGTGAGCGCTACGTCTCCACCGTACTTTTCGACGACATCCGCAACTAGACCACCCAGTCTCCACACCCCTGCGTCATTGCGTGACGCGCGGGGTGTTTTCTATAGAATTGAACCCCATGAATCGCATCGTCTCGATGATCCGCGAAGACCTCGCCAACGCCCGCGACCACGACCCCGCAGCCCGTGGCGATATCGAAAACGCCGTCATTTACTCCGGGCTACACGCCATCTGGGCCTACCGCATCGCCCACGTCCTGTGGAAACGCGGACTGAAACTCCCGGCGCGCATCCTCTCCCAGTTCACGCGCTTTCTCACCGGCGTGGAAATCCACCCCGGTGCCACCATCGGTCGGCGCTTTTTTATCGACCACGGCATGGGAGTGGTCATTGGCGAAACCGCCCACATCGGCGACGGTGTGATGCTGTACCACGGGGTAACCCTGGGCGGTCAGGTGCTCACCCAGACAAAACGCCACCCCACCCTGGAAGACAACGTCACCGTGGGCGCTGGGGCGAAGGTGTTGGGCCCCATCACCATCGGGGAAGGCAGCGCCATTGGCGCCAATGCTGTAGTGACCAAAGACGTACCCGCCAACCACATTGCCGTGGGCATCCCGGCGAAAAGCCGACCCCGCAAGTCCGAGGAATGCATCAAACTGGTGGACCCGGACGCTTACGTGGTGGCTGACTACTCCATATAGCCCGGGTTTTTGGCCACGAAATTGGCCACTGCGGAACAGGTGGGGACAATGCTGAAGCCGCTGCGCAGGGAGTCATCCAGTGCTTCCTTGATCAGTGGCTTTGATAGTCCCTGGCCCTGGAACTCGTCAAAGACCACGGTGTGGTTGAAATCGCGAACGGTTCCTGATTCAACATAATCGGCAAACCCCGCGACCTGCCCATCAACCTCAATGGTGTAGCGGCTCTCGGCCGGGTTATGCTGCGTGACAATAGCCATACGATCATCTCCTTGACTCATGGAATTTAGGGCATCGTACGCAAAAAGCGCCTGCTACATGTCTAGCAGACGCTTTTAGTTGTGCCCAAGACCAGGATCGAACTGGTGACCTTCCACTTTTCAGGCGGATGCTCTACCGACTGAGCTACCTGGGCAGAGTTTTTGGCTTTTATTCCATGAAAACTCCGCGACCCTGACGGGACTTGAACCCGCGACCTCCGCCGTGACAGGGCGGCGCGCTAACCAACTGCGCCACAGGGCCAAAAAGATTATGCCTGGGTTGCCCCATCGCACGAGAAAAAACTTTACACAGGTGATAGGAATACTGGCAAACCGGCATGTCAATAGGCCATTTGCACGAGCACTGCGGTTGCCAAGTGCACTAATGCAAGCGCCAAAGGTGCTACGACGGCACCGACGACGCGGCGTCGACACCCGATGGCGGCATCCAAGACCTGAATGGTACCCGCAACTACAAGCCACGGGACCGCATGCTGAACGGCGACGATGAGCACATATACCAAGCCTGCGCCGAAAGGAATGGCGCGGGCCGCATACATGGCGGCGTAGTAGCGGGACCCCGCATCGGCAGGCGCACCCGATAGGAGCGTGGGCCGAGCCAAGGCCACTATGCCAAAAACAATGGTGACCATTGCCATGACGGCATTGATGCCAATGATCCAGTTCATTGGAGGTTACCTTCCATCGTGGTTAAGCACCGACGCAGCACCGCAATATCATGGTCAGATAGCCCGGCCACGGCGCGGGCATTCACAGCGGCTGCGGCCTCGCGAGCTTGGCGTATGTCTTGTGTAGCTTCCGGGGCAAGCGAGACGACATGCCGCCGGGCATCTTCTGGGGATTTTGAGCGCACAATACGGCCCCGCTGCTCCAACCTGCGCAGAAGCTCCGTGAGCGTGGCGACATCCATGCCGGTGCGTTTGGATATTTCTTTTTGGGAACTGCCCGGGTGCTCATAAATGTCCTGCAGGACAGCAAACTGCGCGGAGGTCATGCCGCCTGGGATTGTTGCCAACGCCGAGGTAAACGCGGCGTGAAATTCACGGGCGAGGCGGTTGACCAGGAAACCCATGGATGTGGGGAGAAAATCAGGGGACATAATTCGTATACTAATTAATTTGAGGCGGATGGTCTAGGGGTGGACGAGTGCGCGCACAAAGCACGTGACTCATCACGCTCTGTCGAAAGCCCACATCCATGACAAAAGTCATGCCTTGCCCATGACAACAGCTACGTGTCAGGCATAAGCTACCCGACAACACTAAAAAGTATGAATACAGAAGTCATTCACGCACGCGACGTGATCAAGGAGTTCAGGGACCGTTCTAAAGGGACATTCCGGGCGGTCAACCAGGTGAACCTTGACATTAAGCAGGGAGAAATCATCGCCCTGCTAGGGGCCAAACGGTGCCGGGAAATCGACGCTGATAGACATGATCCTAGGGCTGACCACACCGACAAGCGGGACGATACAAGCCTTTGGGTCGGCACCGCGGCAGGCCATCGCGGCGTCGAAAATCGGGGCGGTCCTGCAAACCGGTGGGCTATTGGGAAACCTCACGGTATGGGAAACGGTGGCTATGATCGCCACCACCTTCCCCAACCCACAGCTGCCGGAAACCGTCCTCCGACGCACCAATCTCAGCCACCTCGCCCGGCGGCGCGTGGCTAAATGCTCCGGTGGCGAGCAACAGCGGCTCCGCTTCGCCCCTAGCGTTACTGCCCGACCCGGACTTCCTCATCCTCGATGAACCTACCGCAGGCATGGACGCGGGTGCCCGTCACGCTTTCTGGGAAACTATGCAGGAACAGGCTCAACACGGGAAAACCATTATGTTTGCCACCCACTACATAGAGGAAGCCCAGAACTTTGCCGAACGGATCGTCATGATGCGCTCCGGGCAAATCGTCGCCGATGACACAACGCATAAAGTTCGGTCGCGGGCGGGTGGGCGGACAGTATCGGCGACATTCCCGCCGGACTTTCCCACCGACCGTATTCCCGGCGTGGCATCACTAACCACAAACGGGAACCGCACGCTGTTGAACACCGGAGACTCCGACGCACTCCTGCGGCACCTCGTCAACCACACCCCAGCCACAGACATCATGGTCAGCCAATCCTCGCTGGAAGATGTCTTCCTCAACCTCACATCCACGGAGACCGAGTCATGAACACCCTGCGATACATATCCTTTGACATTCGGCGTGCGCTGAAAGAACCCACTGCACTGGCGGTATCCATCGCATTGCCCTCCATACTGTTCATCGTGTTTGGAGCCAGCCAAAACGGAACAGACAGACCCATCAACGACGGCAACGTTGCCAGCTACGTGATGATTGGGATGGCCGCCTACGGTGCCATCACCGGTGCAGTAGGCACTGTAGGCAGCATGGTTGTTGACGAAATTTCCGGCTGGGGCAGACAACTCGCCCTCACCCCACTGCGCGCCTGGCAACGCATCATCGCACAGATAGCCACCACCATGTCGCGGGCCACGCTGGCCGTCATCGGCGTATTCTTGTGCGGCTATTTTGGCAGCGCCAGCATGCCGATCCGAGAATGGCTGGCGGCGGGTGTGCTCTCCATCATCGCGGTCATTCCCTTTAGCCTGTACGGATTGATCTTTGCCACGGCGTTCCGCTCCTCAGCAGCGGTGTCCTTGTCCACTCTGTCGGTTGTGCCTATGTCGTTCTTGGGCAACGCCTTCGCCCCCATGCCGGAGTCATTCATGCCGTTCGCCAGGTTCTCCCCCATCTACGGCAGCGTTTCACTCGCCCGCTATCCCCTCTCCGACGGCATCCAGGCCATAAGCAGCGACCCCTACACCGTGGATGATCCGCTGTGGTACGCGCTGGTGAACATCGCAGCGTGGACCCTCATTTTTGCGCTCATCTGCACGCTCCTGTGGCGCCGCGACAAGGGCCGGTAGAGGCCGGTATGGGCCGCTGAGGTTTCGATAGGCTGAAACCATGTCCACACGCTACGTCCTACAAGCAGGCGTCTGGCTGATTTTCCTCACCTTATTTATCACGGACGTTTCCAAGTCAGACCACAGCGCCGTCATCAAAACCACAAGCTACGCGTTGACGGCGCTGTTCATCGCTGTGTACCTGCTGAGCATGATGATGCTCCGGCATCCTGCGCGTCGGATACGCATTGATGTTGTGGCCTGGGTGGTGGTACTGCTCGCCATCACCGTCACGATAGGGTGGCTGACCAGGCTTCCTTCCACCGCGACCTTTGTGCCGTACATCATTGCGGTGATTCTGTACAAACTGGAATGGCGAATGGTCATTCCTACCACGATCACCCTGCTCATCGCTTTGCCGCTGCTAATCGTAGGATTGATCAACGATGACTATGGCCCCATCACGCTGGCCATTGTGGTCATGGTAATCATTGCGGGGCGCTACGGGGTGGAAGTGGACTTCGTCCGTCGAGACGTGGAACAGCAGCTTGCCATAGTGCAGGAACGCGAACGCGTGGCCCGCGACGTCCACGACGTGCTGGGGCACTCCCTCACCGTCATCAATCTGAAATCCGAACTCGCCCGCAAACTCATCGACCACGACCCCGAGCAGGCCCGGCGCGAAATCGAGGCAGTGGCTGAACTCAGTCGTTCCGCGCTTGGCGAAGCTCGCGCCACCGTCACTCACCTGCGCACACCTGATCTGGCACGCGAACTGGTGTCCGCCGCCGAGGCACTGGCTACCGCATCAATCCACGCGACGGTTCCGGCACCTCACCACGCGACACGCATTCCCGACGACACCTCCCGCGTATTTGCCTGGGCCCTAAAGGAGGCCGTGACCAACGTGATCAGGCATTCGGGCGCCACGCACTGCGTCGTCGAACTGGCCCCATCTCGCTTTGTTGTGCGTGACGACGGCCGCGGCTTCCGCAGCACTCACCGAGGAAACGGTCTCGGTGGGCTGGAAGCTCGGGTAGCGGAATCCGGCGGAACCCTGACCATCACCTCCGACTCATCTGGAACCGAACTGAACATCACCATGGACACGCCATGATCACTCTTCTCATTGCTGACGATCAAGCCCTTGTTCGGGGCGCACTTGCAGCACTCCTCAACCTCGAAAAAGACCTCCAGGTGGTGGCGGACGTCGGCTCCGGCACTGAGATTGTTGCCGCCGCCCTGAAAGCACATGTTGACGTGGCGCTCATTGATATTGAGATGCCCGGCATGGACGGCATCACTGCCACCCAGGCACTCACTGACGCCCTCCCCACCTGTGCCACCATCATCGTGACTACCTTTGGACGACCCGGATACCTCAAACGTGCCGTCGCCGCAGGTGCCAAAGGATTCCTAGTGAAAGACACCCCACCACATCTACTTGCTGACGCCATCCGTCGAGTACACAGCGGACTCCGCGCCATTGACCCCGACCTGGCCGAGCAATCACTCTTCATGCCCGACAACCCCCTCACAGCACGGGAAATGGACATCTGCCGTGCGGCGCTGAAAGCCAGTTCCATTACCGACATCGCGGCGCAGGTGGGGCTCAGTGCCGGGACGGTACGCAACCATCTTTCCGCCATCATCGCCAAAACACAGGCACGTAACCACCACGACGCCGTGTACCTAGCGCAGGAAAACGGTTGGTTATGAGGGGCGGGTGAGTGACGGGGCATCGACAAGCAAAAACCCTTCATGCGAAAACATGAAGGGTATCTATGTTGCGACCCTGACGGGACTTGAACCCGCGACCTCCGCCGTGACAGGGCGGCGCGCTAACCAACTGCGCCACAGGGCCATATAAAAACTGGCCTGCTGGCCAGTTCCTGTACTCCCAACGGGATTCGAACCCGTGTCGCCGCCGTGAAAGGGCGGTGTCCTAGGCCCCTAGACGATGGGAGCGCGTCGCTTGTGGCGACTGCAAAGAACTATACGGAACCATCCACAATTGCGCAAATTTAGCCCTGACGTGCACTTTTATGAACAATGATACCCGTGGGAAATGTGGCACCATTACCGAAACTGGGCTACGGTTAGTAGGGAGAAACCAGCCTCCCGAGAAAAGAACATGTACAAGATATATGAGCACCTACAACAGCCAAGAAACCCAAGTCCGGCCCGTGCCCGACATAGGAAAAAAAGCGAAGGTGCCTCAAACTACGAGCTCATCTGGTCTTTTGCCAGACCACATCTCCCTATCCTGCTCGTAGGCGTGTTCTTCGGCCTGGTGGGAACAAGCATGGAACTAGCCATGCCCATGGCCACCAAATGGGTGCTGGACACTCTTGGTAAAGGACAATCCCTCGGCGGCCCCATCGCCATCCTGCTGGGACTCCTCGCCCTGGCCATTGTGGCGGGTTTCACCCAGGCCGCCATCCTGGGACGTGTCGCGGAAGGCATTGTGCTCGATGCCAGGATTTCACTGATCAACCGTTTTTTTCGGGCGAAACTCGAACAAATCCAAAACTTCACGTCGGGTGAGCTGGTCACCCGCGTGACCAGCGACACCGTGCTACTCAGGGAAGCTACAACCTCAAGCTTTCTCAACTTAGTCAACGGCACTGTCTCTCTCGTGGGAACCATCGTGCTCATGGCGGTTCTCGACGTCCCACTCCTGCTCAGCACCCTATCCGCGCTGATCATCATCGGCGTGTTCCTTGGTGCACTCATGCCCCACATCGGTCGCGCACGAAACGTGCCCAAGGCGCACTCGGCGAAGTCGGCGGCATGTTCGAAGGCGGCATGCGGGCCATCCGCACCGTCAAATCAAGCGGGGCTGAAGACCGCGAAATCGCCCGCATCTCCGACAAAGCCCAAGAATCCAACCGCTACGCAGTCCGCGCCGTATGGGTCTCCTCCGCCGTCGGAGTCGTGGCCAGCGGCGGTATCCAACTCGCCCTCATCGCCGTGCTTGGCGTCGGTGCCTGGCGCGTCAGCAACGGATCCATCGAAGTATCCACCCTCGTGGCGTTCCTGCTCTACGCTTTCAACATCGTCCAACCCGTATCCAGCCTCACCATGGCTTTCACCGAAATCCCAATCCGGCATGGCCGCCGCCGAACGCATCCGAGAAACCGAAAAACTCGAACTCGAAGACCTGACCGGTCTCAGTTCCCACCGGCCACGGCCATTCACACGATCGGCGGGACCTGCAGATTCAAGGTCTACATCGGACCAGCTGGAGTTGGGGCGCGCGGAGCAACTGGAAAGGTCAGCGCAGTCTGGACGGTCCGGGCGGTTGGCCGTGCCCGCCGGCCGGCCCATAGAAACCCACGGCGAACTAGAAAACCCAGCGCAAGACTCCGTGTTCTCCCTGCGCAATGTCACCGCCGGATACGCCAACGCCCAACGACCCGCCCTCAGAAACATCAGCATGGACGTGCCGCGATCCGGGCACGTCGCACTCGTCGGACCATCCGGCGCAGGCAAAACCACCATCTTCTCCCTGCTGCTCCGCTTCATTGACCCCCAACGCGGCACCGTCGAAATGAACGGCATCCCCTACCACGACCTCAGCCTTAACGACGTCCGCTCACACATCGCCTACGTCGAACAAGAAACCCCCATCATCAACGGCACCATTCGCGACAACGTGCTGTTCCGAGTAGTGGATGCCAGCGACGATGAAGTCTGGGACGCCCTCCGGGCAGTCCGCCTCGACGAAAAATCAGTGGGCTCCCCGAAGGACTCGACACCCCGGTGGGCAGCACCAGCCTCTCGGGCGGGGAACGCCAACGCCCTGGCCATCGCCCGCGCCCTCGTGCGCACTCCCGACGTCCTCCTCCTCGACGAAGCCACAGCCCAACTCGACGGCATCACCGAAGCCGCTATCCAAAACGTGATCTCCAAAGCCGCTTCAACCGGCACCGTGATCACCATCGCACACCGACTTTCCACCGTTCTTGATGCCGACCAGATCATTGTGTTGGAAAACGGGCGCATCCGAAACCGCGGCACCCACCACGACCTGCTCAACAACGACGAGCTCTACCACGAATTCATCACTGCACTGAAGATCAGTGCCGAAGAAGGCCGATGATTTTTTGAGAAGTGGCTGGCGTGACCGGGAAATGTGCTTACGTTCAAGCACGAAAACACTCCATTTTCGTCTCACACAGCAGAGCGATCGGAAGATACAAGTAAGAAGAACGTTGATGTCCGCTACCCCTTGGAACCACAACATCGCCTATCACCCGTGGGTCATGCGGCACGCGCATGGCGACGTTCTTGATGTCGGCTGCGGCGACGGGCTGCTTGTTCGAAAACTATCTGCAACCTGCGCATCCGTGACGGGAATAGATCCGAATGTTACCGCCACGCTGCCCACCATCCAGAGCGCAACCTTCGACGACTTTTCGCCTGATCAGCTTTTTGACACCATCATCTTCGTCGCCTCGCTACACCACATGGACACGCGCTGCGCGCTCATTAAGCCAAAAAATATGCTGCGTCCCGGCGGTCAGATTCTTGTGGTTGGGTTGGCCCGCAACAGTTCTCTCATGGATTGGGCCATCTCAGGGGCGCTGCTCCCAGTGGTGAAAATAAGCTCCTACCTGCACAAAGAAACACACGACCCCTAACATGCGCACAGCCGCGCCCACGCTCAGCCTGCGCGACATCCGCAACATCGCCAACGACGTACTGCCCGGCGCGCATATCCGCCGCGCCCTGTACTACCGTTACCTGCTGCGTTGGACCAAGTACTAACGGGGCGTCGATAAGCTGGAAGTCATGAGCATCACCGATGTGGCACGTGACTGGGCCGCCCATGACCCTGACCCGGAGACCGCAGCCTATGTGCTGGGCCTCCTTGAGGACCCGGCGCGCGCAGCCGAACTGCAAAGCCGCTTCTCTGGGCCACTCACCTTCGGCACCGCTGGATTGCGCGGCGAGGTGGGGGCTGGGGAAAGCAGAATGAACAGGGCCGTCGTTACGCGTGCCACCTACGGGCTCATGGACTGGTTGGGGCGGCAGGTTGAGGGGCCCCGCGTGGTTATTGGTTGCGATGCCCGCCATGGCTCCAGCGACTTCTATACCACCGCAGCCGAAGTCATTTCCGCAGCTGGCGGCACCGCACTCCTCCTCCCGCCCTGCTTACCGACGCCCGTCACCGCCTTCGCCGTCCGCGCACTTCATGCCGACGCCGGGATCATGATCACCGCATCCCACAACCCGCGCACCGACAATGGATACAAGGTGTACCTGGGCGGACGCGTCGCCACTGGGGTCGCCGATGGGGTGCAAATCGTGCCGCCCTGCCGATGCCGAGATCATGGCGTGCATTACTCAGGGCTCCCCAGCCGACCAGATCGCGCGTAACGCGTCGCGGGTAGAAAAGGTGGATGTGCTGCCTGCGTATCTTGAAGAGGTTACTCGGCTGGGTAGTTCGCTGCGTGACGTGCGCATTGTTCTCACCGCCATGCACGGCGTTGGCGGCGAGGTGGCGCGGCAGGCCCTGAGCCTTACGGGGTTTAACGACGTCCATGTGGTGGAAGAGCAATTCGCGCCCCAACCCGGACTTCCCCACCGTCGCATTCCCCAACCCGGAGGAACCCGGCGCGCTTGACCTAGCCATAGCGCTGGCCCGTGACGTGAATGCCGACCTGATCCTCGCCCTTGACCCCGACGCAGACCGCTGCGCCGTGACCATTCCCACTGGTCAGGGGAACTGGCGGCAGCTTTCTGGGGATGAGACCGGGTGCTTGTTGGGGGATTATGTTGCTGGTCGGGTTGAGGGTGGTGGCGTTGGGCCCGGCGTGTTGGCCAGCTCCATTGTCTCCTCCCGCCTGCTCGGGGCTATCGCCGCAGACCACGGGCTGGAACACCGCACCACGCTCACCGGATTCAAATGGATTGCGCGAGTACCTGACCTGGTATTTGGTTACGAGGAAGCCATCGGCTACTGCTGCGACCCAGCACATATACGCGACAAAGACGGCATCACCGCCGCCGTCACCATGGCGCTACTGGCTGATAGCTTGCGTATCGACGGCCGCACCATCCAGGATGTGCTGGACAGCTTCGCCGACCGCTTCGGCTTGCACGCCACCGCCCCAGTGACGTTTCGGGTTGAGGATGTAGGTCTCATCTCTGCGGCGATGCAACAGTTACGCTCGACGGCTCCCACTGAACTTGCTGGTTCAGAGGTTGTGTCAGTTATTGACCTGGGGGAAGGCTACGACGGACTTCCACCCACCGACGGGCTCATGCTGTTCACCGCAGCCAACGACCGCGTGATCATCCGTCCCTCCGGCACCGAACCGAAACTCAAATGCTACCTAGAAGTCATCCTCCCAGGCGGCACCTGGGAGGAAGCACACAAGCGGCTCGATGCTATTGGTGAGGAGCTGCGCGGGGTTATTGGGTTGTAGAAGAGGTATGGCGTTCTACAAACCTGAATTTACGCAGGTGAGCGGTGCGCGGGGCGTCGCTAAGCAGCGTACTTCACAATTCCCGGCGTGCGATATAGGCATCGCCAATGGGAAAACCGTGCCGTGCATAAAAACGCTGGGCGTCGATATCCGGGGCGTCAATTCCAATAGTTAACTCACCCGCACCACGAGCCTTTGCCTCACTGATTACGTGGCCCAAAATATGGCTGCCGTGGCCGTTATCGCGCCACTCTGGCACGGTGTATAGCTCATCTAATGTGGCGATGAGGCTGTTTGCCCATACGTCGGGACGCAGCGTAACCAGACCAAACGCGATAATAGGGTCACCGGCCACAACCACATATGCAAGGTCACTGGATAAAAGTTCATGAAGACGACGAGTAAGAAACTCCACGCCTGGGGAAGGCTCGTCATATTCGCGGTTAAAAGCGTCCAGAAGCTGGGCAATGTCGCCCACATCACGCACCGCGGCAAGTCTTGTGTTTGGTAACGACCCCATAGCTCAACTCATACACAACCTCCAGTTTTTATGCCAGAATGACCGCATGAACACAAGGCGAGCATTTGCGCAGGTAGACGTTTTCAGCACGGAACCGTTCATGGGAAATCCGGTGGCAGTTATCCTCGATTCCGACGGTTTAACCGGCGAGCAGATGCAGCGTATTGCGCGCTGGACAAACCTGTCTGAAACCACGTTCATTACGCCCGCTACCTCGCCTGAGGCCGACTACGCACTGCGTATTTTCACGCCGAATAGTGAAATTCCTTTTGCCGGGCACCCCACGCTTGGTTCGGCACACGCGTGGCATGAACAGCACCCTGAGCACACCGCTGATCGCATTATTCAGCAGTGCGGTGCTGGGCTTGTGGAGATCCGCACAATCAACGACCAGTACTTTTTCAAGGCTCCTGACACTATCCGCAGCGGCCCGCTGTCCGATGCCGAACTCGATCACCTCACTGCAGGGCTGGGCATTACTCGCAAGGATGTTGTCGCGCACCAGTGGGTGGACAACGGTCCAGGTTGGGCGGGTATTCAGCTCGCCAGCGCCGCGCAGGTCACCGCTCTTGAACCCAATTTCAATCTACTTAACGACGCCCTGGTGGGCGTTGTGGGTCCGCACCCCACCGGCAGCCCCCATACTTTTGAGGTGCGCGCTTTCGCACCTGGAGTTGGGGTGTTGGAGGATCCGATTACCGGTAGCCTCAACGCTTCGCTTGCGCAGTGGTTAATCCGGGAAGGCGCTGCACCCAGCACATATACCGCGACCCAGGGCGGCAATCTTCACCGCGCCGGGGTGGTCACTATTACCACTGACGATGAGGGCGCGGTGTGGGTTGGGGGTGCTACCACCACGATTGTGAGCGGTGAGATCGCCCCCTAATGTGACTGCACCGATAAACAAGTATTGCTCTACGCGCTACTGCTGACTCATTCTGATGAAGGACATTAGAAAAGGCAGGCATAACAATGGCACAACCACACAAAGCAAAGGCTAGCTACGGGATTGACGGACCGATCGTACCCGCAGCGTTCAGCATCGGGGCCCTGTCATATTCATCATCTGCGGCCTGATATGGTCACCGTGGTTTCTACATTGGCGCAGTCTTATCTGCCATCCAGGCGGGATTCTATTTACACGCCACATTTCGCGGAAAATTCGTGGTGTGGGACCGCGTATTGAACGACATTCCTTTTCAAGGAAACGAAAAGATCTTGGACATGGGATGCGGTCACGGTACCGTCCTTATCGCCGCAGCACAACGCATTCCCCATGGCACAGCAACTGGCATTGACCTGTGGCGTTCCATTGATCAATCAGGAAACTCCATGGACGCGACACTACGTAACGCGGAAATCGAGGGAGTTGCCGATAGGGTCACATTGGAAACCGCCGATATGACAGCTCTCCCCTTCCCCGACAATTCCTTTGATGTGGTTGTCTCCAGCCTGGCCATTCACAATATCCACTCTGTTGAAGGCCGCAAAAAGGCAGTTCACGAGGCATATCGCGTGGCAAAGCCAGGTGGCCACATCATTATTGCCGACCCATTTAAAGCCAAAGAATACGGCCCAGCACTCACAGAAGCCGGCGCCACCGATACTCACACCCGTTCAGTCGGATGGGAGATGTGGTGGTCCGGCCCTTGGTCGGCGACCTATTTTGTTACCGCAACAAAGAGTTAACGGTGAGTTATCGACGCCGCGTTCCCCGCGCGGCGTCGATAAGCGTGCTGATTAGAGTTCTTTGCCTGGGTACACGCAGGGGCCAATACTCACGGAGTCTTTGCTGATCAGCGGTGAATTCCCATAATCATCGGTGTTGCGTTGCACTCGGGAACTGATCAAGACAAGTGGATGACGCTGCACAATTTCCTGCCGGAAAGTCACTTTCTCGCCCTCGTTTACCCAGCGGTCCACCACTGCGATTGGCTGCTCTTGAAGGTTGTATATGTCGTGCAGAACCACATGGTAGAAGGCAGCTTCTGGTGCAGTGAACTCAAAATTGAAAATGCCATCGCGGCCTTCGCATTTTGTTGTCGCCTTGTAACCTTTGCCCAAAACGGCCTCTGACTGTTTGTTCGCGTCAGGAGCTGGAGGCGTGGGGGCTTCAGACGTGGGTTTTTCTGCAGTTTTTCCGAGGGCTTGGGAGCCTCAGGCTTGGAGGGCTTTGAGAAGCTGGAGCTGAGGTCTGATGACTGGGCAACGACGGGGGTTGCAAAGCCAACAGTTGCCGCGACGCCAGCGAGAAGTGCGCAGGTCATACGCATAGAAAGTCGTGTAGACATTGATGATTCCTTCTGTTTGAGAAACTAAGAATCATCATAGCCGTAGATGTTATTTTTATAAAACTAGCATGAGTCTCGATTCAACCCACGCCGCAGTACGCTTTCGCCGCATTATGTTTTCCCAGCTTATCCACCGTATCCCTACAGTACGCACCATGCCTGGTGGGTGTAGCCCAGAGTCAGCTCAAGGCGAACCCCGCTGACCATTTGGTTTGAACCACCGACCCCTTGGCCAATGTCACGCCACCTTTTGGAATGCTCGCACACCCCTCATACGTCAGGCCGCAGAAGTGATAATAGCGAGCATGATGTATTGGGACAAGGGGGCACGAGGACTGATAGCGTTAGGTCCATGTGGGCTGCCTACAGCGCTTTCTACCCTCCAGAACTACGAGCGCAGATAACGGCGCCAGAGCACACGTGGTGGCCCTGGCGCGGAAACCATGTGCATGTTGCATGTACCCACAACGCTGATGCCCGCGCGCGCGTCCTCGTTATTCACGGTGCAGGTGGACACAGCGGTGCGCTATGGCCTATCGCCAGCCTCATCGCAGCACAAGGAATCGATGTTTCCGCCATTGATTTGCCGCTTTACGGCCTCACAAAAACACCACATCCACAGGACATTCGTTACCAAGACTGGGTGAATGTGCTGGTTGACTACATTGATGCGCATTCTGACAACCGTCCGCTCATTCTCGTCGGGGCAAGCATCGGCGGCTTGCTTGCCAGCGAGGTAGCTGCACGATCCAGGCGTGTTCACGCTGTTGTAGCCACGTGCCTTCTCAATCCCCGGACATGGCAAGCCCAAGCGCATATGACCACATTTGGTCCTTTCGGGGTGCTTTCCGGACTAGTGGCACCACTCGCTCGCGGCCCCATCGCACGCATCATGATCCCCATGCGGTGGGTCGCGAACTTCAGACGCATGAGCCGCAATCCACAACTTTCGGCGCTATGTGCTCGCGACCCCCTCGGTGGAGGAGCACAGATTCCACTAGGATTCCTCGCATCATTTCTTCGCTACCAGCACACCCCACCAACCGTGCCTGTCCACCTCGCGCACCCACAATGCGACGCGTGGACGCCTCCGCACCTCAGCATGGATACACTCGCCACCATGCCACAACCTGCAGGCTGCACCCTACTCCAAGAATGTGGGCATTTTCCCATCGAAGAACCCGGGGTAAGTGAACTTATTAACGCAGTCATGGCCGCCACCCAACCATCACAACGCAGGGCAAACCCATAAGACCCAAATAGGCACATTACCTGACCGCGAGTCAATGAACCACTAGTGTTGATACCGATCTTTCGTAGACCGAGGATCAATCATCCCCCGCCTAAAGACATCATTGTCCAGCATGAATAATTGTTCAAATTGCTCAAGAAAATCTGATCTTATATTCATTTTTTTAAGAAAATCATCCAACGAAACAATAACATCCATAATTGATCTTGGCGTAAAATTCCCTATAGCCAACCGCCGCTTTGCCTTATTACGCACATTATGCGGGAACAGCACCGGCATCAATCACACAATGATTCCACAATCTCCCATAATGAGCACATCTATTTCTTAAATAAACAATAGACCGCAAGCGAGAGGGGAATCCACTTTTAGCAAGACCAATATCTTCACAAATCAGATGAGACATTTGACCATGATAACCCCTCTCAATACACTTTGAAAGCGTACCGAAAGAAAAAGCTTCAACCGCAGACCAAACTGGAAGTTTGGCATATTTTTCAGAAGCGGAATCATCGCGATACCTAAGAATATGACGGTCTTTACTTCGTTCAATATCCCGAATGCACGCTTCCAATAACGACTCAGATGACTCAGCGCCAGAAAAAGTAGGAATCGCAAAGATACTCCCCATATGCCCCACCCTTCTCCGCAACTATATAGGCATATCGATTGCGCAATAATATCTCTATTTGAGAAATCGGCCCCATCAGAAACTGATGCAATCTCTGATCAAGGGAATATATTTCAAATATTTGATCAAAAGTCACCCCGGAAATAAATTCATTTACACCATCTTCGGGAGACTTCTGAAAATATCTACAATATCCAGAAAAGCGATAATAGCCTACTTGTTTTAAAAATTTTAGACAATCATCCCCTGAGGATAAAATTAAACCTCGATCTTTAAATAATTGCAGCTGCTCTCCCCAAGAGCGCCAAGGTTTCATGAAGCTCCTAAAAATAAGGCCCAACCCATTTGAGCTTCATTGAGAGGCTTGGGAAGGGGACTATCACAACCGAGTATATACGATTACTGTGATTCTGCAACCCCAACTACCCTCGACACCATGACCCCCAACGCAGACTTCAACCGCTCCCTCGACCAGGCTCTCAACCTTGCCCGCAACGCTCGCCACGTTGAGGTGTTCACCGGCGCGGGAATGAGCGCCGAAAGTGGCCTGGAAACCTACCGCGATGACACCACTGGCCTGTGGGAAAACGTTGATCCGCAGGCAATGGCCTCCATTTCCGCCTGGGTGAAAGACCCTGCCCCCATGTGGGCCTGGTATTTATGGCGCGCCCGCCTGGCCCACAATGCCCAGCCGAATGCGGGGCATGAGGCGTTGGCCCGGTGGGCGTCGATAAGCGACGTGCATGTGACCACCCAGAACATCGACAACCTGCATGAACGCGCGGGGTCGCCGGAGGTGACTCACCTGCATGGCAGCCTTTTCGAGTGGCGATGCACCATCTGCGCGCGCCCCTACCGCAACGTTGACCTGCCGGACGAGCCCGTTGAACGCCTCACGCCGCCCGACTGTCCGCTGTGTGGAAACCCGATCCGCCCAGGTGTGGTGTGGTTTGGGGAGGCATTGCCGCCGCGCGAGTGGGCCACCGCCGAGGAAAAAATGACCAACGCGGACCTCGTGGTAATTGTGGGCACCTCCGGCATCGTGCAGCCCGCAGCATCACTGCCGATTATCGCCGCGGAACTCGGCACGCCAATCCTGGAAATCTCCCCCGCCGCCACTGAACTCACCCGGCTCGCCAGCGTGTTCTTGCGATCCACCGCCGCGACCGCACTGCCACTGCTTATCGACGCCCTCGGGGGCTGAGGGTTGGCAGGGACCGGCCGGGTTTCCTGCGCCATGATCTATCCTGAGCGGCATTTTCATGGAGCACGGTTTTGTACCGTAAAGTTTGCTTATCTCCAAGCCGGAAAATGGGGTGTTTTTGCTTGGGGATAAGCAAACTTTGCAACAAGCACCTATTAGCAGTTTTTCGGGCGCTTTTCGCAGCCGATGCCGTCGTGATCACGGTCGAGATGCGGACCGTAACCTGGAGAACCTGCATACACAGGTGCATCACCGGCAGTCCATGCGGCGCAGCAGTTGGGGTACGCGCCCGCGCTGTTCTGCTGTGTTCCAACGAGGTTCTGCACCTGGGCAGGCTGGACCGGCGGAGCTGGGGGTTCAGGCGTCTCCGGTTCAGGCGTGGGTTCCGGGCTTGCTTGCACCAGCTCCGAGACAGGGGCAACCACCTCGGATGTGACTTTGTTGTTGTCGTCATTGAGGTTCGCCGGGTTGTTTCCTGCTTTGATGTCGTGGTGGTCATCATAGAAGTCGAGGTCGCGGGAATAGGTACCGAAGTCCCCACAACCTCATGGTCAGGTGCTGGTTCGACGAGCGCCATCCCCATGAGTGCTGCAACCACGGCAGCCGGTGCCACAACCTTCCAATGGCGCTGCGCGGGAGCCGCACTTTGACCGAAGAAACCGAGCTGCTGTTCTTTTGCCCGCTGCATGTCTTTGTATTCGCAGATAAACCACCAACCAGCGGGTACAAGGAAGCCCGCCGACACAAGAAACATGGCGAATGCTTGCCCGAAACCAGATATGACCAGTGTTCCCAGGGAAGCGAGAAGCAGCAGTCCACCAATGATCACAGCAATGATGGATACTGTTGCCTTGAACACACGTCCAACGGTGCTGCGCTGCGGTTGTTGCGGCGTTCGAGGTGGAAGGGGTGGGATGGGTGAGTATGAGGTGGGGTATGTCATGATCGACACCGTCCTTAGGCTTTAGGTTTTGCCCACAAAGCAAAATCTTAGATTTTTATTTGCTTTCTATAAGTATAAATAGCGCATACCAAAGTCATATTTAAGCTAGTGGGGAAGTACTACCTTCTTTAGGGGTCAACCACAAGCACAACACACCGCCGCAACCCCGGCGGGCGTCGATAAGTGCCGTCTAGTAATGCGCGAGCTAGTCGGGGCGAATACCCTTCAGGAACACATCAACCAGCCACGTTTGCCCCGGCTGAGAATCAAAAACCGGCAGTTCTGGGAGCGGGCGAGCAATGGTGGCTAGGCCAACGTGGAAGCGCTCAATGGTCATATCCTCCGTAAGCAGGCCCGCCTCTTTTGCACGGTCCAGAACCTCAGCCGTGCGCTCGATGCCAGTGCGGCGGATCTCCCGGGCCCGACCCACAATCTCTTTCAACTCTGGCGTTACCGCAACCTGCGCGGCCAAGGCGCTCATCTTAAGATTCGCGAGTGAGTGAACAAGGTTCTGCCACGCCGCCTCCGGGTCAGCATCCCAGGACGCAACGCACTCGTCGAGAAGCGCCTCCACCTCCCCCGCGCCTTGCTCAACAAGCCCAAGAATAAGGTCGGCGCGGGTGGGAAAATTCCTGTACAGCGTGGCAATTCCAACCCCCACCGTCGAGGCAATAGTGCGCATGGACACCTCCAATCCATGCTGCGCAAACAGCAATCGCGCGACCCTCAGTATTTCCTCGCGATTTTCCCTTGCATCCTTGCGCATGCTCTTTTCCCTTCTCTCTGCGCGATCTCCCGCACTATCACCCGGCATCATGCCCGTTACCCTGCGTAGTTGCATTCTACTATACGGATCACTATGCTCCATTTAAACGGATCAAAACGCTCCGATTCTGGTTGGCGCGTGTGATCCGCAGACACAACCAAGCAGACAAACTTCAAGAAAGGACACAAGAAGATGACCGTCACCACCACCGACCAGTCCGCACAGACCATCGCGACTGCGAGCACCCAAACACAAGGCAACACCACCAGCACCCAAGCTGACACCCCCACCAAGCAGTACCTCAAACTCGCCGGATTGATACTCGGCCTGAGCACGGTGCTGCTGCTCATGCTTCTTGCCTTTGTCACGCCGCTGCTCAACTCTGGTGCCAAGGATCTCCCCCTCGCCGTAGGCGGACCGGAAGCAGTGACCACCCACATCACGCAGGGACTACAGGCAAAGTCGCCCGATGCCTTTGACGTAAGCACCTACAGCACTGCCGAGGAAGCTACCCAGGCAGTGAAGGATCGGGACGCAATCGGCGCCATCACCGCAGGCCCCGAAGGAGTCACCATTGTGACAGCAAGCGGCGCAGGCTCCCCCTACGTCCAGCTTCTCAAGCAAATGGGTGCCGGCATGGCAGAAAGTGGGCAGCACGTCAACTACGTCGATGTCGCTCCGATGACCGCAAAAGATCCCACCGGCTCGGCCCTCACCGCCCTGGCAATGCCCATGATCTTCGGTGGTATGTCGAGCGCCGCAATCTTTTCCATGGTGTTCAAAAACTCCCGCGCCAAGCAACTTATCGGTGCTCTTGGCGTAGCCATCCTCGGTGGACTGGTTGCCTCCTCTGTACTCTACTTCGGTTTCGACGCCCTGGAAGCTAACTTCTGGCCACCACCGGTGTGATCATCCTGGGCATCGCCGCAATCTCCACGACGGTCCTCGGCCTGAAGTCGCTGCTTGGGATCGCTGGCCTGGGTCTCGGCGCCGTCACCATGTTATTCATCTCCAACCCACTATCCGGCATGGCCACAGGCATGCATTGGCTACCCAGCCCGTGGGGTGCCATCGGCCAGTACTTGCCGCTCGGTGCCGCCGGAACCGCCCTTCGCTCCTCCGCGTTTTTCGACGGCGCGGGCATGACCAACTCCGTCATCGTCCTGCTTTGCTGGATCATCGCTGGCATCACACTGGCCGCCGCTGGCGCATGGCGCGCACGCCGAACCGGGTAGGTTGTGCGCACTGAGTGCTTAGCGACGTCCGCCCTGCCGCAGCAATCCCCTTTGCTGCGGCAGGGCGTTTCTGTATGGGTGGATCGTTGGCGGCATCACGAAATGTGCGATCACAAGGTTGCGGGACCATTGAGGTGAGTCTTGCCCTTATTCATCAATGCCTCATAGCTTGCGTCATGTAAAGAAGCCGCCGTGCCACAAAACACAACCGCAATAAAAACACTCAGAATATAAACCGATTCCGCCTGACCACTGTACACACTAAGCACATTGGGTAAGAACATGAGCACGGGCAGAGTTTCAGATATTCTCAACCACACATGCAGCCGTGCACTAGCCTTGAGAAGCCCCTTGTATCGCGCCTTCCCCAGACGCGCACAAAGGTAAGCATTCGACCCAACAACCAGTGTCAACATCAGCAGAGCTCCACCATAACCGCAATACACTCGCCACATGTCAGAAAAAGCTGGTATTGGTAAATTTGCAGCAATAGATACACCCATCAGGATGAGCACACTATTTCTTAACAGAATGCAACCCTTATAGTCCTTTTTCACGTCATCCGAGAGCAAGGCAGAAAGCGCACCGTAATCGTTCAATTCACCAAAGTTAGGATCCCCCTGTTCAACCGCACGAATGACGTGAATCCCCAGCTCAGCATCTCGAATGCCGATAGCATCAGCAGGATTATTCATCGCCGCCATAAACGCATTATACTCTGCCAATTCCTCCGGACCTAAATTCGCCACCGCGCTCGAAGCGTTTTTCTCAACGGTCTGCGCGATTGCATTTTTCATAAAAGAATTAAACATACGATCACGCGAGCTCGGTGAACGATTGTACTGCGCGAGAGCTTTATCTATCGTCTTCAAGTCTCGATCCCCCGGAAATTCACACCTTGCCTGCTCAAGTCTAGTTTTTGCTTCATCGCGCCTCCCCGACATGGCCAATAAACCAATCCTAAGCTTCGCCAGCAAGAGCGGATCGGCATTAAGCGATTCAGCCTTACTCAACGCCCTTTCCGCATCACTATAAAGTTGCCATAGTGTCAACCCTTCCGGGTTACTCTCCGATCCGCCATCGAAAAGAGTCAATCATGCGCAGGATAAGATTGACAACGACAAAATACAATTCAACCCTGCCTGGATCGTACTCTATCGCTTTATAAGCGTATATTTAGCCCAATCCCATAATCAGAAAAACCAATCACACCCGAACGAACCTTAAGTGGGAAAACCGCAAGATTAAAAAGCACAATCACATCTTGAGGATCCTGCCGTGCCACCTCGCGCACTAGCTTGAGCATTTCAGCTTCGCCAATCTTCGCGCGCTTCAATGCTTCGTCATATTTACTATTAGCAGTATCGACAGTTGCGCAACTTTCACGCCGATACGCCTCCGCCGCCATCAACAGCCAATAAGGATGCGAGTGATATTTCTCCGGCATTTCCTGAAGTACTTTGAGGGATTCCCGACCGTCCGTTTCGCAAAGAAGATGGTAGGCTGCCCCCAAACAGCTATCTAGCACTGCATCCATGACCTCACTATACCGCTTTTCACCATCACAGAAATCAAAACCGATACAGAATTAGATTATCTGCTAAACAAGGATCTTCTGGAAGGAAAAACTACAGTCCTCTCTTCGTGCACTCAGTCCGAAAAAGAGTGAGATGAGGTGGAATAGTTCATGCAAGCTGCGGGCCTTGATATGCTTTCGGTGATTTTTCAGCAGTTCACCGCTCATAAAACCCCATGCATATCAATCGTCCCAGAGTTTGGCGGCCAATCTTCGAGTTGATGGATATTGAGGAAGAACTCAATCAGTAACCCTAACCAACAACTTCCCCTCCCCCGGGCGATACTCCTTCAGCACCTCCGGCAACCCCCGTAAACTCACTTCCCGCGCCAACCCGCGAACGCAATCGCCCCGCTCTCAGCTGGTCAAACACCCCCTCAAACAACGCCGGAAGCTCCGAACGCGGGCACGCATGTACCACATCACGCAGACGAAACATCTCCACCCGCCTGCCCACCTCACCTAGCGACCGCCCCGACAACAACCCGTAGTGCACCACAAGCCCATCCGGCTTCACCGCCAGCGCTGCACGTCGCCCGGTCTCCCCGCCAACACAATCGAACGCCACATCCACGTGCTTATCGACGCCCTCCCCACTCCATCCCCTACCCACCATTACTGTTTCTATTCCACGCTGATCGAGTAGTTCCTGAAGGTGGCGTGCGATGGTGGTGAACGCGCCGTCGATAAGCACGGTGCGGGCATCACCGCAGAAGCGTTCAACCATGAGGTAAGCGGTGAGCGGGTTGATGTAGACAAAGCAGGCAACATCGGTGGGGATGTCGTCGGGGACGGGGATGCACCACGTGTGATCGGTGCGTTTGAGTTCCTGCCATGCGCCGGCCGAGCCGATGGGCAGGACACGACGGCCAAGGAGGGTGCTTGGCACTTCCGGACCGATGCGCTCCACCACCCCAACCCCCTCGAAGCCCGGGACCAGTGGAAACTCGGTTCGGGAGGCGTAAGCACCGGACACCGTGACCGCGTCGGACGGGTTAAACGTGCTGGTCAACATGCGCACAATAACCTCGCTGCCTTGTGGAGCATCGGGTTCGGGGACATCCTGGATCGTGACGTTATGGATAGGACCTGGTTGAGCGGCTAGGGCGGCGAGCATGTTGCTAGGTTAGCGCACCAATGGCTGGCCTAAATCACGGGGTGAGGTCGATTTAATATGCTGTTTTTACCTAATTTAGTTGAAAACCTCATATTAAAAGCTATGATGAGTGTATGAGCTTGCTCCGTTTCAGCGTCGGCAACTACCGCAGTATCAACAATGTTGTGACACTTGACATGGCTCCTGCCCTTGGCAGCGCCACTATGTTGAGCGCGCCCGCACAGGACCTCACTCAACCTGTCACCGCAATCTTTGGGCCAAACGCCTCAGGGAAGAGCAACTTCCTTGACGCGATGTATTTTGCGCTACGAGCGATATTTAGTTCAGCCACAAGCTGGCGTGACGAAAGCGATTACCCCACTCCACCGTATTTTCCTTTCGTCCTCGACGATGCCACGTTGAACGAACCAAGCTTCTTCGAATTTGATTTCACCATTGACAACACACGTTACCTCTATGGTTTCACCTATGGCAGCGATGGTGTCATTGAGGAGTGGCTCAGCTATGTACCTAAGCAGCGCTGGAGCAAATGCTTCATTCGCAACACATCAGACAATACCGAGTTTGACTGGAATAACGCCTTCTTGAATAGAACTACCCAGCGTGAGCTTGGAAAGATAGATAAACGCGAGCTTGTGCTTTCTGTCGCTCTTCGTGATAAGCACTCGATTCTTGGAAATAGCGGAAGCATTGACCTCGTCATTCAACTTTCTTCCTCTGGGGGATAGCGCACAGAATGCGCGGATCGAGCAACTTACATCACTCATTCATAAGCGCCATTTCGATCTAGATGAAATATCGCTACTCATGCAAGCCGCAGACACGGGAATTGATTCGGTTTCTATCGATAAAACCAAGGTTCCACAGCACATCGTGGATAAGATGAATCGCATTATTACGGCAATCAACAATGCTAGTGATGAAATCAATAACATAGCACTCAGCAATGATGAAGTGGAAAGTGTTGTATACAACCTAGTTTTTACTCATAAGGGCAAAAATCAAAGCCGAACACTGACCATGCAAGAGGAGTCCGCAGGCACTCTCGCCTGGCTTTCCATTGCGCCACAGCTACTGCAGTCTCTCCGAAAAGGAACCATCCTTATCGCTGATGAGCTCGATTCAAGCCTGCACCAAAACCTGATTGAGATGATCATCAGGTGTTTCACTGATCGATCCATCAACCAGCATGGAGCACAACTAATCTTAACCACCCACAACACCAATATCATTGAACACATGGAGGCTTTAGCGCTTGAACCTGCCACTATGTGGTTCATCGAGAAGAACCTCCATGGAGAATCATCACTTTTCTCGCTCGCAGATTTCCCAAATCGCCCTGAAGCCAACTATGAGCGCCGCTACCTGGGAGGACGCTACGGCGCACTGCCTCAACTTTCACCTTCAACACTTCGCGGTTTGGTGAGCCAGGAGAGTTAAGCAAGTGGCAAAAGAAAAACGGCCTGTACGTAAACCACGATCTACATCCAGGCCAAAAAGACAAGAAATAAGAAAAAGAATCCTCATCGTTACCGAGGGTGCCGTTACCGAGCCAGAATATTTTGAACGACTACGAAAAATCATAGCACCCAACTACGCGGTAATACTAGATGTAAGGCCAAAGCTAAAGGAAATCACGTGGAAACAGAAAGTGGAAGTCCAATCCGGTCAGCGTTGTTGAAGAATGTATTTCCCTAAGAAATCATGATCACTCTCAACAGAATTCTAATAACACCGAACAAGAACCCTATGTGGCATGCTTCGCCGTTGTGGACGTGGACGATTGGGACACCAACAGGAATCCCATCATCCCAGCTCAACAAGGCCATCCGCTTTGGCAAAAGATAATGACATACAGCTACTAGTTTCCAACTTAAAATTCGAGGTGTGGCTAGTCTGGCACTTAGAAGGGACAACACCCAAATCAACATCCACAGAACTAGATAAGCAATGCCTACACAACAAGATTTTAAATGGAAAAAATCTTCATCCAGATTTTCCGCTAGAGAATTACAAAAATGCATGCATTATCGCAAGCCGCCAACAAAAAGTCATCCCGAATACAAAAGGATCTAACCCGTCATCCGCCATACCGCGACTCTTCGAGTTTCTGGAGGAATTGTAGCGGCAGCAAACCTTCCATCCCTCCCCCACTTGCGCATTTCCCCAAGCTAGCCTAGAGCACGGCTGTACCATGACTGTCATGTCTTACCACCGTAATGATCGCAACAATCACTCTCGCAACAACCACCGCAGAAGCAACAATAATCGCAACCCCCACAACAACGAGTACCGCGAACATCACCATGAAGATGACCTGCGCCGCGCGTTAACCTCGCTCGATGGGAAAAGTTACGGAGCATATAAGAGCCTGCGCGGCTCCTACCCCCTGGCACCGGGCATAACATTATCGATTGATCGTGTGCAGACGGACCCGTATGCCCCACCCTCGTTGATGCGCATCCTGGTCGACCTAGCAACAGCCCAGGTTCCCCAGGACCTCATCAACGATGCTGAAGGCAAGATCGCCACGGGTGATTTCTTGACCAGGGCTTTCACATGAGGCATATACCAGCAAAGTCGCCAGGGAGGTGAGCATTGGCCGCCCAGGGCAGGCTGTGTTGGAGCGCACCAGCATCCTGTTTACGGACAAACGCCTAGAAGCCCGCATTATGGTGGCGCTTCCCGCTGCGGGCCGCCGGATTCGCGGCCGAGAGGCGGAGGAATTGCTTGCGGATATTCTTCCCGAGGTAGCGGAATACAGTCTTCTCTACAAGAATCTTGATCAGCAGAAGCTCCGCGATCACGTCATCTTATACCGTGACCAGCAGGATCTGCGCCGTCAACTCAACAGCCGCAAGCTTGTTGCTTTTGTTGGCAACGGCGCGATTCTGCCGCGTCGTTCGGGAGATTCGGACGAACCACTGGAACAGGGTGCCACGCCGTTCCAGAGTCCACAATCGCTGCACACCGAGTTTTCTCTCCCCAGTGGCCGCACGGTCGCAGGCATGGGTGTGCCGGAAGGGATCACGGTGATTGTGGGCGGCGGTTATCACGGCAAGTCCACACTACTGAAGGCGATGGAGCGGGGCGTGTATTCGCATATCCTCAACGACGGCCGGGAGTGGGTGATTACTCACGCGGATGCAATGGCGATTCGCGCGGAGGATGGCCGCGCGGTGACGGGCGTGGACATTTCGCCGTTTATCAATAATTTGCCGTCAGGCACGGATACGCACCGGTTTTTCACCACGAACGCATCGGGTTCGACCTCGCAGGCCACGAACCTGGTGGAGGCCCTGGAGGCGGGCGCACAAACACTCTTGATCGATGAAGACACGTCGGCCACAAACTTCATGATCCGCGACGAACGCATGCAGCAGCTCGTTCCCGCCAAGGATGAGCCGATCACCCCATTTGTGCAGCGTATCCGCCCGTTGTTTACAGAGAAGGGCGTCTCGACAATCCTGGTGGCGGGCGGTTCAGGTGCGTTTTTCGACGTCGCGGATCACGTCATTGCCCTGAACTCGTACGTTCCGAACGACGTGACGGCGCAGGCCCACAGCATTGCGAATCGGACGCCACAGAATGACGCGGCGTCGTTACGCGTTTTCGATTCCCCGAACCCTCGCGTCCCGGCGCGGGATGGCTTGCGGGAGCCAAGTAAGACGAAGCCCGCGAAGGCCCGCAGCCGCACGGATATTCAGTATGGGCGCGAAAACATCGATCTGATCGGGTTGATGCAGCTTATCGACGCCGCGCAAACCACCGGCATTGCCCACGCTTTAGATTCCATCGCGGGCCGATGTGATGGCAGCACCAGCCTTGCGCAACTGGTGGATCAGTTAGTAGAAGACCTGGACGAACATGGTTTGGACGTGTTGTCGCCGCATCGCGGGCATCCGGGGTTGTTTGCGCGTCCCCGCAGCCAGGAGATTATGGCTGCGGTGAATCGGTACCGCAAGCTCAGGCTTAGTGCTGGGCGTTGAGGGCAGAGTTTTGGGCGACAGTGCTACCGCCCGCAACCAGGGATTCCCAATCTCACTCCTGCAGAGTTTGTATATCGTCAGGCCTGAAAACGGAGTGTTTTTGACCTGGGCGTATACATACTTTTATGCAACACCCCTCCTCACGCCAGCTCTAGCACCAACGTCCCGGTGTCAAACCCCGACCCCGCCCATGTAAACCCGGCGCGTTCATAGAGTCGGCGCGCCGGGTTGCCCTCTTCCACGCTGAGGCTGATGCGCCGGAGCCCTTTTGAGCGAGCGGCACGGATCGCGGCGTCGAGAAGCTGCCCGCCAATTCCCCGGCCGCGCTCGCCCTCGGTGACCCAGATGCTGAGTTCAGGGGTGGCTTCGTCGACGAAGCCGAAGCCAGGGTCGTCGGCGCGGAGTTCTCGCATGCCTTATATACTGCCACCGAAACCAGCCTCGAAGGTCTCCCCGAGTTGGAGGCTTCATCATGGGTAGGCGGCATGGGTAGGCGGCCCTGACCACCGCTACTTATGGTCGGGCCGCCTAGTCTGCGCTTTCCGGGTTCTGCCTCAGGTATTACAGCCCGGAGATGTCGTGGTCGGGCATCATGGGTGCCTCGTTGGTGGAGTGTACATCGGTGTAGGTGTCATAGTGCCCATCGTTGTCGGTGTCGGTGGCCATGGAGTCCGCCCAACCGTCGTGGTTGTGGTCGAACAGGGCATCGTCGGGGTTACCATCGCCGTCGAAGTCACCGTGCTGCTCGTCGAGTCGGCCATCGAAGTTGTTGTCAATGTCAACACGGTCGACGGTGCCGTTAAAGTCTGTGTCGTCCTCCACGAGGTCAATGTGACCGTCGTGGTTGGTGTCCGTGAACCGAATGTCGGTCAGCCCGTCACCGTTGGTGTCCTGTTCCACCATGTCGGTGATGCCGTCACCATTGGTGTCAAATGCCAGGCTGTCGCCGTAGCCATCCGCGTCAAGGTCGATCTCGTGGTGGTCGCTGACGGGTGCAACACCCGGGGTAGTACCACTTGGAGCAGTGTCACCAGGAGCCGCTCCCCCTGGAGCAGCACCGGAATCGTGACCTGCGGCGGCCGCGCGCTGGGCGTCGGTAATCGCATTCACACCGCTGGTGCTGTCGATGACGCCGTCGTCGTTGTTGTCGTATTCGTTGTAGTCACTGGTGCCGTCGCCGTTGGTGTCGTAGGCGATGCTGTCCACTGTGCCGTCGTCATCATAGTCTTTGAGGGTCACATCAAAGACGCCGTCGCCGTTGGTGTCCACTTCCTTTTCATCCATGTGACCGTCGTAGTCCAGGTCGGTGAGCACCGTGTCCATCCGGCCATCGCCGTTGGTGTCAATGGAGTCTTTGTCGGCGGTACCGTCATCATTCCTGTCTTCGGTCCGAACGTTGGTCACGCCATCGCCGTCGGTGTCGTATTCGAGAACGTCAGCAGTGCCGTCTTCATCCGGGTCGGTGATGCGCATGTCAGCGCGGCCGTCGCCGTTGGTGTCCAGGTCGAAGGTATCAATGTCCTTGTCACTATCGGTGTCGTACTGACCCATCACCGTTCCAGTGACCGGGTTGCCGTTCACGTCCACGGTGTGGATGGACTCTGCGTTACCAGCAGGGGCACCAGCGGTGCCAGCAGCGTTGTTAGCGGTAGTGCCGTTGGGGTCGCTCATGATGTGGTCCTTTCCTTCTCACACCTTCACGGTGCGTTTGCGATGTTGTCGATGATGGAATGCACCCATGCGGAAGAATGTTCCCGAAGTGCCAAAAAATTTTTTACTTCAGCCCTAGTCCAGCTATTTTCCTGGGAAAATAGCCAGAAATCCCCTGCATGGAAGAACGCTGTGCTATTAAAGGTGATGGTACTGTTTTCTCAACAATAGTGAAGGCTGCGCATGTCCCACGGATCCCCGGCCGCCGCGTCTCGCACCCCTGAAGAGTCAGTGACACGCGCGGCGGACATTGCACGACGATACGGTCAAGACAGCGCTGCGGACCGCGCAGTCCAGATGCTGAATGCCACATTCCGAGCGGGCACAGTGGTGGTTATGGGGGAAGTGAAACGGGGAAAGTCATCGCTGGTCAACGCCCTGATTGCCCAGCCGGATCTGCTGCCCGTTGACGTTCTCACCTGTACCAGCGCACCGATTCGCGTGGCCGTTTCCCACGACGGCCCGGTTGTTCCTCAGGTCACTCTTGTGCGGGGCACAGAGCGGGAAATGATATTGGCCACAGAGCTTGCCCGCTGGGTGACGGTAGACGGGGTGGGGTCACTACAGGGCAACACCAACGCTGGCCTGGAAGAGGCGCAGGATCCACCCAGTTCAGCGGAGATCGCCGTACGATACCCGGACATGGACGGCATCACGGTCGTCGATACGCCCGGCGTGGGTGGGCTGGACAAACGCGCCGTTACCGCAGCACTTCAGGAGGCACGGCACGCCGGTGTCCTGCTCATGGTGTGCGATGCCTCCACCCCCTATCACCGCCCCTGAAATGGACATCCTGCGACAGGCCCACGATTCCGTCGGCGGCGTCATCGTCGCCGTGACCAAGACAGACAAGAACACTCGACGCTGGCGCGCCATCGTTGAGGACAACAAGCGACTGATCAGCAGCCACATGGGTATCGACGTCCCGGTGGTCGGCGTCTCCAGCCTGCGCGCCCTTGATGCCGCACGCTGCATCGATCCTGCGCGCCGAGCAGAGTTGGAACGGCGTTCTGGGATCGCGCAGCTGCGTTCACAACTTCGCGCGCAGCTGCGGCAACCAGCGGCGATGGGTCAGCGCGCGGCGCTGCAATCCATCACCACAACCCTGACGGGAATTGCCAAAACGGTGCGGGATGACATTCGCCTGCTGGCGGAATCCTCGACAGCGGTGGAGCAGTTGGAAGCCGAGAAAACCACGCTGGAGCGGCTTCGGGAGGAATCCTCCGAGTTTGAGCAGCGCTTCCAACGTGACCTCGCGGTGGCGCGCACCCGGGTGACGGAGGGGCTGGATAAGGCCCTAGAGGAGGTGCGTCACGAATGGACGCAGCAGATCAATGCGGACTCGCTGCGCGTGCTGCGATCCAAACCTCAGGTGTTCACCAGCCAGATTGAGACGGAACTGGCCGTGGTGATGGAAGACACCGTGGGCGCAATGGTGGAGGAAATTTCCGAACTCGCATCGGCGCTTTTCCCCGACCGCCAGGAACTGATCGCAGAGATCATGGGGACCACGGTGGCGTCGTTAACCCCGGCGGAAGTCTCGGGGCACGAGGTGGAGAAGAAAACCAAGGACATCATTGACCCCAGTGTGCTGATGATGGGCATGATCGGTTCGGGTGCATTGGCGGCCATCATCCCGGTAGCACCGTTGGCGGGTGCCGTGTGGGTGGGCGTTAACCTGGGCTACCGTGCAATGCGAAACGGCAAACAACATTTGATTACGTGGCTTCGAGAAACCACCGCCAGCGTGCGCACGGCCACCACCCGCATGTTGGATACCCTGATCACCACGGCACGCACGGATGTGATGCTGCGGTACCGCGCCGATCTGCGGACGAAGATCAAGGAACTGCACGGCCGGATCGACCAGGCTCGGGAAGCGGCGCGCGAATCGGAGGGAGAGCGCCAGGAACGCAGCGCCCGGCTGACGCGGAACGTCCAGATTATCGAGGCAACGATTGCGGAGTTGGGTCGGCACCTGCAGCAGGGAGGAGCGCGCGCATGAATCCATCACGCCAGGAGGCCATTGAAACCATAACGCTGCTGCTCACCCAGGCTATCGACGCCTTGGAATCCGGCGGCCCCGAACTCGTAGAACCTGCGTCGGAACTTCGGGAAATGGTGACCCGCCCGCCACGCGTGGCCATCGCCGGGCGACTGAAATCCGGCAAATCAACGCTGGTCAACGCCCTGACCCAACACCACATTGCCGCCACGGATTCCGTGGAATGCACTATGGCAGTGAGCATGTATCTTGACGGTGCCCCAGCGCGCGCTGAGGTGGTGGGCTTGGACGGCCGGGTGGATCGTGTCAGCCTGGGTCAGGGGCCGCTGGACCATCTGCCGCGTCCGCTGGACGAGGTCGATTACGTGCGGCAATTCGTGCCGAACGCGAGCCTGCAGCGGCTATCGCTGATCGACACCCCCGGTACTGCAACGCTGACGGTGGACAACGAGCAACGAACCCGCCGAATGCTTATCGACGGCACGAAAGACACCCGCCGCGCCAGCGCTTGGGCGGACTGCGTGGTGTTCCTCTCTGATTCCGCGCCGCGTGAAGACGAGCGGGTGTTTCTCTCACAGCTGGGCATGACTCCCTTGACGACGATGGGCGTGCTCTCCCGTGCTGATTCCTTCGGTGCCGGGGCGTTTGGCACCCAGGACCCCATTCAGCTTGCGGGAGTTCATGCGGCACGCATTGCCGAACAACTGGGATCGGCGGTGCGGACAGTGCTCCCACTTTCGGGACTGCTGGCGGAATCCGCGCTGGTGGGGCAGGTGACGGAACGGGTTGCCAGGAGCGCGGCGGCGCTGGCGCACCTAGACCGAGACGGGGTGTTGGACGTGATCGAGGTGGACGACCCCTCGATTATCGTTCCCGGTTTCACCGCCGCGATGCGCGATGAACTGTTAGATGTGCTGGGGGAATACGGTGTGATGGTGGGACGTTCAGTGGCTCACGCGCAAGGCGCAGTGGGACTCATGCAGTGGATGCGTGATGTCTCGGGCATTGACTCTCTGACGGACCTGCTCACCGGCGACAATGCGTACTTCGCAGTGTTACAACGCGCGGTACGCATGTTGGATGCCTTGGAAGACCTCTCCAACAACTACGCCGTGCGCGACCACGTGCGCTGGGTGCAGGAAATTCTTCTCGGACAGCCGCAGATGCATGAGGTTCTGTTGTATCGCAGCTACCGGGACACGTATGTGAGCACCCCGGATTCCTCCCTGCTGGGTCCGCTGCGGCAGGCCATCACAGCCGCGACCTCGGCAGAAGTGGCAGACTGTCACCGTCTGCCGACCCCGCGTCTGTGCGCGCACGGCACGAGCAAGAACTGGGCAGGCTGCAGCAACTCGCCATGACTCCCCTGTCAGCGGCCGAGGATGAGGCGCGGGAGCGTCTCATCATCGCGCACCAGCAAGCACTGCGATCTATGACATAACACGTCTCGGGAACATTATGGGCCTGGGATGTATTACACCTGTACATCACGCATATAACCAACAACGATAGGTTTAGGTGAGCACACAATGAATGCACCGGCACAATGGCACATCGCCGTGGATTTTGGCACATCAAACTCGGCGGCAGCGCACACGGCACCGATGACAGGCGCGGTGGAGACACTTCCGCTCTCTCACCGGAGTAACCTCATCCCCTCAGCGGTGTTTGTGCAGGCCGACGGGGCGATCCACTGCGGCGATTCCGCAATATCGCTGGGGCGCAGGGACCCATCGAGGCTGGTGCCAGCACCGAAACGCTACATCGGGCATGATCAAGTGCAGGTGGCCGGTCAAGATGTACCGCTTAACGCCCTCATCGGCGCTGTGCTGTATGGGGTATTGGAACGGGGGCGTGCTCAGCATTCGGGTGAAGACCCAACTACCGTCACCCTCACCCACCCGGAATCCTGGTCGGTGCACAATGTGGACATGTTGCTGTCCGCAGCAGCAACGGTGGGACTGTCAAAAGACACCATCCGAACCATCTCAGAGCCGCGAGCAGCGGCAATCCACTACGCCGCCCAGCAGCATATTCCAGCTGGTTCCCATGTGGCCGTGTTCGACTTCGGCGGCGGGACCCTAGATATTGCGGTGCTGCGTGCGGAACAAAACGGCGACTTCAGCGTGGTCGCCGCCAAGGGCGACAACACGCTTGGCGGCCGTACCATTGATAATGTGCTGTATCGCTGGGTGCTGGACCAGGTGGAACACAACGACCCTGATACCGCCGACGAACTCAAATCGGCTGAGGTGTCGGTCATGCATTCCCTGGACCAATCGATCAGGGAAGCCAAGGAAATGCTCTCTGACACATCCTCGGCCACCATCACCGTATCCACCCCTCGGGGCGAGCACGATTTCCTGATCACCCGCGACGAATTCAACACCCTCATCGATAAAGTTGTGGGGCGCGCGGTGGAGCTGACGCAGGCGGCCTTGAGCCAGGCGGGCGTCGATAAGAGCACGCCGATTTACATGACCGGTGGATCGTCGCGCATACCGTATGTGCAGAACCGCCTTGGTGAGGTCGGTACCGTCATGACCCTGGACGACCCGAAAACCGTGGTGGCCCGAGGTGCGCTGGCCGCAACCATGATGGGATTCACCGAAGGATCGGGGCAGGTCACGGCACCGAAATCGCAGCAGCCCAACAATCCTTTCGGAGTCGGACCCGGAACGGTTGGCGCGGCACAGGCAGCCTCGCAAGGGCAACAAGGAGCCGGGCAAGCAGCACAGGGTGCTGCAAGGGGCCGGGCAGGGTCAGCAGAATACCGGCACTGACCAGAACCTACCGCAGCGACATCGCGCATCCGCGTCCGGTCACCGCGCGGCGACAGCCTTCAGTGGTATCTCAACCCGCAAGAAAGCACTATTTGGCGCAGCAGCAGTGGCTGTTCTGTTGCTGGGCTTCATGACGTACCAGTTCTTCTGGGGAACAACCATGGTCACGAAGGTCAACACCACCGCAGCCGACTCAATGATCCCACTGACGGAACGCTACGACACCGCCTCGCAATTCCTGCCCGAAAAACCCCTCCAAGCAATGCAAGATTGCAGAAGGCAAAAGCCAACGAATACAGTGACGACCTCACCGTCAACACCGTCTACGACTGCTCATTGTTAACCAGCGCCATGAGCGATGCCCCCAAAGTCGGCAGCTCCACCCCAAGCACCATCTACTGGATTCCTGGTGACGATGCGAAACAAGCCCGCGACGAACTCGAATCCGGCAAAGCAAACAAAAGCTCAAAAACCACCAGCAAGGAACGACTCCAGAAATCCTTCCGCAACACACCAGAAGTAGGTTACGCACTCACTGAAACCGGCTCTGGCTTCGTCTACGCCTACTATCCGCGACAGAAATTCACGCTCTACTTTGAAACCTCTTACGACGCCACCCCAGACCAAGTTAAGGAACTCACCAAGTACCTTGGGTGGACATCCTAAACAACCGGTACAATCAGCCTCATCACCATCGGTTCCCTCGCTACACCCGATGCCAAGGAGGTGACCTCATGACACGGCCCGACGGCCCCGACAACCAGGAGTTCGACGACCTCATGCTCCCGCCTCTTGACGCCCTCTACGGCTCTGTAGCGACACCACTCACCGACGACATGCTTGACCGCATGCTCGCCGTCGCCTTTGATCCCATGACCCCCGACCCGGGGATCGACCTTCCCAGCTTTGACATTGATCTGAATGACTTCGCCGACGACGCACACCACGGCGACATGTACGATGGCAGGGTTTGGCGCCGACAATAGTGATCACGATGACCTGAGTGATTTCTTTGACACCCCGGACGATGGAGATCTGGGAACAGGTCATCTCGACGACGGGCACGTTGGTGAGGGCCACATTGACGAGGGGCATGACCTTCACGATTTCGGGGACTACGACGGCGACATGCACAACGGGGACCATGATGACGCCCTCCACGACGGCGCAGATCATGGGTTTGCCGACCACGGTTTTGCTGACGGCCTCGACGATGACCTCCTTGGAGGCATGTGACGTGGCGGAACAGCATCCCACCGGGAGCAACACCAGCGACGACATTGAGCTCATCACCCGCGCTCAAAACGGCGACACAGCCGCATTTGGCACACTCATCCGCGACGCGCACGGGCGCATGTGGGCGGTATGCCTCTCCATCACCGGCAACCACCAGGACGCCGAAGACGCGATGCAAAACGCGCTGACCGCCATCTGGCGCAACATCGGCAGCTTTGAACCCCGCGCGCGTTTTTCCACCTGGGCCTACCGCGTCGCCTCCAATGCCGCGCTACAACTTATTCGGTCCCGCCGGGACACCCCCGACGCCGAGGCAGGCATCCAGGAACCCGACAGGCATTCGCCTATCGACGACCGCGTCACCGCCGGGATAGTCATCCGCCACGCGCTTGAACAACTTGCCCCCGAATTCAAAGAAGCTATCGTATTGCGGGAATACGCGGGCATGAACTACCAAGAAATAGCCGAACACCAAAACGTTGGGGTTCAAACAGTAAAAAGCCGACTCAACAGGGCGCGCGCAAAGCTTCGCGATGCCCTCGAAGAAGTCGGCGTGAGCATATAGGTAGCGCGTAGGTTTAAAACGCGGGTTTGTCGCTGAAACCCTCGTGGAACGCCCACCAATTCACCTCATCACTGTCGGCTATGTGCCATTTTCCATAGTCAGAGCGATATTCTGGAATCCAGATACGTTTGTATTGATTATTGTCAGATTTTTCTACGCCGATGAAAATAGCACTCCAATTGGTATAGCCGCTTTTACCAATACGATGCTGCCACGTCTCTACGATGCGAGTGATCTCATTACCCTCATCATCCGACATCCACTTCCCTAGAAAACGCTGCCCATCACCCACAATGAACGGGCAGAACAGTGCGCCGACCAGCCCTTTATCTTCAGAGACAACCTGATTGATAAGAACAGCAGCCCGTGTCCAATCACGCGACGCATGGTTTGCCGCCAGGATAATGTGATTTAAAAGTGCGGATGAGTACTCGTCATCAATATCTCCAGAATAGAGCGGGTAGCTGGGCTTATTGGTTTTTAATTCCATTATCACTCTCTTTGTGCTGGGTGGACCTGCCTGACCACACCATTATCAATGAGAGAGCGGGAAAAATTCCATCCAGAAAGCACTAATGAGATAAATATTGCAGTATGCCCTAAACATGTAACAATTTTATTGTTCAAGGTAACATAATAATACAGAGAGTTGCTTTATGCATTAAGGCCCAATGGCACTAGCGGACAATGTCACTTCTGTGCTAGCTGAAGGCCAGCCCTTCATTCCAATAAGCCACACTGCGGCGAACAGCATGCCCCACTAAGGCCACTGTCATGGAAAACTGAACGGACACCGCCGTGGCAACGGCCCCGCCAATCAGCGCGCCCGGGACCTCACCACCCAAGGCAATCATTCTTTCCGTCGCGGCGATCTGCCCCACCATGCCATCAGGTGAGGCTTGCTGGCGGGCAGTATTGAACAACACCATGCACAGCACCATGCAGAACGAAAACACCGCTTCAGCGAGCGCAACAGCTGTAATCCGCGCAGCGTGGATGGTAGTCATCTGCGCGCACAGCATAACGAGTACAGATGCCGCTGGAATAACAAGCGATAAAGCATAGAACTTTTTTGCGTTCTGTTCCGCCGTGGCGGTACTAGAAAACGCAGCCCCAACAAGACCGCCCAGCCCTCCAACGATGCCGACCAGCGACATTACCCACGTCTCAAACCCGAGGACGCGTACACAGTAGATAACAAACACAGCCTGGAAGATGGCGCTGAAAAAGTTGAAGTGCAGCCCAGTTGCTGCCAAAGGCCGCAGGAATCCACTGCGCAGGATGTAGCGGAGGCCGTCTAAAACTCCGCCGGAGGTGGTGTCGTGCGAGCTGTCGGTGGTCTGGGCGTCGGAAGCTTTCTAATTTTTGCTGTGCCCGAATTGCCTTGGTTGACAACCAGACGGTAGCAGCGCAGCCTGCGGCGATGGCGAAGCTCATCGAGCTAAACAGTGCCGCTGCTCCGAACGTCATGAAAGCGAGAATCGCTCCCCCAAGCCCCGGCCCACCCAGCGAGGAAATAATCTCTGAAGTTCGCAGCAGCGAATTAGCACGGTTGAGTTCTTTGCCGTCGCGGCCAACATATTCCACAATTGCGGTACTGATTCCCGCATCATGCAGCAGGGATGCAATGCCCATGAGGAACAACGTGAGGTAAAGAATCGGAAGCGAGGGACCGGCAAACAGCGAGAAGGCAAGCGCTCCCACGCCTGCCGCGCGGACGAGGTTTGCGGTAGTGATTGAGGAAGCGCCACCCCAGCGGTCTACCGCCTGGCCGACGCCCAATCCCAAACACCAGCGCAGCTGCGGATTCCGTGAGATTCAGAATAGCCACCTGCATGGCTGTCGCATCTAGCAGCTGAATCGCAGCAAGAGGAGCGATGAAAAGCACCACCTGCAGCCCGATGGATCCCCAGAACTCAGAGGCCGTCAGCAGGCCGATAGCACGTAACTTATGTTCTTTGCTCATGCACGTGCACCGCTATCGGCAGCATAGGAAGAAACGAGTGTGTGCAGTCTTCGGAAACGCATGTGTGCTCCACCTTCACTGTGATGTCATCATTTTTCTTTGACGACATCAGCATATTATGCACCCGATGAGCACGAAAAAGCCACCCCAACTCACTAGCTTGAGCAGAGTGGCTTAACCGAACAATATGAAAGTGGGCCCTGTGGGGCTCGAACCCACGACCTGCGGATTAAAAGTCCGTAGCTCTACCAACTGAGCTAAAGGCCCATGGCTGCATGGTAGCAACCAACAGTGAGCTATTCTAGCGGTTTCCCTCTGGCTTTGGAAATCGCCCCACTAGCTGGCCTTTTCTGACATGCATGCCTGTCTAGCAGCAACAATGAATACACTTGAACCTTATGGACGTGCATCTTCGGGATCTTCGCTACTTCACCGCAGTCGCGGAGGAGCTGCACTTCCGCAAAGCAGCCGAACGGCTTTTTGTGAGCCAACCCGTTCTCTCCAGGCAGATCGCACGCCTGGAACAAGACCTTAAGGCGCGGCTTTTCATTCGAGACCGCCGTTCGGTCCAGCTCACATCGGCAGGTGAAGCTCTTCTTCACCGCGCCCGCCACCTACTAGAAGACTGGGATGCCGCCACGAAAGAAGTCACAGCCCTAGCACGCAAAGAACAATCAGTGCTGGTCATCGGGCTTCAAACGGGAGTTGGGCGTGGAATGCTTCACACACTTACACAGGCTCTGAATGCAATCCAGTGGCGGCCGGAGCTTCACCAAGTGGCCTGGAACGACGCTACTGCGGGGGTTGAGGCCGGGGATTGTGACGCGGGATTCGCCTGGTTAGGCACCACCATAAACCCACGCTGCGACTATGTGGTGGTCGCGGAGGAACCCATCATGCTGGCGGTAAACAGCCAACACCGACTGGCAGGGCGTCGTCAAGCATCTTTTGCGGAGGTCAGCAACGAACCCCTGGTGGCCTTGCCTGGAAGCGCCAAAGAATTGCGGTCGTTTTGGCTGGCGGAGCATGCGCGCCACGGCTCGCCAGCGCCGATTGCCTGCGAGGCGGCAACCGCCGATGAAGCGCTGGAAAACGTCGCGGCGGGAACCGGCTCGGTTTTCATATCCGCAGGAAACAGTGTTCTTTACGCGCGTGAAGGCGTGCACTTTCTCGAAGTACCGGACTTACCGCCCGCGCGGCTTGCGTTCCTGTGGCGGGCAGGTGACACCCGCGATGTCATCCGCGTTGCAGCCTCGGCACTGCAGCAACACGGTGATGCCTAATCGCTATCACAGAAAGTATTGGACGCGATACCATCCGGCCGCCTAGCGTCACACAGTATGACGCAACCTTTTACTTCAACACGAGTTCGTTTTCAGTCAGAAGGCAGCAGGCTTGTGGGCAATCTGCACACGCCCATACACCACGATTCGGATTCCATCATTGTTGTCACCGGTTCGTGGACCACAGTTAAGGAACAACAAGCTGAGTTCTACGCACGACTTCTCGCCGCCGAAGGCTTCACTACTCTCACGTTTGATTTCCGTGGGTTCGGCCAAAGCGAAGGCACGCCGCGCTCGTGGGAAAACCCGGAAAGAAAAGATCAGCGACATTCACGCGGCGGTCACGTATGCCGTTGAACAGCTCGGTGCGGCACGCATCGGGGCGCTGGGGATTTGCGCATCGTCGGGCTATCAGGCCGTAAACGCGGCATCGGATAGCAGGGTGAATTCGCTGGCCATGATCGCGCCGTGGCTTCACAACATGCAGCTCGTCGCGACCCTACTACGGTGGTGAGGCTGGGGTACAGGAGCGCATTGCGGCATCCCGCGCAGCCCACGCCCGCTACCAGGAGACGGGCGAGGTTGACTACATTCCCGCCATCTCCACCACCGATCCTGCGGCCGCAATGTACGGCCCCTACGACTATTACCTCGATCCGCAGCGCGGCGACATCCCCGAATGGGACAAGTGCATTGCCACCATGTCGTGGGAACCGTGGCTGACGTTTAATCCGCTGGTCAGCGCCCCACAGATCACCATTCCGGTCCACATGATCCACTCCCCCGAGGCCGCGGTCCCCGACGGCGCTCAACAGTTTTACGACCACCTGCCCGGTCCCAAGAAACTGCGCTGGATCGAGGGCACACAACTGGACTTTTACGACCAACCAACGCAGGTGAGTCACGCCCTGCGCACCACCGCCGACCACTTCCGAAACACACTCTAAGGACTGATTCATGGATCCCCGCCTCGACATCATCACAACCCTCAGCACCCTGTTCTGGGCCACCGACCACCACGACTGGGACACACTCGCCCACGTCTTCAGCGACCAGGTCACCCTCGACTACGGCGAACCGGAACTGCTCTCCCCGCAAGAAATCATCGACCGTTGGAGGCCCATATTTGAAGGTCTCGACGCCCACCAGCACCTGGTCAGCAACCACCTGATCACCCTGCGTGACGACGCCGCGACAGCCACGGCCTCCTTCATCGCCACTCACCAGCATGCCCACGGTACCTGGACGCTTGGCGGCGATTACCGATTTTCCCTCCACAACACCCCAAGCGGCTGGAAAGGTTACAGGCTATGGAGATGAGGCCGGTGTGGGAGGAAGGGGTGCGGATCTAGCCGGGATGCGCAAAGTATGCTTATCGCCAAGCTCAAAAAAACGCCGTTTTTTTACACCTAGACATAAGCATACTTTGCGCAGCGTGGTGAACCTTCAGCACGCGCAATATCAGGGTGTTTTTCAGGGTTTTCCCCGATGTTGACACAGCCCCAAACCCCTAGGCTAAACCGCATGAAAACAGCACGAACCCTACTCGCGGTGCTGGGAACACTACTTGCCACTCTGGTACTGATTGTTCCCGCACAGGCTCAACAAGACCGCTACGAACAACTCGCCCACGACCTCCACACACCCGGACTCGCCGTGGTGGAATTCGACGCAAATGGCATCACCGACGAACACTACGTTGGTGTGGACGGCAACAACAATCCCATCACCGCCGATTCCCTCTTCATCTGGGGATCGAGTGTCTAAATCATTCACCGGCGCACTTGCTCTAGAACTGGCAGACAAAAGGGACTCATCGATCTCAACGCCCCTGTCACCCAGTACTATCCCGAGTTCCGAAACACAGCCTTCGGCAATAACGGTGCCACCATCACCGATCTGATTCATCACACCTCCGGCCTCCCTAGTGAGCTAGGCATCTACCCGCGTGAACTGCCAAAAGTCATTGAAGCAGTCAAAGAACTCAGAAAACTGTCAACACCCACTGGGCAGTCATTCTTACTCCAACATCGGATACATCCTCCTCCAACACGCCATGGAACGAGCAACCGGGCAAAGCTACAGCGAACTACTCACCCACTACCTCAACCCAGCCACCGGAATTTCGCCGATCAGCACCAGCAAAGAGGCAACAGAAAAGAACGTCCCTGAAGGATATGTGCCTTTCTACATGGGCAACCGTACAGTGTCAGACCCAGTTCGCGACGACGAAGCAGGTGAAGGCTATCTTGCGGGCACGGGGCGTCAACTAGCACCTATGGTGCCTGGCAACTCCGCCAACACCAAGCCGGCCAGCTACCAAGCACCTTGCCCAAGGTCTCCACCACTGATGATTACGAATACGGCGCGGGGCTTTTCTACGAGCAGTTCGATGGAACACAGCTGGTGTATCACGGCGGGGCTGTTCCTGGATTCAACTCCTACATGGGCTTCAATCAGCAAACCGGCAAGGGCGTCGTGGTGCTCTACAACGTCATGGGGTTTCGTGATCAGATGAACAACAATGGCATCGTCACGCCGGCACTGGTCTTCGCGGAGGAAACCCTGGGTGTGACGCCCAAGCAACAATCCTCCAACACCCACTGGGGTGACGTGATTGTGTATACCCAAACCGCGCTCATTGTGCTTGCTCTGCTGACCATCGGCCGCGTGATCTACACGTGGGTGCGCCGCACTCCCCCCGGCGCGCAGCACCAGGCGCAGGGTGATCACCATTGTCGCAACTCTTGTACTAGGGATTGGCAGCGTGCTGACCCTCGTATTCGGACCAGTGGCTCTTCTCGGTTTCACGTTGCCGCTGTTGTATATAACTGCCCCTGATCTCATGCTGCAATGCTGGATTCTCGCGGCGGAGATCGCCGTGCTCACCGGCCTGATCGTTATCCGCCAACTCGCATGGCGACGACACACAATACGCCAAGCTAGCATGACTTACGAATCTCCCTAATCACGGAAGCTGATATTCCGCCGTCACTATTGTCGGCGGAATATCTTTAACCAACCACAGTATCTGCAGCAACAATGGCATTTTCACCAGTTGCGACATTCGGAAAAATAGTTGCATCTGCACCCATACATGCATTTTCTTGATAGTCACTGATTTGAGAATAAGCTTTTGGTGCTAGTCAGAACTCCTCTGCCCCCTAATCAGGTCGCTGATGGTACGTGGTGCCAGAGTAGATGGAGCGGGTGTTGTCATTTCACCAAAGCTCACACAAAGACGGTGAGGCGATGGCATTGTTGATGTTATGACTGCCCCCACGGGGGCTGCAGTTCACAAGCCTCTGACACGGATCATTTCGAGTTTGACAGTACGCAAACTTTTCAGAACCTACCTGGCAGTAGACCGATTCAGCAAACCGCATAATCGGTAACATGCTCCCTAAACTCCTGGATAACCCATATAGAAGGCCCTCATCTCCCTCATACAAGGAGCACAATCATGTATTTCCGCAGAGCTTTCCGTGCATCAGCGGCAGCTATCATCGCGGCAACCGCCCTTACAGCCACACCGGCCGCCCAGGCGGAGCAGTTCGACACTGGTTTGGGTACAATGCCCATCGGCGAGTGGGGGAAGGTTCGCTTTTTGACCCCCAACGACCCCCAATTCTGGGATCCCCACGGTTACGACGCCGCGTATTGTGTCGCCGCGCGGGACTGAGAACCTTGAATGCAAAGCATTCCACGGTAAAGCTACCGGATGCCGCCAGGATGGGGTGGGTCTACGAGCTCTTCCGCTGCCGTGGGAAGTGTACGTTCCCGTCAAGGGCTTGTCCTAATCCCTGCACAACGCTAAAACGACGAACGCCCCGCCACCGTACGCCTTGTAGTTAAGGCGCGGGAGGCGGGGCGTCGTCACGCGGCGACACAAAACGGACGAAACACCTAGGAGAGCTTCATGGTGCCGGTTTCCTGGAACCGCTGGTGGAAGCTGAATGCGGTGGCCAGGTCGTGCGGGGTCTGCAGGGTCTTGCGTTCCGTGGCTGCCTTGAGCGCGCGGTCGTAGTATTCCTTAAGCAGCGGACGGTAGTCCGGGTGTGCGAGAGCAATGATTTTTTCTACACGCTGGCGCGGTGCAAGGCCCCGCAGGTCTGCGTAGCCGTACTCGGTGATAATCACCTTGACGTCTTGTTCGGTGTGGTCCACGTGGGAGACAAACGGAACGATGGCGGAGATGGCACCGCCCTTGGCATCGGAAGGCGTGATGAAGGAGCTGATGTAGCCGTTGCGGGTGAAGTCCGCGGAACCGCCGACACCGTTCATCATGCGGGAACCGATGACGTTGGTGGAGTTGACGTTGCCGTAAATGTCGGCTTCGATCAGGCCGTTGGTGCAGATCAGGCCAAGGCGACGTATGACTTCGGGGTGGTTGGAGATCTGCTGGGGGCGCAGAATAATGGACTCGCGGTACTTGGATGCCTCATTGTTCATACGCTCGGCGTATTCGGGCGATAGGGAGAAGGCGGTGGCGGATGCGACCGTCATTTTCCCGGCGTCGATAAGGTCGACCATGCCGTCCTGAATAACCTCGGTGTATGCCTGAATGTTCTCGAACTTGGAGTCCAGCAGGCCACTCATCACGGCGTTCGGCACGTTACCGACGCCGGACTGCATGCGGTAGCCGTCGTAGGTGAGGCGACCAGCAGCAACCTCGCCCTCCAGGAAGTCCAGGAAGTGGCCAGCGATCTGCTTGGACTGCTCATCAAGGGGCTTGAAGGGGGCGTTGCGATCCTGCAGGTCGGTTTCCACCACAGCAACGACCTTGTTCACATCAATGTCGATGTAGGGGGTACCGACACGCTGGCCGGGTTCGGTAATCGGAATGACCACGCGGTTGGGCAGCGGGTTGTTGCGCCAAATATCGGCCATGCCTTCGAGTTCTTCGGACTGCCAGGAGTTGACCTCAATGATGATCTTCTCCGCAGCGTCCAGGTACTCAACATTGTTACCAATGGAGGAAGACGGAATAATGTGGCCTTCCTCGGTGATGCGCACAGCCTCTACGATGGCAACATTCATAGGGCCGAAGAAGCCCTGCTGCACGTACATGCCGGACTCGGACAGGTGGTAGTCCGCGTACAGGCTGGTGCCGTCGTTGATCTTGTTACGCATGATCGGATCGGACTGGTAGGGGGTGCGGAACCGAACTGCGTCCGCCTCAGCCAACACACCATCACAGTCTGGAGCGGTGGAGGCACCGGTGAACAGGTCGATCATGAATTCATCACCCTTGGCGTGCGCCTCCTTCGCACGTTCCGCGATGGCGGTGGGCAGAACCTTCGGGTAGCCAGCACCAGTAAAGCCGGAAATGCCGACCTTATCGCCATGGTTGACAAACTGTGCGGCCTCGTCGGCCGTCATCACCTTAGAACGGAGCTGAGCGTTAGCAATCCGATCGGACATGTATTCCTCCTCAAGCGCCGGGTGGCCAGCTGCAACGACCACGCCGGAGATGTGACACATCGACTACCCAAGCAGTGGCACAGGACACTGTGACTCACTTAGATAATCAGCAAGCTAGTTACCCTCACCACAATAAACCATCCGCCCCATCCCCGCTTTTTGAATAAATAATCGTGTGGACTTTCACCCAGAAAGCACCCCCACTATCTACCCCCTCTAGGTGTGGTGCCGTAGCGCCTGTGAGTCAGCCCATCGCCGGGTTGCTGAAATTGGACTTCCAGGATTCTGGTGAGTTTGTCGCCCATCCGGAAGTATCTACAATGGCCTGCGTGGCACAACCAGCAGCTCCCCTGTCCATAGGCTCCCTCACCCTCACCTCCCCCGTGGTGCTCGCACCCATGGCCGGGGTGACCAACGTGGCATTCCGCACGCTGTGCCGTGAGCAGGAGCGAGAAAAGATGGGCAGCGTGTCCGGGTTGTATGTCTGTGAAATGGTCACCGCCCGGGCGCTGGTGGAACGCAACGAAAAAACGCTACATATGACCACCTTCGCCCCTGACGAAAACCCCCGGTCGTTGCAGCTGTACACCACCGATCCGCACTGGACCTATGAGGCCGCGAAAATGATTGTGGATGAAAACCTCGCCGATCACATCGACATGAACTTTCGGCTGCCCGGTCCCTAAAGTCACCCGGCGCGGCGGCGGTTCAGCACTGCCCTATAAAAGGAAACTGTTTGGCAATATCGTCGCCGCTGCTGTTCGCGCCACGGAAGGCACGGATATTCCAGTGACGGTGAAGTTCCGCGTGGGCATTGACGATGCCCACAAAACCCACCTGGATGCCGGACGCATTGCCGCAGCGGAAGGCGCGGCGGCGGTGGCGCTTCACGCCCGCACGGCGGCGCAGCGATACTCTGGCAAGGCCAACTGGTCGGAGATCGCGCGGTTGAAGGAGCACATGGCCGATTCGGGAATCCCGGTGCTGGGTAATGGCGATATTTTTCGCGGCTTCCGACGCTGCGGCCATGATGGACCAAACGGGTTTGCGACGGCGTGGTGGTCGGCCGTGGTTGCCTGGGCCGCCCCTGGTTGTTTGCCGAACTCGCCGCCCAGCTCACCGGCCGTCCCCTACCCCCACAACCCACGTTGGGTGAAGTGACACGCATTATTCAACGCCATGCCGAACTGCTGGCAGCCCACCATGGTGAGGAGCATGGCTGCCGCGAACTACGCAAGCATGTGTCCTGGTATTTACGGGGCTTCCCCGTCGGAGGCGACATGCGCCGCGACCTCGCCCGCGTATCGACGCTCACGCACCTCGCCGACATCCTCGCCCCCTTCAGCGACTCCCCTGCACTCGCCGATGACGCTGATGGGGCGCGCGGCCGCCAGGGTTCTCCTGGGAAAGTCGTGTTGCCGGAGGGCTGGCTCGACGACCCGGAAGATGACACCGTGCCCGAGGGTGCTGACATTATGCACTCAGGTGGGTAAGGGGTTGTGCAAGGTAAGTCCACCGAGAAGCTCGAAAATGGGCTGTTTTCGTACCTGGTAGTAGACCTATATGACAAGCACACTTCACCCCCTCAAAACCCTCAACTAACTCAGCGCCGCCACCGCAGATTCCATTCGTCCTTTGTGCACTCCACTCAGCGGCGCATACCCCAGGTTGCGGAGTTCGTCGTCTTGGTGCCGTAGGGCAACGGTGAGAAAGTCCTTCACGCGTTTGCGCACCTCGGGCGGGTATCCCGCCGAGCAGACAATGTTGTAGCTGGTGATAATAAGTGGATAGCTGTCGGGTTGTTTCGCGGCGTCGTATAGCGCGTCGGTATCGACCACGAGGTTGTGTCCGTTGTTGGCGAAGGTGGCTTTGGCCACGGCTGCTTCCACGGCAGGCCCCTCGGGAACAACAGGTCCCGCGCCGAAATCAATGGCGGCAAGACCGAGTCGCGCTCCCACGGCATAGCCGGTTTCCACGTATCCAACAGCGCCGTTTGTGTCACGGATAGTATTAACAACCCCGTTTGAGCCGCTGGCCCCCACACCCCCGTACCCGGCGTAGTCCAGTCCGGTGGTGTTCCACGCCCCGTTTGTGGTGCCTTTGAAGAAGCGTTGCAGGGTGTCGGTGCTGCCGGAACGGTCCGATCGGTAGACGGGCGTGATGTGTTCTTCGGGAAGGTTGACTCCCGGGTTCAGCGCGGCGATGGCCGGGTCGTTCCAGGTGTGGATTTCGTCTTTGTATATCCGGGTCAGTACGTCGGCGTTGAGCACGAGTTTGGGCACGCCGTCAAGATGGTAGGTGATGGCGAGTCCGCCGAAGGCCAGGGGCAGGTGCCAGGCTTCATTGCCGCCGCATCGTTCCGCAGCTTGGCTGGCCTGCTCGGCGGTCAGGGGCGTGTCGGACCCCGCAATGTCAACGGTTCCCGCCAGGAAGTTTGTTTGGCCTTCCCCCGAACCCGCAGGCGGGTAGGACAGTCGCGCACCGGGGACGGCGGTGGCGTACTTGATGCCATAGAGGTCCATGGCGCGCTTTGGGCGCTGGAACCTTCGGCGAGTACCTGGCCTTCGGTCTTGGTCAGTCCTGGCTCGTCGACAAGGCCAATGGGGGTTTCACGGCTTTCTACGCATCCGGCGAGGCACCCGGCAACAAGGAGGGTCGAGATGATGGCGACACGTTTCACGGGCACTTCCTTAGTTTTCCGCCGACTCATGGGCATAGAGCACATGGTTTTCCACTTCTTCAAAGCCTAGTTTTTCATAGGCCGCCACGGCGGGAACATTATCGGCCTCCACATACAAAATGATGCGCCCCATCCCGGCCTCCGCTAGGTGGTCAAGCCCTAGGCGCACAAGCGGATCGCCAAGCCCGCGCCCACGATAGGCGGCGGCGAGTCCCACGACGTAGACTTCCCCCAGCTCAGCGCTGTGCCGTTTAGTCCAGTGGAAGCCTGCAAGTTGATCGCCGTCCCACAGCAGGAGCACGTCGGCCGAGTTGAACCAGCTCGCGGCCATGGCTTGGTCGAGGCGAGCGCGATCCCAGCCGCCTTGCTCGGGGTGCCAATCGAAAGCCTCGTTGTTAGCAGCAAGCCAGGCGTCCAGCACCGCGTCCCTACCGAACCGTTCGGCGGATTCGTCAAGGTTCAGGCAGACCATGCTGTCCGGCAGCTGGGTTTCCGCTGGCACCCAATCCACGCCCATCACCAAAAGTTCGCGTATCGACGCCCACCCACGCGCCGCCGCCAGGCCCTTCGCCGCTGGCAGGTTCCCATGCGCCCACACGTGCGCGCTCTCCCCCAGTGACCCAAGGAGCGCGGTGCCCAGACCGCGGCGTCGATAAGCGGGGTGAACAACAAGTTCCCAGGAAGCCCCATCCCCGGCGGCCAGTGCCACCACCTGGTCGTCGGCGAGAATGTAGGCGTGGGTGTGCCCCAGCTCCGGTTCGGAAAGTCCGCGCAGGAACTGCTCAGACAGCGGTGCCACGCCGTCGTGAGTGGTGGCGGTGTCGATGAGTACAGTGTCGGGAACCGTGCCGTTGTGAATGCGCATACCTTCCAGGCTAATGATATGAATTGTAAGTGTGAAGCTACGCCGTCCCGCCGTTATTATCTCCAGTGCCCTCGCGCTGACGTTCGGAATTGGCTGGCTTGTGGATAGCATTGTGGCGGCACGGGTGGAAATGCGCATCGCCCAGGAAATCGAGGCCGTCACCCCGGTGGAAAGCAACCCCCGCATCTACGTCGGCGGATTCCCCTATCTGCTGGCGCTGAGCACGCACAAAGTGCCGGCGATCACCTCAGAAAGCCTGGATGTGCGCATTCCCGGCCTGGGGTTGGTGAACCTGCGCACCGAGGCGGACCGTGTGACGCTCAGCAACGAGCAACTTTTAAACGGCAACATTGAAGGGGCGAAGGCAAAGGCACTGTCGCACTACATGCGTCTCGACGGCGTGGCACTCGGCAGCTTCCTCAACATCACCGACCTGGACATCAGCCATCCCTCCGACATTTCCCCTACCAGCACCTCCGCCTCCGAGGCGCAGCTCACGGGGACACCACCGAACTTCACGGAACCCGTGGTCGCCGAGGTGAAACTCCGCATCAAAGGAAGCACCATCTCCATCGAACCCACCAGCGTGCGCGGCGCGCCGCCAGGCCGGGAAGAAGAAGCACTCAACGCCTTCTCCTGGACCGTGGACTCCACCGAACTCCCCCTCGGCGGGCGCGCCACCAGCATCAACTGCAACGGAGGGTCCATCTACATCTCCTCCGAAATCTCCAATGTCACGCTCAGCTACAAGGACTTTGCGCCGCTCCTACGCGAAAACCAAGAAGAAAGCTAGGGTGAGCTAGGGTGTAGGGCATGACTGAAAGCACTGATAACACTGCAACAGCCCAAGATGCCGCCAACTCCACCGCAGACGAGATCCGATTGGACGGCAACGCCGCCGTGAATCTCGCTGCGGAGCAATCCAAACTCACGGGCGGGCGGAACATCCCGACGTTGAGCGGCATTGACGGTCTTGATGACCTCCCCGTTGCCGAGGACACCGCCAACCTGCGGCTCGGCCCTAACCTTCACGACGGCCTGCTGGCGTTGCTGCCCCTCATTGGCGTGTGGCGCGGTGCTGGTCAGGCAGATTCGGCGTCTGACGGTCAGTACGCTTTCGGCCAGCAGCTCATTTTCGCCCACGACGGCGAAAACTACATTTCCTACGAATCGCGCATCTGGAAGCTCGACAAGGAGGGCAACGCCACCGACCAAGACCAGCGGGAATCCGGCTTCTGGCGGATCAACGACAAAGACGAGATCGAATTCATCTGCTGCAATTCCTCCGGTGTCGTCGAGATTTTTATGGCAACCCCCTGAACGAGCGCGCGTGGGAAGTGGAATCCGCCTCCACCATGGTCACCGCCACCGGTCCCGCCAAGCTGGGTCCCGGCAAGCGCCTCTACGGCCTCATGCCCACCAATGAGCTGGGCTGGGTAGACGAGCGCATGGTGGGCAAGGAACTCCGACCGCGCATGTCCGCGCAGCTGGCACGCGTGGTCGGGTAAGGCGTGGTCGGATAAGACGCAGGGCAGGTCAGCTCAGCGCTGCGAACATCATGCGTCGCACTTTGTCTTCGTTCGCGGGTGCAGGCAGGTGAACATCGTTGATGCGGGTGACCCGAGCGGCAACCCGAACGGAACTGACCAGCCAGACCGAGTCGGCGTCGATAAGCTGCTGAACAGTGAGGTCGGTTTCCTGGCAGTCCCAGCCCTTCCACTCAGCATGCTGGTATAGGGCGGCCTGCGTGGTGCCGTGCAGGACGTCGCCGCCGGGGGTCGGGGTGAACAGCGCGGTGCCTTGTGCAGCAACCACCGTTGAGGTGGCCCCCTCCAGAACGCAGTCACCGTCAACGTAGATCACATCATCAAAGCCACAGCTTCGGGCATGCCGCAGGGCCGCCATATTAGCCGCGTAGCTGAGCGTTTTCGCGCCAACGATCATCCAGGGTGCGGCCTCATCGGGCGTGGTGGTAACGCTGAACCCACGTGGAGCCGTCATCACTGAGACTCCCAGATGGCGCTGCTCCAGATGCTCCACAGGGATCTGCTTCACCGTAATCCAGGCGCTGGGACGGTTCGTAGCGGCGCGGCCACGTGTGAGGGTCCACACGCAGGAGGCATCAACATCCTTTGGCCAGGATTCAATGGCCTCGGCCGTGGCTGCGCGCCAATACTCCACATCCGGCTCCGGTAGGCCCAACAGCGCCGCCGAGGCGGCGAAACGTTTGCTATGGCGCTCCAGATTACAAGCATGGCCATCGCGGATCAGTAGAGTTTCGAACACACCGTCGCCGCGCGTGACGGCAGCATCATCCCAATAAATCAGCGGCAATTCTGGATTGTGATGGCGGATCGGACCGCCAAACGTATCCACAACAACAACGACGGGTTTCACGGCGGATGCGGCGGGGGTGGCGGCATGTGAGCTCATACCCTAGATTATCCACGCTTTGTGGGACTACGATGCCAGTGTGGCTATTTTGCACCCTTCACCACCCCCCTCACCGTTACTTTCACGACCAGGTGCGGCGATCGCCCGCGATGCTGATGCAGCAATCGGGGGTACCAGCGTCGCCTGGCACTACGGCAATCCGCTGGGAGAACAACGCTACCCCACCATGCTCATCGACCGCTCCGACCGGCAGGTTGTACGCGTCACCGGGCCGGAAGCCCCGCAGTTTCTGAACAACCTCCTCTCCCAAAAGCTTGACGACGCCCCCGACGGATACAGCGCCGCTGCACTCGACCTTGACCCTCAAGGACGCGTTCTGCACCACGCCGACCTGCTCGTCCACGACGGTGCCTTCTACCTGGACGCACCCGCCCCGCAGGCGCAATCCCTTCACGACTACCTCACCCGCATGGTCTTCTGGTCCGACGTCACCATCGAACTCACCGAACTAGTGGTGCTTACCCTCCTCGGCGACCCCATTGACCTGCCGGAGGATGCGCTTAGCCGCCCCGTCCACTGGGGCGGAAAGCCGCGCTATCGACGTCCTGGTACCCCGCGACCGTCTCGAACCCACCGTGGCAGCCCTCGAAGCCGCAGGCGCCCAACTGGCTGGCCTCATGGCTTATACGGCAGAGCGGGTCACAGCGCTGGAACCTGACCTGCTCCTAGACCTTGATGAAAAAAACCATCCCCCACGAAGTACCAGGGTGGATCGGCCGCCTCGGCGACGACTCCTGGCCCGGTGCCGTACACCTGGAAAAAAAGGCTGCTACCGCGGCCAAGAAACAGTGGCGCGAGTACACAACCTGGGCCGTTCCCCACGGGTGCTGGCACTGGCACACCTTGATGGGTCCGCCCCGACACTGCCCGCGCCGGGCGACGAGCTGAAAACCTCCGGCGGTCGGTCACGTGTGGTTGGTCGGATTGGGACCGTTGTGCACGATGCAGACCTGGGGCCTATAGCACTGGTCCTCGTCAAACGCAGCGCTGTGGGAAGCGCAGGCTTGGTTGCGGGTGAGGCTGGCGAGGTGGCCGTGGCCATTGATGCCGATTCCATTCCCGCCGACGACGGCGAGCGCCCCGGCCGGGCTGCGATCAATCGTCTGAAGGGCCTGTAGGCGACGGTAACGGAGACCTGTTGACGGCAGGTCAGCAGGCCACATCTCCCCTATTTAGGGGTAGTTTTGGAATGAGTAAGACTTCTTTGGACATACCTTTTTAAGAAGTTACGTGATAGATCAACAACTACCCGGCTACTGTTAGAGCACCGCCTACTAGCTGGGATTCATCACTGTGTTGAACAAGCCCCCACAACACGACACGCTATTGCACAAAAACACCAATCGCGCTCACAAGAGTGCGAGGTCAAACACTAATTGCGGCATTTTCTCCTCACACCAGCTATTGTGTCTAACAGGAATACACAGTAAGACAAAGCTCAGAGGGTGCCGAATTCCCGCAGCACCCCGCTCACTCCAAGGGGGTCAGGCCATGGGTCGCGGCCGTGCCAAGGCAAAACAAGCCAAGGTTGCTCGTCAACTGAAGTACAACTCTCCTGATATGGATCTGGATTCGCTTCAACGGGAGCTGTCCGGAAAGTCGGATCGCGGGTCCTCGTACCCCGAAGACGACCAATATGCAGAGTGGGCTGATTGGTCCCCCCGAGGACGAGGATAATTCCGAATCCAAGTGGCGCTAACAGCCCGTGTGCTGATGGCCGCAACTCACCCCCAGTGATACTGGCCTTCAGCATCGCGACAGCGAGGTAGGCACACGCCCACCTCGCTTTTCGTCGTGTCTATTCAGGTTAGTACGCAGCGTGCTCGCCCGTGAGCACAACACGGGGAGCACCATCGGCATGCTCACCGTTCTCAGCATCGGCTTTGCGCACCGTACCGAGTTCCCACGCCTCAATGTGGCGTGCCGTCAGCATGGCAAGAGCACGATCGCGGTCCTCCGCAGCTACAACAGCCACCATTCCCACGCCCATGTTGAAGGTCTTGTCCATTTCCTCCTGGGGCACTTTGCCCAGATCAGCGATGATGCGGAAAATCTGTCCGGGCGTCCAGGTGGCACGGGACAGTTCCGCGACCAGACCGGCGGGAATGACGCGAGCAAGGTTGCCCGCGAGTCCACCACCAGTGACATGGCAAAAGGTGTGCACATCGCATTCGGCGGCAAGCGCTAGGCAATCCTTGGCGTAGATGCGGGTCGGTTCGAGAAGTTCCTCCCCCAGGGTGCGTCCGAGTTCTTCCATGTAGCTATCAAGCGGCAGCTGGCTTTCTCCAGCAGAACATGGCGCGCCAGGGAGTAACCGTTGAGTGCAGGCCGCTGGAGGCCATAGCGATCACCACGTCGCCGGGGACGTACACGATCAGGCCCCAGAACATCCTCAGCTTCCACAACGCCCACAGCAGTGGCCGAGACGTCGTAATGCTCGGGCTCCATCACACCTGGATGTTCTGCGGTTTCGCCACCAAGAAGCGCGCAGCCCGCCTGTATGCACCCCTCGGCGATGCCAGCGACAATGTCGGCGACATGTTCGGGCACAACTTTGCCGATCGCAATGTAGTCCTGCAGAAACAGGGGTTCGGCACCGCAGACCACAAGGTCATCAACGCACATGGCCACCAGGTCGATGCCGATGGTGTCGTGCTTGTCCATGGCCTGGGCGACGGCGAGTTTGGTTCCCACGCCGTCGGAACCCGCCGCTAGGAGGGGTTGCTTGTATTTCCCGAGCGCAAAAAGTCCCGCGAAACCGCCGAGGCCGCCGCGCACTTCCGGTCGGGTTGCTTTTTTCGCCAACGGGGCGATCAGTTCGACGGCGCGGTCGCCCTCAGCAATGTTCACTCCAGCCGCGGCGTAGGAGGCGTGAGCGTCAGTCATGGTGGAATTCTCTTTCTGCGGTTATCAATTAGTGTTGCATTTTGCGGACGAGTTCAGCGTTGGGATTCCCGGCGGGCAGCCCCAGGGGGTACACACCGTCGAAACAGGCGCAGCACAGTTCGTCATAGTCCTGCCTGGATGCCTCGACCATGCTGCCAATAGAGACATAGCCTAAGGAATCCGCGCCGATTGCGGTGCATACGGAGGTGACCATGGCATCTTCATCGTTACCTTCGACGCAATTGGCCAGTAGTTCGCCGGGGCTAGCAAAGTCAATGCCATAGAAACATGGCCATTTCACGGGTGGGGAGGCAATGCGCACATGCACCTCAGCAGCCCCCGCTTCCCGCAACATGCGGATCAGGGCGCGCTGGGTGTTGCCGCGCACAATGGAATCATCCACGACAACCAGGCGTTTGCCGTCAATAATTTGCCGCAGCGGGTTCAGTTTCAGGCGAATGCCCAACTGCCGGATGGTTTGCGAGGGTTGAATAAACGTCCGCCCCACATAGGCGTTTTTCACCAGTCCCAGCCCGAAAGGAATGCCGGAACCCTGCGCATATCCGACAGCCGCCGGAGTACCTGAGTCCGGCACAGGGATCACAAGGTCACCGTCGGCCGGGTATTCCTGCGCTAATCGACGCCCAATCTCCACCCGGGTTTCATGCACACTCTGCTGCCTGATCACCGAATCGGGGCGCGCAAGATAAACGTATTCAAACACGCAACCCTTGTGTTTCTTCTCCGCAAAGCGTTCGGACCGCACACCCGACGCATTCACAATGATCAATTCGCCGGGATCAACCTCCCGGACAAACGAGGCACCCACAATATCCAGCGCTGCCGTCTCAGAGGCAACCACCCACCCGCGGTCTAAACGCCCGATACACAATGGCCGCACACCATGAGGATCACGTGCCGCATACAGAGTGTGCCCGTCAGTGAAGGTGAGGCAAAATGCACCTTTGATGGTGGGCAGTAGTCTCTTGGCGGATTCCACCAGACTGGTGTCGTCACTGATGCCGTGCGCCAACAGGGCACACATCACATCAGAATCGGATGGTTTGGTGGCTGGGTCGACGAGCTTTTTGCGCGCGGCGTCGTCAAGCAATTCCAGGTAGTTGACCAGATTTCCGTTGTGTCCCAACGCAACATCACTGCCGTTGGAAGCGGTGCGGAACATGGGTTGCGCATTTTCCCAGCAGGTACCACCTGCGGTGGAATAGCGGGTGTGCCCGATGGCGATGTCGCCTTTCAGGGCGTCGAGGGATTGCTCATCGAAAATCTGGGAGACAAGACCCAAGTCCTTGTACACCACAATCTGATCTCCATCGCCAACGGCGATGCCGGCCGCCTCTTGCCCTCTGTGTTGGAGGGCGTACAAGCCGTAGTAGGTAAGTTTTGCGACTTCCTCCCCCCGGTGCCCACACGCCAAAAACACCGCACTCTTCGCGGGGTGTTTGCTCGCCATGGTCGTCAAGAGGGAACTGAGGGGACTGATCCAAAGCTGCCACGATGCCCAATCGTAGCCGGTTGGGGTTCGTTTCTCTAACCCGACTCGCCACACCCCCATGCGGGTCCACCAACCGGCTCGATCACCGTTCTATGACACCCCTGCATAGCGGTAGTGGGACAAAAGTTCTTATACGCGGATATACGGGGATTAACCGCGTATGTTTTTGAAAAAGTCTTTCAAGATCTTGTGGGTTTGATAGGTGACCCGCATTCTCCACATGGTTGAGCGTTGCGCATGCGCTCTGTAGTCCATATAGTTTGGATCCTGCTCATCGTCGGGGCAACCGTGTGCGTTAGCAGAGTCATCATTTTCGACAGGCTTTTGCCCTTTAGGAAAGCTCGGCATCGGCGCAGGTTCCGCATCACGCATCCGCTCTGGAGTCCAATAGCCTGGATCAAACGGCGGCACTGTGTGGGTCACACTATCATTGCGCACGATGTCACCATCCTCATTGATTCTGATGGGATCCGCCTGCTGCGGTACATCGCTCGATATGCCTCATGAGGCATCGGCGCAGGTTTGCGCATCACGCATCCGATCTGGAGTCCAATAGCCCGGATCAAATGGAGGGACCCTGTGGGCGGTGGAACCCGAATCCTTCTGATTATCCTGGGCGGTGTCGTTGGGCGTCGTCTGAGCTTGGGCAGCCGAGCATGGCGGCTGGTGCGAGCAATCCGCTGGCAACCATCACAGCTGCGGCATATGCACGTTTCATATTTTCACCTCACAGCAAAAATAGGAACAAGGTACGCACCCTCATTCTAGCTAGATTTTGTGCATGGAAATATGACACTGAGCACGATTGTGCATTTGTGATTTATTTGTAACTATTTTGCAATAAAAATAAATAACATAACGGCTACTGACCAATGTTGCACGACATTCATACAGAGATAACTATATGCTCGTGCGGTGCAGATACATTCCGAATACCACAACCAAGATAAGCCGAAAGACCAGCGGTACTGCACAGCCCCCACTACCCTAAAAGCATTCCCCCAACAGGGGGCATATTTTATTCACAGAGCGCGGTAGACCATACGATTCCCTGGTATATGGCCCTGATATACAGCTCAGCCTGCCTGCACACCAAAAAGCGCACCTACAAGGTAAGTCACCGCCAAGGCCACTCCCCCGCCGATCACCAGACGAGCAATGCTCCTGCCGCGACGCGCCTGCGAGAACCGCGCGGATATGGTTCCCGTGATGGTCAGTGCAAGGAGCGTGCTCACCACAGTGACCCACACACGATGCTCCTGAGGAGCCAAGAGCACTGCAACAAGCGGAAGCACAGCACCAATCATGAACGACACCGCAGAGGATAAGGCGGCGACCCACGGATTAGTCAGTTCATCGGGGTCCATCCCCAGTTCCAGATCCAGGTGCGCACTCAACGCATCATGCTCGACCATTTCCGTGGCGGCCCGCTCGGCGGTTTCTTCAGATAAGCCTTTGCCGCGGAGGATACCTACCAGTTCCTGATGCTCGGCATCCGGCATATTCGAGAGCTCCCAGCGCTCCTTCTGCACCAACACCTGCTCGGTGTCCCGTTGGGCCGACACCGACACGTACTCCCCCAATGCCATGGATACAGCACCTGCTGCTAGGGCTGCAATGCCCGCAGCCGCAAGCGCAGAGGTGGAGGCGCCAGCGGCCGCCACCCCAATCACCAAGCCCGCTGTGGAGACAATGCCATCGTTGGCTCCCAGCACTCCAGCACGCAGCCAGTTTAGGCGGGATCCAACATCGCTGGTATGTGGTTCCGGAAGAGTGTGTTCAGCTGTAGTCACATGCTTTACAGTGGCACAATGGGCAGCCAGTGCGCCACTTCGGCGGCGCGGGTCCCAGACGTGTCTTCAGGTCGGAGGTCTCGCAGCCCGGTAGCGATTTGCAGCCACGTATGGGGATCCACTTCTACAACATTGGGCGGCGTGCCGCGCGTGTGGCGGGGGCCGTCGATGCATTGCACAGCCACGAAGGGCGGGACTCGCACCTCCACGGAGTGGCCCGGAGCGAGATGTTCGAGGGTGCGGGCAGTGAGTCGGACGGCGTCGGCAAGCGCGGCACGGCTGGGCCTAGAGGTGGCATCGGGGTCGCGAATCCAGGCTTCAACAGCGAGGACGGCGGCGCGGGTCGCGGCGGGATCAGCTGAGGTTTCACAAAGAGCTACTCTAGTATTTCTGTGATTCGGGGGGTTTGTATGCTGATTTTATGCCTACTCTTTCCCCTGAAGTTACACTGCGTTTTCTTGCTGCACCCACGGATGTGTTGATGGCCGGGAGTCACGGCGTCAACGGTGGGCGCGTGTTGGAGTGGATCGACAAAGCGGCGTATGCATGCGCAGTGGGCTGGTCGGGAACGTATTGCGTGACGGCATATGTGGGGCATATTCATTTCACTCGACCGATCCCGTCGGGTCACATGGTGGAGGTGCGCTCGCGGATTGCCATGACGGGTCGGTCATCGATGCACATTGTCAACGAGGTGCTTTCTGCGGATCCTCGCGAGGGTGTATTTACCCGCGCCTGCGACTGCCTGGTGATTTTCGTTGCTAAAGACACCAAAACCGGCAAGGCCCAACCGGTGCCCACGTTTGAACCCCGCACCGAAGAGGAACTGCGCGTGCATGACGCAGCTATGTCTCGTATTGAGCTGCGGCGCGCCATCGAGGCAGAGATGGACAAACAAACATACGAAGGCCCGTCGGAAGCCCCGCGCATGATCACGCGATTTTTGGCCAAACCCATGGACGTGAACTGGGGCGGCAAAGTCCACGGCGGCACAGCAATGGAATGGATCGACGAAGCCGCCTCCGCCTGCACGATGGAATGGTCCGGGGAAAACACCGTGGCCGTGTATGCCGGCGGCATTCGCTTCTACCGGCCCATCCAGATTGGCGACCTCATTGAGGTTGATGCCCGCCTCCTGCGTACCGACGCCCGCTCCATGCAGGTAGTCGTCCATGTCCGCTCTGGGGACCCGCGCAGCGGACGGAACGCTTTGGAAAACGCCATTCACGCCACCATCACGTATGTGGGCGTGGACCTTGATGGGGTGCCATTGCCTGCGCGACCGTTTGTGCCACGCACCACGGAAGACATTCGCCTAGCGGAGCATGCTTTAACGCTACGAGACTTGCGGGCAGAGTACGCGCCGAAGCCATTGATCAAACCACTCATCGGTCGAAGGAGTTAGGGAAGCTAGAGAAGTTAGCTCCCCCTCACTTCCGCAGGAAATTGGCCTCTTCTAAGGTTTATGAGATGATTCTTTGCTAATTAGACAAGATTTTTCTTATTTTTAGCTTAAGGAGCGTTCATCTCATGAAACGTCGTTACGGACTCCTGGCAGCGGCTGTTGCCACATCCATCCTGCTGTCCGGCGCCACCCCCGCCGTCGCCATCCCCAACCCCGCACCGGCGGCCGACCACATCGCCCCTGCAGACCCGAAAGTTCCCACCAACAAAAAGAACGAGTACTCCTGGGCATCGCAGCCGCGCAGGACGTAGCCACCGCTGCACAGGAAGTCCGCGACGCCCACAATGCCCTCACCAAAGCCGAATCCACTGATGGACTCAGCTACGGCGAGGCGGGTATGCAGTTCAACAAGAGCGTAGAGACCCTCAACGCCAATGTGTCCAATCTCAACCTGCCCAAGATCGGCGAGCCAGGTGGCCCAGTAGCACTGGACACCCTCGGCAACATCTCCGTCATTGCTGAGGATTACCGTCCTTTCACCAGCGAAAAAGCGCTCACCGACTTCGATAACAAACTTGATGAAGCCTACCACCGCTCCAGCGACGACAAGCACAACACTGTGGTTGACGCCAACAACAAAATCCTCGCCGCACAAAAACAGATGAAAGCCACCCTGGATGGCTATTACGCAGCGATAGCAGAGGCAGAAAAAGCCGTTGCTGCAGCGCAGGAAAAATACGACATTGCGCACTCCCGTCTAGACAAGAACAACACGCGAGAAGCGCTGAAAGACTACAAAGCCGAAGCACTCGCCCAGATTGATGGCGAGCTGAAGAAACTCAACGACAGAAAGTCCTCCCCGGCTGTTGATGCCGCCCGCGCCGCCCTGAACGATGCAAAGGCAAAGTTCAACGCCATCCCCGACGGCCTCCCCAGCGACAATAAAGATGCTGTCACGGCTGCTATCGCTGCGCTTGACGCTGCTCTGAAGGCTGTTCCTGCTGATAAACCTTCAGAAAAGCCCGGCCAGAAGCCAGCTGAGAAGTCCGACGGCAGCAGCCCCTTCGACTTCCTCACCAGCATCTTCAAAGCCATCGGCGGCTTCTTCACGGCATCTTTGGCAAAGGTTTGAGCAGCTAGTTGCCATCCCCACACCTTCAGCACCCCCTGGACGGCGTGGCGGCTGCAGTCAGACCATCAGGCATTGAACGATGTTTATGCAAGATAAGTCCATCGCGAGGGTTCGAAAACGAGGTGTTTTTGTACCTGGCAATAGACCTATCTGACCAGGGGGATGTTGCGGTCCATCAAACTGCCGTTCCCCCTGGGCGAGCCAAAACCACGTGCATGAAAGTTTGCCTATGCCCAAGCACAAAAAACAGTTTTTCGTGCTCAGAGATAAGCAAACTTTACGTGAGCCCCTCTACTCCACCACGGAGTTCGCGCCCACGGCATGCCCGAAAATCTCGGGCAGGGTGCCAGCCCACGCTTCGCGGAGTTCGGCAACGGGAACGTCAAACTGTCCGGCAACACGGACCTGCTTATCACTGTTGGTCCGCCCAAGCTTCACGCAGGAATACCCAGTTCACGGGCGCGTGCTTCCAGCGCCGCACCATCGGTGGTGGCCACGACCACGCGGGAGGCGGATTCGGAGAACAGCGCCACAAACGGGTCCTCATGAACAGCCGCCACATCAATGTCCACGCCGACCCCGTCGCCGGAGGTCATGGCCAGCTCCGCTACCGCTTGCGCCAGGCCGCCCTCGGAGACATCATGCGCAGCGGTGACCACGCGCGGGCCGGAGAACAACTCGACCAACTTCTGCTCGTTGGCTAGGTCAACAGCGGGCGGCATTCCGTTCAGACCGCCACCGGAGACCTGCTGCCAGATGGAACCGCCGAACTCGTCGAAGGTGGCACCCACAACGTAGAGGTCCTCGGGCCCGTCCACGGTGCCGAGGGTGTGGCCAATGCGTTCCGCGACGTCGTTAATCACCCCCAACACACCCACCACGGGCGTGGGGAGGATGGGTTCCGTGCCGGTCTGGTTATAGAAGGACACATTGCCACCTGACACCGGAATGCCCAGTTCAGCACAGCCGTCGGCAAGCCCGTGCACAGCCTCGCGGAACTGCCACATCACGTCCGGGTTCTCCGGCGAGCCAAAGTTCAGGCAGTTGGTCACCGCGACAGGTGTGGCACCGGTGACAGCAACATTCCGGTACGCCTCCGCCAACGCCAACCGCGCGCCCGTGTTCGGGTCGAGCTTGGTGTAGCGTCCCGAGGCGTCGGCAGACACGGCGACACCGCGGCCGGTGGTTTCGTCAATACGCAGCACACCGGCGTCCGAGTTCTGCGCCAACACCGTGTTACCGCGCACATAGCGGTCGTACTGCTCGGTAATAAACGCACGCGAACACAGGGCCGGCGAGCTCACCATGCGCAGAAGAGCCTGGCGCAGGTCAGCGGGCTTTTCGACGCCCTGGAACTGCTGTAGTTCATCCTGCCACTCGGGCCGTGCCCAGGGGCGCTCGTACACTGGCCCTTGGTGGGCGATGGTGTGCGCCGGGGCGTCAACAACCACCTCGCCGCGGTGGGTAATCACCAAGTGATCGTTGTCCGTGACCTCGCCGATCTCCGCGCACGTGACATCCCAGTGGGCGCAAATCTCCGTGAACTTCTCCACATTGTCCGGGGTGACCACCGCGCACATGCGTTCCTGCGACTCCGAGGCCAGAATCTCGGCGGCCGTCATGTTCTCCGCGCGCAGCGGCACCATATCCAGGTTCACCAGCATGCCACCATCACCAGCAGCGGCGAGTTCCGACGTCGCGCAGGACAATCCCGCGCCGCCAAGATCCTGGATGCCCACCACAACTCCAGCCTTGTACAGGTCAAGGCAGCACTCAATGAGCACCTTCTCAGCAAACGGATCTCCCACCTGCACTGCGGGCAGCTTGCGTTCAGCACCCTCCTCAAACGTGTCCGAGGCCAACACCGACACACCGCCGATGCCGTCCAGACCCGTGCGGGAACCAAAAAGCATCACCTTATTGCCCAAGCCAGAGGCAAACGCCAGCTTCAGGTCCTCCACCTTCAACGTGCCCACGCACAGCGCATTGACCAGTGGATTCCCGGCGTAGGATTCATCAAAAACGGTTTCGCCGCCGATGTTCGGCAGGCCCAGGCAGTTGCCATAACCGCCCACACCATCAACCACGCCCGGCAGCACACGCTTGGTATCCGGGGCGTCGGCAGGGCCGAAACGCAGCTGATCCATCACTGCCACTGGCCGCGCACCCATCGCCATAATGTCACGCACAATGCCGCCCACACCTGTGGCGGCACCCTGATGCGGTTCCACATACGACGGGTGATTATGAGACTCCACGCGGAACGTCACCGCATGACCATCCCCAATATCGACCACACCAGCGTTTTCACCAATACCCGCCAGAATCTTCTCATTCATCTCCGGGGTGGTGGTTTCACCGAAATAACGCAAATGCACTTTAGAAGACTTATAGGAGCAGTGCTCCGACCACATCACGGAATACATAGCCAATTCCGCGTCGGTGGGACGACGGCCAAGAATATCCTTGATCCGCGCGTACTCGTCATCCTTCAAGCCCAAGCTTGCATACGGCTGTTCCGCATCCGGGTCTGCCTGAGCGGCGGGAACAGTGTCATTGAAAGGAGCATTCATGTCAGTACAATCTTCCCAATCACAATCAGGCAGCAAACGTGCCAACGGCGGACAAGAACAACTGCAGGCCGTCCGTAGACGGCCCAGTCAACAGGTCAATAGCGTGCTCCGGGTGCGGCATCAAACCAACAACCCGCTGGTTTTCCGAACAAATACCGGCGATAGCATTCATGGAACCATTGAAATTATCGGTGTAGCGGAACACCACGCGGCCTTCGCCCTCCAGCATTGCGATGGTCTCCGCAGATGCCTGGAAACGCCCTTCCCCATGCTTGGATGGAATGAGAATATCCTGCCCTTTATCCAGAGTATTCGTCCAGGCAGTGGTGTTATTCTCCACCGTCAAAAACGTATCCACGCAATGGAAATGCAGGCCCTCGTTACGGGTCAGCGCGCCGGGAAGAAGCTTGGACTCAGTGAGAATCTGGAATCCGTTACAAATACCCAGAACCGGCATGCCCTTATGCGCGGCGTCGATAACCGAACGCATCACCGGGGCTAAAGCGGAAATCGCGCCGGAACGCAAATAGTCCCCATACGAAAAACCGCCTGGGACAACTACCGCATCGACACCTTTCAGGTCGTCATCGGCGTGCCACAGGCTCACAGCATCCGCGCCCGCATACCGAACCGCACGGGCGGCATCAACATCATCCAACGTTCCGGGGAATGTGATGACCCCAATCTTTGCCGTCACTGGGCCACCTCGACACCAACAACCTCATAATCTTCGATCACGGTGTTCGCCAGCAGAACCTCAGCGATTTTCTCCAGGTCAGCCGCCGTCACTGACTCATCGACCTCAAGTTCAAAGCGTTTCCCCTGACGAACATCTGACACCCCCTCAACCCCGATAAGGTCCAGGGCACGTACCACTGCTTTCCCCTGCGGATCAAGGATCTCTGCCTTTGGCATCACGTTCACAACTACACGGGCCACGATTTTATAGCTCCTATCCAGCACTAATCAGCCACCGCTGATGAATGACCTACAGTCGCCCATCAGCTTACAGCGTCGCCAACTTTTGACATACCTTTGTGCACATAGCGTGGGCTGGGTAGCACACATTCGGGAGGCACTGCGTCGATAAGCGGTTGGCTAGCGGCTGACCACGCCCGCGTTCTCTCCCAGCGCAAGCAGCACCAGATACTGCGTAAATGCCGCACCAATGAGCGCATAAAACACCACAACAACCCCCAGTTGAGAACCCGCTACCGCAAACACCAACAATGGTGACAATGTGAAAATAACCCCCACAATTGTGCGTAGCGGCTGGGCGAATGCGAGCTGCACGGAATGCGTCAGCGTTGAACGAACCCCACCCATGTGAGCTAACGGGTAAAACCACACGCTCACGGCCGCAAGGACGCAGACCCCCGACAGCACCGAAGCACAGAGAAGAAGACGCGTTGTATTACCCACGTCGGCGCGAAAAATCACATAAAACTCATACACCGCGAACAACATCAACGCGGTAGTAATGAACCACCAGACGGTTGATGCTTTCCATTTCCGCGTAAACTCCCGCAGAAATGTGCGAACTGGGGTGCCAGCCTCATTATTCAGCAACTGAGTAATCACCACTGTGGCGGCGCGCAGAGCGGCACCGCCGGTGACCACGGGCAGCATTGCCACCAGCATCATGACATTAACAATCACAAGATCCGCGGCGAGGGACAATGCTCCATAGAACTTGCCCTCAGTGCTGAATAATCCCGACATGAACACCTATTTTCCGCAACCAATCAGGGGACGGATGCGATCTCAGCCTTTCACAGCACCAGCGGCGACACCTTCAATAATGTACTTCTGTGCAGAAATGTAGAAGATAACAATCGGAACGATCGCCAGGACCAGCATTGCCATCATCGCGCCCAAGTCGCGGTTACCATTCGACCCCACGAAGGTCTGCACCACCACAGGAATGGTCTTATACTTCGTGGACAAACCAATGACCAGGTACGGGAGCAGATAGTCATTCCACACCCACATTGCATTGAGAATAGCCACGGTGATTGCCGTTGGCTTCAACATGGGCATCACCACCCGGAAATATGTTTGCACAGGGTTGCAGCCGTCGATCATGGCCGCCTCCTCAATTTCGAGCGGGATGCTCTTCACAAAACCAGCAAACATGAACACCGACAGGCCAGCACCAAACCCCATGTACAACACCGCGATGCCCACCGGATTAGTCAAGTGCAGCGTATCCGCGATTTTCACAGTGGGGAACATGACCATCTGGAATGGAATGACCATGGAAAACACGAACAAGTAATACAGCGTGGACGTCCACCAGGTTTTCACACGCGTGATGTAATACGCGGTAAGCGCCGAGAAAAACACGATGGCTATCACCGACAAAATCGTGATGGTGAATGACCAGATCACGGCCCAGAGGAAGCCCTCGCGCATCAGGCCGACGGCGTAGTTTTCAAAACCCGCCCACATCTCACCAACGGGGATGGAAAACGGATCACTGGAAATAGCAAACTTGCTCTTAAACGAGTTGAACACAATGAAGAAGATGGGACCGAGGAACACCACCGTCAGGAACACCAAAATGGCATACAAGGGGATGTCAGCGGGCCTGATGCTCTTTTTTGCCACTTTTGGCGCTTTTGATGCTTGTGGTGTGGCACTCATGCCTCAACCTCCCGGCTTCGGGTTGCCCTGAGTTGGAACAGGGCGAACACAATAACGACGACAACAAAGATCACTGCTTTGGCCTGGCCAACACCTTCAACCCCGGTGCGGTTAAACATGGTGTCCACAATGTTCAGTGCCACCATTTCAGTGCGGTGGCGCGGCGAACCATTCGTCAGCGCCAAGTTCTGGTCAAACATTTTGAACGTGTTAGCGAAGGTCAGGAACAGACAAATCGTGATAGACGGCATCACCATCGGGATAGTCACGTGCCGAAGCACACCCCACTTGGTCGCACCATCTAGTTCAGCGGCCTCAATAAGTTCTGGCGGAACGTTTTGCAAGCCAGCAATGTAGATGATCATCATGTAGCCCACCAGCTGCCAGTTGATCAACACAATCAAGCCCACATAGCCAAACTTCCAGTCCGCGATGATGGTTGTGCTGTACTTTGCCAGCACGGCATTAATCATCGACTGCCAGGTGTAGCCCAGCACAATGCCACCGATGAGGTTGGGCATGAAGAACACGGTGCGGAAAAAGTTCGTACCCCTCAACTTACGGGTCAATATCCACGCGATGGAGAAGGCGAACACATTGACAGTGATCACCGACACCACAACCACCAAAGCGGTGAAGCCAAAGGACGACACGAATCCTTCCCGCTTACTAAAGGCATCAACGTAGTTTTGCACTCCGTTGAACTCCGCGTCAGTGACAGTGGTGAACTCGGTAAACGATAGTAAGAACCCAATGATGAACGGCACCACGAACGCGATGGAAAACGCAATGAGCGTGGGCAGAACAAATATTGGGAAGTACTTTTTCAACGATGCTTGCATGAGAAAGCCATTCTGTGGTCACAGGAGCCGGAGTGCAACCAACCACGACCTGGAAATACACCGGTCAGGCGGACGCACCCACGGCTTGGGCACTATTTGAGTGCGGCCTTTTCAGCCGCCCAGTTATCAACAAAATTTCTTACAACCTCATCCCATCCGGTCTTTCCTGAGGCGTACTGGGCAAGATCCTGCCCAAAATCGTTCTTGAACTGCTGTGATGGGAAAGTCTGGAAGTCCCACGGCACGGATTCAAGGTCAGGGTTGTCCATCGCATCAGCGATCTGCTTTGCCAAAGGATCGTCTGGGATATCGTCCTTGCTAAAGGTTTTGAAGGGGGCGATGAAGCCAAGCTCATTCACCACATACTCTTTGCCTTTATCAGTGGTGTACAGCCAGTTGACAAAATCAATGGTGGCCTTCTGGTCTTCCTCGGACGCCTTCTGGTTCACGGCAAGATAATTTTCAGTTCCCACAGCCAACCCCTGCTTAGAGTCTTCTGGCATACCGGTATACATGGGCAGGAACCTGAGCTTGTCTTCTTTAATCACATTGCCGCTCACCTCGCTGATCTGCCCCCACGCCCAGTTTCCGTTTTGGACCATGGCGGCCTTGCCTTGGGCAAACTCAGCCATCGAGTCAGACACCGACTTTGATGGTGCTAGCGTTTTTTCCACCGTAGAGTTGTTGAGGTACAGGTCAAAGAGGTTTTTGTATTCTTTGTTGTAGGTGAACTGCAGATTGTCGGAGTCATCTACCCCAAGGTCCTGGAGTTCATAGTGGATGGGAATGTTGGCAAGGTGGGTTTGCCACCGCCATGCTTCACCTGATGCTAACGATGTTGATGCAAACGCCCCGTCAATGCCCAGTTCCTTCTTGTTGGCCTGCATGTCTTCGGAGACTTTTTTCAGTGTGGCAAAGTCCTTAATCTCTTCTGGGCTAGAGACTTTGGCCCCTCCATGGCGCAATATTTATCAAAGATCTCCTCGTTGTAGAGAATGCCATAGCCTTCCACCGCAAAAGGCACGGCACGTATTTTCCCATCATCGCCGGTCAGCGGGTCAATGCTGTCATTGAGTTCCTTGGTAAACGTCGCGTCAGTGAGGTCTGCAGTAAATTTAGACCATTTTTTCAACCCCACAATGCCGTTCACCTGGAACAACGTGGGTTGGTTTCGCTTGCCCACTTCAGCTTTGAGCGTTTGCTCATAGGTGCCACTTGCAGCGGTCACCACTTTGACCGGGACGCCTGTTTCCTCAGTGTATGCTGCTGCAATCTTCTGATATATCGCATCTTGTTCCGGTTTGAAGTTGAGGAAGTAGACGGACGGGCCATCCTCCGCAGATGAACAGGCCGCAAGGCTTCCTGCCACGAGCGCGCTAGCCGCGATGGTGGCGACAACGCGTTTGAAACTAACCATGAGTAGATCTCCCTTGAAGTTAAGGCAGTGCACAAAGAGTCAGGCAAGCCCTTTGAATCCGCAGGTCACATGGCGATATGACGCCTCATCGTCTGCGTAGCAGTGGACGCTCCTGGCCAATCCCGATCATACTCACAGGCACCAAATGGGTGTGAGTTACATCAACTCTGGCACACTCTTGTAAGGTAGCCTACATGATTGCGCCCCTTTAGTAACTTCTTTTAGATATGTCATTTTTCACTTAAGTCCGCACACCCACGGTTTGCGTTAGAAAAATACGCAACATATCACCAGCAATAAAGCCCTGAACAGGTGAAACATCATTCATCTTAATGAAGAAACAACAGTGCTACCGTATGTTGGGTATCGAAAGAAGCACTATGCGCGCCATCAGGTCATGCTAGCTTTGTCTCTAGATGTGCGCTTCATTTCAGGCAGCACATCGCGCTACATCTCTCACTACGGATCGTTCGGCACGTACCTGCCGATGGAGGTTACACACTATGGCAACAGTGACTTTTGACAATGTCACACGCATCTACCCAGGCAATGACAAGCCCTCAGTAGATAAAGTAAATCTGGAGATCCGCGACGGCGAATTCCTTGTTCTTGTCGGCCCTTCCGGCTGCGGTAAATCCACCACCTTGCGTATGCTTGCGGGCCTCGAAGAGGTCAACAGCGGCCGCATCCTCATTGGCGACCGTGATGTCACCACCGTTCCACCCAAGGAACGTGACATTGCCATGGTTTTCCAAAACTACGCCCTATACCCGCATATGACTGTTCGGGACAACATGGGTTTCGCCCTGAAAATGGCCAAGATGGACAAGGCAGAAATTGCTACTCGCGTAGAATCCGCCGCCCTATCGCTCGGCCTCACGGATCTTCTTGATCGCCTACCCAAGGCATTGTCTGGTGGTCAACGTCAGCGTGTTGCTATGGGTCGCGCTATTGTTCGCCGTCCCAAAGTGTTCCTCATGGACGAGCCACTGAGTAACTTGGATGCAAAACTTCGTGTGCAAACTCGCACGCAAATTGCCGCTCTGCAGCGCGAGCTTGGCGTGACCACTATGTATGTCACCCACGACCAAACTGAAGCACTCACCATGGGTGATCGCATTGCCGTGATTAAAGACGGCGTGTTGCAGCAAGTAGGCACTCCCCGCGAAATGTATGAAACCCCAGCCAACGAGTTTGTGGCAGGTTTCATCGGCTCTCCCGCCATGAACTTGGGCACCTTCATGTTGTCTGGGGACGGCTATGCCAATCTCGGACATGCTCGCATCCGGCTTTCCGAAGCCACGCACAATGCCATTACCTCCGACGATCACGCCCAAATCGTCATTGGGTTCCGCCCCGAAGCGCTTGAAATTGTCGAACCCGGCGACAACACCATCCCCATCAAGATTGAGGTTGTTGAGGAACTCGGTTCCGATTCCTACATTTACGGCCACCTCCACGGCGGCGGCGATCTCGGCTCCGGCACCGACACAAATCCCGACAAGGAGAGCACCGACAAGATTATTATTCGCGCGGAACCCCACACTGCCCCGCCAGTCGGTTCCGTGGTCCACGTGCGCATCAAACCCGGCGGCCAACACAATTTCTCCAAGGCGACCGGGCTTCGGCTGCCTGACTAACCTACGAGCTTTATACGCGTATCGACGCCGCGCCTCCCGGATCACCCCTTCTATTCGCGGCGTCGATACGCAAAAAGCTTAAATAGGTAGGTTATTTTCGATGAGTTCCAGCAGCTCGTCATCTTCTGGGTCGGTTTTCGGGAAAACCTGCCCAGCACCTCTCCTGAATCGGAGACCACAAATTTTTCAAAGTTCCACTGAACGTCCTCGCCACCGGTGGCGTCCTTCAAAAACGCGTACAGGGGGTGGGTGTTCTCGCCGTTGACGTCGGCTTTTTGCCAGTAGCGGGAAGGACACGCCGTAGTTTACCGAGCAGAAATCAGAAATCTCGTCGGCAGTACCGGGTTCCTGCTCACCGAACTGGTTGCAAGGCATGCCAATGACAAAGAAACCGCGCATAGCGTAATCATCGAAGATGCGTTGCAAGCCCTCGTACTGCCCGGTCAAACCGCATTTAGAGGCGGTATTGACAATAAGCAGCACATGACCTGCCCAATCATTCATGGTGGTCTCGCGCCCATCAAGGGTGGTTACGGGAATGTCGTACAAAGAAGCCATGGCTACAAACTACCTGCTGGGGTTATGTGCCGCTAGTGCCTTGTCAAGGGTCCAGATTGTTGCTCTAAGTTGAGTGCGTCGCTCATATCTCATGCGCTCAGTCAAAATACACAGGTCGCCCAGGCCAACTTTTCTCACGGCAAGATCCACCAACGATTCTTCAGTGTCTGCACCTTCAAGTAAGTCACTAAGAAAATCTTCCCTCCATTCCACATCAACGAGAGACCAAGGAGCCTTGTGCTCCACAACTAGACGAAGGATTTCAGAGAATCTTTCAGCGCTTTCCCTGCGGTCATTGCCACCAGCAAGCTGCGCAATATGGTTTCCTGTTTCGATGACTGTTGTGATAGGGAGGATAAATTTAGCTTTCTTCTCAACATACTCTTTCATCTCAGCACGAACTTTCTCTCGATGCTGATCGAATCCAGGAACTGGCACAATATTGCACAGGATACTCGTGTCTATGAAGATAACCTCTTGACCTAGCATCGCCATCCCCATCAGAGTCCTAGAAATTCATAGAACTCTGAGTAGTCTGAATCATCTGACCTTACAGCAGAAAATTTTCCTTCAGTCACAACAGACCCCAGCGAACCCTGAGCCATCACAGTCGGATAATCAGGCATTTCCATGAGTGGAATGAGTTTACTGTAACCTGCATCTTCATCGTAGTAACAAACAATGACACTGGAATTCAAAGTTCCCTCTACAGCATCTAAAAGCGCCGGGCTGTGAGTTGTCAGCAAAACCCTCACGGCATTGTTATCGTTACCGGCTCGCACTAATTCGAGCAGCCTCTTAGCCTGTGAGGGATGCATGCCGTTTTCCAGCTCCTCTATCACAAGCTGAACGCCTTCTGCAGTTTCCAGCTTGTTGCTGGTCGCCACGGCATCAAGGCCATCACGATCAGCAAGAAGTGAGGTGACTATTGCCGTATAGCGCAGCATTCCGTCGCTCATTTGTGAAGCGGGGGTCTTCTCTACGTCTCCAGAATCACCACTTCCCCGCTCCAAAAGCGCAAGCATAACCTCGCCGCCCTCAGCTTTGAGGAAATCCAACCCAATAACCTTGCTAGCAGCGATCGCTTGAACTTGGTCCTGGATTTTGCCAAAACGTTTTTCATCGCGCTCACGCAGCGCGAACAATACTGGGGAAATATTGTCTGCACCTCTGCGCAACTTATGATCCGTCTCTGCAACATAATTCCGCATATCCGAAGGATGTGGCTCTAGGTGAAATATATCGCGGAGTGCGGAAATAGGCGCAATGAAACCTAAGGCAAGTTCCAGGTCATCATCGGCCACATCGGTCAATCTTGTCAGGTATGGTCGACGGGGATCACGCTCCCCATGCTCGGCGGAGTGGTACAGAATGTCTCTTTTTTCTCTCCGCTGGATAGCAAAAACTTCTGACCGCACTTCTAGCGTTGGCGTCACTTGTACTTCAATGTCGTACAAATAAAGCAGTCCATCAAAATCCACCGTGCACCCTAACGCAAAGTAATCCGATCCGTGTGGCGCACAGCCGCGCGATCCCCCACGAATGGGACCGCCTTCACGTCTTCTACTATCCAGGGCATCAGCCAGTGTTTCCCCCAGCGCCAAGCGCGAAAGAACCTCTAGACCGTCAAGGACGTTAGATTTTCCCGCACCGTTTTGCCCGATAAGAATGGTGGTTGGTTGGAAACGAAGAACTGCGTCACGGAAGGATTTGAATGCCGTGAGCCGCAGTTCAGTGATTACGGGTTGATGGGGGTGCTGTTCGCTAGGTGCCATGTGCCCATGCTACCCGGACGTCAACGTCCCTACGAGAACTGTTTGAGGTCGCGTTCCATCGCGGTTTTTTCCCACTCGGGCACTGGTGGGGTGATGTCTTTGTCTTCGGCAGGGACAGAAATGGTGTTGTATGCACTGCCGGTTGCCATGCGGAAATCAACGGTAGCGCGCCGCAGGTGGCTGCCTGCTGTGATCAGGATTGCTCCGTTTTTGCCGCCATTGCTCAGTATCGGGGCGACATTTTTGGCGTTGCCTACAGTGTCAGTTGACTGCTCTTCAGTAACGATGCGTTCTTCACCAACGCCGTGTTCCACCAGCCAGCGCTTCATGGCTTGCGCTTCGGTGACACCAGCTTGGGGTTTGCCACCTGCCACAACAACGGTGGCTCCAGGATTAGTGTTTGCTACGACCAGCGCTTTTTCCAGGCGGCTGGAAAGTGCTTGCGGAACGCCACCGTCCTTGTCCAACGCGGAGCCGAATACGACGATCGCCCATTGCGGCTGCACGGCAGGGATCGAGCTGCGGTGCTTGGGCGCTGAAGTGCTGCCCAGATACTTCTGCAATCAGCGCGTCGCCTGGACCTGGGTTTGCTGGCGCAGGGCCTTCGTTATTACCAGGCATGATAGGGCCGACAAGGGAGCGAAGGAAGTCTGCGAGTTCATCTGCCTGCGCCGCTGGTTGCAGGCTGGTCAGGAGGGCGAAGGTGCAGAGTGACGTTGCAAGTTGCCGTTTCATTCAGGCGCCTTTCGTGTGACGGTAGATAAGTAGTACCTAACGAAGTATACTCATAGTAACGATCAGGTAACAATAGGTAACAGAAATATTATTCTGCACCAAAATCACCAGCAGCTACAGTGTGCTTGGCGACGCCCACCGCCCCAGTTTCACACCATGCTACAGCCGCTCAGAATGCACCGCCTCTTCCAGCGGACGCCCTTTGTTCCACCCAAAACGGACAAGATCGGGAACTTCTTCGAGATGCGTTACCGGCCCGATGCACAGCCATGCTACAGGTCGGCATGCTCCGGCGCATCCCACAAACTTGGCAAGGAAATCTTCCTCATAGAAGCTCACCCAGCCCATGCCAATCCCCTCTGCAGTGGCGGCAAGCCACATGTTTTGGATGGCGAGGCCCACACTGAGCAACCCTGTTTCATCAATGGTATGGCGGCCTAGGATATTCGGACCGCCCCGCTGCGGGTCATAGGTGACCACAATGCCAGTCCCGGATTCCCGGATTCCTTCAATTTTGATGGGGTTGAACACGTCTTTGCGGTCGGCGGGCAGACTGTTGGCGAAGGCAGCCCGCCTGCCCGCAACATGGTCAGCAAATTCCTCCAGCCGCGCCGGATCGCGCACGATCACAAAGTCCCAGGGTTGACTGTTGCCTACGGAAGGCGCGGCGTGTCCAGCTTCGAGGATGCGGTGGAGCACGACGTCGTCAAGCGGTTGACCAGTGTATTCGGCTCGGACGTCGCGGCGACGGAAGATAGCTTCGTATGTTTCCATACTTACGAGATTAACTACCCCAGGATGTGCTGTCGCAGTCCGTCTCGGATTGTGGTGGCGGATAGCAAGGAAGCATTGGTGTACCACGCTTCGTAGTCCACTTCCACAGTGTGATTATCTTTCACAGCCTTGAGGTTGGGCCACAGTGTGGAGTCAACCGGGGAAGCTGCGCCTTTCTGCACGGCGTAGAAAATCCAGTCGGCATCGGCCTTGTCCAGCACTTCTGCGGAGAGGTCTTCGCCAGCCTTTTTATCAAACTGCTGGGATTCGGGGCGGGCGAGGCCACAGTCGGCGGCGACGGTTCCTGCCATGGAGTTGACGCCAAACATTTGGAAGGCGTCGTCTTTGGTGCGCAGGAAGGACACGGTGGGCACTTCTGCGGGCAGGGCTGATTTAAATTCAGCGGCGGATGCTTCGTATTCCTCAAGAAGCTTCGTGGCTTCCTCGCCTTTGCTCACGGCTTCCGCGATGGTGACCAGATCTTGCTTCCAGTTTTCACCACCACCTTCACCGGTGACTACGGGTGCAATGTCTTCCAGTTTTTTCAGGATCTCCTTGTCGGTGCGGGAGTTAGCGCAGATGAGCGATGGCTCAAGTTTTGCGATGGCCTCCACATCGGGGCTTTGACGCAGACCGCAGTCGGCGATGCTGTCAAGGTCGTACTGCGTACCGAACGCATCTCGGATGAACTTCGGAATGAGTTCTCCGCCTTTGGCTGCAGCGACACCGACGGGGAGGATACCGAGTGTGAGCAGGTTGTCCAGCTGCCCGGTATTCAGAGCAACAACACGATTCTTAGAATCCGCACCAGCAGAGGCCGATTCTGAAGATGAGGAGGAAGTGGAATTTCCGTTGTTTGAACTGCATGCCGTCACTGCACTCAGTGATGCTGCGGCCATAAAACCAAAGAAAGTTCTACGAGAAATATTACGTTTCACATATTTGAACGTAGCTTACCCTAAGCTAAAGTTGCAATAGTGGTATCAACAAATGTTCGCAAACAGCGTACCCGCCGTGCGCTGGGATTGCTTCTACTCTTCGGCCTGATTGCGGTGCTTATTGTCGCAAGCATTGCCATTGGCACACGGTCAATGTCTGTGGGTACACTACTGCACCCGGATCAGATCACCGCCGCGATTATTCGTGACCTGCGAATTCCTAGAACCATGTTGGGCGTGCTAGTCGGCGCGGCGCTGGGGGTGTCGGGCACGCTGATTCAGGGCCATACTCGTAACCCACTGGCGGACCCAGGTGTCCTAGGCATTAGTTCGGGTGCCGCATGTGCAGTGGTCGTAGGGTTTACATTCTTTGGCATTACCAGCATTGTGGGCACTGTGGTGGTGGCGTTTACCGGCGCTATTTTGGCAACCTTACTGGTTTTTTCGCTTACCTCTATCGGCTCGGGCCGGATGAATCCATTGAGTGTGTTACTGGGTGGTGCGGCGCTGTCGGCAGTGCTGAGTTCGATGACCAGCGCTTTGGTGCTCACTAACGAGGACAACTTGGATCGTATGCGTTTTTGGAACGCCGGTTCCATCGCGGGCCGCGACCTCACCATCTCCATCGGCATCGCGCCGTTTGTTGTACTAGGGCTGGTGGCCGCTTTTGCCACCGCCAGACAGCTCAACCTGCTGAACTTGGGTGACGACGTCGCGTCATCCCTCGGCGTCAACACGAACCGCGCGCGCCTGATCGGCATGCTTCTCATTGCTTTGCTAGCGGGTGCCGCAACGGCCGGGGCCGGGCCCATCGGCTTCGTCGGCCTTGTGGTTCCGCATGTGGTGCGGGTGTTCACCGGCCCGGATTACCGTTGGCTGCTCCCCTATTCGGCCCTTGCCGGGGTGGCATTGCTCCTGCTTGCCGACGTCGCGGGGCGCATTATCGCCCGCCCCGGCGAACTACAGGTGGGCATTGTGCTGGCGTTTGTTGGCGCACCGTTTGTGCTGTATCTCCTCTCACGACGGAAGTTGGTGGCACTATGATTATCACTCAAACACTCATTCCCCGCCGCCCACGGCTTGAGATTGGACCGCTCAGCACGGTGTGGCGCGCCCGCATTGCAGTGGTGAACCTTGCCCTGGTCGTGCTGGTTTTGGTGGTGTTCGCTGCCAATGTCGCAGCCGGGGATTATCCGCTGACCATTATGAAGGTATTTGAGGTTTTGGCAGGTGGCGGCACCAAAATCGAACAGACGGTGGTGTTGAAATGGCGTTTGCAACGCGCCCTCGGTGCCGTGGTGATCGGTATGGCACTGGGCATCGCCGGCGCACTCACACAATCAGTGACCAGAAATCCCCTGGCAAGCCCAGATATTCTGGGCATTTCCGAGGGCGCATCAGCGTTCGCCGTGAGCATTATTGTGCTGGGTGGTCTAAACGCAAGCGGTGCGGTGCAGTTTCTCAGCACCATCGGCATTCCCTTATCAGCGCTGTTGGGTGCCCTGCTCACAGCCACTGTGATCTGGTATTTGGGTTCCCGGCGCGGGATGGACACGTTCCGGCTGGTGCTTGCGGGCATTATGATTACCGCGATTTTGCAGGCGTATGTCACCTGGCTGCTGTTGCGCGCCAACATTACCGATGCCGCGGTGGCTAAAACGTGGCTGACCGGCTCGCTTGGTGCATCAAGCTGGGGCCGTAACTTTCCTGTCGTTGTGGTTCTCTGCTGCGCGATACCGCTGGTGGGTTATGTGGGTTTCAAGCTGCAGGCGGTGTTGCTGGGCGATCAGACGGCCTCAGGCTTGGGTGTGCATGTGAGCCGTGCGCAAACCTTGTTCTTGCTTTTGTCTGTGGTGCTCACGGCCATTGCGGTGTCTGCCGCCGGTCCCGATTGGGTTCATTGCGTTCGTGGCACCCCAGGTAGCGTTGCGTTTAATGGCAACATCGTCGCCGCCGTTGATTGGCTCTGGCTTGTGCGGCGCGTTGCTGTTGGCCACGGCCGATTTGATTACCCGCACCATCTTGCCGGTGGAGCTTCCCGTCGGCCTGGTTACCTCCGCCGTAGGTGGTGTGTTCTTGGTGTACCTTCTTATCCGCGCGAACCGAAAGAGTACGGTGTAATGAATTCCCGTTTAGAGGCCACCGGCTTGAAGGTCGGCTACGGCGCAAAAACCATTATTTCTTCCCTAGATGTGGCCATTCCTGACAAGAAGGTGACCACGATCATTGGCCCGAACGGCTGCGGCAAGTCCACGCTGCTGCGTGCTATGTCTCATTTGTTGCCGTTGCAGGCCGGGTCCGTGCATCTGGATGGCCGCGATGTGCATGCGATGCGGCGTCGTGATCTGGCACGGCTATTGGGTATGCTCCCGCAGTCCCCGATTGCTCCCGAAGGGCTTCTTGTGTCTGACCTGGTGGCGCGTGGACGCCACCCGCACCAGGCGTGGTTTAGGCAATGGTCCTCGGATGATGAGGAGCATGTGTACGAAGCGCTGCGCCTCACACATGTGGAGGATCTGGCGGATCGCACCATTGATTCCCTATCGGGCGGCCAGAGACAGCGTGTGTGGATTTCCATGGTGTTGGCCCAGAACACCGATATTTTGTTCCTGGACGAGCCGACAACATACCTGGATTTGTCGCACTCCATTGAGGTGTTGGAGCTAGTGCACGGTCTGAGCCGTGACCATAACCGCACCGTGGTCATGGTGCTGCATGACCTAAATTTGGCGTTGCGGTATTCCGACAACCTGGTGGTCATGCGTGACGGCGCGCTCATTGCATCGGGCGCGCCGTCAGAGGTGATCTCGGCTGAACTGCTGGAAAAAGTGTTCAACCTTCATGCCGTTGTTGTGGAGGATCCCATCACCGGCGGGCCGATGATTGTGCCACTCCGCAACGCCGACAAAGCAAAAGCTGACTAGGACTTTTCTGACTTCGTGTAGGAATCCAAGTCCACCTGCGGGGTGGGCTGCAGCTCGTCGGTGGCGGGGTTGGCCACTGACGGGTTTTTGAAATCTACGTGGGAGTCGTCGCCGCTGTCCACGTAGGGGATCTTCCCATCTAGCACGTCGTGAACGCGTTGCTTATCAATGGTTTTCGTCCAGGTTCCCACCAGCAGGGTGGCCACGGCGTTGCCAGAGAAGTTGGTCAACGCGCGGGCTTCGGACATGAAACGGTCGATGCCCACGATGACCCCCACGCCGTCGAGAAGCTCGGGGCGGTGCGACTGCAAACCAGCGGCGAGGGTAGCGATGCCTGCGCCCGACACACCTGCGGCGCCTTTGGATGCGATGATCATGAAGACGAGCAGGCCGATTTGTTCCCCAACTGTCATTGGCTTGTTCATGGCGTCGGAAATGAAGATGGCGGCCATGGTGAGGTAAATGGCGGTGCCGTCAAGGTTGAAGGAGTAGCCAGTGGGTACCACGATGCCCACGGTGGATTTGTCCACACCCACATGCTCCATCTTGCGCATCAGGTTCGGCAGAGCCGATTCGGAGGAGGATGTTGCCACGATGAGCAGATACTCGCGTGCCAGGTACTTGGCCAGCTTGAACATGTTGTATCCAGTAAAGATCCGCAGCACCAGCCCCAACACCCCAAACACGAACACCACACAGGTGATGTAGAACGCCAGCATCAGAATGGCTAGTTGCTTGACAGCCTCGAAACCAGTGGCACCCACCACGCCAGCAATGGCACCGAATGCACCGATCGGAGCGATCCATAGGATCATCGTCAAAATTTTGAACACCAGGCGCTGGACGTGAGCAATTCCCTGGAGGATCGGTTCGCCTTTGGTCCCCAACGATTGCACAGCAAACCCGACGAGCAACGCCACGAACAGCGTCTGCAGCACAGAACCCGACGTTAGGGCAGAAAACAGCGTGTCGGGGATGATGGATTGGATGAATCCGACGGTTCCGCCACCATGATCGGCTTTAGCAGCGTACTGAGCACCAGCGTCTTTTGTCGCCTCAATGTTGAGACCGGTGCCGGGTTCAATAAGGTTCCCCACTACCAGGCCAACAGCCAGGGCAAAGGTGGACATCGTAATAAAATAGGTTAGCGCGATGCCGCCAGCTTTACCCACGGATGCTGCCGCGCGGACGGAGCCGATGCCCAAAACGATGGTGCAGAAGATCACCGGGGAGATCATCATCTTGATCAGGTTGACGAACATCGTGCCGACAACTTTGAACTCGGTGGCTGCGCTGGGTGCCACCAGCCCGAAGATAATGCCGGCGATAACCGCAATGATCACTCCGATGTAAAGCCAGTGGGTCCTGTCTTTTCTTGGTTGTTTTGACTTAGCGATGCGTAGACCGCTACTCGTCCGTACGTCAGACATGTCACACTCGATTCCTTGCAGCTATGTATAAAGTGTCCTGGCGGATAGTTACACCTTATAGGTGACCGACGCTACACAAAAGAAAAAGAGCAAAAAAATTTCCCTGCGCCATTGCAGCAATAAAGCCACCCTTATGCAGGGGTTCCGCCTCGTAGCTGGTCAATAATCCACGCATGTTCAAACGCTGCCTGCTTCCAGCTCTCGTACCGTCCCGAGACGCCGCCATGCCCGGCCGACATCTCAGTCTTCAGCAGAAAATCCCCAGATGTTGCCATATCACGCAACTTGGCAATCCATTTAGCGGGTTCGACATACAACACCCGCGTATCGTTCAACGATGTGGAGGCCAAAATATTGGGGTACGGCTTCGCCTCCACGTTCTCGTACGGTGAGTAGGACGCCATGTAGTCATATACCGCAACATCTTCCAGCGGGTTGCCCCACTCCTCCCACTCGATCACGGTCAGCGGAAGCTCTGGCATCAAAATAGAGGTCAGCGGATCCACAAACGGTACTGCTGCGTGAATGGCCTTAAAACGGTCCCCGCCCATGTTGGCCACGGCACCCATGAGCAAACCACCGGCAGAACCACCCTGCGCCACCAGCAGTTCAGGCGTGGTCATGTTGCTGCTGATCAGGTAATCCGCCACGTCAATGAAGTCGGTGAAGGTGTTCTTCTTGGTCAGCATTTTGCCGTTGTCGTACCACAGCCGACCCATTTCACCGCCGCCGCGCACATGTGCCACGGCCACGATGATCCCACGGTCAAGCAGACTCAGCCACAGAATGCTCATGCTCGGATCGATGGTGCTTTCGTAGGAGCCGTAACCGTACAACAGGGTGGGGTTCGGCACGCTCATGTCCAGGTCAGCACGGTGAATCACCGACACCGGCACCTGCGCGCCGTCCTGAGCAGTCACCCACAGACGGTGTGCCACATAGTCGTCACGGTTGTAGCCACCGGGAATCTCCTGTTCCTTCAGCAACCGAAGCTCACCTGTGGCGGGCCAGTAATCGTACAGTCGGGCGGGCGTCGTAAAGGAATCATAGCTGAGCCGGAAACAAGGAGCGTCCCAATAGTGGCCGGTGCCGAAACCGACGTCGTACAGCTCCTCATCAAACTCCAGTTCCTTGAACTCGGTGAACCCCTGCTCGCCTAGCTGCATCACCGCGAGTTTCGACGCCCCCTCCTGTCGGTACGACAGCACCAGATACCGCGCCCATGCACCCACGGCATTCAGGCGAACAGTATCGCGGTGCGGCACCAAAACACGCAGGTCATCGAGGTCATCGGGAAGCGGCCCCAGCGGGCATTCACCCAGCTCAAAGTTCGGGCCGTGAGCATTATGCAGCACCAACCAGCGCGGCTCGCCGCCAACCTCGGCGTAGGTAACGTCGTACTCCACCTCCGCCTCGCGGGTGCGCAAACACCGAAACTCGCCGGTGGGATTATCGCACTCCAACACCCAGATTTCGCTGCTGAGTTTGCTGCCCGATTCGATGTACAGGAACTTTTCCATGCGATCCGAACTAACCCCCACCCAGAAACGCTCGTCCGGTTCATAAAACACGCGCACATCGTCGGTGACCGGGGTACCCACCTTGTGCCGCCACACGGAATCGGGGCGCCATGCGTCGTCGACACGCTGGTAAAACAGGTACTCCTCACCGCACCAGGTCAGCCCCGAAGAAATGCCCTCAATGGTATCCTCCAGCAGCTCGCCCGTAGCCAGGTCCTTGATGCGCAGCGTGTAGCGCTCATCACCAGTGGTGTCGGTGGAATAAGCCAGGAACCGACCGGATTGCGTCACCCCCGAACCACCCAGCGAGAAAAACTCGTGTCCCTCTGCCAGCACATTGCCATCAAGAATGATTTCCTCGCCCTCAGGCGCGGAGTTTTCTGGAATGACCGGCGGGGTCCACGGATCCTGATCCGGCAGCACCGGAAGCCTGCACGAAAGGAAATAACTCTTCCCCTCCTCGGTACGGCCGTAATACCAGTAATCACCGTCGCGGGACGGCACGGACATGTCCGTTTCCTTCACCCGCGACTTGATCTCCTGGAAAATATCCTCCCGCAGCTGCTGCTGATCCTTGGTCACCTCATCGGTGTAGGCGTTCTCGGCCTCAAGGTAGGCGATGGTCTCCGCAGCCTCCTTGTCTCGGAGCCACTCATAGTCATCAACGAACACCCGACCATGATGCGTTCGCGTGGTCGGGTGTTTTGGTGCCTTTGGTGCTTGAGGCTTGGGAGCAGTGCGGTCGGTTCCAGTCATGGGTCACCATGGTACCGGACAGTGTGCACTTCCCCGCAGGCTTATACAGTGGCCTTAGGTTGCGGGCCTTAGGTTGCGGGTGATGCCGCCGCAACGTTGGCGCACACGTTAAACAACTCACCGGTGAGAATCGTTCCGTAGTTCTCCCCTGTCTTACCGCCGGTGTGGATAGCAAAAATCATCGACTTATCATCCATCACCGAGGAACCAGACTGGCCGTTAAACGTATCCGTTTGGTACACCACCTGACGGTCCGTCACCTTCACGACCTTGTTCCGGTCCGCCCACTGCGCACCGTTGTCCTTATCCCCCGGATAACCAATAACCGTCGCCTGCGTATCCACCAGCTTCTGCGTATCCGCACATTCATACCAAACCAGCCCGTCTTCTCCCCGACCGCAGAATCCAGCTTGATCACAGCCCAATCGTGGCCGGTCTCGCCGTACTTCTTGTCGTACCAAATTTGTTTAGCCGCAGCCGTGCCGTAGGGCTGCTGGCCCTTGTTTTCACCAGCCGCAAAGGTCCACTTCGACTGCCCCTTGGCCACACAATGCCCGGCAGTAATTACGGTGTCCTTCGAGATTAACGACGCCGTGCAATACGACGACCCACCACTCTGCGTGGTGGCATGCAACTTACCCACCCAGCGCGCCGGGGTCTGCTTCGTGTCCGAGACTTCCTTGCGATCATCATTGCCGATCACCACATTCGGGAGGGCCCCTTCCTGGAGATGATTGACGCCCATCTCAGCCCCAGCCAGGTTCTGCACCTTGGGAACGAGAGGGCTTTGTGCGTTGGCCTGGCCCGACGGTTGGGTGCTCGAATAACCAGGATCCTTCTGAATCTCCGCATTCGCGATGGGGTTGTTGGTATCAAGCTTGCCGTCCACAACGTTGTATCCCACCGGCTCGATCGGCAGATTCGAGGGAGTTGCGGCTATCGACACCCCCACTCCCGACCACGTTGCAGTCACGGCCAGCGCCACAGCAACCACGCCGCGTGCGACGCGTATGTGACGCTTTGATGCGATATGTTGTCGTGTCACTCGTGTCGTATCCATGCCCGCCAGTATTGCGCACAAAAGCTTGAGGAGCAATGTTAATTGATTAAGTGAAAAAGATTAATGATAATCGATTAACGATAGTCATATGTGACACGTACACAATTTGATTTACCGCAGCCCGGGACACATAAATACCCAGTAGCAATTATCACGACAACCCAAAACATAAGCGTTGCATAAAACAAACCTTTGCATATCGTTAAGTTTCATAACGTCGCTAACATAATTCTGGAGCAAGTTCTTGACATGTTCAGAAAATTAACACAGAAAGTATGCGACCACACGCACAACCAGGGACAATACATGAACGCCGGTTTATATGAGTTGTGATACATAAATCGATAACAGGATGAAGTACATCGCTGTAGTTAAGGTAAAAAAAATTCTCATACATGCACAAAACGTCCCCCTCATGAGGGTACATACATTAAAGGCAGATTAAAAAAATCGGTTCGAACATTGACCATTAAACCCGATAATGTAAAAAAATCGAGCTATGCCCAAATGGCAATAACGCATCGCCTACATTGTGATAGGAGTTTTGGTAACAGAACTTTTTGACGAAAAACAAACATCTGCAACGCAACCCAGGGCCGAAGATCACGACGGCCGGGACATAAGGTACATCATAATTATCCAGGGAGGATATACCTTGAAGAAGAAGAACATTGCTGCAGCTATGCTCGCAGCCTCGATGCCATTGCTTTCCATCTCGGCAGCACACGCAACCCCCGATGCAGAAAGCACCACGCCAAGCCAGACCCAACAGCAGGGTGCGCAGCGCGAAACCCAGCAAAACACGTCGAAGCAGGATGTTGAAGTAACTCAGGAGCTGGTTGAAAAGTACTCACAGTACGTTTCACAAGAAGGAGATCAGTTCCGCCTCAACGCACCGGAGAACCTAAAGTCTGACAACGCCCAAGAGGTCTCGAAGGTGCAGGAGATCATCAACAACACCAACGAAGACATCGCGAGCGGCCAGACGGAGGTTACCGACAACGAGAGCGATGACCAAACCGTAGAGACCGCAGCCGGTAAGCACAAGGCATCGGGTTCGCATGGCGGATATGAATATAAATGGTGGGGAATTCAATTTTGGCTAGATGAGTGGGCCACCCAAGAATACACCAATTCACTATCACAAGGTGTCTCAGCTGATAAAATCGCTGCAGATTTCTGCGCATGGACCGGAATTAAGAGCAAAACGGTTGTCAAGGTTTCACAGACCTTGCGCATTGACGCAAAAATTGTGCGCACCAGCAATTGGCAGAACAGGGGGATCATTGTGAATGCTCCTGTTGGCAAATTTACCCGGGCATGGTGCCAGCCACGACACGCAGACAAAGACACCCCAGATGTCCAGAAGCCTCACAAGCCCCACAAGCCCCAGAAGCCCGAGTAGTCTCAACCTGGCTACTAGCGAGCGCTAGATTTCAGGGAATCACAACGTTCCCTCAACGTGTGCCCACTGTTTTTCATCAGTGGGCACACGTTGTTCTATTACATAGGGGGCTCTTGCCCGCCGGGGGCAATACAGCGCAAGGGCTTCTGGAAAGTTGCGTCCCTCAAGCACGCCCAAGTACTGAGGGAAGGCTGCGCATTCGCAAATGGGGTTGTTGTGTCTCGCAGCTATCGATGTCCCAACTTCCGGCTATGTTGCCGCCACAGTCACCGCTACAGCAATCACCCCTCAATGTTGATCAACCAAACACATCACTACCATAATTATTCACCCCCAGATACATCCCCCCATTACAACATGCAATAAGCCTGTGCACTGATGTTTTAACACTTAGCATTTTTTATTCCTATTCCTCGTTCGTTTCGCTATGTAACGTGGTATGTACTTTAATCCAGCACGTCACGGTAGATGAAGCCACTCTGGAAGGAATAGATTGGGACAGTCTCAAGCTTGTGCAGTAACAGTAGTCCTTGGCTGCATCGCATGTCTCAGCGCCGCTTCAGGGGGCAACTGACGGGACCGCTGGATACTGCGTCGGCAAGAATTGGAGCTAACCTCGCATGACTCGGAATAAGCGCATTGGAATCGCATCGCTGACACTTATCCCCCCGTTTCTTCTTGTGATTAATTTCATTGATATTCTTGGGTTAAGTATTGCGGCCTGGGCATTCGCATTCTACTTGCTAATCTTCAGTGTCTTCATGCTAACGCGAGACTCTAATAGTTAGCCAGACCAACGGCAACTGTTGCACAAAGTAAAACGCTCCGCACAGTAAATCTTGCGTGGAGCACGCATATCAGATTCGCTTCCACAACGGTACTCAAAGAGGTACATACCTAAGCAAAACTAGAGGGAAAGATTGTACACCTTCTCGCGAGAAGATCGCATACTGTTATGCGTGACGGTATGCGACTTGTCAGTTAGCAGTGCTGCCCATCTGAGACAACAGGCATGCTCACTAACGCGTATGCGCATAACGATCCCCCATCATTACAAGGGCTTTTCACCAAGCATGTCACAGCACCTAGAACCTAATCACAGCCAGCCAATACACCCGTTCTCACAATTTTCATAGCTTTACACCACAAAGAGGTCATCACATTACCCCCAAACACCCCTAAAAGGCGCCTAAATTGATATTTTGCCAATAATAAACTAAATAAAAAGTAAATACCTATTACTATAAGAACGTTATTGTTACAACGTCGTACAGCCGTGCGACCCCTGTTCTCGCCAACTCTCAGGGAGCCTGAACAATGATCGTTCCTCGACATTTCGACGACCTCAGTGTCCTTCACGAGCACACGCTGCCTCCTCGCGCCTACTATATGCCCGCCTCCCACCCACTTTCCACCGCATGGAAACGAGAGGATTCCGACCGCTTCCACCTGCTCAACGGGACATGGGCTTTTAAATACCTCCCCAGCATCTATGAGCTCACCGAACCTTTCTGGGATCACAGCCCCACAACCTCAGCCCCAGACGGTTTCAGCATGATCGAGGTGCCCAGCACCTGGCAGCACCTAGGTTATGACCACCACCAGTACACTAACGTGCGCTACCCTATCCCTCTCGATCCGCCGCATGTTCCCCAGGACAACCCTTGCGGTGCCTATATTCGGGATTTCGACTATACACCGAACCCCCAGGCACCCAGCACGTATCTCACGTTCGAGGGTGTGGATTCCTGCTTCTATGTGTGGCTCAATGGCACGTACATTGGCTACAGCCAAGTCTCCCACGCCTCCGCTGAGTTTGATGTCACCGACTTCATTCACCCCGGCGCGAACCGTCTTGCCGTACTGGTGTTGAAATGGTGCGACGGCACGTACCTGGAGGATCAGGATAAGTTCCGCAGCAGCGGCATTTTCCGCGACGTGTACCTCGTGGACCGCCCGGCCGCCATGTTGTTCGACTATGTCACCACAACATCATTCACGTCGGACACTGCCATTGTTGATATTCGAGGCAACTACCGTGGCGGCACCGTCCCCACCACTGTGGAACTCTACGACTCCGATGGGCATCTGGTGACCACCAGCACTATGGAGCTTATCGACGCCGATGCTGACTACACGCACCACGCCCAGCTCACCGTGACCAATCCTCACCTGTGGAACGCCGAAGATCCTTATCTCTACCAGCTGGCTATTGTCACGCCCGACGAGGTGATCACTGACCGGGTGGGCATCCGCGATGTTGCTGTAAAAGACACTGAGGTGTGTCTTAATGGCAACCCCCTCACCTTACGGGGCGTCAACAGGCACGATTCGGACCCTGTCACTGGCCCCGTGGTTGATCTGGAGCACATGCAGCGTGACCTGCGGTTGATGAAGGAACACAACATCAACGCGGTGCGTAGTTCCCACTACCCGAACGATCCGCGCTTCTACCAGCTGTGCGACGAGTATGGTTCTATGTCATGTCCGAGGCGGACAATGAGAGCCACGGCACGCAAACCCAGTTCCTTGCCGATGCATCCTGGGATAACCAGGTCGAGCATTGGAACGAACCTATCGCCGATAATCCCGAAATGGACCGAGGCCACTGTTGATCGCATGCAGTTGTGTGTTCACCGGGAGAAGAATCGCCCCAGCATTATTTCCTGGTCGGCCGGTAATGAGTGCGCCTATGGTTGCACCCTTGAGACGGCATTGTCATGGACCAAGAGTTTCGACCCCACACGACTAACTCATTACGAAAGCTCCTACTACCGGGATTCTAAGCGTCGTTACGACTACTCCTGCATCGATCTGTACAGCCGCATGTACCCCGCCATTGAGGAGATTCGGGAGTACCTGGATTCCGACCCGGATAAGCCCGTTCATCCTCGTGGAATACTGCCATGCAATGGGCAATAGCCCCGGTGACCTTGAAGATTACTGGGAGATCATCTGTGCGGATAAGCGTATGTGCGGTGGTTTCGTGTGGGAGTGGTGCGATCATGCAGTAACCGCAGGAACCAGCGAGGACGGCCGCCCCATCTATCTCTACGGCGGCGACCACGACGAACAGATCCATGACGGTAATTTCTGTGTTGATGGACTGGTTTCACCGGACCGCATCCCGCATTCCGGCCTCGCCGAACTTAAGAATGTTCAACGCCCCGCCCGCGTCGTCGCATACGACCAGGACAAGGGCCTGCTCACCATCGTCAATGAACTTGACCATACGGATCTGTCCCAGTACCTCAGCATCTCCTATGAGGTCCGGCGTGACGGTGCAATCGTTGAGCACGGAGATCTTGATCTGAATGAAGCTGTGCCGCCACACGCAACAACCACGCTGCGCTGCGAGCCACGTATTCCAGAATCCGGGCGCTGTCATCTTCTGGTCACGTATCGCCTTGCACGCCCCGAGCCGCTACTTACCACTGGGCATATCCTGGGTTTTGATGAGGTTCCACTGCATAACAGTGACGCCCGCCACCAGCGGGCCGTGGAACTCGCACACCGTCCGGTAGGTAACCAACCGTTGTCGGTTTCCCGAACCGCAACCCGAATCGACGTCGATACGCGCAACCTGCACTATAGCTTCGATGTACGAACCGGGACTGCCTGTGAGCCTGGTGCATCGCGGCAGTGAGTTTCTGGACCGTCCGGCTGAGCTGAATATCTGGCGCGCCCCCACCGACAATGATCGCCACATACGCCTGGAGTGGGAACGCGCTCACTACCATCAGGCCGCGGCCCGTGCCTACGCTGTTGATGTCAGCGAGGAACCCGGGCGTGTAACCATCAGCGCAGAGGTGGCTGTGGTGGCGCCGACGGTCCAGCCTGTGCTGCGTGGACAACTCACCTGGACCATTACCGATAGCGATGTACTCAGCCTGAACCTACGGTTACAACGAACTCTCGGATTCCCCAGCCTTCCACGCCTCGGACTGCGCTTGTTCCTTCCCGAGTCCATGAATCAGGTGGATTACTGCGGCATGGGTCCGCAGGAAAGCTATGTGGACAAGCATCGCGCCAGCTACCACGGGACTTTCAACGCCACCGTCGCTGATCTTCATCAGGATTACATCCGTCCGCAGGAAAACGGCAGCCACGCCGACTGCAACGAAGTCACTATCTCAGACAGCGACCGAAGCCTCACTGCCTTGGCACTCTGCCCCTTCTCCTTCAACGCCTCCCAATACACGCAGGAAGAACTTGTTGCACAAAAACGCAACACGGACCTGACACCGTCGGGAAGCACGGTCTTGTGCCTCGACGCGGCCATGGCGGGCATTGGATCGAACAGCTGCGGGCCAACACTTCGGCCCAAATACCAAGTGAAAAACCACGAGCTGGAAATGGACCTCCACCTCCTGCTCACCACTTTCTAATCACAATCCTTTCATCACACCAGTATTCAGAACGAGGTGAGAACCATGAGCAACGATATGGCCGCCAGCAATCCCAGCAGTTCATCCGCTGGGATGGGACTAGAGGCGGCCAGCCAGAAAAAATATCTCAAGTGGTACAACAAGGTGGGCTACGGCTCGGGCGATGTGGCCGGCAATGTCGTTTACGCGCTCTTGTCCGCCTTCGTCATGATCTATCTGGCGGATACGGCAGGACTGAACCCGGGTGTCGTTGGCACGCTCATGATGTTGTCGAAAGTGTTCGACGGTATCTCAGACATGATCTTCGGTACCCTGCTGGACCGCACGAATACACGCATGGGTAAGGCCCGGCCGTGGATGCTGTGGGCCTATGTAGGGTGCGCAGTGTTACTCGTCGCCATCTTCGCCATACCCCCGAGCCTGGGTGATTTTGCCAAGTACACATGGTTCTTCATCGCTTACACCCTGCTCAACGCCGTCTTCTTCACAGCCAACAATATCGCTTACTCCTCGCTAACGGCGCTGATCACCCGCAACAAGGACGAGCGCGTGCAGATGGGGTCCATCCGCTTCATGTTCGCCTTCACCACGAACATGCTTATCCAAACCTTCACCGTGGGCGGTGTCATGCTGTTCGGCGGCGGGGCTGGAGGCTGGCGGAACATGGCCATCGTCTACGCACTCATCGGCCTGGCAATTAACAGCCTGTCTGTGTACTCGGTGAAGGAACTCTCACCGGAGGAGCTGGAAGGCGAAAACAACGGCCCTGAGGAAGACAAGCTGCCGCTACTGGAATCGGCCAGAATCCTCTTCTCCAACAAGTACTACCTGATTATTTTGGTGATCTTCCTGCTCACGCAAATCTTCACGGCCATGCTCAACATGGGTATCTTCTTCATGAAGTACGTCCTCGGTGACGAACGCCTCCTGGGCACCTTCGCCTGGGCCATCAACGTCCCGCTCGTCATCGGACTCATGATCACGCCCTACATTGTGAGCAAATACGGGGGCATGTATCGCATCAACATCCTGGGCTACATCATTGCCGTCGCCGGGCGACTCGGAGTGCTGGTGGCCGCCTACATGCAGAATGTGCCGCTGATGCTGGCGTTCTCCGCCATCGCTTCCCTGGGCATGAGTCCGCTGCAGGGCACACTCAACGCCCTGATCGCAGAGGCATCGGAATACACGTGGTTGCGCACCGGCAAACGCATCGACGGACTGTTATTCTCCTGCACCTCGCTAGGGGTGAAAATCGGTAGCGGCCTGGGCACCGCTGCATCCGGCTGGCTCCTCCAAATGAGCGGCTACCACGCCAACATGGAGGTGCAGCCAGACTCGGCCATCCAGATGCTCTACGTCATGTACGTATGGCTCACGCTCGGGGCCAACGTGATCATCCTTCTCTTACTCACCAGGCTTGACGTTGAAAAAGCCACCGCCCGTTTCAAGGAACAGGCCGATGCCATGGCTTCCGATGGAAGTGTCGGTCAGCCAAGCTAGAACCTTGTCAGCTGGCGTGCGTACGTGTTACGCACGCCATAACCTTTTCAACGCCACGGCCACCAATCCCGCGCACACCAACAGCACCGCCGCATCAACGCCCCACTCCAGTGCCGAGGAATTCTCCACCGCAGAACCCGGCAACATGTAACAGCCAAGTGCCAACAACGACACCACGTATATGCGCCACCTCCCTGCCAGGAAGTGCGATACCCGCATGCGCATTCCACATGCCCGACCAACCACATACAACAACGCCGTCAGTGCACCCACGCAGGCAGCACCGCCCACCATAGGCACAGCATCACCGCTGCGAATGCTTATCGACGCCGCGCATCGCGCCGCTCCCAACGAAACGGCAATCAGCATCACCATCACCCAGGAAAAAACATCTTTCTGCATGGTGGATCCCTTCAACATTGACGCGGCATCGTCACGCGTGTGGTGCCACACCTGCCACCCTAACGTGGGGCGCTGCACTATTGCCAGTTTTTTAGTGTCACGTTCAGGGAAGTTGGGTACACTCTACAAAGCTGGCAGTTGATGCTGCCCAACCCCGTTTTGTAAAGGAAAAACTACTATGATGGAAGCCTTGACGGAGTACATTATCCACCTGGGTATCGTAGCCGTGATCGCTGTAATTTTTGCCGAATCCGGGCTGCTCGTCGGGTTCTTTTTGCCGGGCGACAGCCTCTTGTTCATGTCGGGCTTCCTAACCCAACAGGGCATTTTCAAAATCAATATCCACCTTTTTGCCCTGCTCCTTTTCATCGCCGCAGTGGCGGGCGATAACGTCGGCTACAGCTTTGGCAAACGGGTGGGCCGGAAACTGTTCGAACGCCCCAATTCCAGACTGTTCAAACAGCAATATCTGGTGCAGGCGGAGCAGTTCTTTGAAAAGCACGGATCAAAGGCCATTGTGCTGGCCCGCTTCGTGCCGGTCGTGCGCACCTTCACCCCGATCATTGCTGGTGTGAGCACCATGCATTACCGCACGTTCTTTGTCTACAACCTCATTGGTGGTTTCCTCTGGACGGCCACGTTCAGCTACGCCGGATACTACATCGGCCAGAAGCTGCACGAGATGGGCTTCAACATCGAAATCATCTCAATTGTGATCATCCTGATCTCTGTTGCCCCGATCGCCATTCACGCCGTGTCCAGCCAGGAACGCCGACAGGCACTCATGGCGCAGATCAAGAATCTGCCTACGACCATCCGGGGGATCTTTACCAAGGAAGACAGCGCACAGTAGTCTTCCCTGGTTTCATTGATTATTCCACCGCCGACACCACTGGAACTCCATCATGGTCCAGAATGTCGGCGTGTACTTTATAGACCTCATGGATAAGGTCCGCGTCCAGCACGTCCTTCGGCGACCCCTGGGCGACAATGCCGCCGCGCTTCATCACCATGAGTTCAGAGCAGAATCGCGCGGCAAGATTGATGTCGTGGATAGCCACGAGGGCAACGGCTCCAGTGCTTTCGGCACGGTTTCGAATGGTTTCCAGCAGGAAAAGCTGGTGATGCAAGTCCAGTGCGGACGTAGGCTCATCAAGCAACATCACATGAGGCTCCACCACCATCATCTGGGCCACCGCCACGAGTTGGCGTTGCCCACCGGATAGCTCCCCGAGGTACGAGTGCGCTAGGTGCCCTATCTGCAGCGCCTCCATAGTGCGAGCCGCCATGGCTGCCGGTTTCTGACACGGTGTGCACATTACGCGCCCGACGCGCGGCAATGAGCACCGTCTCAAAGGCAGTAAGTGCTGCAGCGACGGGTAGATCCTGGGGGACGTAACCAATGTGATCACGCAGTTTCCGTCCTGTGTATTCCTGCCCATCAATGTCCGCGGCGATGGTTCCCGCGCGTGGTTTGTTAACCCCAGCAAGGGTGGTGATGAAGGTCGACTTACCGCAGGCATTGGGTCCGAGTAGACCGATGACGTGTCCGCCGGTGAAGGGCTTGGGGGTGAAGTTGGTGAGGATGGATGCCCCCCTCCCATACCCCACGTCGAGGTCGGAGACTGTAACAACGACGGGTTTCACCAGAGTGCTCGCTTCCTGGTCATGATGATAAATATGAAGAATGGAACACCAACAAGGGAGGTGACAATCCCGATGGGTATGGCCAACCCCGGTGTGATGATAAGGCTGACTGCATGCGCCGTAGACATCATGAGCGCGCCGGATGCAAGGGACGCTGGGATGAAGTAGCGTTGGTCTTCCCCAACGAGCATGCGTGCCACATGCGGACCCACAAGCCCCACAAATCCGATGATGCCGCTGAAAGCAACGGATGTTGCGGCCAGTAGAGACACAACAATGAGCACGATGACCCGGAGGCGGGTGACGTTGACGCCCATGGCGCGTGCTCGGGCGTCGCCAAGCCTTAGCGCCGTGAGCTGCCAGGATAGCCCCATGAAGATGGGGAGACAGCAGACCAGCACGACTGCAAGGATGCCGTTTCCAATCCAGGATGCACGAGTGAGGGACCCGAGAATCCAAAAGACAATCTGCTGTAGTGCCTCAGTTGATGCCTTGTATTGAATCAGCGCGAGCAATGCTTGGAACAGGAAGACGAGCCCGATGCCGAGCAGAATCATCGTTTCGGCGCTCGCTCCGCGAAACAACGACGCAAGAACAATCACCAGTGAGGCAGTCATGGCCGCGAACCAGGCGATCAGGGCAATATTGAGCTGCGCGTTGGGAAGGAAAATCAGGCCGAAGACGATTGACGACGCCCCGCCAAACGCTGCCGCCGCCGAAATACCCAGCGTGAATGGTTCGGCGAGGGGATTGCCCAGAATCGTCTGCATCTGCGCCCCAGCCACACTCAACGCCATGCCCACAAGCAACGCCATGACGGACATGGGAAGACGGAGCTTCCAGATCACGGTATACGACTGCCGGTCCAGGGTCTCGGGCCGGAAAATACCAACGATGACGTCACCAACGCTGATGTTGACTGGCCCGACAACGGTGCTGACGATAAAAGCGACAAGTGCGCAGAAGATCAGCACCGCAATAATCAACAGGCGGCGGACCACCAGAGCGCGGTGATCAGCGACAAGGGTGTCCGCCGTAACATGTGGAGTGTGCGCTTCCACCGGATTAGCCGTTTTGGCTGACAAAGAGTACTCCAGAGTTGGGGAACGGAAGGTACTTTTCGTGCGCTTCTTGGTAGTGCTTGTTCACGTCCACATCTTTGAACAGATCAGGCTGCAACCATACACCGAACTGTTCCAGCGCAAGGAAGTTGAACGGGGAGTCGTAGAACTGGTGCCACACACCGTACATTTCCTTGTTCTTGGGAGCGTCCAGCTGGTCGAAACCTGGCGTTGCAGTGAGACCCTCAAGGGTTTGCTTAGCCTCCTCTTCGTTGGCCTTGTATCCAAGAGTCACATAGGGGAACCTGGATGTTTTTGTCGGGCTTAACTACCCACGATCCACCGGTGGCAATGATCTTCTCAGGCTGCTCAGCAATGACTTTTTCGGGTGTGATGTCACCGGATTCCGAGTCGAGGATGTGATCGCCCATATTGTCGCCACCAGCCACGTTGACCAGCTCGCCAAGGTTGCTTTCTTTGACCGTGGCACAGCAGTCATTCCAGCCCGCAGCGCGCCAGAGGAACGTCTTGGGCTTCTTGTCAGCTTTCGCTGCGGTTTCTTTGACGCGATCTACTGTATCGGTCCAGTCCTTGTTGAAGGCTTCCGCCTTGTCTTCCTTATCAAAGATCTTTCCCAGCAGCTCAATGGACTTGGTGGTGTTGGTGAGCGGATGCTGACGGAAGTCGGTGACTACGTACTTAATCCCGGCATCATCCATTTTGGTGAGCATACCGTTGGTTTCAGAGGCTTTATAGTGGTCGGCGGTCATGATCACGACGTCCGGGTTGTAGGACAGGAGATTTTCTACAGTCACGTCCCCCTTAGCCATATTGCCGATTTCTGGGGATGTCTTTTGGTCTCTGGGACAGCTTTTTCCAATTCCTCGTAGAAGGACGGTGCGGCTGTTTTCAGGTCCGATCCCCTGGCAACGACTTTGTCGAAGGGCTTGTCTTTGTCCAGAATTGAGGTTGCGAATACCCCGCGTCCTTCTGCCAGGATGATGCGTTCTGGTTGCTTATCAAAGCTTACTTCGCGTCCTTGCACATCCGTGACTGTTAACGCCGCATTGTTGGCGGCGTTACCGCTTGCGCTGCTGCCACCCTCGCCGTTCGACGTTGTTCCCCCCGCCGCATGCGCTAACGAAGATGGTGCAGGCAGCAACGACGACACCCGCCACCATCTTTGTGTAACTTTTCACCTTAAGGCTCCTCTCAATGATGCACTTCACATCTGAGAATGAAGCTTAGATGCAGCCATATATTTTAGGCAAGCCTGGCCTAAAATATATATGAGTTTTCTTAGCTCAGCTAAGCGCAGGACCCAATCCACGTGGTGAATTTCTTACCGGAAATACGCTCATACGCCTCAATGTAACGCTCGCGAGTCGCCTCCACCACTGAACCAGGAAGACTCGGCGGAGGCGCCATGCCATTACGATCCCATCCGGCTTTAGGACAGTTCAGCCAGTTGCGCACATACTGCTTATCAAAGCTCGGCTGCGTCTTCCCCTCCACATAGTCGCTGCTGGGCCAGTAGCGTGAGGAATCAGGCGTGAGCACTTCATCGGCCAGCACAAGCTTGCCATCCGCATCGATACCGAACTCCAGCTTTGTGTCAGCCAAGATCAGCCCATGTTCTTCCGCAAGGGCCGCTGCCTGCTTATAAATACTCAGCGTGGCCTCGCGCAGTTCATTCGCCCGCGCCTCACCCAGCTTTTCGACGACCGCTTCAAACGGCACGTTTTCATCATGGTCACCCAACTCCGCTTTCGTCGCGGGAGTGAAAATAGGCTCGGGCAGCTTCGACGATTCACGCAGACCCGCAGGTAGCGGAATGCCACAGACGGTTCCGGTTTCCTGATACTCGGCAAGCCCTGAGCCGGTGAGGTAGCCACGCGCCACGCACTCAAAGGGGATCATGTCCAGTTTTTTACACACAAGCGCCCGACCAAGAACCTCTTCGGGGATGCGCGGATCGTCTACCGGACCGGCGAGGTGATTGGGGAAGTCGATGTTAGCGAAAAAGAAGACGGTCATCGCGGTGAGCACGCGCCCCTTATCAGGGATCTCCGTGTCAAGGACGTGGTCATATGCAGAAATTCGATCAGAAACAACCATAAGAAGGTTGTCGTCGTCGATCTCGTAAATCTCGCGAACCTTACCTGCTGCGAGGTGGTTGTACGAGGACAATTCAGGACGCATGAGTAAACACTTTAGCCCCGTGTAGTACCCAATGCCATGCGACACCTTGCGATGTGCCAAAGCCCACCTTTAAACATGCCAAAGATGGGCACAAATGAGGGTAGCGGGACGTCGAAAAGCGTCGTTAAAGGATCTCGCCGGGCTTGTAGGCAGCGGCCTCTGGATGGCGGGACACAACATCGTTCACGCGCGCAAGTACCCGCGCCACCTGGCTTTCCGCAGCACCGATGAAGACGCTACGGTCCGCCAATGCATCCTGCAGCTGCTCCAGGGTGAGTGGAATACGGTCATCGTCAGCAAGGCGTTGAATCAAATCCTGCTCCGCGCCGTTTTCGCGCATATTCAACGCCACCGCAACAGCATTTCTCCTTAATGGCCTCGTGTGCAGTTTCCCTGCCCACACCGGCGCGCACCGCCGCCATCAAAATCCTGGTTGTGGCCAAAAATGGCAGGTAGCGCTCCAATTCACGCTCGATCATTGCCGGGAACGCACCGAACTCATCTAGCACCGTCAGGAACGTCTCGCACATGCCGTCAATGGTGAAAAAAACGCGTCCGGCAGCGCCACGCGACGCACCACCGAACAAAACACATCACCCTCATTCCACTGCTGACCAGCAAGATCAGCGACCATCGTGAGGTAACCGCGCAGCAGAATCTGCATACCACCCACGCGCTCACACGAGCGGGCATTCATCTTGTGCGGCATGGCCGACGAACCCACCTGCCCCTCTTTGAAGCCTTCCGTGACAACCTCATTGCCCGCCATCAGACGAATCGTCGTGGCCAGTGACGACGGCCCCGCGCCCAACTCCACCAGTGCCGAAACCACATCAAAATCCAACGACCGCGGATACACCTGCCCCACCGAGTCAAACACGCGACGGAAACCAAGATGATCAGCCACACGTGTCTCTAAAGAGGCCAGCTTGTTTTCATCACCGCCCATCAAATCCAGCATGTCCTGGGCCGTCCCCATCGGGCCTTTAATCCCGCGCAGCGGGTACCTGCGCAGCAGCTCCTCCACACGTTCGATGGCCACCAGCATCTCATCAGCGGCAGACGCGAAACGTTTGCCCAGCGTCGTGGCCTGCGCTGCCACGTTATGAGACCTGCCCGCCATCACCAAGGATTGGTACTCCCCCGCGCGCGCCCCTATTCGCGCCACCACGGCCACGGCCTTATCGCGCACCAACTCCAGCGAACGGCACACCTGCAGTTGCTCCACATTCTCTGTGAGATCGCGGCTGGTCATGCCCTTGTGAATATGCTCATAGCCAGCCAGGGCGTTGAACTCCTCGATGCGGGCTTTCACGTCATGGCGGGTCACCCGCTCCCGCTCTGCGATAGACGCCAGATCCACGTGGTCGATTACGTTCTCGTAGGCAGTGATTGCCTCCACAGGAATATCCACCCCGAGATCCTTTTGGGCTTTCATCACGGCAATCCACAACTGGCGCTCCATGATGATTTTCGCCTCAGGACTCCACAGCTCCGTCAACTCCGCCGAGGCATAGCGATTGGACAGTACGTTTGCGATTTTCTTCTTTTCAGCCACGTCGCCCATTATCGCATGGCATTTTAGGCGCGGGTGGGGTTCCCGGCACGCTTGTAATAGGTATAGAGCGCCACGCTCAAGCACACCGGCCAGAAGAACAGCGGTACGTAAGCGATGATAAGCCAGAACAGGTGTAGCCCACTCATGCCGTCGGCGGGGGTGGGGTTATCACTCAGCCCAAGCCAAGAAGCAGAAAAACGGACAAGGAGTGGCCCCAGAATCAGGTACAAAACAGCGTTTCCGAGTGCCCCCAGAGTGAGTGGAACCCACCGTGGAAGCCACATTGTCCAATCAATGGTTAACCCCATACTGAGTAGGCCACCAATTAATTGCAGCGCTTCCAAAGTGAGCACATAACGGAGATTTGGGCCGTCTTGATACATGTCTGCGAACGCAAAACCCGTGTTCACGCCACTAATCATTGCAATGCGCCAGATCATTGACGGCAGGACGCAGGCTAAACACAACCATGCGGCAACATTTTTTAAATTTTTAGTTCTAAATGTCATGTTTCCAAGCGTAACTATGATATGAAAGCATGGCTAGACCAGTGCGTTTTAGTTCCGATGATATTTTAGACGGCACCGCCCGTACTCTCGCGTTACGCGGGAAGAATCTCACCATGTCTGACATTGCTCAGGAAATCGGTGGACCAACCGGATCGATTTATCATCGCTTTGCTTCACGTGAGGAGCTGCTAGCTACGCTCTGGATCCGCTCAATTAAGCGTTTTCATGTTGGTTTAATCACCGCCTATACCCTCCCCGACCCGGACACCGCCATCCAATCGGCAGCGGTGCACGTGGTGACGTTTTGCCGCGACAACCCACAGGACGCACTTGCGATGACCCTGTTTCGCCAAACCAGGCTCGCCAATGATGGCCCTGATAATTTGCGTAGCGACGTCGCGCACATCAACGACTCCGCCACCCAAGCGCTCTCAGAGCTTGCGATCCGGCGTTTTGACACGCCCTCCAACCATCACCTTGAACTACTGACACTGGCCACCCGGCAATGTCCCTATGGGCTGGTGCGTCCCCACATTGGTTCTGACATCCCCACATGGCTCGATGCCGCAGCGGCGACCAGCGCCGCCGCGATTGCAAAACTCGGCGATGAGCCGAGTGGTCGCCGCGCTAGTTAGTCCTTTGAAGCGCTCAACGTTCCCCTCATAAAATCGGTTTATTTATCGCGCGCGCAAAAACTCTGTGATGCGTTGACATGCTTGTTCAATCACATCCACATCCACGCAAACTGATGCGTATGTAGCGGTGCCCATCAATGGGATCAAAATCCACACCCGGCGCGACGGCCACGCCGGTTTCCCGGAGCAGGTCGCGACACCACTGTTCTGAGTCGTCGGTGTACTCGGAAATGTCGATGTATAGATAGAAGCCACCGTCGGGTGGGGCGAACCTGGTGAAGGGCAGTTTTTCTAGCAGCACATCACGGGCAGCCGCGTAGTGTTCCACACGCTGCGCGAGTTCCTGGCGGGCCTCCTCACTGAAAGCTTCGACTGCCCCGACTTGGGAGACTGCGGGCGGGCACAGCGCCAGGTTAGCCTGCAGGTTTTCCAGGGGCTCGACGAGGTGATCAGGGACAATGAGCCAACCCAGCCGCCACCCTGTCATGCAGAAGAACTTGGAGAAGTGAACCCACAACAACAGCCTGGTCGGAGTAGGACCTCGCGGTGGCACAGGTTCTGCCGTAGGTGATGCCGTGGTAGATTTCGTCGGAAATGAGCAGGCAGCCGTTGGCGTCACACCACTCAGCGATAGCGCGGAGTTCATCGGGGTCGATGATAGTGCCGGAAGGATTGTCGGGGCTGGTGACGATCACCGCCTTGGGTACCGTGTCCAGCTCTGCAAGCATGCGGGCTGTGGGCTGGAAACGAGTATCGGGTCCGCAGGGTAGGTCCACGATCTGCGCGCCGAGTGCTTGGAGGGTGTTGCGATAGGCAGGTAACCAGGCCGTGACATAGCGATGGTGTCCCCATGATCAAGCGCCGCCAAGAACAGCGCCACGAAACCGCCGGAGGAGCCGGTGGTGATCACCACGTTCTCGGGGCGAGTAGTCACGCCATAGGTGGCATTGTGCCAATCCGCGATGGTGGCGCGCAGCTCGTCGGTGCCCAGCGTGGGAGTGTAACCCAACGGGGCGTCGATAAGTGCCTGCTGTACCCGGCGGATAACGGGGGTAGGGGCACCAGAGGAGGGTTGGCCGACGCACAGCACCAGGGATTTTTCGTCGGTTTGGCCGAGGATCTGCATCACCCGGAAGGGGTCGACGTGGCTACGCTGGCTGGGTTGTGCGTTCATGGTTATACCGAGATTCGACCTTCGACAGCGGGCAGGGCAATGTCGGAGCGGTAGTGGCTGCCGTCGAGAGAGATGGTGCCGAGGACCGCGTAGGCGGCATCGCGGGCGTCGGTAAGCGTGGGGCCAGTACCAATAACATTGAGCACACGGCCGCCTGCCGACACCAATTCACCGTTGGCGTTGCGTGCGGTACCGGCATGGAGGACTGCGGGGTTATCTGCACCCGTGATCACATCGCCAGTGCGGGGGGGAATCGGGGTAGTTCTGGGCGGCCAACACCACCGTCAGTGCGTAACCATCCTCCCACTCCAAAGGCGGCTGCTCAGCCAAGGTGCCCTCCGCAACAGACGCCAACAACTGGCCGAGTGGGGTTTTCAGCAGCGCGAGCACCGCCTGGGTCTCTGGGTCGCCGAAACGACAATTGAACTCCACCACAGCCGGGCCGTCCTGGCCCCAGGCCAACCCTGCGTACAGCAGGCCCGAGTAAGAACAGCCGCGGGCAACCATTTCCTTGGCAACAGGAACGCATACCTCATCAACAATGCGCTGCACCCCATCCTCGGGAAGCCACGGCAGCGGCGTGTAGGCACCCATGCCGCCCGTATTCGGACCTTCGTCATTGTTGCCCACGCGCTTATGATCCTGTGCGGGAAGCAGCGGCACCACCGTTTCCCCATCTACCAGGCAGAACAGCGACACCTCAGGACCATCCAGGAACGTTTCCAACAACACCGGGTTGCCAGCGGCGTGAACAGCATCAATGTGGGCGCGAGCGGCATCGCGATCCGGCGTGACCACCACGCCCTTACCTCCGGCGAGACCATCATCCTTGACCACCCAGGTCGGGCCAAAACGATTGAGGGCGGACTCAATATCGTCGTTGGAGGCACCGGGGGAAAGCGCCTCGGCGTGGGCTGTTTTCACACCGGCGGCGGCCATCACGTCCTTGGCAAACGCCTTAGACCCCTCAATACGGGCGGCATCCTTGTTAGGTCCAAAGACCTTGATACCCTTCTCACGCAACGCATCGGCCACGCCCGCTACAAGGGGAATCTCAGGGCCGATCACAACCAGGTCTACATCTAACGAGGTTGCGAGCTGTGTCATCTCGGCTGGGTCGGTGACAGTACCCTTATGCAGGGTGGCGAGGTCAGCCATACCCGCATTGCCGGGAACAACATGGAGGTCTGACACAGCAGGGGTCCTGCGAGAGTCCAAGGAGCAGGGCGTGTTCACGGGCGCCCGAGCCGATAACAAGAATGCGCATGGCTGCCAGTTTATGTGATGGGCTAGTGGGAGCACGAGAGCGGATATTGTAGGTGAAAGGTTGGGATGCATGGTGGGGTGGAGCGTCTGGCGTTAAGCGCCCAGCACGGAGGCGTGCGGTGGGTGTTTGATACCCGAAATGTCACCCATTATCGGTCGAACATAAAAGCGATCTAGCCTGTTGAGACTTGATTGATCATTCATGCTACTAATACCCTATTTTTGCTCCTTATTTTAGCCATTCAAAATGAACGATTCGATCATAATCGCGTCCGAAAGTTGCACACGGCACCTGTAGCAGTCACCACCGTGGCAGCACTATTGCTGACTCTTCATAATTCACTTTAGTTTATAAATACCCCATAAGCCCTCACAGGATAACTCTACATAAGTAAATCACATAAGTCACAATAACCACTCAAAGCAACATTAATTAACTCCAGAAACACGCCCGAAAATGCCCAAGACCTGCAAAAATAGTATTGTTTTGGATAACATACAAGAGTCAGAAACGCTCAGAAAGATAACTCATCAGACATATAAATCACGATCCTATAACAACGCGATAACGCTTCGGTTGCACTTTCGCTACTTTTGGGTGACGGTTACGCTTTTTGCCTATTAAGGGACTAGATTTAATTGTATGAGCAGCGTATTTACCAAAATCATCAATGGAGAGCTCCCTGGGCGCTTCATTTACCGCGACGACACTGTCGCCGCATTCCTAACTATCGAACCACTCGCCTATGGACACACCCTCATCGTGCCCGTTCAGGAAGTGGACAAGTGGACCGATCTGGCCCCTAACGTGTGGTGCGAAGTCAACGAAGTCGCACAAAGTATCGGACGTGCAGTCATGGAAGCATTCGACGCTGAACGCGCCGGATACGTCATCGCAGGGTTCGATGTGCCACACGCCCATATCCACGTCTTCCCGACCAACACCATGGCCGACTATGATTTCTCTAAAGTCATCAAAGCCGACGAAACCGACCCCGCCCTGATGGACGAAGCAGCTGAAAAACTGCGCGCGATCATGGACACCAATGAAGCGGGGTACGCCTATTAAGAAGGAAGAATGAGCAAGCCGCTTGGGGCACGCGTTCCCACCCGGGGGTGGGTGGAAGACGACTGGCGCGCAGCCCCAAGCGCACAGCGGCCGTGGCCTGTGGTGCTCGTGCACGGGACGTCGGCAAGCACGGGGGATTACATGGAACTGGCGCGTGAACTGCGCGAGCTTGGGTGGGCGGTGTTTATTCCCACCTACGGCAACCGCGCCACCAACCCCATCGAAGACTCCGCCGAGCAAGTACTCGCCTACATCAACCAGGTGCTCCACGCTACCGGCGCGGAAAAGGTCATTATTGTCGGACACAGCCAGGGCGGAGTGCTCGCGCGGTACCTGATCAAACGGCTGGGAGGGGCGTCGAAAGTCAAGCACCTGATCAGCCTGTCCAGCCCGCACCACGGCACCAGCCTCGGCGGCATGCTCAACGTGCTGGTCAATTCGGAACGCAGCGCCGACTTCATGATCCGCATGATCAACAACTACTTCGGGCCGGCAGGCATGCAGCAAATCGTCGGCAGCGACTTCCTCACCGACCTCAACGCCGACGGCGACACCGTGCCCGGCCCCGGATACACCTGCCTGGCCACCCGCACCGACACCACCGTCTCCCCGCCGAGTCCAGCTTCCTCGACGGCCCCGGCGTGGACAACAGTTGGATCCAGGACTACTACCCCCTCGCCGTGATCCTCCACGAAGACATGCCCCGCGACCGCCGCGTCCGCGAACTCGTCATTTCTACCATCGAACAACTAAGGCCACTGCAATGAAACCCCTCGTCCTCTACCTGCCACGCAGAGGCACCCTACCCCTCCCCTTCCCGTCACGCGTGACGACGTCCCGGTGCTCCTGCTCCACGGATACCTAGGATCCCCCGGCAACTTCGGCCCCACCGCACGCGCCCTCCAACAACGCGGCACCCCTGCCCTCGGGTTCGAATTCGGGCACCGCGGCACAGACCGGCTCGACGACTCACTGAACCAGATCGCCGACTTCGCACGCACCATACCCAGCGAACGCTTCGACATTGTCGGGCACTCCCAAGGCGGACTGCTCGGATTACGCCTCGCCCACCTCCCCGAATTCCAACCGCGTATACGGCGCATCGTCGGCCTCGGGGCATCCTTCAAAGGCATCAACGTCAACTACCCTGCGTGGCTCGATCCTATTGCCGCCGCCATCGGCGGGCCTGCGGCGCCCTATCTTCGCGGCAAAGGCTTCCACGAGGCAACCATCCCCGACGGGGTTGAGGTTGTCTCCATCGTCTCCACTGCCGACCGCATCGTCCGACCCCGACAACGCCACACTCGGACACGTGATCACTATCGACGGCGTCCCACACTCCCGCATGCCAGAACTCACCGGACCAGTAATAAAGGCCCTGGATATGGAGGTGTGAAAAGGGATGCTGTATGCAACGATCGTGCAGAGAAAAATTAAACGCACATTCCGTGAGATTAACCAGGGCAACGTCCAGCCAATGCTTGACACCCTTGCCGACCCATTTGTCTATGTCTTCCATGGGACACATGCATTGGGAGGACGCAGAACCTCCAAGGACGCCATGAGGCTGTGGTGGGAGCAAGTTTTCCGGCTACTACCTGGCATTCGATTCGACGTTCAAGAGGTTGTGATCAGCGGGTGTCCGTGGAATATGCGCGTTGCAGTTAGGTCTTTAGTGAGCGGCGACCTGCCTAATGGGGAGTTGTACAGCAACACTGCATTCCAATTCATGAACGCGAGGTGGGGACGAATCACGCGCATAGAAACCATGGAAGACACCCAAATTCTTGAACAGGCGCTTCAGGTGGTTTGCTGGGTCTGGTTGCGTTGAAGCACTAGAACCACCAATGAATGAGTAATCCGCTCACGACACCGACGAATCTCTGAGCCTTATAGTCCACGTCAGGGTAACAAAAAACGCGCTGATGGCACTAAAAACGATAAGCACCACCAGATGTTTGCCGATAATAAATCCCAGCAAGATGACACACAGGACAGCGAACCATGCTGCACATATTGACAAAATAGCAATTTTGCGTTGGCTCATTTCCTACTCCTTTCCTGCCAAAATGTGAATACACCGCCGAGTATGCCATTAACCGTCAAAAGCTGCAAGCAGGAAAAGCAACCTTAGTTTTTCCTCAGAGCCTGATTCCGGGTCAAAGTTCAGACAAAAGATTTTCCGCAACACATTAATCACCTATAGCGTGCATTGTCGGACTAGCCTGCAACCGGTATCGGGATAACATGAGTGGTAGCCATGTTCTTTGATAAACCCAGCCAAAAGCGATGACAGCGTTATCGTTGAATCAAGCTAATATTGATAAAACAAGGTTGTCTCTTTATGTGGTTTTTATTAGCTCTAAAACAGTAGAATAATTTGCTAGTGATGGGGCGTGTCAGGAAAATCGCGTCAGCTTTTCCCGAAAATATAAATCAAGCTCTTTTGTATGACTTTTATGCACACTACCAGATTTTTTGACTATACTTTGATGCTTATCATAATATCGATATTTGTCACCTAATGGACGCCTTTATTTTGCGCGATACTTTAAGTTCGTTTTCGAGAATCATTTTACCCCACCTAGCACAACACCCTCACCTTGTCCTACATTTGGACCTATGAGCGACTCCGCCGACAACGATACCGTTCACACAGACACCAACAACACCACAACCAACCCCGATCCCGCACACCACACAGTAGACATTGAGGACGAGACTCATTATTTCGCCTGGCCGAAAGACAAAGTGTTGCTTGACGCACTCCTTGACGCCGGGGTGGACGCCCCGTATTCCTGCCATATGGGCGAGTGCGGTGCCTGCCAATGCACGGTCGAGGGCGGGGAGACACACATGCTGGCTAACCAGGTGCTCAGCACCTACGACATTGAGGATGATCAGCGCCTAGCCTGCCAAACTATCCGCGACGAGGAGGGACCGTACGAGATTTCGTACTGGTTCTAGCCAGCCCCACCCACCACCTACACAGCCTTCAGCGCAACCCTAAACGTCGATCCTTTCCCTTCCACGCTATCCACACTGATCGACCCGCCATGCGCCTCAACCAGCGTGTTTTTGTAATAGCCAGCCCCAGCCCCGGATCCACCGGATTCGCGGGAGCGGGATTCGTCGGCGCGGTAGAAGCGCTCGAAGATGTGGCTCGTCACCTCGGGTGACATGCCCACGCCATCATCGGAGATGGTCACCACAATAGTGTCGCCGTCTTTGCGGATGTTCACGTCCACGGCAGCGTCTGGCCCACCATGCTTCAACCCGTTGACCACGATGTTGCTGAGCACCCGGTGGAGTTGCGAGGCGTCGCCAATCACCATGGGTGGTTCGGTGGTGTCGTTGTGGATTCCTATACTGCGCCCTGGGTGTGCCGCCTGCACAGAGCTGACCACGTTGACGGCCAGCTCAAACATGTCCACGGGTTGTTTTTCCATGCGGGAGCCCTCGGCGCGTGTGAGCGCCAGTAGGTCTTCCACCAGAAGTGTCATGCGCGCGGCTTCGCCTTCGATGCGGTCTACGACCATGCCGAAGTCTTGGGTAGCACCGGAGCGATAGAGTTCCGTGTAGCCTTTCACAGAGGTGAGTGGGGTGCGGAGTTCGTGGGAGGCGTCACCAACGAAGCGGCGCATTTGTTCTTCTTTTTGCTGCGCCGTCATCAGGGAGTCCTGCAGCTGGGTGAGCATGATGTTCAGCGCCGCAGCGAGTTGCCCCACTTCGGTGCTCATGGGCCATTGCGGGACCCTTCGGTCGAGGTCACCAGCGGCGATGTCCCGCGCTGTATGCTCGACTTCTTTGAGGGGCCGGAGCGCGCGGCGCACGGCCCACATGGCGACCAGGCCGAGGATGCCCAGCACGATAAACCCGATGAACACCTGCACAATGGTGAGTCGCCGCAGGAGGGAGTCTTCCCTCTCCAGGCTTTGCGCCACGATGGTTTGTTCTTGGCCTTGGGTGAAACCGAGGACGCGCCAACGCACGTGGTCACCGTTGCCAATGGAGGAGACGGTGGTGGGGCGCTCGTCGAAACGCACGGAGCTGACATCGGGGGCATCAGAGCCGTCGTTGACTTCCAGGACTGTGCCGTCGGTGAAGCGTTTGAGCACGTAGAAGTCGCTGGGCGGGCCTTGCTGGGTTGCCCCCGGCCGCTGGAATTCGCCGCGGTCCAGCCAGCTTTTCGACGCCTGCTGCAACTTACTGTCCACATTTGAGTAGGCGAAGTCACGCATAATGCCGTTGACGGCGAACGCACTGGCACTGAGTCCCCAGCGCGGACACAAGCACCACGATCAGCACCAGCCAGGTCTGCAACGGCAGTGCTTTGAGTTTTGTCATGGCGGTTTAGGTTTTCGGGGTGGTGCGTGGGGTGCGCAGCACGTAACCGACGCCGCGTACCGTGTGGATGAGCTGCGGGTCGGAGGTGTCTATTTTTCTGCGCAGGTAGGAAATGTAAGATTCGACGACGTTGCCATCTCCTCCGAAATCGTAGTGCCACACGTTGTCCAGAATTTTTGCCTTGCTCAGCACCACTTCGGCGTTAAGCATGAGGTAGCGCAGGAGGTTAAATTCGGTTGGCGAGAGTTCCACGATCTCACCAGCTTTGGTTACCTCGTGGGTGTCATCGTTGAGGGTAATGTCCGCGTAGCTCAACGTGGAATCTTCGTCCGCCGTCTCTGTGTGTAACTGGCCGCGGCGCAGGATCACGCGCAGACGGGTAATCACTTCTTCCAGCGAAAACGGCTTGGTCACGTAGTCGTCCGCGCCGATGGTCAGGCCGTGGATGCGGTTTTCCACCGCATCTTTGGCGGTGAGGTAGAGCACTGGGCCGTCAAGACCGTCGGCGCGTAGGCGGGGCAGGAGTTCAAAACCATCCATACCCGGCATCATCACGTCCAGGATGAACGCATCGGGGCGGAAGTCGCGAGCGACGCGCAACGCCTCCATGCCCGATTTCGCAGTGGCAACCTCGAACCCCTGGAACTTCAAGCTCACGCTCAGAAGTTCCACAATGTTGAGTTCGTCATCCACCACGAGGACACGGGTGGGTGGTTGATTACTGGACGTGCTTTGGATGCTCATATCGTCCATTGAATCATTGTTTGTATCACTGGTTGCTGCAGCCACAGGTGTCATTCCTTACCTGCCGCCGCAGCAACAATCATGTTCTGCGCGGTTGCCGACGCCGGGGACGGCTCAACAACCTGCAAAAACAAACCGCTTACTGCAACTGAAGCCGCAACCACACTGGCAACGAAAACCATTCATGGCGGCACCAACCTTCCTCAACTAGGCATCTCACTGTCTGTTAGGTGACAGTGTGCGCCACCCCTCTGGAGAGCGGCTGCCCGGTTCCTGGAAGGTTGCTGTGAATGGCAGGAGCGGCTATATGCACCCTCTAGCCCCACTCGACCGACTGAAGGTCAATACCCGCCGCAGCGGCCTCGGCCTCCACGAGTGTCAGCAAGTACTCGGGGTTGGTGTACATGTCACGGTACCTTTCGTCGGCAACGTACAGCCTGGCCAGCAACACCTGCTTGGACAGGGTGCAATCGTAGTAGCGCTCGACTTGGGCGCGGTGGCGTGCCACGAGTTCTTTCGCGGCGTCGGAACCCGGCGCGACACCCGCAGCCTTAGCGGCGGCGACATCTCGGTTGAATGCCTCCATTTCCGCTCCGACCTTGACCCAGTCCTCGCGGGTCATCTGGGCGGTGCGTTCCTGGGCTTGTGCCCACTCGGGTGTATCGCCCCAGCGTGCCTCGGCCTCTTCCTCGTAGTCGTGCCACTTTTTGCCGAACAGTTCGACTTTCTCATCCATGGTGAGATTTCCTTCCATGATCGTGTCCACTGCACGAACCATCTCGTGCAGGTGATCGATCTGTTCAAGGAGCAGCCGTTTCTGATTTCTCAGATGCTCCTTGACCGTACCTGGCTTGTCGAGCATCTCCTCGATGTCTTTCAGCGGAACACCCGCCTCGCGGTACACGAGGATCTGCATGGCGCGCTCAATGTCGGCTTCGGTATACAGGCGGTAGTCGGACCAGGTGCGAAAGCTCGGCACGAGAAGTCCGATGTTGTCCCAGTGCCGAAGCGTCCTGGTTGTCACACCCAGGTAGTCGGCCATCTGCCCAACAGTGAGTTCGGTGTTGTCGATCACGGGATTAAGTGTCTTCCTTTACGTTGGGTCAAGCTCAAGGGGCTGTGCAGAAATACGTCAAAAAAATTAAGGCCACGACCCAACAACAGGCTGTGACCTTGAAAAATAGAGCTGGAGACGAGACTTGAACTCGCAACCTACGGTTTACAAGACCGTTGCGCTACCGATTGCGCCACTCCAGCACGTGACCACTTTTGCGGGCACGGTTGATTATGGTACCTGATTGCAGGAACTTAGCAAATGTGGGGCTTCATGTGTGCGAGTGGTGCGCTGGGGAGGGATGCTGGGTATGTTGTAATCCTTGGTACCGTTTTGTCGCCCTACGGCGTGAGGATTGAAGCGCGTGAGCACAGTTGTTGATCGGGTCAGGGCGTTGTTTAGCCGCAGGGGACGTATTGCGACTATCGACGCCGCGAAAGCCGCTCCCCACCCTCCCCACTGGCCCCCGTCGACCTGACTGATCCCGCGCAAGTGTCGGGCGTGATGGACATTGCCGCACGCATCGGCGACATTCTTCTCTCCTCCGGCACCGGCAACAACGACGTGAAGGCACAGATCCATGCGGTGGCCTCGGCCTATGGCCTGCACTACAGCCACGTGGACATCACCCTGAACACCATCACCATTTTCACGCATATTGGTACCGCTCAGAAAATCCCGGTAAGCATTTTCCGCGTGGTCCGCAGGCTTAGCGTGGACTTTTCCAAACTCTCTGAAGTGGACCGTCTTATCCGATCCATTCAAGCGGGTGCCACCCCACCGGACGTGGCGGAAAAGATTCTCGACGAACTCTCCTCCGCCCCACCGCGCTACGGGCGGCGCATGTCGCTGTTCGGCTGGGCACTCATGGCCGCTGCGGTGGCCGTGATGTTGGGTGGCGGTCTGTTGGTGGCTGCTACCTCGTTCATTTCTGCGGTGGTCATCGTGGGTGGTGCGAACTGGTTGGATGAGCAACGCCTGCCCATGTTTCCAAAACGTCTACGGCGGGATTGTGGCCACCGTTCCAGCCGCACTGACCTACCGTTTGGCCTTGGAATCTGGATTGAATCTCGCGCCGGGACAGGTCGTGGCGTCGGGAATCGTGGTGATGTTGGCTGGTTTGACCCTTGTGCAGGCGTTTCAGGACGGCATCACGGGTGCACCGGTAACAGCAAGTGCGCGATTTTTTGAAACGATGATGCTGACCGGCGGGATTGTGGCCGGTGTGGGTATTGGCATCCAAACCTCAGCGGCTCTGGGCGTGACACTGCCGGAGCTGGAAACCGTCGTTTCACCGAACTTGGCATCGACCACGTTAAAAGTGACGGCAGGTGCCGTCGCGGCCGCTGGGTTCGCCATTGCGTGTTATTCCGAGTGGTCGTCTGTGCTGGTCTCTGGCATGACAGCCGGCATGGGATCGTTTGTGCAGTATTTTATCCTGGTGCCGCTGGGCGTGGGTCCGGTGATTTCCATTGGCATTTTAGCCACCATCATCGGTTTGACTGGCGGCTTGCTGGCTCGCCGCTTCCTCATTCCGCCGCTGATTACCGCCGTGGCGGGGATTACTCCGCTGCTGCCTGGTTTGAGTATTTACCGGGGAATGTATGCCCTGCTACATGAACAGATGGTGGTGGGGCTATCCAACATGGCCTTGGCGCTGGGTATTGCATCTGGGCTGGCCGCAGGCGTGGTGCTGGGCGAATGGTTCGCCCGGAGGCTACGCCGCCCGCCTGGATTCAACCACTACCGTGAGTTGTGGAAGCTGCGGCGTTTCTCCTTCCAGGATCATGCCCGCGATCAATCTTCCTAACACGGACGCTCAACAGGTCTTCCAAGCGGTCTGACGCAGCGGTGCCCCTGGTTCTAGTGCTACGATGGTGTGTCTACACGTGTGCTCTTTTTACATCATCAGGAGGATCCTTGCCCCCCAAGGTGACCGATACCCGCACGAACAATGCGGAATCATTACATGCAGTTGAGGCGGAAACTGCAGAGGCCGCGCGACGGATTGTTGCCACCTACTCTGCTGATTTCTTTGATTGCGCCACGCTGGTCAGCATGCTCGGCGTGGAGCCTGAGGGCTTGAACTACCGCAAGATTGCCGCCGAATACGCCGAGACCAACGCCCCGAAGAAGGCGACCAAGCGTACGCGGAAAACCACGAAGAAAACCACCAAAAAGGCTGCTAAGAAAGCCACCAAGGCCGCAAAGAAAACGACCAAAAAGGCTACCAAGAAGGCCACAAAGAAAACGACCAAAAAAGCCTAGGCATGTGAGATTGGGTTTCTGATCGTGAGTGGGGAAAATCAGTTTGTTGTTGTAGCGAACCGTCTTCCGGTGGACTTAACCACGCATCCGGACGGCACGGAGGAATGGACGCCAAGCCCGGGCGGCTTGGTTGCCGCGTTGACACCTGTGTTGGCTAAACAGCGTGGCTGCTGGGTGGGCTGGCCCGGAGTGGCAGATGCCGCGCCGGAGCCATTTCACACAGATGATGGTGTGCTGCTGCATCCAGTGAAGCTCACCTCCGTGGATTATGAGGAGTTTTACGAGGGGTTTTCCAACGCCACGTTGTGGCCGCTCTACCACGATTTGATCGTGCCGCCGGAGTATCACCGGGATTGGTGGGAATCCTACCGTGAGGTGAATTTGAAATTCGCCCAGGAAGTTGCGGAAGTCGCCGCTGAAGGGGCGACGGTGTGGGTTCAGGATTACCAGCTGCAGCTTGTCCCCGGTATTTTGCGCCAGACCCGCCCGGATCTTCGCATCGGATTTTTCCTGCATATTCCGTTCCCCTCTCCCGACTTGTTCCGCCAGCTTCCCGTGGCGCGAGGAGATTGTGCGGGGTCTGCTCGGGGCGGATGTGATTGGGTTCCACCTGAAGATCAACGCCGATAATTTCTTGACGCTTGCACGGCAGGTGGCGGGCGATACTGGTTCGCACATTGGGCAGCCGGATCAGCTGGCCGTGGAGGGCGAGGCATCGATGAATTCCATCACGGCAACCATCTCGGTGCCGGATGGCCGCGAAGTGGGGGTCGCGGCATTTCCCATTTCCATTGACACGGCATCGGTGATCGCGCAGGCAAACAACGCGGATCCGGCGAGTATTCGGCACAGCTTGGCGGATACAGAAACCATCATTTTGGGCGTGGATCGCTTGGACTACACCAAGGGTATTTTGCAGCGCTTACTGGCGTTTGAGGAACTGTTGGAATCCGGCGCACTGGACCCCAATGATGTGGTGTTGGTGCAGGTAGCCACACCGTCTCGGGAGCGCATTGAGCATTACCGCACCGCTCGGCACGCCGTGGAACAGGCTGTGGGGCGCATCAATGGCCGGTTCGGGTCTATTGGTCGGCCCGTGGTGCATTACGTGCACCGTTCCATCAGCAAAGACCAGCTCATGGGGATCTACGCCGCAGCGGATGTCATGCTGATTACCGCGTTCAAAGATGGCATGAACCTGGTGGCCAAGGAGTATGTTGCCTGCCACGGTGACGGGTCGGGCGCGTTGGTGCTCAGCGAGTTCGCCGGCGCGGCTGTGGAGTTAAACCAGGCGTTCCTGTGCAACCCACATGACATCGAATCCATTAAAAAGCAACTGCTTGCAGCGGTCACGGAGCTGCGGAGCGCACCGGAGGAGACACGGGAGCGCATGGAAGCCATGCACCAGCAAGTGGTGGAGCATGATGTGGAGGCATGGGCGAAGAGCTTTTTGACCTGCTTGGAGCGCCACGCATGAGCGCACGACGCATAAAGACCATCGCAGCCGCAGCCGTTGCGCTGGGCATCGGCACGTTGATAACAGCATGCGGCAGCAATGATGACACCCCGGTGGTGCAGTCCACCTGGCAGATCACCAACCTATATGTGGATGAGCAACACCCCAGCGTGCTACCGGATTCCATCGCGGGCAAGGCCACCATGGTGTTTGGTGAATCCACCATCGCCGGCAATAGCGGCTGTGCACCATTTCAAACACGGGTGCATTTCACCAAGGATGGCCAGGAAACTTCATCAGCTGAGGCAACTCAGGTGAATTTTTATCGCAAGAAAATCGACGATCCTGCAGGCTGCACCGGAGCGGACTTGTACTACCACGACAGCCTGACAAACATGCTGGATGGAACATTTGACGTGCAGCGGAAAGCAGCAAACGAGCTGCTCTTGGTCAAGCAGACGGATGCGTTTAACCGCCCAGCTATCCGGTTGACCTCTATCAGCAACCGCTCCTAAGCGTCTACATTGGATGCTATGACTACCTTGGACGATCTTGCCACCACCCCAACGTTGCTGGTGGTCTCCGATTTTGACGGCACGCTGGCGGGGTTCAATGTGGATCCCATGAATGTTCCGGTGAACACGACGTCCATTGCGGCATTGGAGAGGCTGTCCACAATGCCGAACACCAAGGCGGCGATTCTTTCCGGCAGGCACTTGGAGGGTCTGCGCACAGTCGCCCAGGTTTCTGAATCGGTGATTTTGGCAGGAAGCCACGGCGCGGAAACCAATGAGCACACCACCCCGTTGACGGAGGAACAGCAGGAAGCCATGGCACAGCTCTCTGTTGAGCTGCATAAACTCACGGAAAAGTACCCAAAGCTATGGATTGAAACCAAGCCGCTGCACATGGTGGTACACACCCGCCCGCTGGAAGACACAGACTTGGAGGCTGCCGCCGCGGAGGAGGCGCGGGCGCTGTGCCCCGCCATCATGCACGTCACGGAAGGCAAGCATGTGGTGGAGTTTTCCGCCATTGATGTGACAAAGGGCAGCTGGATTACCGCTGCTCGCGACAATTACGGCGCTACTGCGGTGCTGTTCATTGGCGATGACCAGACAGATGAGAACGGTTTCCATGCGCTCGGCGACAGCGACATGGGCATTAAGGTCGGCGACGGCGACACTGCCGCTACCGTACGCGTCAATTCACTTGACGACGTCGCGGACGTCCTCACCACGCTCGCGACTGCACGCGCGCACCACTTGGGGGTTTAAGCACGTGGTGGGGCAACTGTCCCGCCTTCATGGAAGCTGGTGTCCAGGATGGTGCGGGGCGCGGGGCTGGGTGGGACGGCGTCGGCAAGGTAGTCGTCGATAAGCGAAAAGAGCATGCGACCCGCCGCAGCCCCTTTGGCCTTGTTGGGTTGCAGCACGGTGGTGAGATTGCGGTCCAGCGCGGTGCGGATGCCGTCGAAACCGGTAACGGAGAGGTCGTCCGGGACGCTCAGCCCTACTGACTCAGCATAGGCGAGCACACCCAACGCCATGGAGTCGGTGGTGCACAGCACGGCGGTGAGCTCAGGGTGCGATTCCAGGAGTTCACGAGCGGCTGCGACGTTATTGGCCGGGTCGTTGATGTGCCGTTCAACGATGGGCACAGACGTGGGGTCAATGCCAGCAGACTGCAAAACTGACAGTGCACCCTGCACGCGGGCACGTTGAACGTGCAGGTCAGCGGCATCGAGACGGTCTGGGGTAACCGCGCCGTCATTCGGGCGGCGGAACAGGCGGATCGACAAGATGCCAATGTTGCGGTGACCAGCATCGATCAGGGACTGCGCGGCGGGTGCGATGGCCGCATAGTCATCAATACCCACAAACGGGAGGGAATGTTCGTCGGCGGGTTGGTCGCAAATCACCATCGGGAGGCGGCGGTTTTTCGCGGCCAGCAGATACGGGTCGTCGGCGGCCACCGAATACACCACAAAACCATCAACCACACACTGATTCACCAGCTGCGCGGCAGCGACCTGATCCACGCTTGTGTCAGGTCCCAACGGGGACAAGCGTCAGGGAATTATTCGACCCGTAGGACGCCTCCGCCATGCCTGCGAGAAAATCCACGGATGCCAAATCCTCGAAGGCATACGACAAGTGCTCGGTCAGCAGCACCCCAAACGATCCCTGTGCGACGGGTCCGCAGCGACCGGGCCGTCGGGTCAGGGCCGGGGTAGCCTAAGCGCTCAGCTGTTGCCAAAATACGTTCCCGTAGCGCGGCAGATAACTGTTCCGGGCGATTATATGCGTTAGAAACTGTGGTGCGTGAAACACCTAACTCTGCAGCCAAAGATGCCAGGGTGCCGCGACTTTGTGTACGTTTTGCCATGATTCTAAAAACTATCACTTTGTCACACCTTTCGGGGGTGACACACATAATTTTGGCATCAGAACTATGTCACACATGGGTTTTCCAGAAGTTTCAACATAGCGCTACCGTGAATTTATGTCTGATAGCATAAATGCGAATGGCGGAACACCCCAATTGTAGGGCGGTCCGCCTGCGAGGTACCTGGCCTGATCGTCGTCTAACTGGCGCGTCGCTGCCGGGCAAATTCACTTAACACTACACCCGCAGCCACGGACGCATTCAGTGATTCCACCCAATCTGATGTGGGAATAGAGATCTTAGAATCGCAGGTCTCAGATACCAGTCTGGACAGCCCTTTACCCTCACTACCCACCACAATCACGGTTGGTTCGGTGCCGTCATAATCATCCAGTGTCTTATCGCCATCAGCGTCCAAGCCCACCACCTGGAAACCTGCTTGCTGGAATTGCTTTAATGTACGTACCAAATTGGTTGCCTTAGCCACTGGAAGCCTGGCAGCCGTCCCGGCTGACGTGCGCCAGGCCACCGCTGTCACCGATGCCGAACGACGCTCCGGAATAATCACGCCCCTGCCCACCAAACGCAGCCACCGAACGAATCACCGCGCCCAGGTTCCGGGGATCGGTGATGTTATCCAAGCACACCACCAGACCCTGGCCAGAGGCCGCAGCCTCGTCGATAATGTCCTCCACGTGGGCGTAATCGTAGGAGGGCACCTGCAAACCAATGCCCTGGTGCATGCTGCTTCCGGTCATGCGGTCCAGTTCAAGGCGAGACACCTCAATGATGGAGATGCCGCGAGAATTGGCCAGCCGCACGGCCTCAGCGAGGCGGTCATCATTATTCGTGCCCTCCGCGACATACAATGCTGTTGCGGGGACATTGGTGCGGAGACACTCCACCACAGGATTGCGCCCCACCACCAGTTCTGTGGTGCGTTCCCGCACGTGACGACCGGAATCCCGGCGTTGCTTATCAAGCTTGCGCTTATGCGCAGCGTGATAGACCCGATCCTCCGCCTTCGGAGTGGGGCCTTTGCCCCGCAACCCACGTCGACGCTGGCCACCGGAGCCCTTCGTCGCGCCTTTCTTGTTCGTCTTGCGCACCGCGCCGCGACGCCTTGAGTTACCAGCCATGTATGTTTACCTCACACCTTTTACTATCTTTATCAGCGACCATCTCGCAGCGACCATTTTTGCGCCGTCAGCAGTGTCCACAATGTCAATCCCAGCCGCGTTCAACTGATCCCGCACCTGGTCCGCAGTAGCCCAATCCTTGTCGGCGCGGGCGAGTTCGCGGCGTCGTAACGCATCAGCAATGAGCACATCCAGGGCGGCGAGCGCGGCATCATTGGACTGGTCTCGGTCGCGCCACTGCGGAGCATACGGGTCCACACCCAGGATCGCAGTCATGGCTCGGACCTGCCCAGCAATGGCCGTCGCTTCTGCGGTGTCGCCTTTATCCAGGGCGGAATTACCAGCACGAACCGCGTTGTGCACCTCGGCAAGCGCTGCGGGGACACCGAGGTCATCATCCATCGCGGCCGTGAACGCGTCCGTCACCTCACCCTTTTCTATCTCACCAGCGTTCAGCTCAACCACACGATGCAGGAAGGACTCAATGCGGCGATAACCAGCGGCGGCTTCCCTGCAGCGATGCCTCAGAGTATTCCAACATCGAACGGTAGTGGGCGCTGCCCAGGTAGTAGCGCAGCTCCACGGGGCGGACCTTGGTCAGCACGTTCGGAATGCTCAGAACATTGCCCAGCGACTTGGACATCTTCTCACCGGACATGGTGACCCAGCCGTTGTGCATCCAGTAGCGCGCAAAAGGGTCACCCGCAGCGTGGGCCTGTGCAATTTCGTTTTCGTGGTGCGGGAACTGCAGGTCCAGGCCGCCGCAGTGAATATCAAACTCCGCGCCCAGGTACTTTGTGGCCATAGCAGTGCACTCAATGTGCCAGCCGGGGCGACCATCGCCCCACGGTGTCGGCCAGCTTGGTTCTCCAGGCTTTGCTGCTTTCCACATTGTGAAGTCGCGAGGGTCGCGTTTGCCGGTGCCAGCGGATTCACCTTGGTCAAGCTCGTCAAGTTTCTGCCCGGAAAGGTGCCCGTAGTCCGGCAGAGAGGTTGGCTGCATGTACACGTTGCCGTCAGCCGCATAACCGTGACCATTGTCAATAATGCGGCGCATGTACTCCACCATCTCCGTGATGTGCCCTGTGGCGCGCGGCTCGATTGATGGGGGGCGCACGCCGAGCTGGTCGTACGCCCATTGGAAAGCCCGCTCGTGGGTGGCCGCCCATTCCCACCAGGGCCGTCCGTTGTCTGCGGCTTTTGTAAGAATCTTGTCGTCAATGTTGGTGACGTTGCGCACAAACGCGACGTCAAGCCCGTGGGCTTCAAGCCAGTTACGGAGGATATCGAATGCAACACCGCTGCGAATATGCCCAATATGCGGCACCGTCTGTACCGTCGCACCACACAAGTACACCGAGGCGTGCCCGGCGCGGACGGGCTCAAAGTCACGGAGTGTTCGGGTTGCGGTGTCGTAAATTCGAAGAGTCACACGAATCAGTGTAACTGAGGGGGCCGGCACCTCCACTGCCGCCTACTTCACCACCGCCGCGATACCTGCAGGTGACAGCTAGGCAACCATGACCTGCTAGGAGCTAAAGGCACTGGTCATGCGATCAAAAATCTGGTCTAGCGGCGCAAACATGGTACCAACTTTATTCAGCACGTCAGAACCCGGGAAGCTGGACAGTACGCTGCGTTTCGCCTCGTCAAGTTCCTTCATGTCCGAGGCCAGCAAGGTCTCCAGGTTAGTAGTCAGCGTGGCCAGACGTTCCTTGTCTTCTTTCTTGTCTGCGCGGGCGGACAGTTGCTTCACTTGCGTGAGAAGATTGTTTTCCTTCTCCACAAACCATGCGAGATAGTCAACGTTTTCCTGGCCATGGCGAGCTTTATTGTCGCGAGTGGTGAGATCTTTGTAATTAGCCTCCAGAATGCTAACTTCTGTGTCAACGCTGTGCTGGGAGGCGATGACCTCAGCGGTAGGTTCCGCTGGTTGTGCGGGGTCAGCGGACGCCACGGCGGCCCCACCCGCCAAGATGGATACTGTGAGAGCGGCGGATGTGGCGACGTTGACAGCGACGGTGACGGCATGATTTCTCATAACAAATTAATATACCTTAAATTATTTCCATAGCACAGCGGTGGCGATTGCGGCGCGCCCTTCTCCCCGTCCAGTAAAGCCAAGACCATCGGTTGTTGTGGCCGATACCGACACGGGAGCGCCGATGAGTTCCCCCATTATGCCTTCCGCTTCCGCCCGGCGCGGCCCCATTTTCGGCGTGTTGCCTACGAGCTGCACGGCAACATTGCCAATAGTAAAGCCGTGGGAGTCGAGCAGTTCCCGGCATTCCGTGAGCAGCTGCGTGCCGGATACGTTGTCGTATTCGGGGCGTCCGACACCAACAAAAGACCCCTAGATCCCCCAGCCCTGAGGCACTGAGCAGGGCATCTACCACGGCGTGCGCGACAACATCGCCGTCGGAGTGCCCTTCGCAGCCGTCGGCGGCGTCGAAAAGCAGGCATGCGATCCAACAGGGTTTGCCGGGTTCGATGCGGTGGGCGTCGGTGGCGATACCCACGCGCGGAATAATATTAGTCACTTGGCACCTCAAAAATAGTGGGTTCAACGTCGTCGGTGATGTGTTGCGCCATGACCATATCCATCGGTGTGGTGACCTTAAATGCCATGGGATCACCAGGCACGCACAGCACGCGCTGGCCGTACCATTCCATGAGGCTGGCATCGTCGGTGGGCGTGAAACTGGGGTGCGACTGGGCAAAAAACTCCTGGTTGGCGGCACGCAGCGTTCGTAGGTCAAAACCCTGCGGAGTTTGCACAGCCCTCAAAGTATCCCGTGGCGGCGTATCGACGACCGCCCCTTCCGCCACTCGCTTGATCGTGTCTGCCACCGGTAGGACAGGGATCACGGCCGCGTTTCCCGCGAGAACACTCTGCGCCACACGCGCAATCAGCCCGGGCGGGGTGAGGGCGCGGGCGCTATCGTGGATGAGCACAATGCCATCGTCTTCTTCAATGGCCTGCAGACCAGCCCACACACTGTCAGCGCGTTCCCCGCCGCCATGGACAAGCCGAATACCCACCCCCAACTCGAACACGCCCCGTTTAGCAAACAGCTCGCGGGCATAGTCCTCCATGTCAGGGCTAACCAGCACAATGATCTGGTCCACCACATCGGAGGTCACCATGCCACGAATGCTGCGCTCCACAAGACTCACGCCGCGCAGCGAAACAAACGCTTTAGGTATTGGCGCTCCCAATCGGGAACCTTTCCCGGCTGCGGCCAGCAGCGCGGTGACACGGCGGGCGGGCATTGTTAGCCGCTAGTCTTCATCGTCGAAGTTGAGGTCGTCAAGGTCCACGTCCATGTCCTCCACAACCTTCTTCTCCGGCTCATCCTCCACGCCCAGTGCGCGGTGGCGCTCAATGGTTTCCGCAAACTGTTTTTCCAAGTCGTCGGCTTTCGCCTCATCCACGTTTTCTGCCAGCGCCAGCTCCCCCACCAGCACCTGGCGCGCTTTGGCCAACATGCGCTTCTCGCCAGCAGACAAACCGCGGTCTTGTTCGCGACGCCATAGGTCACGCACAACCTCCGCAACCTTGTTCACGTCACCAGAGGCGAGGCGTTCCTGGTTGGCCTTATAGCGGCGTGACCAGTTGCCAGCTTCTTCCACATCAGTCTCACGCAGTACGGAGAAGACTTTCAACAGGCCCTCTTCTCCCACCACGTCGCGCACACCAACAAGTTCAGCGTTCATTGCGGGCACACGGACGGTCAGATCCGACTGGTGAATCTGCAGCACCAAGTAGTCGACGACTTCGCCGCGCATTTCCCGCTGCTCAATGGCCTCAACCACGGCCGCGCCGTGGTGCGGGTACACGACGGTGTCTCCGACTTTAAATCCATGCCCACTCCTTGTTAAAAGCCGTAAATATCGACATCATAACACGATCCAGGCAGGTCTCATGCATGGTCTGTGCAGTGCGCGCAGACAGTCCTTGGATAGTCTGCGGGTAGTCTCAGTATGCAAGATTCACCCCTTCGGCTGCCCCCGCAGACCCCTATTATCTGCAGAAAAAATGTGTGAACATGCCTTGGGGTGACTAAAGTAGGCTAGTGACAACTGACTTTACCCACCAGCCTCAAACGGAGGACATAAAAGTGATGACCCTCAAGTCGGCCGCTCGCCGTGGTGTCGCCCTTGGCTTAGCTGGTTGCGCCGCACTGACCCTCAGCGCATGTGGCGCTGGGCAGATCTCCCAAACCGCCAATCAAGTAGCAGCAGTCGATGGTGCCAGCGCCCACAGCGACGACAACACAATCGCCGTCCGTGACGTCACTGTGGTGGTGAATGATGACTCTACTGCCGCGTTAAAATTCACGGCGGTCAACCAGGACACCAGCGAGAGCACCCATACGTTGGAATCCGTCACTGTTGGCGGTGAGCAGGTCACCCTGTCAGAGAAGCCAAAGCTGGAACGCGAATGCACTGTCGTTGCTGATTCCAAGAAGTACATTGACAACCTCACCAAGCCAGAAACCGGGTGCATTACACATATTTCCACCTCCCTGGAAAACAACGGTTTGGCACTGGGCGGTACCAAGGACGTGGTGTTCAACTTTGATAATGGCGAAGTGACTGTCTCCGCCACCATCGCAGGCAACCTGCACAAGTCGGGCCAGGTCGAACGCACCACTGGCTCTGAATCCGGCGATACCCACTCGGGCCACAGCCACTAGTACAGGATTTTTCGCACCTCCTGGCAACCCCCGGCTTTGCGCTGGGGGTTTTCGCGTGCATGACCCCTGTTCATAAGTCCGTAGTATGGGGTCAATGATTCAGCTTTCCGACGACGACATCGGCGTAGGCAATAGCATTGCCGCTAAAGTTGGCGATCACCAGATGTAACACACATGTTCGACCCTTGTGTCGGACGTGTCTACCATGGTGTCTACACTGCGCAGCATGGCAAAAACGGCAGTGAAAAAACCACGCACCCAGTATCAATGCACTGATTGTGGCTACACATGTGCAAAGTGGTTGGGTCGCTGCCCTGAGTGTGGTTCATGGGGGACGTTGGAAGAAACGCGTTGCGGCAACCAGCAAGAACGGCGGTGGAGGCGCTGCCGTAGCCGCATTCACTGGGGCACTCCCTACAGGCCTAACACCTACCGCCCCGGCATTGCCAATTGTGCGTATTGACCCAGCGAGTTCCACCACTACATCCACTGGTATCGGAGAACTTGACCGGGTACTAGGCAGCGGCCTCGTACCGGGTTCCGTGGTGTTGCTTGCTGGGGAACCCGGCGTGGGTAAATCCACATTGTTGCTGGAGGTGGCGGCGAAGTGGGCGACGCAACCTGCGGAAGGAGAGGCGTCGACACGCGACACACGCACCGCCTTGTACGTCACCGCCGAAGAATCAGTGGGGCAGGTACGTATGCGTGCGCAACGCACCGGCGCGCTGAAGGATACGCTGTTTCTCGCAGCGGAATCCGACCTTGACGTGGTGTTTGGGCACGTGGAGCAGCTGAAACCCTCGCTGCTTATCGTGGACTCGGTGCAAACCATGCACGCGCCCGGCGTAGAGGGCGTGGCCGGTGGGGTGGCGCAGTCCCGTGCCGTCACCGCCGCACTGACCGCGCTGGCCAAGAACACGGGCATTCCGATTCTTCTGGTCGGACATGTGACAAAAGATGGCAACGTCGCTGGCCCCAGGGTGTTGGAGCACCTTGTGGACGTGGTGCTGAATTTTGAAGGCGATCGACATTCCTCCCTACGCATGCTGCGTGGCATCAAAAACCGTTTTGGCGCGACGGACGAGGTGGGGTGTTTTGAACAAGTCTCGGACGGGATCAAAGAAGTGGAAGACCCCTCTGGGCTGTTCCTCTCCCACCGCGACGACTCTCCCGATGGCACAGCTGTAGCTGTCGCTATGGATGGGGTACGCCCAATTCTCGCGGAGGTGCAAAGCCTGCTAGTGACTACACCGTCGAAAAATCCGCGCCGCGCGGTGACAGGGCTCGATGCCACCCGCGTTCCCATGGTTCTTGCAGTGTTGGCTGCACGCGCGGGCCGAAGCTCCGCCGACAAGGAGGTCTACATCGCCACTGTGGGCGGCATGCGCGTACACGAGCCCGCAGCCGATCTAGCCATTGCGCTTGCTACTGCGTCTGCCATGGCCCACAAGGCGCTTCCCGCGAAAATGGTGGTGCTCGGCGAGGTGGGCCTGGCTGGGGAAATCCGGCGGATACCCAACACCGTCCGACGCCTGCAGGAAGCACAGCGCCTTGGCTTTACCACCGCCATCATCCCCAATGGCGAAAAAGTCACTGTACCCGGGATAACAGTCCACTACGTGCGGGACATAACAGATGCCATTTCAACTGCGTTTAGCGCCTAGGGCATGAGTTACCCACGTAAATATCAAGAAGCTAGGCGTTCCCATGCAGGTTGAACGTGATGGGATCAGAGTGGTTGGTACCCACCAAGGTGTACAGGTAGTAGCCGCCCTCAGGCACGTTTTCACGCTTGTTGCAGGAGTTCGGCGCAGAGCTTGTGCGTGACCAAATCACCTCGTAGTAGCGCTGCTCACCGGCGGGGAACACGCGGGAATCCTGCTCGTCGGTGGGCGTGCAATCCATATCCGACCAGATGCGCTTGTTGGTGGCCAGGTCGTACACCTCGAAGCGCAGGGGATTCTCAGCCAGGTCAATCTCGCAATCCACATTGGTGGGGTTATCCACCGTCATGTAGAAACGCGGCTGCTGGCCTGCGTCGAAGCTATCCTGATCGGATCTGGCACTGATCACCAGGTCCTTCAACTCGCAGGTATTTTTCGTGCCGCGCTCTGCACTGGTGGTGGGTTCCGTGGACCGCGCGTCTGAGGGGGCCGCCAAAGAATGCGAGGCGCTGCTGGATGCGCTGGAATCGCTGTCCTTGCTGCTTGCAGACGCCGCGCTGCTGGTGGATGAGGGAGCAGCGGTGGACGAAGCAGTCGTGGCCACGGCACTGGGATCCTCGGCGTTGGTCTTATTACCGCCCCCAACAACCGACATCAGCCAAATGAGCAGGCCTGCGACAACCACGAGTATCACAACGGCTGCGATGCGGCGGCGAATGTAAATAATCTCGGGGTGTCGTTTGTTCTGTGGCGTACTCACGCCTTTACCTTATTAGGTACGCGGCGCGTGATGCTTTAGCGTATCGGCGTGTCTGATGTGACTGGTGGTGCTACTCTCCTACCCCAATAGTGACCACTGGTTCGGCGAGCCCATCGGACAGACGGTAGCGCACTCCCACAATTCCGCATGTTCCACGGGAAACCTTGGACTTGACTTCCGGGGCACGGCTCAGCACTTGGTCCACCGTTTCAACAACATGATGCGCTTCAAATTCTGCGGTGGTGGTGTAGCCGGCTGCGCGAGCCTGCAGAATGGACGGGCTGACTTTTTCAACGAGCACACGCTGAAAACCTGCGGGAATTTCATGTCCGTCCAATGCGGCTTGGGTTGCCGCGACCGCGCCGCAGGACTCATGCCCCATCACGACGATGAGGGGAACGTTCAACGATTCCACGGCGTATTCCAGGCTGCCAAGCACCGCAAAGTCGATAGTCTCGCCAGCTGTGCGGATCACAAAAGCATCGCCGAGTCCCTGGTCAAAGATCAATTCGACGGGAGCACGCGAGTCTGAGCAGGCGAGCACAGCCACAATGGGATTCTGACCGTAGCGCATTTGCATGCGGCGCTCCACGTCCTGGTTGGGGCGCTTTTCCCGGAACGTCATGAACCGATGGTTGCCCTCCACGAGGGCGTCCCATGCCTGCTTGGGAGTGATGATGTTGTCAGTACTAGAGGGGGTCATGGATTCATTGTGCATCCCCGATACGGCGCGTGCGACCTTTTTGGCTACACTAAGTACCTTGATGGTCTTCTCAATTTTCCCTCGATGAACACCTCATCACCTGGTTTGCCGCCAACAAGCGGGACATCGTGTGGCGTACCCCTGACACCTCGGCGTGGGGAATCCTCCTGAGCGAAGTAATGAGCCAACAAACCCCGGTCAAGCGTGTGGAACCGATCTGGCAGGAGTGGATGCGCCGCTGGCCCACCCCCACTGATTTCGCTCAGGCCAGCGCCGATGACGTGCTGCGCGCGTGGGGCAAGCTGGGGTACCCGCGGCGCGCTTTACGACTGTTGGAGTGCGCGCAGGCGATCGTCGATAAGCATGGTGGCGACGTTCCGTCGGATGTGGACGAGTTGCTGGCGCTGCCGGGGATTGGGGATTATACGGCGCGGGCAGTGGCGGCATTCGCCTATGGGCAGCGGGTTCCGGTCGTGGATACGAATGTTCGGCGGGTGTATTCACGCTGGAAGCTGGGGCGGTTCCTGCCCGGCGCGGCGTCGAAAAGGGATTTGGCGCAGGTGGAGGCGCTGCTTCCACAAGAGCCCCAACAGGCGGCGGATATGTCGGTGGCGCTGATGGAGTTGGGGGCGCTGGTCTGCACCGCCACCTCACCCGATTGCGATGCCTGCCCACTGATCAAAAATTGCGCATGGCAGTCGGCGGGTTGTCCGGAACCGTCTGCCGAGGAACTGGCACGAGCGAAGAAGCGTGTGCAAAAGTTCACAGGTACGGATCGGCAAGTACGGGGCCTGATCATGGATGTGCTGCGTGGTGCCACAGCACCAGTTCCGCAGTCGCGTATCGACGCCGCGTGGCCCGACGCCCCGCAACGCTCCCGGGCGCTGCATTCCCTACTGACCGACGGTCTGGCCGAGCAAACGCCCGATGGTTTGTTCCAGCTCCCGGGCGCATTTAGTCCGCTGTGTGTTTCTGAAAGTCGATAGGCTTCCCGAACGCCCAATCCCTGTCCGTAAGGATGCGTGCAGTGACAAGACCAGCGGAAATCCACACGATGATCAGCCCGGCGGTAGCTGCGTTGGAGAGCGCCTGATCAATATCGCCTGAGTTGAGGAAATGCACGGCACGGTACATAGCCGTGCCGGGAATCATGATCACCGATGCAGGCACCGTCATGGTGATACGCGGCAGGGTTGTCCGCGCCGTAATCACCGCCCCCAGCAGCCCGACCACCACACCGCCGGTATAGGCGGCGTACTGGGGTTGCACGCCCGCATCGATCATCACCAGCCGAACCATGTTGGCCACCACGCCTATCGACGCCGCGAACAGCACCATGCGCCGTGATGAGTTAAACAGCAATGCAAAACCACCAACACCCGACGAAACTGGCAACAGCGGCGAGCAGATACCAGCGAGCAGTGGGGGTCGGGGCGTCGATAGACAACGGCGATAGCCCCGTCATCGCCGATACCAACGCTACGGACATGGTGGCGGCGGTAATCACCGCCATGGCGTAACACAAGCGGGTCAAACCTGCGGTGATGTCGAAACGGCTGAGGTCCAGCATGGAGGAAAACAGCGGAAAGCCGGGAATGAGGTACAGCACCGCCGCGATGTATCCGGCGGCGAAGGCACGGGCATCATCAGGGAGGTGCGTCAGCGGCAATGCCCAGTTCAGGAGGTAAAACACCAGGCAGGAGGTTGCCGCAGCTACGGCCACCACGCCCAGCTGGTTGAGGTGCCGCGACGCGAGAATCATACGCACCAGTTGTCCGCATGCCGCAGCCACCGCCACGGCTGCGGCCCCCTCGGCTGGAAAGTAGTTGAGCAGTGCGAACGCCGCACAGGCCGCACCCGCTGCGACCATCAACACAGGCCGCGACCAGCGGTGTGTCACCGAATGGACAATATCGTCCAAGCACATGGTCAACGCGTTTGCGCTCATGCGATTGGGCAGGTGATGTGTGAGATGTTCCAGGGCCTCTATGCGGGAGGCATCCACCGCCGGGGCGGGTTGCGTAGCCACCACCGTTCGAAAGACACGCCCCGGTGGAACGTGCACACAACACTGGTGATGGAAATTTCCGCATCTAGGCGATCAAACCCCATGGCCCGGGCCGCACGTTTCATGGCGCGGATAACACGATAACCGCCGGTTCCAGCGGCAACCATCAGCAAACCTAGACGCAGCACGGCATCAGCTTCCACCCCCATCGCTTGCTGACCGGCGGTGCTGTCGTCGCTATTGCTCTCTTGGGCCATATGTCACTCCTCGCACATGTATGCTGGAGTGATTGTACGTCCATGGACGTACAACGATACTGTGATATGCGTCAGCGCCAGCGACCGCGGAATGTCAGGCCGCCGGGGAAGCTTCAACCACAGACCACCGCGACTATTGAACGTCACTGGCCCCACCTTCGTGGATGCGGACACACCAGAACCCGACACGTTCAGCCAACTATTCTTGCCCATCTTCTGACGTTTACGGAAGGTGATTCCCACTCCGCATCAACTCCTTTACGATCCTTCACGCTTGTTGCGCCTCCCACTATATATGTGACATGCGCTTCATTGGTGAGGTCAGGTGATGTTAGGGTCGCACGACCTGAGTGAGAACCAGCTCGTCCCGAATGGGAATGCCCCGCTTGCTCACCGTCGGAATGGATGGTTTGGTGAGCCGCGCGTTGTTGATGGCTTCCGGCAGCACCGCCGTCAACTGGAACCCAATGCGCTGGTAAAACCCCAGAGCATCAAGATTATCGTTCGAGGTGACTACTGTTATTACCTCCCCAACCTCACGGGATTCCATGAGGGCATCCACCAACAATCGACCAATGCCGCGGCCTGGTTCTAGTGCATCAAGGGTCAGCACTTCGCAGTGCTCCCCATCGTCCGCGTAGGTGAGCACGCCCACGATTTTCTGCCCCTCCGTGGCCAGGAACCCTGATGCTGAGGCGACGTTGTGTTCCTTGCCGCGTGTCAGCAACGTGTCCCCACCCCACCTGTGCTGCAAAAACCCACGTAGCCAGGCGCGATCCTGCTCTAGGATCTCACGTACCGTCAACGCATTACCGTTATTCCAGCTGGGAGAAATACGCACTTCCCGCCCACGCTGGCCGGAGCTAATTGTGGCCGACATGCCCAGGCGGGTGGCGTGTTGGACAAGAAGCTCCTCCACAAACGACTCCACGTCCGTGGGATCCAGCCCAAACTGCCGGGACATGGCTCGGGCGCGGCGAGGAATAAACGTATCTGTGTGAATGATCACTCCCTCACCGTCGCGCACGATTTTCGCCGCCGTGCGCAACAGCAAATGCCCCTGCACGATGTCAGTGAGGAACGCCTCGAACAGGCTGTCTGGGTCGTGGCTGGCGGCAAATCCGTCGTACCAGCCGGTGGACTCGTACTGGTCATGTACCCATTTGGCTAGCTGTGCCGGGCTATACCCCTGCGACCTGGCAAAAGACACAAAGGCGATGGCATACGCCAAGGGCGCGTCCCTGCGCGCCGACGATGTCAGCTGCGCGCCAAGGTCGTTGTCCTGCGCTTGTTTCCGCCTCGCGCCCATTTCACCTCTTTTCTTCGCCTGACTTCCTGCATGGGTTAGCACTTTTTAGGTTTTATTTTCAAAACAGCCTCACACTTTCCCAGAATAACGGTAATGTAACGGAATTGGTGAAAAATCAACAAAGCCGCTGTGCCCTTCACGCTCATGTGAGGGGACAGCGGCTTGTGTTGTGATGTTGACTACAGCGGTTGCGTCACAGGTCTTTACAGGTCTGAGTCTGCGGCGACGACCGCTTCGGCGGCCTCCACGGAGATTTCTCCGAAGTCACCACCGTCAGGCAACGGCTTGGGGCGCGGAGTGAAGGTGAATTGAGCTTCCGTGCCCTTGGATTCACCATCCCAGTTGTCCACGTCCACGGTGATGATCTCACCAGCACCGACCTCGCCGAAGAGGATCTTCTCGGACAGAACATCCTCGATTTCGCGCTGAATGGTGCGACGCAACGGACGAGCACCCAGGACCGGGTCGAAACCACGCTTGGCCAGGAGCTTCTTGGCATTGTCGGTGAGTTCAAGGTCCATGTCCTTGGCCTTGAGAGCCTTGGACACACGGCCGACCAGCAGGTCCACCATCTTGATGATTTCTTCCTGCGTGAGCTGGTGGAAGACCACAATGTCGTCAATACGGTTCAAGAACTCGGGGCGGAAGTGCTTCTTCAGCTCGTCGTTGACCTTCTGCTTCATGCGCTCGTACTGGCCTTCCGCATCGGTTTCCCCGACGCTGCTGAAGCCCATGCCCACGGCCTTGGAAATGTCCTGGGTACCAAGGTTGGAGGTGAAGATCAGCACAGTGTTTTTGAAGTCCACCACGCGTCCCTGGCCGTCGGTGAGGCGACCGTCTTCCAGCACCTGCAGCAAGGTGTTGTAAATCTCCTTGTGTGCCTTTTCGATCTCGTCGAACAGAACCACGGAGAACGGCTTGCGACGCACCTTTTCGGTGAGTTGACCGCCCTCTTCGTAGCCGACGTATCCGGGAGGGGCACCGAACAGACGAGATGCGGTGAAACGGTCGTGGAACTCACCCATATCGATCTGAATCAGTGCGTCGTCCTCGCCAAACAGGAATTCTGCAAGTGCCTTGGACAATTCGGTCTTACCCACACCGGACGGACCAGCAAAGATGAAGGAACCGGAGGGGCGTCGCGGATCCTTCAGGCCGGCACGGGTGCGGCGAATCGCACGGGAGACGGACTTCACGGCATCGTCTTGGCCGATGATGCGCTTGTGCAGTTCCTCCTCCATGTGCAGCAGGCGTGAGGATTCTTCCTCGGTGAGCTTGAACACCGGGATACCAGTCCAGGTGCCCAGCACCCTCGGCAATCTGTTCCTCGCCAACCTCGGCGATTTCCTCCAGGTCACCGGCGCGCCACTGCTTTTCCTTCTCGGAGCGCTCCTCGCCTAGCCTGCGCTCTTGATCCCGCAGGCCGGCTGCCTTCTCAAAGTCCTGGGCGTCGATAGCCGCTTCCTTCTCGCGACGCACGGCGGCGATGCGCTCGATCCACCTCGCGCAGGCCAGCGGGTGCGGTCATGCGCTTGATACGCATACGGGCACCAGCCTCGTCGATAAGGTCAACGGCTTTGTCCGGCAGGTAGCGGTCGTTGATGTAGCGATCCGAGAGGTTGGCGGCCGCAGCCAACGCGCCGTCGGTAATGGACACGCGGTGGTGAGCCTCGTAGCGGTCACGCAGACCTTTAAGAATATCGATGGTCAGCTCAACGGAAGGCTCCGGTACCTGCACCGGCTGGAAACGACGCTCCAGCGCAGCGTCCTTCTCAATATGCTTGCGGTATTCATCCAACGTGGTGGCACCGATGGTCTGCAGTTCACCGCGGGCCAGCTTGGGCTTGAGCAGTGACGCAGCGTCGATAGCGCCCTCGGCGGCACCAGCCCCCACGAGAGTGTGGATCTCGTCGATAAACAGGATGATGTCCCCGCGCTGATTAATCTCCTTGAGCACCTTCTTCAGGCGCTCCTCAAAATCACCACGGTAACGCGAACCCGCAACAAGCGAACCCAGGTCCAGGGAGTAAAGCTGCTTATCCTTCAGCGTCTCTGGAACCTTGCCGTTAACAATGTCCAGGGCTAAGCCCTCGACAACAGCGGTTTTACCCACACCGGGTTCACCGATAAGAACCGGATTGTTCTTGGTGCGGCGGGAAAGAACCTGCATGACGCGCTCGATTTCCTTCTCACGCCCCACCACCGGATCAAGCTTGCCGTCGCGGGCAGCCTGGGTCAGGTTCCGGCCGAACTGGTCTAACACGAGCGAATTGGAGCGCTCACCAACGCTGCTCTGCACCCGACCACCGGGGGGAAGCGCCAGCGCCAACGGCGTCGCTGCCGCTGCTCTGCTGCGGAGCCTCAGGCGTACCGCCTTCACCGCCCTCATAGCCGGACAGAAGCTGAATAACCTGCTGGCGCACACGCGGCAGATCCGCACCGAGCTTCACCAGCACCTGCGCAGCCACGCCCTCACCCTCACGGATCAGGCCCAGCAGCAGGAATTCCGTGCCAATATACTTGTGGCCCATCTGTAGGCCCTCACGCAGGGAGAGCTCCAGAACCTTCTTGGCACGGGGAGTAAAAGGAATATGGCCAACGTGCGGCTGGCTACCGCGGCCAATGATCTCCTCGACCTCCTGACGCACGGCCTCCAGGGAGATACCCATGGATTCCAGCGCCTTCGCAGCAACACACTCGCCCTCTTGAATCAGGCCAAGAAGAATGTGCTCCGTGCCGATGTAATTGTGATTGAAGCTCCGAGCCTCCTCCTGCGCCAACACGATGACGCGGCGAGCTCGGTCCGTAAACCTCTCGAACATGACTCTCCTTCTTTTTCTAGCTAACGGCACCCACTGTAACCCGCCGCAAGCCCAATTCAGTCCCCATTGAACAGACGAGTTGCCCACCCCTAGGTAGCACATATAAATTTCAGCAGGTCAAACCCCACTTTTCGACGCCGCAGGCACTGTACGCCTGTAGCGAACAGCCCATAAAATTACCTGTGAAGCGGGGGTGCTGGCTTCGGCCCGTACACTAGGGTCCACCACCAATCAGGGCAGGAGGACTACGTATGTTTCGCTGTATGTTTCGCTGGTTCAACGGCACCGACAACGGAATGCGCTACACCGCCCAGTTTGTCGCTCGACACCTGAGGAACCGCAGCGCTGAGGACTACTTCAACCAACCACAATTCCGCGAGGTCATGGAGCTAGCAGCCACTAAAAGTACACTCAGAGTAGCCCGTGCCTATGGCAAAGTCAGCGACGATGAACTCCCGCTCCGCATGGCCGCCGCCGTGATTGCCTGCGAGCTCGCACGGCAGTCAACGTAGACGTCAAAGCGGGAGTGATACTCTTTCCATGTGGGGGAACAAGAACAACACGGGCTGATTGTGGCCCGTGCTCAGCCAGAGCCTTTTATGCGCGCCGTACGCAAGCTCGTCCGTGACGGCACCTACCTAAAACTTGCACGTGGTGTCTATATTCCACGAGCTGATTACACCAGCCAGCCGCCGTGGGAGCAGCACCGTCTACGCGCTCTCGCACTGGGAACAAGTGGGATACGCATCATCGGTGGTCGATCAGCGGCGCTTCTGTGGGGCATGTGGACACTCGTCGATAAGAATTCGCCGGTCGAATACTACGTAGCACGCGGCCGAAAAGACACGACTTGTTCCGGCAGGAAACTCACAGGCCGGTTGTCCACCAAAGACTATGTACAGGGGCAGCACGTCGCAGTCACCAACATTGCGCAGACAGCCCTTGACCTGGCACGATTCCACGGTTTCGAGGATTGTTTTATGTCCGTCTGCTGGGCATTGAAACACCGATCCGATGCCACTGAGGAACTTCGCCATGCCGCCACTCGATCACCAATGTTGGCACAATGCCTACAACTCGCCGACCCACATCTTGATTCCGCAGCTGAGGCATACTTTCTCGCACAAGTGCGCCACGAAGGACTCGTGGACCTGGCACCCCAGGTAGAACTTATTGACGCCCGGGGTGTGCTGCGTCGTGTGGACTTTTACGTTCGCGGCACCCGCATTGTCATCGAAATCTCCGGGCTGGGAAGTACGGCGACACGGAAGATAAACAGCGATTCTCCGTTGAAAAGGCCACCAACCGCCTTGATGCCCTCGTAACGGCCGGCTATCGAGTGTGGGCTTACTCCGCCAAACAAGCATTCTCCGGCTATGCCTACCGGGATGTGCTGAGAAGACTGCAACTACACCATAAAAAATAAAACGGTGTAGTTATGCCCTCTGCTACTTTTGTGAACTGGGGTTTTACGGAAGGGCATTACCATAATTACACCGTTTGATGGCCGAACGGTGTAATTATGAACAGAACCAAGGCCAGCACAAGGACGCCTAAACGCCCTGCAACTCGCAGCCCCCATCTAGTCCCAGAGCTACCCATCGCTTGCTAGCTCAGCATTATTAGTGGTCTTCCCAGCAGCAAAAAGCACCGTTACCAGGGTCGCCACGCCTACCAATGTGCCCACAATGAAGGCCGTTGACGCGCCAGATGCCATTGCCGTAGTCGGGGCATCTCCAGAATCCAGGGCATACTTCGAGGCCACTGTCATCGCCGCCACCAGAATCGCCGTGCCAGCCGCACCGCCCAGCTGCTCCAGTGTATTCAAAATCGCGGAACCGTGGCTATATAGGTTCTTCGGAACGGCGGCAAGACCGTCGGTCATGAGGGGAGTCATCACGCAGGCCAGGCTGAGGCAGAGCAACATATGCAGCACCAACACCGCAAAAATGCTCGAATTTTCCGACAGCATGGACAGTCCCAGCTCACTGACAGTGATGCCGATCGCGCCGGGAATGACCAGCACACGGGCGCCACGCCGATCATAGATGCGCCCCACAACTGGGCTGGCCAGCCCCTCCAACAAACCACCGGGGAGCACCAACAAACCTGTCTGCAAGGCCGATGCGCCCAGCGAGTCTTGCAGGAAGAACGGCAATACTACAACCGTACCCAACAGCACACCCATGCTAGACCCAATGGCTATGACTGCAACGCAGAACGGCCTGAAACTAAACGGTTGAAGGTTCAATAACGCCGCGTCACGCTTGCCCAGTGTCAGCTGCCTGAGCACGAACAAGACAAGGAACACCGCCCCCACGGCCAGCACCACCAGTGGCATCTTCGTGCTGCCGTTGATCACCGTGCCGATTTCCGAGAGGCCGTACACCAGCCCGCCGAAACCCAACGCCGACAGCGGCACCGAAATAATATCCAGCGGAAGGGCGTGCTGCTCTGAGACATTCCGCATGAACTTAATGCCGATGACCAGGCATAACACCACAAAGGGCAGCACCGTCCAGAACAGCCAATGCCAGCTGAGCGCGCTGAGAATAACGCCCGACACTGTTGGTCCCAGTGCCGGAGCAACAGAAATAACCACGCCGATCAGGCCCCATCGTTGCGCCGCGGCGCTCCGGTGGAACTGTGGTCATGGTGACCGTCATGAGCAGTGGAATGATTACTGCCGTACCAATCGCCTGCACTAGGCGGGCAACCAGCAGAATGGGGAATGTCCAGGCCATACCAGCTGCGGCCGTACCAATGGCAAACAAGGCCAACGCCGCCACAAACATAGTGCGCGTGGAAAAACGCTGCAACAGATACCCCTGTCATGGGAAACACAACGGCCATCACCAGCAGAAAACCAGTGGTCAGCCACTGCACCATCGTGGCTTCCACACCAAAATCCTGGGAGATAATGGGCAGCGCCACCGACAGGACCGTCTCGTTGAGGATCATCACCATCGTCGAGATGACAAGGATCCACAACACCAGGCTGTTCTGGCGCGCCGTGTTGGTTGGGCGGAAGTGATCAGGTTCGAGTGCGTTGCCTGGCGACTGGGGCAAATCTGACATAGTAACTGTGCGCTTTCCTCACAAAAATTCCACGGCTAAAAGCCGAACACCGAGAGTCTAATAGTTCACGACCTCCCATGCACACCGCGTATAGTCTTTGATCGTGATCAACCAACTTGTGCGCTGGCTGGGCCTCATCATGTTCCTTCTCGGCGGTTCTGCCTTCATTCTTTCCGGCATCAACTCGCAGATCGTTCCATTTGAAAACTGGCCTGCATTCACCAGCGGCCCCGAGAAACTTCTCGCCAACTATTCCTACTTCACATTGTGGTCGAAATCTTCTTGGCGCACTCGTTGGGTTAGGGTACTTCACCAACTTCCGCCGCGTCTCCCCCACGCTCGCCAAAGTAGTGCGTATCGACGCCGCGCTCATGCTCACCGTCACCGGCCTGATCTACAACCTCATCCTCAGGGCAACGGCTTCCCCTGACGAGGGAATTGAGCTGTACACCAACCCTGTTTTCCACATCATCATGCCAATTCTCGCGCCACTAACCTGGATACTGTTCATGTTTTTTGGGGACACCAAAACCGAGCGGGAAATCACCCTCACAACCACACTTCTTGCGCTGGTCATTCCCGTGGTGTGGACCATCTGGACCATCTTCCGCGGCATTACCACCGGCGGCTACTACCCCTACGGGTTCATCAACGCCGACAAACTAGGCTGGCCGGTAGCCATTCGCAACATCGCGGGAATCTACATCGGATTCTTTGCGGCGGTATCGCTAGTTGGCGGCGTTGAGAAGCTGGCGGATGGACGGAAGAAGTAGTGCAGAGCTACGCCCCAGCCTGGAAGCGCTGCAGCCAATCCTGAACCTGCTGCGGGGTGAGTTTCTCAACAACTGTCACTTCTGGGCGGATCCCGCCGAAAGTGAGGTTGGCCTGCCAGCTTCTTTGGTAAGGCGCATCGTCAATGAGCACCACGCGGGTCCCCTCGAACTTTTCGATATCGTAGGGTGTTCCTTCGCCCCAGATCCACTCATCAAAGAAACTGTGTGACTCATCGTCATCATCCGATTCACCCAACAGACCTTTGATGCCGGTCCAGTTGACCATGTTGAACACGCCCACTGCGAAATCATCATCCGCAGGCTCTTGTTCGCCACGGGCAATGGCAGCAATGTGCGGATCGGGTGTGTCGTAGGGGAAACCATCAGGCCCGTTCAGGGCGTCGGCAAGGAGTGTGTGCAGCTGGAAGTTATCGCCGATGCCACTAATGCGCACGCGGAAACCTTGTTCGCTTGCCGGGTGGATCACAAGGAGTTCTTCATTATCCAGCATTTGTGCAAGCCTGTGGCACCAGTACACGTTCTCGTTGTCAATAAAACCTTCCGTTGCGGCCAGTCGGTCGACAAAATCCGGAAGTTCACGAGCGTAAGCACGGGCTTCTGGGCAATGATTCATGTGCGCCAGGGCGGCGTTGGGCAGTCCTATTTGGGCTTCTAGAGCAGAGTAGAGCTCAGGATTGTGTTGTGCCACTTCCTCACCGTGGGTGGCGATGTGTGCCCGCACCAAATCCATCGGATCGATCTCTTCTGCCGACCCGTATTCGTCAATGAGGGGCTGCAGCGCTTCAGAGTCAAGTGGCATATCCACGCATTGTGAGGCGAAATCAATGGCCTTGCCCAGCGTCTCATTGAATCGGGTCAGAATCGGGGCATAACCAATCAACGGGTCTCCACCATTTTCCACAAAATATCCCACTACCAGGGCAATGAAGCAGGCTTCCTCCGGCGAGGCAACGTCGGTGACCAGCGGCGCGAGTTGCGTCATGGCATAGTGCCGTCGTTCGCTGTCGTCGCCAACTTCTTGCATGACCGGCGACAATGCAGCTTTCACATCATCACCATTGTGTTGCGGATTGCGGATTACTGTCAGGAAGTCAGCGATGGCTTTTTCGATCATGGGCGTGAGGTCCTCTCAAGGTAATGAATAAAGCATAACTGCTATCTCCTTCAACCATACAGCCCACAAGCGGTACAAGATCAGGGAAACATCAGGGTTTACCCTGATGTGCACACTTACTACCCTGCGATATGTTGTAAACATGTCATCATTCATCGATAACAAACCGCTAGCGGCGGTAATCGCAGCATCAGCACTCACATTAGGTGCCATGACCCCTGCTGTAGTCCCCACCGCTTCTGCCACCCCCGCGCAATCCATCACGTGGGAGGCATGCCCCTCCGAAGTTAACGAGCAAGGTGCTACATGCGGGCGTATCGACGTCCCGATGAACTACAGCGACCCCGGCGGCAAGAAGATCAGCGTCGGCTTTGTGAAACTACCAGCGAAAAATACGGATAAGCGGCGCGGATCGTTGTTTGTTAATCCCGGCGGACCCGGCGGCTCGGTATATGACCTTTTTGATACCAAGGCAGAGCAACCAATAATCTGGCCTGAAGAGTGGGACATCATTGGCGTGCAGCCCCGCGGATTGAAAGGATCCACACCCGTGGACTGCCACGTGTCCACTGACCTGTTCCAGCAAGACATAACCAACGTTGGTGGCAATCTTCAAGCAGACTGTAACGCTACAAACCCTGGCTACGCGGAAACCATCAACACGGAGAACACTGCGGAGGACTGGAACCAGGTCCGCCAGGCACTGGGCGAGGACAAAATCTCACTCTACGGCATGTCTTACGGCACACTTCTCTCCTCTGTCTACGCCACTGCATATCCACAACACACAGATAAGGTAGTGCTTGATGCAGGCTACAACCCTGATGTGGATAACTCAGAGCAAATACAAGGGCATAATGATGCCTTCCATGATTTTTTCACCTGGGTGGCCAAGCATGACGACGTGTACCACTTGGGTACCACCCCGCGTGCGGTGTATAACACCTGGTCGGCACGTGTTGTCGCGGAAAGCGGCACAAACCCGACAGTGCCACCGCCACCAGCACAACCCGGCGATGTTCCTGAGGCACTAGGCTCAACCGGCCAGCTCGGTGTAGAGGCAATGAACGCTACGGGAACCGCGAGCGTCAACACGCAGGGGCTGGTCAGTCAGCTCACCCACCCGGGTGCCAACCAACAGAACTCGCCCTCTCTGCAATTGGCTGCCTCATACGTCCGCACTCCGCAGAAATGGCCGGAGCTTGCTGCAGCACTCGCGAGTCCCGAGCCGGTCACCATGCCATCACAAGAAGAAGATGCTTCTAGGCCAGATATGGCTGTGACGCTCATGGTGTTTTGTGGTGACAGAAAGTGGCCGATCCAAGCAGATCATGCGGCAGCTGCACTGTGGGCACAAGCCGTCACAGGCGATGTGCACGCTCTGCCTCATCTCATCGCCAGTGGGATTGGTTGCAACGGTATCGAGCCACAGCGACCCGCTCGCCAGATTTCCGGGGCACACCTGGCAACGAAGCCACTGCAGATCCAGGCCACTCGGGATTCGCAAACGCCGTACTGGAATTTCGAGAAGATGTCCACAGCCATGCAGTCTCATGTGCTGACCGTTGACGGTCCAGGGCACGTTCAGGGTTTGAGCGGAAACACCGCCCTCAATAACGCAATTGACCAGTACCTACGCACCGGGAAAACCGACGTCACGCGCGTTCCCGGCATCAATCCCCAACCCGAATAGGACACGACATGTCACGTTTCGTTGTTGCCGCCTGCACATTCCTCATGTGCCTGTGCATAGCGACGCCCCTCGCACCCCCAGTCCATGCTCAATCCTCCACCTCCCCACCCTGGACCGGCATGCCCACAACATCTTTTGACAATGCTGATGCGCCCGGCATAGCGATAGTGGAGTTTGATCGAAATGGCGTCACCGCCGAACGCTATTTCGGAGTAGATGGCCACAACAATCCCATCACCAGGGACACTCCGTTTATCTGGGGTTCGATATCAAAAATCTTTCACTGCTGTATTGATCATGCAGCTTTGCAGAGCAGGGCACCATCTCCCTTGATGACCCAATAACGAAATATTTCCCTGAGTTCGAAGGCACCGCCTTTGGCAACAACGGCGCAACCATTACAAACATGCTGCAACACACCTCGGGGCTTACCGCTTTGCCAAAAATGATCAGTGATCCGCAGGCCAACGCCGTTATTGACGAGGTCTCCCACTTAAAGTCCGTTAATCCCCTTGGTACCTGGGAGTACAGCAGCCACGATTATATGCTGTTGCAGATTTTGATTGTATTTCGACATTGTGGATAAAAAAAGCCCAGGAAACTCCATCGGTATACCCAATTATCATGGGAACGCTTGGAAGCCTCATTGTGGTGATGGTACTGGGCTTAGCCTGGACAATGTGGCGCTGGCGGCGGAAGCCGCTGCCACCGCGAAGCGCCCTGAACACCGGCACCAGAGCAGCCCTGACGCTCCTGGCTGGCGGGGGATTCTCCCTGGCCATCTACAAGGGCATGCCATGGATGTTTGGTTTTACTTCACTCATTGATACGGCCTGGTTTACACCGGATGGGGCACTGCTCGGCTGGATCCTTATCGCCGTGACGCTGCTCTTCACTGGCTGCGTTGTGGCCAGGTCACTGTACTGGGCGGCCCGCAATAAGCAGGCACAACCCACGCCCTAGTCCGCCCTATGCCTCCGGCTTCACAATCGGAAACAGCACGGTTTCGCGGATTCCCAGGCCGGTCAGGGCCATGAGCAGGCGGTCGATACCCATACCAGTACCCGCTGTGGGGGGCATGCCCTGCTCCATGGCGGCGAGGAAATCCTCGTCCAGGACCATGGCTTCGTCGTCGCCCCCGGCGGCAAGCCGGGCTTGGTCTTCAAAGCGTTCCCGCTGGATCACCGGATCTACGAGTTCGGAGTAGCCGGTGGCCAACTCAAAGCCGCGAATATACAGGTCCCACTTTTCCGTCACGCCGCGTTCGGTGCGGTGCTGGCGGGTCAGCGGGAGAGGTTTCTACGGGGAAGTTCCGCACAAAGACCGGGCCGTAGAGCTGGTCGGCACAGAGTTCTTCCCAGATTTCTTCGACGAGTTTGCCGTGACCCCAGCCGCCGTTCTCGGGAACCTTGACCCCCACGACGTCGGCAAGCGCCTTGAGTTCTTCGACGGTGGAATCCACGGTGACCTCGGGCTGACCGGGGTGCTTTGCGCTGTAGTGCCTCGTTGAGGGATGGATACATTTCCATGGTGGCCCACTCGCCACCGAGGTCGTAGTCGGTGCCGTCCGCGAGGGTGACGGTGGTGGAACCGAACACCTCACGGGCGACACTTTGGATGAGACCCTTGATCATCTCGGCGCCGTCGTCGTAGGTGCCCCAGGCTTGGTAGGTTTCCAGCATTGCGAACTCGGGGCTGTGGGAGGAATCCACGCCCTCGTTACGGAAGTTGCGGTTGACCTCAAAGACGCGTTCCATGCCACCAACCACGCACCTCTTGAGGTACAGCTCAGGGGGCGATGCGCAGGTAGAGATCGATATCCAGGGCGTTGGAATGAGTGACAAACGGCCTAGCCGCCGCACCACCGTGCAGGGTCTGCAGCATGGGGGTTTCCACCTCTAGGAAGCCCTCGCCCTCCAGGTAGTTGCGCAACGCACGCATCACCTTGATGCGGGTGAGCGCGTTAGTGCGGGCGGCATCGCGCATGATCAGGTCGGTGTAACGCTGCCGCACGCGGGTGTCCTCGCTCATGTCTTTGTGAGCCACAGGCAGAGGGCGCAGGGCCTTGGACGCCATGTGCCAGGTGCTAGCCAGCACGGATAGCTCACCGCGTTTGGAGGAAATGACGCGCCCGCGCACAGACACGATATCGCCGAGGTCAACGGTGGCTTTCCAGTTGGCCAGGCTTTCCTCGCCGACTTCAGCCAGCGACAGCATGGCCTGCAGTTTGGTTCCATTGCCCTCTTGAAGAGTGGCAAAGCACAGCTTGCCGGTGTTGCGGACAAAGATCACGCGCCCCGCAACAGCCACCTCATCCTGGGTTTCCTCCCCCACAGCAAGATAACGCACGCCCTCGCGCTTGTCTTCGTGCTTATCGACGCCCTCGTCTTCCCGCAGCACCACATAACTGTTGCGCAGGTCCGTGATGGAGGTGGTGCGATCCACAACAACTGGGTAGGCATCAATGCCGTCTTCCAGCAGGCGGGCGCGTTTTTCACGACGAATGCGCAGTTGTTCTGGGACATCATCGTTGCGGTTGTGGGGATTCTTCGCGTCAGTCACAGGTTTACAGATTAGTCCATAACGACGAAAGACACAGCTACGGGAGCCATGGAAGGCGTGAGAAAAATCTGATATCTATTTTTGTGATAAACTGATATCAGTTTTTTGTAAGCACCTTGCCAGAAGGAGGAGTGACACCATGTCCGCCGATACCCCGTCCACCGACCCCGGTCCCAGAGGAGACCATCGTCGTCTCCGACACCCCCGTCGGTCACTCGGGAACAAACGTCGATGTGATGGAGAAACCAGCATGGACGATGGGCCCAGGCGCAGCCATTGCGGCAGTCCTCATTTCCCTCGCGCTGATAGTGGGGTCCGTGGTTGCCGTGATTGCCAAAGCCGCCCAAGAAGACGCGAAACAGTTAGGCTTGACACTCATTGGCCTTGGCATCCTGGGGGTCGTGATGGGCACATTGGTCGCCGGAATGATCAAGGTCAACAGCCCCGGCCACACCCAGGTGATCCAGCTGTTCGGCCGCTACCTGGGCACTAACCGTCGCACTGGGTTGTCGCTAGTGCCGCCGCTGACCAACGCGAAAAAAGTCAGTGTGCGTGTGCGCAACTTTGAAACCAACGAGATCAAAGTCAACGACCTCAACGGCAACCCCGTGGTCATCGGCGCGATTGTGGTGTGGCAGGTCGCCGACACCGCCAAAGCCACCTTCGCCGTGGAAGACATGGAGGAGTTCATCCACTCCCAGTCCGAATCCGCGCTGCGGCACGTGGCCACCACCCACCCCTACGACTCCACCGACATTGACACCATTCCCAGCCTGAGCGGTTCCACAGACCTGGTATCCCAGGAACTCGCTGATGAAGTGGCCGCCCGGGTCGCCGTCGCAGGTCTGGAAATTGTTGAGACCCGCATCTCCGCGCTCTCCTACGCCCCGAAATCGCACAGGCCATGCTGCAGCGTCAGCAGGCAACCGCGATTGTCGACGCCCGCGAAACCATCGTGGAAGGTGCCGTCACCATGGTAGAAAGCGCTCTGGACAAGCTGGACGAACGCGACATCGTGGACCTCGATTCCGAGCGTCGTGCATCCATGGTGTCCAACCTCCTTGTGGTTCTCTGCTCTGATTCCTCTACCCAACCCGTAGTGAACACCGGCAGCCTCTACACTTAAACCACAATGCCCAGAAAAAATGTGCCCCTCCGCCTCGACCCGGCGATCTACGACGCGATCGCCCGGTGGGCTGGGGACAACATGCGCAGCGTCAATGCCCAAATCGAGGTGATGCTGCGCGATAACCTCCGCACTGCGGGCAGGCTACCCAAGGACGCGGGTGACCTGCCCAAACGCGGCCGCCCCAGAAAGGACCCTAGCTGATCAGCCAATCGTTGGGGCTAAACAATTCAAAGTGCACATCAGCCGGTGCTTGGTCGGCGGGAATGGTATCAATCTGATCGCGAACCGACTGCAGGAACCGCACTCCGCCGCACAGATATACGGAGGCACCAGCGGGAATGATGGCCGGGGCGTCGACACGCTCGCCCTGGTCACGGAAATAAAACTCGAGGCGAGCATTCGGAAGCTGCTCCACCAAGCGCTCCATCTCGGATTTCTGCGCGCACTCAGCCTCTGAGGCATCCGCGTGCACCACAATGACCTGCCGCTGAGAACGTTGCGCCGCCAGATACGACAACATACCCACCATGGGTGTCGAACCAATGCCCTGGGAGAGTAACACCACAGGATTATCGCCATCAGTGAGAATCAAATCACCAGCCGCGAGTGTTGCCTGAATCGTATCTCCCACAGCAACATGATTGTGCAAAAACTCCGAGACTTCGCCCGAGCGCTCCACCGCCACCCGATAGCATGAGGTTGTTTGCTCATAGGCACCATCCAGTAGGGAGTATTGGCGCAATTGGCGGGCACCATCAGGAAGAACAACACCAAGAGACGTGTATTGCCCTGGACGCGGGGGCACCAACCCTTCACCCACGAGCGTGAATTCAGTCACCGTATCCGAAAGCGGTTTCTTGTCGGCCACCGTCACATCACGGAACACATCCCCCGCAGCCACACCTGATGCTGTGTAGAGCTCTTTTTCAAAACGGACGAGCGTATCGGCCATCATCCAATAGACAGCATCCCATGCTTCCGCCACTTCAGGCGTGACAACGCTTCCCAGCACCTCGGCAATGGCGGCAAACAGATGATCATGAACAATCTGGTACTGGTCTTTTGTAATCCCCAGAGACACGTGCTTGTGCCCAATGCGGGCCAACATCTCATCTGGGTGCGGTTTATCCGGGTCAACCAACACAGAAGCAAACACCGCGATAGACGCGGCCAGCGCTTTGGCCTGATCGCCATGTTGTTGATTGCCACGATTGAACAGATCGGCAATAAGCTCCGGATGAGCGGTGAACATCTTCTTGTAGAACACCGGCGTGATGTCGTTGATCCGGGAGCCAACAAGCGGAAGGGTGGCGCGGATCACCTCGGCATGGGCGTCGGAAAGCCCGGAACGGTCAGTGGTGGGAGTTGGCGTGTGATGGTCATGGATGTCGTGAGACATGGCGATAAAGCTCCTTACTTCACATGTAGGGGGGCAGGTAGCTATATTAAATTCACATCGCAACGTCCGGCATTACGCCCTAAATCAATCGAAAGTTTGACTTAGGCAAATGCTTCCGTGCGATCGCTAGGGTCAATCATTTGCGGGATCCCCAACCCCACAGCCCCTGAGCGCTTATGCTCACGAGCTGTGTGCTCCAGCAAATCGGCAATCGTGAGGTCATCTAGGGCAGCAAAAAACGCCTCCCGAGCGCGGGCCAAACGCGTGCGAAGCAGGCAATTGTTGGAGTAGTACGGGCATTCAGTGGGCTCAACACAGTTGATCACCTCACTGCTAACCTCCAGCTTGCGCAGCACCTCCCCCACCTTCATTGAGGGCGCGTCATCCGCAAGAACGATGCCGCCCTTGCGCCCACGGACGCTGTTTGCCACACCAATATTCACCAACTTGGCCACAACTTTGGCCACATGCGCACTCGACGCACTGATGTCTTCCGCAAGGTTATTTACGGTATTGCGTCGCCCTTCCTGGTCAGCGCTGGGAGCGCCGAGTCGCATCACAACGCGCAGACCAAGGTCTGCGAAGCGCGTCATTTGCACGAGTACCACCTAGACTTGTCCATAGAGCAAAGCTTCACATCTGAGGCACCGATCAGCCACAGAAAAAGCTTTATGTAATAAATATATGCCTATTATTTCCTACTATTTGTCGGAACGTCAACAAAGTTACACCTCCGTTTCACCCGAAAAGGAAAATGAATATGATTACCATTTGCGGCGAAGGGCTTGTCGACCTCGTGCCTTCCCCCACCACTACCGGCGAACCACACGCAATACCACTACACCCCGCTCTTGGGGGTGGCCCCTTTAATGTCGCCATAGCCACCGCCCGACTCGGCGCTCCCACCCGATTCCTTTCGCGCCTCTCCCACGACGCCTTCGGAACAGCGCTGTACAACCGGCTAAACAGCGAAAATATCGACACCGAACACGTCCAGCGTGGCCCCGAACCCACCACGCTCGCCCTCACCTCCATTGGCGCGGACGGAAGTGCCAGCTACACCTTCTACGTTGACGGCACCGCCGACCGCTTCGTCGAACCACCTCACGACCTAGACACCCACATCGCTTGCTTTGGCACTTGCTCACTCGCTCTTGAACCCGGCGCGTCCCGGTACGCCACCCTGCTGCATAGCCTTGCGGCGCGCGGAACGTTTATCGCGCTTGACCCCAATATCCGAGACTTCTACGCCACTGATGCTCACCGCGACTTCCTGCATTCGCTCCTGCCTAGCGTCACGCTGCTGAAACTTTCCGAAGAGGAGGTGGACTTCCTCGGCGACAGCGATGTTCCCGCACGCGTGATCACCCGTGGCGCCAACGGTATCACCCTCGAAACACGCGACCTGCGTATCGACGTCCCCGCGGTCTCCGTCCCCGTCCAGGACACCATCGGCGCAGGGTGACACCATCATGGGAGCCCTGCTCACACAATTCGACCTACGCGGCAACGGAAACCCCCGCGCCCTCGTCGACTCCCTCACAGCCGACGAATGGCGCGATATCCTCACCCTACGCCGCCACGGCCGCCGCCATCACCTGCTCCCGCGTCGGCGCGCAACCGCCAACTGATGCGGAAGTGCAGGGCATGCTTGCGTAGAAACCTTACGTCTCGCGCTGAACTTCCCCGAGCAGGATTCCCGCGTTATCAATGAGCCGCGTGGTCCCCACGCGCGCGGCAATCAGCAGCCTGGTATCCCCCGCAGCCTTGTCCTCGCCAATCTCGCCGAGGTCGGAGGCGCGGCGGAGTTCAAGATAGTCCACATCTAAGCCATCAACAGCGGCGAGGACGCTACGGGCTGCTGCGAGCACAGCATCGGCACCACTCTCGGAGGCATGGGCACCCGCAGTCAGCGCAGCAGAGAGGCCCAGCGCCACCTCATGTTCCTCCTCGCTCAGGTACCTGTTGCGGGAGGACATTGCCAAGCCGGAGGCCTCACGCACAATGGGCACCCCATGAATGCGAATGCCCATATTCAGGTCTGTCACCATCTGCTGGATAAGAATGAGCTGTTGATAGTCCTTCTCGCCGAAGATAGCGTCGGTTGGCCCCACAATGTTGAACAACTTGTTCACCACCGTCAGCACGCCCGTAAAGTGCGTGGGCCGGAACGCGCCTTCAAGAACAGTTCCTAACGCGCCGGGCTGAACGGTGGTACGGAACTCGTTGGGATACATCTCCCTGGCAGAGGGCGCGAACACAACATCGGCACCTTCACCACGCAGCAACTCCACATCGGCATCCAGCGTGCGTGGGTAAGCGTCAAGATCCTCCCCTTCTGCGAACTGCAGGGGGTTGACAAAGATGGAAACAACCACGAGCGCACCGGGGATGCGTTTGGCCACACGCACGAGTTGAAGATGCCCCGCGTGGAGCGCTCCCATCGTGGGCACGAGCACAACAGGTCGCCCTGCTTTCCTGAAAGCACCTGTGATTTCCTGAAGGTTGTCTATGGTTTGTACCAGGGTCGCCTGCCCTGATTTAAAAGTTGGGGTCAATGTTGTTCTCCGGTGTGGGCCCACAGTTCTACGTCGTGTGCGCCGGTGAGTTCGGCTGTTCGGCGCGCTAGTTCACGATACGCTTGTCTGCGTCCAGCATCGTCAATTGCCCCCATGTGTCGCTGCACCATGGCTACATCGTCGCGGGCTGCGGGCCCGGTGATGGCATCTGGCCCGGCTTCCAGCACGTTGCGTATCGACGCCTCGACAAGCGGCCTGAGCACCCGCGCCGCCGCATCCTCGCCGCTCTGTAAAGCATCAGCGAGCTGGGCGCGAGCGTCGGAAAGCACAGTGGCAGTGTAATTACTGGCATAAGCGAGGGCGGCGTGGTAGGCAACGCGTTTGTTGTTGGACACCCGGATCATTTGTCCACCGAGTTCGGCGACGAGCAGTTCCGCAATGGTGTCGCTGAGCTCATCGGTGGTGGTGACTCCCCAGTAGCATCCTTCCAGGTTGCTCGCGTCTTCAGGCCCACCAACGAAGGTCATGATGGGGTGCATGGCCAGGACTATCGCACCGGTTGTTTCAATGGGATCCAGGATGTCTAGGCCGTGCGCTCCCGAGGTGTGCAGGACAATATGCCCACGTTTCACGTGCGGCGCGAGTGCCGTCACGACGTCGCTAAGCTGCGGGTCAGGAACGCTGAGGACGATGAGTTGGCAGGTCGGGGCGTCGACAAGCAGTGATGGGCTGTCACGCGTGATGCGGTGCACAATGTTGTGGCCTGCGGCGCTGAGGCGTGTCGCCAGGGCGGTGCCCACACGACCCGCGCCGACGATGGCCACATCCATGCGTGGCGGCAATTAGCTGTTCCTGTTGAAGTTCTTAAGCAGGTCAGCGACGGACGGTGCTTCGCTGTTTTCGTCGCGGCGACGACGACCCCGGCGGGAATCGTTCATGGGCGCAGGTGTGGGTTCCACCTTGGGTTCGGTGTTGGCGGGTTTCCACTGCACAGCGGCGAAAGCCGTGGTGTCGAAGCGTTTCGAGGGTTCTGGAGCGGGGCTGGGTTCGGCCAGGTAGTCCTCGGAGCTGAAGTCACTGTCGTAGGAGAAGTCACTGCTGTCGTCGTAGTCGTCGTAGCTGTCCTTGGTGGTAGCGTAGCTGCGCACCGAACTTGCCGTACCACCTGAACCTTGCATGGAGTAGTTGCTGGCAGCGTAGCTGGAGGAGAAAGCGTTAGTGGCGTACTGAGTGGACGTGTACTCAGCTTCGGTGTACTCGACTTCTGTGACGGAATCGTCACCCGAATAGCTGTCGTTACCGTAGCCCGTGTCGTAGGTGCTGGTGCTGTAGCTGTCGCCATAGGATGTGTCGCCGTAAGACGTATCACTGTAGGAGCTGTCACCGTAGGAGCTTAGGCCACTAACATCATCCTCAGTCGCCTCACTGGGGCCGTGAACGGGGCCAGAAAGCTCAGCCATGTCATCCATCCGCATAGCGGAGGCGCGCAGCGCTGTGGGCTCGTAGTCGAAGGACCTGCCGTTGAGTTCTTCTAGCTGCTCACGCACGACTGTTAATTGATCACGAATATCATCGAGACGGTTGTCTTCTTCCTTCATCAGCGTCTTGCGCAGAGTCTGCTCCAAACGCAGCTCCTGCTCACGGTGGGCGGCCTTTTCCAGCTCCAATTCGGCCTCGTGGCGGTCGTACTGTTCCTCCAGAAGCGTCTTCTGCTTCTCATACTGCCTGCGGTAACGAGAGACCAAAAGCAAGCCGAAAAACGCAGCCCATAGTGCCGCTAACACAGCCACTTTCATCACAGCGGTGCTATCGGTGAACAGCATAGCCACGCTGGCAAAGACGGCAAGGGCCACTAGCACGATTTGAAGGATATTGCTGCGGTCTTGTTGTACTTTGTTTTCGGCGCTCATGCGTTCCAATGTACCTAAGCTTTCACGCAGTTTCGCCATCCGGCGGCGGCGGGGCGACACAGTGCCGCTCCAGAACCACGCCAGCGACACACAATGCAACCGCACCGGACAACGATGCCAACACACCGGGAAGATCATCTGAAGCCGCCACAAGCTCCCCGGATCGCGGCACCACAAAACTGGCTATACCTGCATAAACGCCGGACACGATTGCTCCGGTCCAGGCTGACGCTTTGCCCACGACAAGCCACTGCGCGGCGGTCACGGGATTGATTTGCGATCGATCCATGCCGATACCGCCCTTTTCCATGCCGCTTCGCATGCGCCACGCCATCACTGCACACACCACCGACATGAGCCACAACGTGACCGATACGCTCACCCCCACAGGCGGCATATAGCCATAAAAACCCCAGGTCAGGATGCCTGATGCCGCCCCGACAAACAGGCCGGTAGCCACCAACGCACGTATTGACGTCCGCTTCACTCAAGCCCCCTTTCCGCGAAACTGCCGACCACTCGCACGGCCTCAACGTCCGCCGGATCGAGCGCAGCTAGCAGTTCGGTGACATGTACACCATTGAGTGTGGCTTGCGAATCGGCGTCCAGCCACGGTACCAGCACAAACACACGCTCTGCCGCCCACGGGTGCGGCAATGTTAACGTCGGATCGCTGGACTTGATAGAGTGCCCAGCGCCGTCGGCGCAACAAATTAGATCAACATCAAGTGTCCGTGCCCCCCATTTGCGGGTATGTACCCGATGTGCTGCACGCTCCAGAGCCTGCCCCGCGCGCAATAATTCCATCGGCGACAATGACGTCTCAACGATCAAAATTGCGTTGAGAAAGTCTTCCTGGTCCGTCACGCCCCACGGTGGGGTGGCGTAGATATGTGATGCCGCGACAAGCTCGGGGCGGAAATGGTCGTACGCGCCCTGCAAGAGGGCGCGTCGGTCATTCATGTTGGATCCAATGGACAGCACAGCTCTCATCGCCCCACCACCCGCGGTGCACTCGCTGCTTTTTTGCGGGATCGGCGCGCCACAACAGCGACGTCGGCAAAGCTCAGGGGAATCGGAGCCTGGGGTTTATGCAGGGTAACTTCGACAGCATGGAGTTGGGGATACTCCGCCATGGCGGAGTCGGCGATGTTCGCGGCGACGGTTTCAATAAGGTCACACGAAGGTCCTGAGACTATAGTGTGTGCCATATGAGCAAGGTCCGCATAATTAATAGTCAAATTTAAGTCATCTGTGCGCGCCGCTTCTGCACAATCCAACCAACATATAAGGTCAACGAGAAAAGTCTGCCCGGTGCGTTTTTCTTCCTCAAACACACCGTGGTACCCGAAGCATTCCAATCCGCGCAGCTCAATACGATCAGCCATGAGGTGCCTGCCCTCCCGCAATGCCACCTTCGCGCCAGGCCTGGGCAACATCCACGGCATCGCGGTTGCCTGCAACATCGTGTACACGCACCGCCCACGCACCCTGCATGGCAGCCAGGGCGGTTATGGCAAACGTCGCGGGATCGGCGGAATGTTCGGCAGTACCTGGCAACGCCATATCCAACATCCCACGGTCGGTGCGTACCGCCTGCAGGAAACGCTTGCGGCTCGCCCCCACCAGGATCGGAAAACCCGTGCCAACAAACGAGGGAAGTGCGTGGAGCAGAGCCCAATTATCTTCGGGGGTTTTGGCGAACCCCTAGGCCCGGATCAAGGATAATCCGCTCGGGAGCGATGCCCGCCGTCACGGCGCGCTCGACAAGGCGACGCAACTGCGCATGCACCTCATCGACAACATCTCCCTGAATATGCGCTTGACCTGCAGCGTCACCATACTCTTCGGCCTTCCAATGCATGAGGCATACGCGCTGGCCACTGTCGGCCATCACGGACAGCATGTCTGGGTCGGCAAGGCCACCAGACACATCGTTGATGATCTCCGCGCCCGCTTCCACAGCGGCAGCAGCCACCTTGGCCCGCATTGTGTCCACGCTGACCCGCACTCCCGATTGCGCGAGTTCTCGCACTACGGGAATGACGCGGCGCTGTTCCGTCGCGGCGTCGATACGCTGCGCACCTGGGCGGGTGGACTCCCCGCCGACATCAATAATGTCCGCCCCTTGAGTCAGGAGCTCACGAGCGTGATCGACGGCCACGTCCTGGTCGAGGTAGCGGCCTCCGTCGGAAACGAATCCTCCGTAACATTGACAATTCCCATGACCATGCAGCGTGCCATTAGTGACCTCGAATCAACGCCAGCGCCTCAGCACGTGAGGACGCATTTCTCTTAAAACCACCACGAACAGCCGAGGTTGTGGTCATGGCACCCGGCTTGCGGATTCCCCGCATAGCCATGCACAGATGCTCACACTCGATCACCACAATCACGGCCTGTGCGCCCAGCTTGTCCACCAGGGCGTCTGCAACCTGGCTGGTCAGACGCTCCTGTACTTGCGGACGCTTAGCAAACAAATCCACCAGGCGCGCCAACTTGGACAATCCGGTCACCTGGCCGGACTCGCCCGGAATATAGCCGATGTGGGCGACGCCGAAGAACGGCACAAGATGGTGCTCGCAGGTGGAATAGATAGGAATGTCCCGGACCAGCACCAGCTCCTGGTGATCCTCCGAAAACGTCTTATTCAACACGTCCGTCGGTTCGGTGTGCAGGCCAGCGAACATTTCCGCATACGCGCGAGCCACCCTAGCCGGGGTTTCCAGCAAGCCCTCACGGTCTGGGTCCTCCCCTACCGCGATGAGCAACTCGCGCACGGCAGCCTCGGCGCGCTCACGATCAAACACACCGCTAGGCATGATCGTCCTTCTGGTCCCGTGAAGAATCGCCGCTGCCGTGCTCGGGGCGTTCCGGGTATTCCGGCTGCTCGTTATCAGGCAGCCGGAAGCCAATGATCTCAGTTGGAGCTGAGCTCGGTGGGTTTTTTTGCAGCGTGACTACTCTGTGTGGGCTGGTCGCCGTACGTATCGGGCACACCCGGACCGTAGGAGTTCATCCCAGGATGTTGGCCGCGCGGCTGCGGCTCTGGTTGCGCATGCCTGCCACCATCTGAAGGCTGCGATGGTTGCGCTCCCTGGGGTGCGCCCTGTGGTGTGTCCTGCGGAGATTGCGGCGATTGCGAGTCCCAGCCGGGCACAGTCCAGTCCGCTGGCGGCGGCGTGCCACCATAGGTGGGCTGTCCACCCGTGTGCTGGGGCCCCCGAGAACCATCAGAACCAGGACCACCCGCGCCATTGTTGTAGTTACCTGGACCATTGCTGGTGCCATCTCGACGCGTCGCTGCATCCACCGGCGGCAAGGGCATCAGCCCCTGAGCTGCGCGTTCCGCTTCGCGACGGGCGCGAGCAGCCTTGGACGCCTCCAACAGAGAAAAACGCTTCGGCGGCTCTTCGCCACGCTCAATGGCCAGTTCCGTGGGGGTTTTCACCGGTTCGCGGCCGATTTGCGCAGGGAAGTAGGTTGCCTCGTTGGGGAATACTTCCACACGTTCGCGCTGCGGCATGCCTTCGAACAGAACCTCCAGGTCGGGGCGTCGTAACGTTTCCTTTTCCAGTAGTTTCTCGGCGAGCTTGTCCAGCACGTCGCGGTTGTCGCGGAGGATGTTGTATGCCTCTTCGTGTGCCTTGTTCATCAGGTACCGCGTTTGCTCATCGATGGTTGCGGCAACAGCCGGGGAGTAATCCATCTGGTTCCCCGCACCACGCCCCACAAACGGGTCGCCTTGTTCCTCGCCGTACTTGACCACGCCCAACTCTGGGGACATGCCGTATTCGGTGATCATGGCGCGGGCAATCTTGGTGGCCTGCTCAATGTCGTTGGAAGCACCTGTGGTGGGCTGGCCAAACACCAGTTCTTCGGCGGCGCGGCCGCCCATGGAGAACACAAGCCTGGCAAACAATTCGGCGCGGTTGTACATGCCTTTATCGTCTTCGGCGGCTGTCATGGCATGCCCGCCGGTACGTCCACGGGCCAAAATGGTGACCTTGTACACGCGCTCGATGTCTTTCATCGCCCAGGCAGCCAGGGTGTGGCCGGACTCGTGGTAGGCGGTGACTTTCTTTTCGTGCTCGGAAATGATCTTGGAGCTTCGGCGCGGGCCACCCACCACACGGTCGGTGGCTTCCTCCAACGCATCAGCCGTGATCACATTTCCGCCAATACGGGCGGTGAGCAGCGCGGCTTCGTTCAGCACGTTTTCCAGGTCCGCTCCAGACATGCCGGCGGTGCGCTTGGCCAGGGATTTCAGGTCTGCATCATCGGCGAAGGGCTTGCCCTTGGCATGCACCTGAAGGATTTGTTCGCGGCCTTTCAGATCCGGGTTGGTCACCGGGATTTGCCGGTCGAAACGCCCCGGACGCAGCAGGGCCGGGTCCAGAATGTCGGGACGGTTGGTGGCGGCCATGAGGATCACGCCTTGGCGGTCTCCGAAGCCGTCCATTTCCACCAGCAGCTGGTTGAGGGTTTGTTCGCGTTCGTCGTGTCCGCCGCCCATGCCGGAGCCGCGCTGGCGACCAACCGCATCAATCTCGTCGACGAAGATGATGCAGGGGCTGTTTTCTTTGGCCTGTTTGAACAGGTCACGGACGCGGGAGGCACCCACACCGACGAACATTTCCACAAAGTCCGAGCCGGAGATGGAATAGAAAGGTACGCCTGCCTCACCGGCCACGGCCCTGGCCAGCAGGGTTTTACCGGTTCCGGGTGGGCCGTAGAGCAGCACGCCGCGCGGGATTTTCGCCCCGAGTGCTTCGTAGCGGCTGGGGTCCTGCAGGAAGTCTTTGATTTCGTGGAGTTCGTCCACGGCTTCGTCCGCACCGGCTACGTCGGCAAACGTGTTGGTGGGCATGTCTTTGGTGAGTTCCTTGGCGCGGGATCCACCAAAGCCGAACATGCCCATGCCGCCGCCTGCATGCGGTTGAAGAAGAACATGATCAGGCCGAACAGGATGAGCATGGGCAGCAGCATGCCCAGCATGGAGGTGAAGAAGTTCTCGCGGTTGACCTTTGTGGTGTACTTCTCGGGGTTGCTGGCCTGCACCTTGTCAAAGATGACCGGCGCTGAGCGAGCTGGGTATTCGGCGATAATTTCCGTCACACCATCACGTTTATCCACGTTGATGCCGTTTTTGAGGGTGAGGCGGAGGCGTTGTTCGCGGTCGTCGATTTGCACTTCTTTGACGTTGTTGTCATTGAGCTGTGCCATGGCGACCGAGGTGTCCACCTTGCGGAAACCGCGGGTGTCGTCGATCAACACAGTGATTCCGAAGAGCACGATGAGAACGACGGCGGCGATGGTGCCGAATCTGAGGATTTTCTTGTTGTCCATTGGTTAGCCTGTGGCGGCGTTGACCTTTCTTTGTCAAAGAGCAGATTGTTTCAGTGTACTTATTCCACCGTGGTTCTTCCGCGTGCGCTTCTTAGGTTGCCGTGAGCTGGCTGTTAGTTACCGTTGTCGGTGGAGTACACGCGGGGGGTGCAGTGTTCCGACGTAGGGGAGGTCCCGGTAGCGTTCCGCGTAGTCTAACCCGTAGCCGATGACAAATTCATTGGGGATGTCGAAGCCAATGTCAAAAAGATCGACTTTTCCGCGCACGGCCTCGGGCTTGCGGAGCAGCGTCACCACGTCGAGGGACTTGGGTTTGCGGTTGCGCAGGTTTTTCACCAGCCAGGACAGGGTCAGCCCCGAGTCGATGATGTCTTCAACAATAACAACGTGTTTGTCTTCAATGTCGCGGTCCAGGTCTTTCAGAATCCGCACGACACCGGAAGAGGACGTGGAGTTTCCGTAGGAGGAGACCGCCATGAATTCGATTTGCGTGGGTATGGACATGGCTCGCGCAAAATCGGTAATAAAAAAGACCGCGCCTTTGAGCACGCAGACGAGGATCAGGTCATCGCCTGCGTCTTTGTATTTTTCGGAAAGTCGATCGGCCATTTCTTGAATGCGGGTGTGGAGGAGTTTTGTATCCACCAGCACTGCTTCAATGTCGTCACCGTAGGGTCCTGCGGGAACGTTGTAATCCTTCTTGTCGTGCATCGGCGAGGGCATCCTTTGTCAGAGAGTCAACGTACAGACACTGCAAGAATGCCATTTTTCCGCGCCACAACCAACCTTCGCCCACCCGGGGCCTTCCCAATGGCCACGGGTCCCTGACCACGCCACGCCACTATCAATTGTTCTACTGCCGCGATGGTCGCGGCAGATTCCCGACCACCATTGGTTCGAATAAACTCCGCCAGCACGGCCCGACGCAGCGCGGGGTGCGGGGGTACCTGCGCCACCTCCAGATCGACAGTCCCCTTCCCTAGGCCCTGCTTCTCGACGCCCACCCGAACCAGGTCCGCTTCCCAGGCCGCCCTTTCCGCCGCCTGCGCCAACCCGGGAACGGGATCCCCGCCAATAATGTCAGCGAGTTCCGGCAGAAGACGATTCCGTAGCGCCACCCGACGAAAAGACTGGTCATCGTTGTGGGGGTCGGACCCACACCTCCAGCCCAAGTTCCGAGCACGCTCCGACCGTGTTGGCGCGGCGCACCCCTAGCAGTGGCCGCACAATTGTCGCGCCATCCTCCCAGGTGCTGCGTTCCAGCATGCCCTGTGGCATGTCCGCGTAGGGCGCTGAGCAGCAAGGTTTCCGCCTGGTCATCCATGGTGTGCCCCACCCAGATGGGCCGACCATTGGCCGCCGATGTTAACGCGGTGTAGCGGGCGTGCCTGGCGTTTGCCTCCATACTTCCGGTAGACGAGACGTCGATACGCAGAACCGTAGCCGCAGCACCGAGTGCGCGTGCCGTCTCAGCGGCGGTGGCGGCAACCTCGGCGCTGGCATCTTGGAGGCCGTGGTCAATGCAGATGGCCTCCACCTCGCGGCCTTCGGCAAGTGTTCCTGCCAGCAGCGCCACGGAATCCGGGCCGCCGGATAGCCCCACCACCACGCGCATATCGGTGTGCCTACGCACAGCCCGACGGATCTCAAGGAAATGTGGGCTGGTGTGCGGCAGTTCCAGGGAGCCGAGGTGGCTGGGCATGGTTTAGTCCCGAATTGCCGAGGTCATAGCGTCCATCGCGGCGCGGGACCCCTGCACGTCGGCATCGTTGGAGAGGAAGCCATAGCTGTAGATGTGGCCGTCAGCGCCCATCACCGTGCCCGCGAGACCAGTGGTTTTAGTGAGGGTCCCGGTCTTGCCGCGTACCCACCCCGCACCAGCTTGATCGCGGTAGCGTTCCTCCAGGGTGCCACTGGCACCGGCCACGGGAAGGGTTTCCAACAACGGCCGAAGCTGCGGGTCGGTGACCGCACGGTGCATGATGTCGTTGAGCAACCCTGGGGGGATCAGGTTCTTGGTAGACATGCCGGAATTGTCCACCAGGGTCACGCCGCTGGTACTGAAACCATTGCTGTTAAGAATCTGCAGAGTGGCGGCTACTGCGTCCTTGTTTGTTCCTGTCATTCCTTCATGCAAGGCAATCTCGCGCCCCACGGCTTCCGCCGCCACGTTGTCGCTTTGCTGCATCAACTCCCGAAGACGTTCCTCCAGGGTGTCGGAGTGGACGAGGGCCAGCGGCGCTTCTTCGGTGGTGGGGGCCTGCCCCAGGCCGCTTTTCTCCGCGCCTAGGCGCGTCGCCAACTGCCGCCCACGTCCAGCGCCGGGGTTTCGCTGCGCGGTACGTCACCGGTGGTCTCTCCGATACGCGCACCGTAGAGCATGACCGGTTCCATGGGCGCGATGAATCCACCTGCGATGTCGGCTCGGTCCCAGTCGGAGAGGAAGGATTCGCCGCTCCAGTGCGAAGTATCCACCAGCACGGTATTAATTGGCGCGGGGTGACTGTGTTTAATCTGTTTCGCCAGGTCGTCAAGCTTTTCGGTGGTGAGCATCACGTCACCTGCGCCGCGAAGGACCACAGTCCCGGGAGCGTCGCCCTCCACAACGGCAGTGTCAATGCGATCGTCCGGACCAAGCACAAGAAGTGCGGCCGCTGCCGTGAGGATTTTGGTGGTGGACGCGGGCGTCATGGGTTTGGTGGGGTGTTTCTCCCACACAATGGACCCGGTGGTGGCGTCGGTCACTTGGCCAGCAAATTGCCCTAACCGGGGGTCCTGGGAGAGCGTTTCCAGGGTGGTACGCAACTCGTTATTCGTCGACGGCGCCACCGCTGATGTGGACGTGTCTACAGAAGTGGAGGCACCCACCGGCTGAACAAGCTGCTGCGGCTCAACGGCTGCCATCGCCGGATCGTGTACTAAATCCCCAGGTCCGGTTGCGTTGATCACCGCCAACGTTGTGCCGCCGCCCACCGCAATGGCAGCTGCGGAGGCGCCTAGAATCCACCAAATCTTCTTAACAGTCACGTCACTAGGTTAGACGGTGATGGTACTGGCTTGTGTTATTGACAGGGTAGGATGTTGGGAAAGATTTGAGTAGTTTAACCCGCACCTTTACCGTGGGTGCTGGGAGAAGGGACCACTGTCCATAGTCATGAGTATTGAAGTTACTATCGAGATCCCGAAGGGTTCCCGCAACAAGTACGAAGTTGATCACGAATCCGGCAAGGTCTACCTGGACCGCTACCTTTTCACTCCGATGGGATACCCCCTGGATTACGGCTTCATTGACCACACCCTCGGCGAAGACGGTGACCCACTGGACGCGTTGGTAATCCTTCCCGAGCCGGTGTTCCCCGGCGTGATTGTGAAGGCACGTCCGCTGGGCGTATTCAAATGACCGATGAGGCAGGCGGCGATGACAAGTTGCTCTGCGTCGTTGATGATGTTCGCTGGAACCACCTGCAGGACATTGACGATGTGTCCGACTTCCTCAAAGACGAGGTGGAGCACTTCTTTGTCCACTACAAGGACCTGGAACCCAACAAGGAAGTCACCGGCTCCGGCTGGGCAGGCAAAGCCGAGGCCGAGCGTATCCTCACCGAGGCCGTGGAACGCCACAAGTAAGACACCACAGCATAAGGAGTACTGCATGAAGTCCGTCACGGTCACCGAAGTCCCCAACGAGGCACAGCTTATCGACGTCCGCGAACCCGACGAATACGCCGCAGGCCATGCGCAGCACGCCATCAACATCCCTATGAGCGAATTCGCCCAACGTGTTGGTGAGGTGGACGCCAACCGTGACGTGTACGTCATTTGCCTATCTGGTGGCCGTTCAGCCCGAGTCTGCGAATACCTGGACGCCCACGACATCGCATGCATCAATGTCGAGGGTGGAACCTCTGCATGGGAGGCCGCTGGGCTTCCGATGTCGTAGTTTATGGTCAACCGATTTATGATTTAACTATGCCTGGTTTGCCCGAGATACCCACGCTGCTGCTGGAATCACCATCTTTCCAGCTGGAGCGGCTGCGTCGCCGTACCCGCGATGAGGTAGAAAAATCGCTTGTGGACTACGACACAACCCTGCGTGAGTACTGGGCACTCACAGCCCTGGTGGCGGGGGATGCCGCCAGCCAATCCACCTTGGCATCCATCCTCGCCGTCGATGCCTCCGACATGGTACGGCTGATCGACTCGATGGAAAAGCACGGCTGGGCAAAACGCGAACGCGACCCGAAAGACCGCCGCCGCCAGATCGTGGCAGCCACTAAACGGGGCCGTAAAGTGCATGAAGAGCTGGCAGAACTGGTCAGCCACGCCGAGGATCGAGCCCTGGATGATTCAACCTCCAAGCAACTAAAGCACCTGCGGAAACTCGCGGCATCGATTATTGCCGCAGAAGAGGAGTGAGTGAAGACTGTGGGACTGCCAGCGGTTCCAACGCAGTTTTTACGCAGCGCTTCGGCCCCGCCGGAACGCACACTCGTAGATATTCTTCGACACACCGCAACCACCCACCCAGAAGCCGCAGCCATTGATGACGGCACCACAGTAATCACCTACTCCGAACTGATGGACACCCTCGACGCAGCGGTGGCCGACCTTTATGAGCAAGGCATACGTCGAGGTGATCGCATTGGCATCCGACTGCCCAGCGGTTCCCACGAGCTTTACATCGCCATTCTGTCGGTGCTTGCGGCGGGGGCCGCCTACGTTCCGGTGGATGTGGATGACCCCGACGAGCGCGCTACCTTGGTCTTTGGTGAAGCCGACGTCACCGCTACCATCACCTCAGCTGGCCTTGACCTACGCCGCACGCGCAGTCGTGGAGACGCTGGTCCCCCACTCCCCCATGACGATGCCTGGATCATTTCACCTCCGGGTCCACCGGCACCCCGAAAGGCGTGGCCGTGACCCACCGCAGCGCCGCCGCGTTTGTGGATGCGGAAGCCACGTTGTTCTGTCAAGACTCACCCCTCGGCCCCGACGATCGTGTCCTCGCAGGACTCTCCATTGCCTTTGATGCCTCCTGCGAGGAAATGTGGCTAGCGTGGCGCCATGGTGCCTGCCTGGTTCCCGCCCCACGTTCGTTGGTGCGCTCCGGAATGGATCTCGGCCCGTGGCTGATTCGGCGCAACATCACTGTAGTCTCCACGGTTCCAACGCTTGCGAGTTTATGGCCCGCAGAGGCTCTTGACCAGGTTCGTTTACTCATTTTCGGTGGGGAGGCGTGCCCGCAGGAACTGGTTCAGCGGGTATCCGCGCAGGGCCGTGAGGTGTGGAATACCTACGGCCCCACGGAGGCGACCGTCGTGTCCTGCGCTGCCCCACTACAACCTGGTGAGGCAGTATCCATTGGGCTACCGCTGCCGGGGTGGGATCTCGCGGTCGTCGATACGCACGGAAATCCAGTGGAGGTCGGGCAGACCGGGGAGCTGGTCATTGGTGGCGTGGGGTTGGCGCGTTACCTGGATGCGGACAAAGATCGCACCACGTACGCGCCGCTTCCAGCCCTCGGATGGAAGCGAGCTTACCGTTCCGGCGACCATGTACGCCTGGCCGAGGATGGGTTGTACTTTGTGGGGCGCGTGGACGATCAGGTGAAGATCGGCGGGCGCCGCATCGAGCTGGGCGAGGTGGAGGCCGCCGTCTCAGGGCTGACAGGTGTGCGTTCAGCGACGGTGGTGGTTCGGGAAACCCCAGGTGGCGATAAGATTCTGGTGGCGTACCTCACGCTCGACGCTCCACACCCGGACTTTGAGAACATCGCCACCGCGCAGCTCGCGGACCTCATGCCGCGGGCACTCATTCCCCGCCTGTGTGTTCTGGACGAGTTACCCGTCACCACCTCTGGAAAGGTAGACAAAAAGGCGTTGCCCTGGCCCCTGCCCGGCGCGAATGTTCAGGCGGAAGGCTTAACACCCACGGAGGACTGGCTGGCGCAGCTGTGGGTCGATGTCCTTGGCACCGCTGTGACGGAGAGGGACGCAGACTTTTTCGCCCTCGGCGGAACATCACTGGCTGCGGCGACGTTGGTGGGTCGGGTGCGTGACCGCATGCCCACCGTATCCGTCCGTGACCTGTACGATCACCCTCGGCTCGGCGCATTCGCCGAGCATGTCGATACCATTGCCAGCACCCTGAGCCCCAGCACCACGCGCATCGATGCCTCCACTCCCGACCCGTCACCCGTAAGCATGCGCACCCGCGTGGCGCAGGAGGCAATCCAGCTTCTGGTGATGGGGACGCAGGCGGCAACGCGCTGGGTGCCGTGGCTGCTGGTGATCAACGCTTGTGCCGCGCACCTGGGTTACGCGTGGGCGCGCCCCGTATCAGTACCCTGGTGGCTGTTGTTGCTGGTTGTTCTTGTTTTTCTCACCCCACTGGGCAGGCTTCCCCTGTCGGCGCTAGCAGCGCGGGCACTCACCGCAGGGATCACGCCGGGCGACTACCCACGCGGTGGTGCTACGCATCTGCGACTGTGGGCTGCGGAACGCCTCAGCGACACCCTCGGGGGACGCGATGTCTCTAGCGCCACGTGGGTGCTGTATTACGCCAGGCTTCTCGGCGTGCAGGTAGGCAGTGGTGTGAATCTGCATTCCCTACCGCCGGTGACGGGCCTGCTCACACTGGGTGACCACTGCTCCGTGGAACCGGAAGTTGACTTATCAGGCTACTGGCTGGAGGGAGACACCCTGCACGTGGGGGCGATTTACATTGGCCACGGTGCCCGCATCGGCGCGAGATCCGTGCTGTTGCCCGGCACACGCGTGGGCAACAACGCCCATGTGGAGGCTGGATCCTGCGTGACCGGGCGGAAGAAAGGTGAAAGATCAGGCCCGCTGGTCAGGATCCCCGGCAGCGAAGGTGGGTCGTGCCCGGCACCGATTCCCCACCGATCCACCGCCCCGCGCCACCTATTGGGTTCCGATATTCGGGCTGACATCCCTGCTGCTCAGTGCGTTGCCGCTGGTGGCTGTGGCGGCAGGCGCGGCGTCGATAAGCGGAGCACAGAGTTTCCTGCAGCTGGTGGCGCTGACACCGCTGGGGGTGCTGGTGGCGATGGCAACCTACGCCGGGTTGACATGGCTGCTGGTGCGGCTACTCGCCATCGGCTTGCGACCAGGGATTACGCCCGTGCGCTCGCGCCGGGGATGGCAGGCATGGGCGACGCAGCGCCTCATGGACGACGCACGCAGGCACCTGTTTCCCCTGTATGCCGCGCTGCTTACCCCGCTGTGGCTGCGGAGCCTGGGCGCACAGGTGGGCCGTAATGTGGAGATTTCCACGGCGGTCATGATTCCGCGGTTCACGGTGGTGCGCGATGGCGCGTTCCTGGCCGATGACACGATGGTCGGCGGCTACGAGCTGGGCGGCGGGTGGATGCTCACGGGAGTGTCGAAAATTGGCAAGCGCTCCTTCCTGGGCAATTCCGGTATGACTGGCCCCACCCGCAAACTATCAAAGAATTCCCTGGTTGCGGTGTTGTCTTCCACCCCCAAAGAAGTCCCAGTCGGGTAGCAATTGGTGGGGTCGCCCCCTGAACGCCTGCGCCGAGTTGTGGTGCAGTCTGCGGCAGGTGAATCCAGCACCTACGAGCCGGGCTGGCGGGTCAAAAGCGGCCCGCGGCTGTGTGGAAACTGTGCGTCTGTGCGCGCCCATGACCTCTGCTGTGCTGGGAGTCTGCGTGCTCGGCGCGCTGCAGTGGGTGTATGTGCGGCACGGACTTGGGTGGACAATACTTTCCGGCGGTCCGCTCCTCATGGCTGCGGGTGCCTGCGCCGCGGCGATCACTGTAGCCATGAAATGGATCTGTGTGGGCCGGATACGCGCAGGATCGCACCCCCTGTGGTCGCGGTTTGTATGGCTGAACGAGCTACAAGACACCTTCATCGAAGTCGTGGCTGCGCCCTGGCTACTCAATCACGTAGCCGGGTCAAGTGCAATGAACGTTTTCCTGCGTTTTCTCGGCGCGCGCATCGGCAGAGGTGCCTGGCTGGAAAGCTATTGGTTCCCCGAAGCCGACCTGTGCCGCATCGGTGTCGGTGCCACCATCGGACGGGGTTGCGTCGTGCAAACCCACCTATTCCAGGACCGCGTGATGAGTCTCGACCAGGTGCGTATCGACGCCGCCGCAACCCTCGCCCCGCATTCCGTTGCGCTTCCCGGCAGTGTCCTCGGCACGGGGGCAGTGGTAGGGCCAAGTTCCCTAGTAATGCGCGGTGACCATGTTCCCTCGGCAACGCGCTGGCAGGGCAATCCGATTGAAATATGGGGATGAAACAGCGTTGGGTAGTTATCCTGTTTAGTCGCCGATTTGGTCCCTGCCGCGGTGCACAATCTTCGGGTCAGGATCCCCTACTAGGTCATGATCCTTGCCGGTGTACTCGAACTTGCTGAGCACATACTTCATGGCGTTGATGCGCGCCCGCTTCTTGTCATTCGATTTAATGGTGATCCATGGGGACTCGTCCGTGTCTGTGTAGCGGAACTGTTCCTCCTTGGCACGGGTGTAGTCATCCCAGCGGTCCAACGATGCCAGGTCCATAGGCGACAGCTTCCACTGACGCACCGGGTCTACCTGGCGGATGGCGAAACGAGTGCGCTGTTCCTTCTGGGTGACAGAGAACCAGAACTTAGTCAAAGAGATACCCGACCCCATGATCATGTTCTCGAGCATGGGCACTTCCCGCAGAAACTCCGCGTGCTGCGACTCCGTGCAGAACCCCATGACGCGCTCCACCCCCGAGCGGTTGTACCACGAGCGGTCAAAGAACACGATCTCACCCGCAGCAGGGAAATGCTGGATATAGCGCTGAAAATACCACGAGGTGGACTCTCTAGGCGAGGGCTTCTCCAACGCCACCGTGCGCGCGCCACGGGGATTCAGGTGTTCGTTGAAGCGTTTAATGGTACCGCCTTTTCCTGCGGCATCGCGACCTTCGAAAAGAATGATATGGCGTTGACCCGTGTCCTTTGTCCAGTTCTGCCACTTCAGCAGCTCAATTTGCAGAGCACGCTTGATGTGCTCGTATTCATCGCGGCTCATGCGTTCCTGGTACGGGTAGTTTTCCCGCCACGTTTGCACAGGCTCACCGTTCGGTTGGATAAGGACGGGGTCATCCTCATCCGAATCATCAACGATGTAACCCTGAGTTGCCGCTAGGTCAACAACGGGCAAATCCTGCTCATTCGTTTCATCCATAGGTTAAGTCTACCCCGCATAATGGTGCCCTGTTAGGGGAAATGATTAACCACATGTGGTTTTTGACCACACCACCGCATACCCCCATCCCCCCATCCTCATATATGCAGCACCATGCAGTGAAGCAGACAGAAAGAAAACCCCGGCGCGCACCTTGCACGGCCGGGGTTGTACATCTTTGAAAGATGACCGAATTAGGCCTTCGGAAGCAGACCGAGGAGGTCACCAACGGCGTCTGCAACCTTGCCGAAGGGGTGCAGGAAGCCTGCGAGGGTGTTCAGGAAGGAACCTTCGGTGGAGAAACCTGCAATGCTGTGTACAGCGTCTGCCTTGCTCATGAAACTACTCCTAGTGGTTTAAAAAGTTGGTATGGATGATTATCGACCGATAGAGGCTACTTGCCGATCAGGGAAGAACCCTGGAAGGCTTCAGCGGAGAAGAACACATTGTGTGTTGCCTTCGGGAAGAAAGTAACAAGGTCACCGAAAAGCGCTCACGAAGGTAGCAAAGTTGTCGAACTGAGTCTTCAGGACTGAAAGGTCCATGTTGTATCTCCTTGAGAGGCACCAGCAATAAAGCTGGTTATGTTTCCAGTTGCTGACGCCGCTCACGACGTCCTAGAGCAAATTTAAGCACATTTCAGCGCTGAGTCAACCTGTTTTTGAAATTTCTCACGTTTGCGTGTCCCACTTATTTCAACAAAAGTGCCACCTTCACTGCCCTGGGATTTTGCGTCACTCACCTGCATTTTTCCATTTCAGAGCGTGGATAGTTTTGCACACATGGCAGGCAGTCAAGGGTTTTAAGGAAAAAATTTTCATAATTCCGTAACATCGCGTTCGGGACGCGCGATTAGGGGAATCTGTACCAGAATCGTTATCCAATATACCCTATTAAGGGGGTAAAGAACGTGCTGCAAGCGCCTCTGAGCGCCGAATCGGACGTCTCTACACAGCCGCAATAAAGAAGCATGCCCCGCAACAGCCTGCTCAGAATCCTGAGCAGAATCTGTCACGGAGCATACGAAACCCTGTGCCGCACCAAGCAATTGGCGGGCGACACCAAGCATGTGAGGCCGATTAGAAGCCGCCCATGCCGCCCATCTCGTCGGCACCCGGGGTTGCGGCACCGGCGGGCTGCGGCTTGTCAGCCACCACAGCCTCAGTGGTCAGGAACAGTGCCGCGATGGAGGCTGCGTTCTGCAGGGCAGAGCGGGTCACCTTCACCGGATCGTTGATGCCAGCGGCCATGAGGTCCACGTACTCGCCGGTAGCGGCGTTCAGGCCCTCGCCTGCGGGCAGGGAGGCAACCTTGTCGGCCACTACGCCGGGTTCGAAGCCAGCGTTCAGGGCGATCTGCTTCAGCGGAGCGGACAGTGCGGTACGCACGATCTTCACGCCGGTTGCCTCGTCGCCGGTGAGGCCAAGGTCGTCGTTAAGCACGTGAGCAGCCTGCAGGAGGGCGACGCCACCACCAGCAACGATGCCTTCTTCAACGGCTGCCTTGGCGTTACGCACGGCGTCCTCAATGCGGTGCTTGCGCTCCTTCAGTTCCACCTCGGTGGCAGCACCAACCTTGATCACTGCCACGCCGCCGGCCAACTTGGCCAAGCGTTCCTGCAGCTTCTCGCGGTCGTACTCGGAGTCGGAGTTGTCAATCTCAGCGCGGATCTGGTTCACGCGGCCTTCGATCTGCTGGGCGTCGCCAGCGCCTTCGACGATGGTGGTGTCGTCTTTGGTCACCACGACCTTGCGGGCGCGGCCCAGCATCGGCAGGTCAGCGGTTTCGAGGGACAGGCCAACTTCTTCGGAGATGACCTGACCACCGGTGAGGATGGCAATGTCCTGCAGCTGTGCCTTGCGGCGCTCACCAAAGCCAGGAGCTTTGACGGCCACGGACTTGAAGGTGCCGCGGATCTTGTTCACCACGAGGGTGGATAGTGCTTCACCTTCCACGTCTTCCGCAATAATCAGCAGCGGCTTGCCGGTCTGCATGACCTTCTCCAGCAGCGGAAGCAGGTCCTTGATGTTGGAGATCTTGGAGGAAACGAGGAGGACGTAGGGATCCTCCAGCACAGCCTCAAGGCGCTCCATGTCGGTGGCAAAGTAACCGGAGATGTAGCCCTTGTCAAAGCGCATACCCTCGGTGACTTCCAGTTCAACACCGAAGGTGTTGGACTCTTCGACGGTGATTACGGATTCTTTGTTCAGCTGACCGTTGCCCACGGCATACATGGCCTCGGCGATTTTCTTGCCGATGGCCGGATCGGCAGCAGAAATACCAGCGGTAGCGGCAATCTGCTCTTCGGTTTCTACTTCCTTAGCGCCGGAGAGCAGCTGGTCGGTCACCTTGGACACAGCCTGCTCAATGCCGCGCTTGATGCCCATGGGGTTGGAGCCAGCGGCGACGTTGCGCAGACCTTCGCGAACCAGGGCCTGCGCCAGCACGGTGGCGGTAGTGGTGCCGTCACCGGCAACATCGTCGGTCTTCTTGGCTACTTCTTTAACCAGTTCTGCGCCGATTTTTTCGTAGGGGTCTTCCAGCTCAATTTCGCGAGCGATGGACACGCCATCGTTGGTGATGGTGGGGGCGCCCCATGACTTTTCCAACACAACGTTACGACCCTTGGGGCCGAGAGTAACCTTCACTGCATCGGCCAGGGTGTTCAGGCCGTTTTCAAGGCCACGGCGTGCTTCTTCATCGAAGGCGATGATTTTTGCCATAGTCGGTGTTTTCTCCTTGTTATTAGAGGACGACACTCGCGTCTTCTTCAGCGGGCGCCCGCGACGGCATGGTTGGTGAGTGTGGTGCCAACCTCACCCGCATCCGATGTTTCATTTCCTGGCACTCTCACGTATCAAGTGCTAAATCCGTTCTAGCAGTCTCCCCCGTCGAGTGCAAGGCACGTGCTCTAAAATTGAGACGCATGAGCGACCATATAACTACAGCAAAGATACCTGCGGACGCGGTGCGCGCGAGCGTCGAAAAGCAAAGGGACCGTATCAAGCAGGACCTCACCGAGCTTGTGTCCTTTAATTCCGTACACGGCGACCCATCCACGAAGGCCGATACACAGGCCGCCAAGGAGTGGGTGAAAAATGCGCTCCAGGCTGCGGATTTCGCCGTCGATGAACATGTGACCGACGACGGTTCGGTAACGCTGATCGGCAATCGCGCGGGGTCGCCCGACGCACCAACAGTGCTGCTCTATTCGCACTACGATGTCGTGCCCGCCGGGGACCCCAGCCTGTGGACCACCGACCCGTTCGCTCTGAGCGAGCGCGACGGCCGCTGGTATGGTCGCGGCACCGCCGACTGCAAAGGCAACCTAGTGATGCACCTGGCCACGCTGCGCACCGTTCAGGAGCTGGGCGGGACCCAACTGAACCTAAAGGCGGTCATTGAAGGCTCGGAGGAGCAGGGCGGTGAAGGCCTGGAACGACTCATCCGCACCCAACCGGACCTATTCCAGGCCGATATCATTTTCATTGCCGACACCGGAAATGTCGCCGCAGGCACCCCCACCCTGACCATCACCCTCCGCGGAACCGTACAGGCCACCGTGACCGTGGACACCTTGCGCGCACCCGTGCATTCAGGTGGTTTCGGTGGCCCCGCACCCGATGCCGTCGCCGCGCTTGTCCGCCTACTGGATACGCTCCGCGACGAACACGGCCGTACCACCATCGACAACGTGGACTTTTCCGCCACCTGGGAGGGCGAACCCTACCCGCCCGAGATCTTCCGTACCGACGCCGGGGTACTTGAGGGCGTTGACCTCATGGGCGGCCCCGATGACACCCCCGCCGATCTGGCGTGGGCACGCCCCGCCATCTCGATCATCGGCTTCACCTCCACCCCCGTAGACCAGGCCGTCAACGCCGTACCTGCCCGCGCCGCAGCCAAGCTCAACCTACGTGTCCCACCAGGAATGAAAGCCAGCGATCTTGCCGACGCCCTGACCGCCCACCTTAAGGCACACGTCCCGTGGGGTGCCCACCTCACCGTCGACATTGAGGAAATGAACGACCCCTTCCGCGCCAACACCGACGGCCCCGCCTTCGCCGCGCTTGCCGACGCCCTGAGCGCCGCCTATTCCGGTGCACCCACCGTGTTCAGCGGCACAGGCGGATCCATTCCCCTAACCACACTGCTCGCCGAGAGCTTCCCGAGTGCGGAACTCATGCTTTGGTGTAGAAGAACCCCTCTCAACTATTCACTCTCCCGATGAATCCGTCTCACCGGACGAAATCATCTCTATAGCCATTGCAGAGGCATTATTCCTGCTCAACTACACATAGTTGGGATCTACACCGGCAGCGGGGGCACCCAAGCTAGCCCTCGAATTTGCCCCCGCACCCAACATCTGGCTAGCATGTGCTTCGTGATATACACCGTTAACCTTCGCAACACAGCCCTCGCCGCCACCGTAGCGGCGCCTGTGGCCGACGTAGCCGCGCTTCGAGTGCTTCAGGCTACGTACCTCTGCGAAGGATAACCGGGACTGACCCCTTCGCACGGGGCAGTAGTCGTTAATCTTCACCAACAACCATGGTCGGTCCGCCCCATCACACACACTTTATTTACTAAGGACCACTACCATGCAGACCTCCACCATCACCCAGACGCGTACACACCGGACCCGCACCTCCCCTCACCCCATCTCACCGATCCGCAGCACCTGCCGCACACTCAGTGACGATCCTTTCCGCAGTCGCTTCGGCCACCAACTGCCACCGGGGTTGCGTGAAGAAGCTCGTGGAATGCAGTGGCGCACCTTTACCGCCACCTATTCTCCAGCCAGTTCCCTGCGGATTCACAACATTGAATCCCAACGACTGCGCGCCGGTAGATTCCATTACACCGCCACACTGACCAGCACTGATGCCGGATGCCGCCGCAGCGAAAACAAAGACATTATTGCCATGGGTCCGATTTCGGCCTGCACCAATCTGTTAGCTGATGCCGGGCGTCGCGTCGAAATCCTGGAATTCCACCAGTACGAGATTTCGAAGCCACCGTCATCTTCATCCGCACCTGCGACCACGACAAGCAAGCATGGGCCATGGGATTCGGTGCCACCACCGAACTTGCTGCTGCTTCAGCCCTCAATGCCGCTGCTGAGCGCCTTCACGGCTAATCTTCGACGCAGGATTGAGCGCCACATACAACTGGCATGGGCATACAAACCTCGTAATGACGGAACGTGCATGCTCATGGGGACCAGCACCCATCACGCGTTTTCGCATTAATAATGGCCCTCCTTGTGGGCAGGGCACCCAACGTGCCTGCTTTCAAGGAGGGCCTGTACACCCGGGTTTTTCTCTCCCGGGATCATACTGAAACTACTGCGGATTAATCCTTCTGGTTAGCGTGCTCGACGGGAACGAACCACCAGGAGAACCACACCGAGAACCAGCACTGCCAAGGCGGCGCCAACAATTTCAATGACACGCACACCGGTGTTGGCCAGAGTCTTTTCAGCCTGAGCAGCGACTGGGGCTGCAGAGGTCGGGGTAGCCTGCTGGCCACCACCTTGGCCTGCGGGGATACCCTTGGCCGGTGCTGCCGCTGGGGCACCACCATTACCGGCGGGGGCTGCCTGCTGCTGGCCTGCGGGCCTATTCGGGCCGGGGGCTGCGGCAGGCGCTGCGGCCGGGCCGTTGTTGGAGCTACCCACTGCGGAACTACCCACGGCAGAGCTTCCTACTACGCCAGCGGCGAGCAACGGCACAGCCAGCAAGCCAACCCACAGCGGCAGGTCAGAGGACCCAACGGAGGAACCCTCGCTGCTTCCGCCGCTGCTGCCGCCACCAGTGATGAGGAGTCCACCACCCGTGGTCTTCGGCTTACCAGTTGCGGAGTTGGTGACCTTGATGTCGGCGTTCTTATCGTTGCTGATCTTGACGGTCACGCTGTTGCCGTTCACAACAGGATTATCAACATCATCAGCGGAGTACTGCGGATCCTTGAAGGTCAGACCGCTAACCTTGGGCAAGTTCTCTTCAGAGACGGTGACGCGGGTACCAGCGGGGAGTTCCTTCTTGCTCACGTAGGTCTTGTCGGCCTTGAGCTTTGATGGTGTCGGTGGAGTCGAAGCGGTCGTCGTCAGCGTCAACCTTGACGGTCACCTCAAATTCCTGGTTGGCATCAATCGGAGCGGAGTCAGCAGCGATCTTCTTGGTGATCTGGTAGCCCTTGCGGGACACACCACCGATGGTGCCGGAGGCATCGTCCTTGTAGTCCACAACGTGGGTGCCAAAGTCAATGTTCTCGGCCTTTGCGCCATTCTTGAACACGCCCTCAGCAACTGGGCTGTCCACGCAGGTGTGGTACTTGATGCGGTAGCCCTCATCAGACTTCCAGCCACCCTCTGGGGATTGACGGTCAGGTGCATGGTCTTGTTGTTGTTCTCAAAGGTCTGCGCAGTCACGCCGAGATGAGACTTTGCGTTGTTATCCAGGTCTTTGAGCACGTCAGAGGAGTTACGGAAACCCAGTGCCTGAACGCGGAAATTCCCTGGACCCTGCGGAACAATGTAGCCCTGGTCGGGTGCACACTTGAAGGTGTGTGGGCTGCTATCAGCAGGAATAGCGTCGGTGATATGCAGAGGCATGCTGGGGTTGCTGGGCAGAGACTTACCCGGCACGTAGAGGACCCAGGTGAGAGTGCGGCCGTCGTTTTCCATCCAGCCACTCTTAAAGGAGTTCTCTGGGAAGTTCTGACCACGGCCAACAATACCCTTGTTACCAGGAACATAAGCTTCCACGGACCCCTTACCAATGGTAAAAGCGTAGGAGGTGAGGTTGGCGTTTACCCCGCGGGTGGCGGCAGCCACACGGATGGTGCCGTGCACGTCATCTTTGTCAACAAAGCGGTCGTCGGGGTGGCATGTCACTTCACCTTTGGCTTCATGAGCAACGCAGGTGCCGCCGGACTGACCATTGGTATCTACGAGGTCGAACTCGCGGCTCTGCTTCAAGCCCAACAGCGGTGCACCATTGTCACCCTTGGGGAATTTGATGGTGAACTCATCCCCCGCCTGCACACCACCCTTGGGTGCAGACCAGTCAAATTCAACTTCCAGCCCGGACCATTCGTATAGGTTCCCGTCAGCATCAACGGACTGGGGGTAAGGCTTCAAGGTTACGTTGTCAACGCGGTAACCATCATTGTTGGTGGTCTGTGCGCTGGCGGTGGGCACATAGAAGATGCTCGCCAGCACCAGCATAAGCGCAGAAAAGATACGAAGCGCCATGGGTGTCTACTACCGTTTCTTACTTCATTGGATATTACCTTCTACATATTATCTTGTTAGGTAGTAAAATTGAAATCTAGTCGCGCTCAATTTCGTCACAGATAGCATCCACCGCAGGATTCCAGTTGTTTGCTACCCGATAAAGTTCCCGCTGACGGGCATAATTTGGGGTCCGATAGATCATCTGTGACACGTCACACAATTGTGGGTAGCACCCTAATTTTTGGGCCGTTTCCCCCAGCTCACGCACCCACCATTCAAGGTCTTCTCTCACCAAAATCTCATCTGTGTCACGGTTTTTGATGATAATCGCGTCCATCCCGTAGCGTGCGGCACGCCATTTATTTTCCTCCACATGCCACGGCTGCAGCGATGGGAGGGGTTCACCACGGTCTATTTTTTCATCAAAATACACCACGAGGCAGTGCATAAAAGCGGAAAGCGCTGCAAGTTCTATGGTGCTGCTAACAGAATCACAGACGCGTAACTCTACTGTCCCCCATTTACCCGCCGGGCGGATATCCAGATGCATCGAACCCGTATGGTTGATCACACCAGACCGGGATTGGTCCTTCATATAAGAGGACCATTCTTCCCAGCTGTGAATCTGCGGAGGCAACCCGGCTGTGGGCAGCTGCTGGTAGAGCATGGTGCGATTCGACGCGTAGCCGGTGTCAAGGCCATTCCATCCCGGCGAGGAGGACGACAAGGCCAACATGTGCGGGTGGCAGGTCATTAGTGCATGGATCAACGGCCACACGCGGTCTTCATGGCGAATCCCCACATGTGCGTGAATCCCCCAGATCAGCATCTGGCGGCCCCAGAACTGTGTGCGCTCAATAATCTCGGTGTAGGTGCCCTTCTCCGACACGGGTTGGGTCTGCCAGTCAGAAAACGGGTGGGACCCTGCCGTCCACACCCGCAATCCCAGCTCCGCCGCAGCGGACCGCACCGCATGTAGTCCGCGCCGCAGCTCCTCCACCGCCTCTGGAACTGTCTCACACACGGAGGTGACAAGCTCCACCGTGTTGGCCAGAAACTCCCGCTCGATATGAATATCTGGGTGGGTTTCCGTCACACGCTGAACTATCTCAGGAGCTCGGGGAACAAGGTCTCGTGTCACGGGGTCCACCAACGCCAGCTCCCATTCGAGTCCCAGCGTTGGCTTATCAGAACGGTTAAAAGGTAGCAAATCCATTATTTAAGGTCTTCGGTGATCACAAGGATGATGCCGGGCGGTGTGCTGTTTAGCCGCTCAGGGCGTGGAGCTGCGGTGATGCCCAACTGCTCGGCGAGCGCCTGCGCAGCACGCTCCTCAACGGCATTGCCCTGGGTGAAAAACACCACGGAAGCGGGCAGCACCTCGTAGGGATAATTCCCCACCTCGCCAATCGTCCACCCTTTGGCTTTGACTTGCGCAGCTACCTGCTGGGCAAGTCCTTTCACAGTCGAATTATTCAATGCATGGACGGGCACAATCACAGCGGCCGAAGCCGTTGTGGAGGATGGTTGTGTCGTATTGCTGGTGACGGCGGCAACCGGCGTGTCCGTCGTTTGTTCAGGTTCACTGGGATCATCTCTCGTGGCAGAATATACGCCCCAGCCAGCAAGAAGTATGGCCACGGCCGCGAGAATCATAGCGAGGCCGCGAAGCGGCAGACCTGAGGTTTCATTGTTCGGCACGGTTATAGATATTAGCGGCATCTCGTGCCTCGGCGCGCATGTCACGCCGCCGCCGAAGTCGCGCCATCAGTAGTGGATGTGCGGCGTTAGCCTCCGGGACGTCGATAAGCGTGTTGAGGCGCTGATAGTAGCGTGTTGGGCTTAACCCGAGCTCCGCGCGGATGGCTTCCTCCTTGCGTCCCAGCGAGCGTGGCGCGTTTTCCTCAAACAGGAGGATGCGTGAATCAAAGTCGGAAAGCTCAGCCATGAGGATAAGACTAGACTGTTCGACTATGACTGTTCGGCCAATTGTGATCCATGGTGATCCTGTGTTACATAATCCCACGTCACCGGTGTCGGAAAGCCCCTCCGAGCTTGCCCAGCTAATCACCGACATGTACGAAACAATGGATGCGGCCCACGGTGTTGGCCTCGCCGCGAACCAAATCGGTGTGGGGAAACGTCTTTTCGTCTACGACTGCCCCGACGTTGATGGGCCAGAGGGAACCGAGAAATCCCAGGAAGATATTGATGCACAAGGTGGCCCCATGCGTCGCGGCTGCGTGATCAACCCGATCCTGGAAACCTCCACCATCCCCACCGGCATGCCCAACGACGACGATGACGAAGGCTGCCTCTCCGTCCCAGGTGAATCCTTCCCCACCGGGCGTGCTGACTGGGCGCGGGTCACCGGCACCGACGAACATGGCAACCCCGTCACCATTGAGGGCTACGGCTTCTTCGCCCGATGTCTGCAACATGAGGTTGGGCACCTCGACGGGTTCCTTTACACCGACGTGCTCACTGGGCGGTGGAAGCGCATGGCAAAGAAAACCATCAAAGCCAACAGCTGGACCGAACCAGGCCGCACCTGGATGCCTGGGGTTGACCCCGACCCCTTTGGCCACGACGACGTTCCTGATGATCCCCATGCGGAAAATTAGCACCCCCAGAATCGGCGACCGCGTGGTGGTTCGCCGATTCGTGCCCGACCAACCGGGAAAAGTATCGGACATTATTGGCCATGTGCTGGCCACCGAACCGCTGACGGTACGCCCCCAGGACGGCACCCCTGAGGTCATCATCCCCGTCGAACTCATCCAGATCCTCAAGATCATTCCTCCGCAGCGAGTCCGCAACTCCGACATTCGCGCTGTGGAAACCGCGACCGCCAAAGCATTCCCCGGTATTGATCACCGCTGGGAGGGGCAATGGCTGCTCCGCGCAGGCGACGGCATCACCGAACGCTCCAACTCCGCCGCACCGCTTGGGCATTCGGCCGGCCTCAGTGAAGTGCCCACCCAGGCGATTTTCGAGTTCTACCAGCGTCACAACCTCCCCGTCCGCATCCTCATCCCCGACCGCATCGGCAACCCGGCGCGCACCCTATGCCAAGGCCCAGCATGGCACTACGGCCCGGAGATCAGCGTGATGACACGCACCCTCAACGACCTCCCTGAGGCACCTGAGGTGCGGTTCCGTCTCGACGTCCAACCCACCAAGGATTGGCTGAACCTTTACCATTTCCGCGGCACCGCGCTCCCCGAACACGCCCTCAATCTGCTGCGCACCCGCATTGACGGAACCATGGGCTTCGGCCAACTCATTGACAGTGATGGCCGCACCGTCGCCATCACTCGAGGCACCATCACCACCTCCGACGATGGGCGCACCTGGCTCGGTTATTCCGCCGTGGAGGTTGATGCCGCGTATCGACGCCGCGGCCTGGGCACCCAGCTGGGCATCCACATGCTGCATTGGGGCAAACAACAAGGCGCGGACCACACCTACCTGCAGGTGGTCGACACCAATGTGGCAGGGATTAGTCTGTATAAGAAGCTTGGATTTGCGGAGCACCACCGCCACCGCTACGCCGAGTACCGCGTTGGATAACGCGCGTGCGGGCCGTGCGGTCGTGTGGACCCATGCCAAACGCGTCGGTGCGGGCCGAGGCCGCAAACCAACCGGCGACCCCCACGGTAATAAACGGACCCGCGAAAGGAATGAGCGGCAATAACAGCCAGGAATTCCTGCGCGCGGCCTGTCCGAAACTCACGGGGACCTCAGCGGGGCCAACCACCCGCAGACCCATCATGCGCTTACCGATACTCCCGCCGCCCGCATCCAACGCAGATTGCAGGAGATAGGCGGGTACCACGCCGCCGAAGAGCAGGAACCACCACCAGGCGTTGCCAGTCGCAACGGTGATGGCGATGAGGGCACTGATCAGCAACGCACTGTACAGCGCGGCGTCGATAGTCAGTGCGGCGATGCGGCTACCCACTGGCGCATTGCTCACGTCCGGCGCCCCCGGGTTAAGCCCAGGAGTGAAGGCGCGGTAGCGTTCCATGGTGCCGTAGCGGCGCGGGGCGTCGAAAAGCGACACCGAAAGTTGCTTCAAGCGGGAAGGACGCGGCTGGTGCGGCATGGACGTGTTCACACTACAGAAACGTTTGGCAGCAGTGATGAGTTCCCCCGAGGAGTTCCCTGAGCCGCTAGTGTGGATGACATGCGCATTGTGAACTGGAACGTCAACTCCGCACGCACTCGGGTGGACCGCATGACGGATTTCCTCCAACGTCATGACGTTGACGTGCTGGCCGTGCAGGAAACCAAATGCACCGACGCCCAGTTCCCCTACCTGGCCTTTGAAACACTCGGCTACGAGGTGGCCCACTACGGGCTGAACCAGTGGAACGGTGTGGCCATTATCTCCCGGGTGGGCATTGACGACGTGCGCACTAGCTTCCCTGGGCAACCTGGCTTTACCAAAGACCCTTCCGCGCCCCAAGACGTGGAGGCCCGCGCCATCGGTGCCCTCTGTGGCGGCGTGGACATCTGGAGCCTGTACGTACCCAACGGTCGGGAAATAGCCGACCGCCACTACGACTACAAGCTCCGCTGGCTCTACGCCCTGGGTAATTACGCCTCCACTCGCCTAGACGTACCCGCCGTGTTCCTCGGCGACTACAACATCGCGCCCCGTGATGAAGACGTGTGGGACATGGCGTTTTTTGAAGGCAAAAACCCACGTGACCGAGCCCGAACGCGCAGCCTTCGACGACCTGCTTGACCTTGGGCTTAGCGAAACCACACGGCAATTTACCGAGGGCGGCTACACCTACTGGGACTACAAGAGCGGACGCTTTGGCAAAAACGAAGGTATGCGCATCGACTTCCAGCTCGCCACCCCTTTATTGACGCCGATTGGCGGGTTCATTGACGTGGAGGAACGCTCCACCAAAGGCGCCTCGGATCACGCACCCGTCGTGGTGGATTATGAGGTCGGCGGGGATGCCAGTGGGGCTAGCAAGGCCAGCGGGGAAGACACGCCATGATTCATATCGAATGGTGGCAAACCACTGGCCTCATCCTCGAATACTCCATCAAGCTTCTGGCAATTGGCATCGTCCCGGAAGGCCGCCGCCCCAGCTCCTCCAGCGCCTGGTTGCTGGCCATCCTGGTGGTTCCTGTAGTCGGGCTACCGTTGTTCCTGCTCATGGGCAGTAAACACATCAACGCCCGCAGGCACCGCGTGCAGCGCGAAGCCAACGCCATGATCAAAGACGTGCACGCCGACTTCCCCGACATTCCGCCCGGCGCGCGCGTCACAGACGAGCTGCTATCCATCATCCGTTTGAACCGCACCCTTACCTCCATGCCCGCTGTCAGCGGCGAAAGCCGCGGGGTACTCGCCGACTACACCGAATCGCTGCTTCGCATGGCTGAAGCCATCGACTCGGCCACATCCTATGTACACATGGAGATCTATATTGTGGCCTGGGACAATGCCACCGACGAGGTGTTTCGCGCCATGGAACGCGCTGTGCACCGCGGCGTGAAAGTGCGCCTGCTTTTCGATCAAGTTGGCTCCTGGAAATACCCCGGCTACCGGGGGTTAGGCAAACGCCTCACCAGCATCGGCGTCGACTGGCACATCATGCTGCCGCTGCAACCCTGGCGGTGGAGGTTCCGACGCCCCGACCTGCGTAATCACCGCAAGCTCCTGGTTATCGACGGCCGCGTCGGCTTCATGGGGTCACAAAACCTCATTGACTCCTCCTACCTCATGTCCACCAACATCAAAAAAGGCAGGCACTGGGTTGACGTGATGGTGGAACTCACGGGACCGATAGTCACCTCCCTGGAAATGGTATTCGCCATGGACTGGTACATGGAGAGCGAAGAAATCCTCATAGGCGACGCCGATAGTCTGCCCAACTCCCCTGCACCAGAAAACGTCCTCCAGCTCATCCCATCTGGACCCGGATACAGCACAGAACCCAACCTGCGCCTGTTCAATTCCGTGGTGCACCACGCCAAAGATCGGCTCATCCTGTGCAGTCCCTACTTCATTCCTGATGAGTCCTTGCTCGAAGCCGTCACCACCGCCTGTTACCGTGGGTGTGCGTGTCGATCTGCTGGTCAGCGAAGAATCCGACCAGTTCATGGTTGGCCACGCCCAATCCAGCTACTACCAGGGACTCCTCGAAGCCGGATTGCGCATCTTCCTCTACCCCGCCCCCGACGTTCTGCATAGCAAGTTCATGATTGCCGACCCGTTGGGAGTTTCCGCCGCTGTTGTTGGCTCCTCCAACATGGACATGCGCAGCTTCGGCCTCAACTACGAAATCTCCCTTGCTCGTAGCTAGCGGCGACCTGATTGATTCACTCTACGACCTGGCCGAAGAGTACATGTCCGTTTCCACCGAACTCACCCTCGAAGAATGGAACAAACGCGGTTTCATCCGGCGC